>Ga0105245_10006229_pt1 | contig 10493 bp, 11 predicted proteins | sample KBSM54metaG_FD_81523 | JGI IMG/M metagenome (GOLD analysis project Ga0105245, IMG submission 81523) | Miscanthus rhizosphere microbial communities from Kellogg Biological Station, Michigan, USA - KBS M5-4 metaG | ecosystem: Host-associated > Plants > Roots > Rhizosphere > Soil | place...
GCACGAGTTCGCTCCCGAGGTGCAACAGGAGTACATCGAGACGAACCTCCTGCGGTTCGCCAATGAGGAGCTCACCGACACGGTGGAGCGAGTGGGCCGCCAGCCCCTTCGCAAGCTGTCCAGAAACGAGCGGCTGGTCGGCCCCGCCGCTGAACTCGCGGAGCGTGGTCTCGCGGCCGACGCGCTGGTTCGAGCCATGGGCGCGGCTCTGCAATTCGATGTGCCCGACGACGAGCAGAGTGTCGAGATGCTCCAGCTGCTGCAATCGACCGCCGCGCCCGAGCTCGTCACCACGGTGACCGGCCTGGCGCCCGAGCATCCGCTCTTCGGCGCTGTGGTGGCTGAGGTGCTGAGGGCGCAGCAGTAGCGATGAGCCGGAGGGATCCGGGGCAGCGACGGGCGGATCCGCAACCTGAGACCTGACTGTGCCAGCCCGCGCAGGTCCACGCCTGTGCTTATCGTGCAGGAATGGCTACGCAGCTCGACGCCGACGACGTCATCACGCAAGTCACCGAGAGCTTGTCGCACAAGTTCCCGCAGCGCGACCGAGGGGACGTCGAAACACGGGTCCGGCAAGCGGTCGACGGCCTCAAGGATCGGCCCGTGACGGACTACGTGGGCGTGCTCGCCGAGCGCGCGGTCAAAGAGGAACTGAAGCGGGAATAGCGTCGACCGGAACGCTATTACGCGCCGTTGCGTCCGAGTTGGACGTCACCCGATTCCGCCCTTACCGTCGACTCATGCCCGTCCCCGGTCCGCTCGTGTCGACCCAGTGGCTCGCCGACCACCTGGGCGGCGAGAACCTCGTCGTGCTCGATGCGACGGTTCTGTCGGTCGAGGGCGGCGGTCACGTCTCGGGAGACGAGGAGTACCTGGTGCACGGCCACGTGCCCGGCGCGTACTCGGCCGATCTGATCGAGGAGTTCTCCGACCCCGACGCGGCCCTGAAGTTCACCCGGCCGAGTCGCGAGCAGTTCGAGCGTGTCGCGGGGGAGCACGGGATCTCGAACGAGACGACCGTGGTCGTGTACGACACGGCAACCGGGCAATGGGCTTCGCGGCTGTGGTGGCTGCTGCGTTCGTTCGGGCACGATGATGTCGCCGTGCTCGACGGCGGGTTGACGCAGTGGCGGCACGAGGGGCGCGAGCTCGAGACCGGGTACACGGCTCCCGTTGCGCGCACCTTCGTCGCTCAGGAGCGCCCGGAATTGTGGGCCGACAAGCGCGAGATCGAAGAGGTCGTCGCGGGTGAGCGATTCGGTGCTCTGGTGTGCGCGGTTCCGGCCAAGGAGTTCAGCGGCGAGACGCCGGTGCGCCGGCGCGCCGGATACATCCCGGGAAGCGTGTCGGTGCCGGCGCGATCCCTGGTCGACCCCGAGACGCGTCGCCTGCTCGCGCCCGGGCCGCTGTCCGAGCGACTCGAGCTGGTGCCGAGTGGTGAGCGGGTCATCCTGTACTGCGCGGCCGGCATCGCGGCCACCGAGGCCGCCCTCGCCCTCACTCTGCTCGGGCACTCCGACCTCGCGGTCTACGACGGCTCGCTGAACGAGTGGTCGGCCGATCCGGATGCGGCGCTGACGGTCGCCTAGTGAACGCCCGCCGCCCGCGGTCAGTGCAGCAGATCCTCCGAGGCCGCCATGAACATCGTCGTGATGCTCGAGTCGTGGCCGATGAATGAGAACACGTGCCCGTCGTGCGAACGGGCGACGATCGCGCCGACCGGGAAGTACTGGCCGTACGGCCCCGCTCGGTAGCCGGCCAGCACACTGTCGGGGAGGGCGAGATCCCACGGGTTGGGATCCTCGCGGGTGAACATGAAGTCCATCGCGCTGACCGCGTCTTCCGGGTGCATGTTCTGGGTCAGGCCGCTGTTGGCCGCGAGCACGAACACGGGATCGGTGAAGGTGCCGCTCTGCGCGAGCACCGCCGTGTTCTGCGAGTTGAGCGTGTCCGAGAGGAAGTTCGGCAGGTCGCTGTCGAAGGTCCCCTGATCGGTGGGGCCGCCCGCGGTTGCGCTGGGTGAGGGCGTCGGGGTCGGGGTCTCCGTCGCGGAGGGCGTCGGTGAGGCGCTGGAGCCGCTCGGCGACGGCGACGGCGAATGCAGGGCTGACGGCGTGCCATCCCGCGCGATCAGGGCGAACCCCAGGATGACCAGCAGCACGCCTGCGATCACCACCAGCACCACCCAGAGCCAGATCGGCAGGGGCCCGAGCTTCTGGCGGATCGGGTTATCGGAGCGCGCGGGTTCGCTCGCGGGCGCGGTCTCGGACTCGACAGGAGGGTCAACCGGTGCGTCGCTCATGTTGCACAGGCTAGTGGTCGTGGGGGTGTCCGGGTTCGTCGGCGTCAGAGGATCGACGTAACCTCGAACCATGACCGCGACCAGCACCGTCGACCGAGCAGCCGTCTCGGCCGCCGCCGAGGCGCGCCGCCGTAAGCACCGGCGCCGGGTCATCGGATTCTGGGTCTCGATCGTGGCCATGTTGCTGGTGATCGCGACGGCCGTGGTGCTGTCGATCGGCTTCAACAATTCGTGGTGGGTGAAGTCGAATCCGGTCGCGTCGCACGACCAGATCGCGCCGGATGGCAGCTCGGTGTTCACGCAAGCCGGCATCGACTACTACACGCGGACGGGCGTCGTCCGCCTCACCATGACGTCTGAGCGCCCCTCGGCGGCCGAGCTGGGTCTGCCCGCATCCGGCAGCAAGCACCTCGACTTCCTGGTGCCGCTCGCGGTGACCGCGACGGGCGCGCGCCCGGTCGACTTCACCGATGTCGACGGGCTCGACCTGATCACCTCGGGCGGCAAGCTGACCGCCGTCGAACTCCGCCCGAATGCGAGCTACGCCGAGATGCTCGGCCAGGTGCGAGCCCTGGCGCCCAAGGTCGGTTGGTCGGCAGACGTGGTCGCCCAGTTCGAGGCGAACCTGGTCGCCGATCGTCAGAAGAACCACGGCGACAAGTTCACGGCGACCATCGGTCCTGCTGCCGCCACGGGAATCCGGGTCTCGGCCACCCTGAGCGGTGACGCGAGCTCTCCACCCACCCTGGTGATCCGGCTCGACGCGGCGCGCTGACAGACGCCGCCTCCTAGGCTGGGCTCATGGCGGCAGGGATAGGCGCAGCGGAGCAGGTGGCGATCGCGGTCGCCCAGTTCGCGCCCGGCGACGACACCGACGACAACCTCGAGCGGATGTCGCGCCTCGCCGGCGATGCCGCCAACCGAGGTGCGTTGCTGGTCGTGTTCCCCGAGTACTCGAGCTACTTCACGCCGACCATGGACGCGAGCTGGGCCGAACACGCCCAGGGGCTGCACGGCCCGTTCGTGCGAGCGCTCGCCGAGTTGGCCACCGAGCTGGGCATCCACATCGTTGCGGGCCTGGTCGAACGCATCCAGGGCGAGAAGCGCGTCGCCAATACGCTCGTCGCCCTCGACCCGCACGGTGAGCTGGTTGCCCACTACCGCAAGGTGCACCTCTACGACGCGTTCGGCCAGCGCGAGAGCGAATGGATCGTGCCCGGCCCGATCGAGCCGCCCCAGACCTTCGCATTCGGCGGCTTCACCGTCGGACTGCAGACCTGCTACGACCTGCGCTTTCCCGAGGTCACGCGCCAGCTGGTGGATGCCGGGGCCGATCTGGTGCTCGTCCCCAGTGAGTGGGTGCGCGGTCCGCTCAAAGAGGCGCACTGGCGCACGCTGGCCACGGCCCGTGCCATCGAGAACACGGTCTACCTCGCGGCCGCCGACCACGCCCCGCCGATCGGCGTGGGCAACAGCCTCATCGTCGACCCGATGGGCGTCGAGCTTGCCGGCCTGGGCGAAGAAGTGGGAACGGCGATCGCCTGGATCACCCCGGCACGCGTGACCGAGGTGCGGCGCATCAACCCGGCGCTGCAATTGCGGCGGTTCACCGTCGTTCCGCGATGAGCCGCGTCGCGCGGCCGCGCTAGCCGGCCGTCGAGGCCGCAGGCTTCGCGGTGGCGGCCGGCGACATCCGACGCGCCTGGATCGCCGCGACGATGAGCACCACGCCGACGATGATCGCGTAGGCGCCGACCAGCCAGATCAGGTTGACGATCCCGCTCAGGGGCGCGACGAAGACGACCACCAGCAGCGCGATCCCGAGCAGGATGCTCAGGATGGCCACGATGAATCCGAGCACCTTGCGCCCGCCGTCGACGACGCTCGCCGCCGCCGGGATGCCCGCGATCCCCATCATGATCGCGTAGACGCCGATCAGGCTCAACGCGAAGATGCCGAGAGTGAGCCCGGCCGCGAGGGGGAAGACGAAGGCGAGAACGCCGGCGATGACCGACAGGATGCCCTGCGCCAGCAACCAGCCCCATCGCCGGTCGCGCTCGCGCACGCGCACGGCGTGCACGATGTTGGCGATGCCGTCGACGAACGCGAACGCGGCGAAGGTGTACACCAACGCGACGAAGGCGACCCCGGGATGGATGAGCGCGATGACGCCGAACACGATGGCGAGGATCCCGCGGATCAGCACCAGCCACCAAATGGCCCGTGCGGCCTTCGCGACATCGTTGGGGGTAGAGGTCGTCATGAGCGCTCCCGAATAGTCGTCAGGCTTCCACCCTAATCAGAGGCCGATGCCGTTTGAAGGGTCAACTGTCGCGTGCGTCGCGAGAGTCGCGGGCCCGGCCGGTGAGCCCGGTGGCGTACTCGATGAACGCGGCTTTACCGGGCGAGGTGTCGACGGCGTCGGTGTCGGCCGAGCGCTCCAGCACGGTCGCGAGGCCGTCGATGAGCTGGTCGAGCTCCTCGTGCGGGGCGGTCAGCGCAGCGCCCGCCGAGACCGCGGTGATGAGAGCCGAGAGCGAGGCGGAGTCGACGTCGAGGCGCACCATCCCGGCCTCCTTCATCATGTCGATGAACGACGCCCGCACGCCCATGCGGGGCATGTATTCGAAGCCATACGCCTCGCGCATGATCGTGTTGAGGGCGACCGGATCGGTGAGGTAGAGGGCGCGGGCCAGGGGGCGCTCGTGCACGGCGCCGAGCGTGTGCCGGTAGATGCGCGAGAGCAGCCCGCCGCGCGGGTCGCGGTCCATGTGGTCGACGATCACCCGGAACATGCCGGCGTACTCGCGGTTGAGCAGGCTGACGAAGAGTTGGCCGGGTGAGTGGAAGAGTTCGAGCAGCCGCTCTTCGGTGATGCCGGCGCGCTCCGCGATCCTGCGGAGGTTCGCGGCGTCGAAACCGTCTTCGAGAACGATCGCGGATGCCGCGGCGAGAACCGGTTCGACATCGACGGGCTGGGCCACGTGTTCGCTTTCTGTGGGTCAGTCGGGGCGGGATTCAGCCCAGCTTAGGGGGACGGGACGACCAGTCTGTCCACCCCAGCGCCGTTCACCCCTCGATCACCCGTGAGGCGCCTCGAAATGGCGGCTCAGCGGCGCAGATCCGCCAACTGCGCGGCGGCCCGTTCGAGCACATCGGTGCGCTTGCAGAACGCGAAGCGCACCAGCGAGCGGTAGGCCGGATGGCGCTCCGGTCTGACGAAAGCGGTGAGGGGGATGCCGACCACACCCGCGAGCTCCGGCAGCCGGCGGCAGAACTCCACGGCATCGGTGAATCGAGGGTCGGTGAATCCCTGGTCGTCGACTCCGAGGGGAGCCGCGTCGGCGATCACGAAGTACGAGCCGCTGGGCCTGCTGACCTCGAACCCGGCGCGGCGCAACCCAGCCCCGAGCAGGTCGCGCTTGGCGGCGAGGGTGGATGCGGCATCCACGAAGTAGTCGTCGGGGAAGCCGAGTCCAAGGGCGATCGCCGGTTGGAACGGCGCGCCATTGACGTAGGTCAGGAACTGCTTGACCGCGAGGATGGCGTCGACCAGCTCGGCGGGGGCGATGAGCCAGCCGATCTTCCAGCCGGTGAGACTGAACGTCTTGGCACCGCTGCTGATCGTGACGGTACGCTCGCGCGCTCCCGGCAGCGACGAGATCGGGATGTGCTCGACGCCGTCGAAGGTGAGGTGCTCGTAGACCTCGTCGGCGACGATGATCGCGTCGTGCTGGTGGGCGAGTTCCACGATCAGTTCGAGCGCTGCCCGGTCGAGCACCATGCCGGTCGGATTGTGGGGCGTGTTGATCAGGATGATGCGGGTGCGCGAGGTGACGGCATCCCGAAGCTCGTCGAGATCGGGCACGAAGTCGGGCGCCCGCAGTGGCACGGTGACATGCACCCCGCCGGCCAGCGCGATCATGGCCGCGTAGGAGTCGTAGAACGGCTCGAAAGTGACGACCTCGTCGCCGGGCTCGAGCAGCGCGAGCAGCGTGGCGGCGATGGCCTCGGTGGCGCCCGCCGTCACCAGGACCTCGCGCTCGGCATCGAGCTCGAGCCCGTAGAACCGGTGCTGGTGGCGGGCGATCGCTTCGCGCAGCAGCGGGATGCCGCGTCCCGGCGGGTACTGGTTGCCACCCGAGTCGATCGCGAGCTTGGCTGCCTCGCGTACCTGCTCGGGACCATCCTCGTCGGGGAATCCCTGCCCCAGGTTGATCGCCCCGGTGCTCGCGGCGAGCGCCGACATCTCGGCGAAGATGGTCGGCCGCAGCTCGCCGTCGTCGGCCAGCAGCATCGCGCCACGCGCCGCACGGACCCAGGCGCCGGAAACGGTCATGGATGTCACGGTACTTGGTCGGTGCGTGCCGGGGCGGCGCGGGCGGCGGCGAGGTGCCCCGCGCAACATTCAGGCTGCGGCCGCGCAATGGGGTGATGCCGGCGCCAACTGCGTCCCCAGCCTGAATCTTCATCGCCTGCCCGGCGGGGCAAGCCGACTCGAGGGCTCAGCCCTGTGGATTCCGGATGCCGCCGGTCGCCGCCGTGCCCTACCGTCGTGGGTATGCGCCTCGCCCCCCTCGCACTCGCGGCCGCGCTGCTGCTCGCCCTTGCAGGATGCGTTCCCTCGACCGCGCACCCCACCGCGTCCCCCCGCGCCAGTGCGACCCCGGTATTCGCATCGGATGCCGAGGCGCTGGCGGCGGCGGAGAAGGCGTATGCGGCGTACGAGTTGGCCGTTGATACGTCTCTCCAGACGTCCTCGGTAGATGGCCTCGATGCCGTCGCGACCGGTGATGCGCTGGAGGCGGCGAAGGCGTCCGTCCGCTCATTCCAAAAGGACGGACGGACTCAGAAGGGCGAATCCGTGATCCGAAAGGTAACGCCAGCGGACCTCACCGCCCTTACCGTCCCCGATGTGGCCAACAGGCCTGCTCAGGTCTACGCGTGCCTCGATGTATCGAAGGTCGAGGTTTTCGACGCCTCAGGCGCCCAAGTGTCCGCCCCTGGCAGGCAGGTGGTATTTCCGACTCTGGTTAGCCTGTCTTGGTCTTCGAACGACCGAAAGCTACGTGTTTCAGATGAATCGGTCTGGGATGGCAAGAACTTCTGTGAGTAAGGCGTTTCGATCTCTTGCGATCGCCCTACTCTTGGCCGTCGGCGCGACCCTCGTAGTCGCCCAAACTGCGGAAGCTTCGAACTGCTCTCCGGTGGAGATTCGCCTGGGCACCTGTTCCATCGACGCCTCCGTGGGTGGCGACGACGTCACCCTCATCGGCACGTCGACGTCACCGGGGAGCGGGGGCGGACCGGCGAAGGGTTCGGGACACGCCGGTCCTGCTCCCTTCGAATGCGAGGTCATCCTGGCGGCCCGATGCCGGGGTCACACCGGGCATCCCGGTCCGGTGATTCCGGCCGGGCAGCCGATCACTTTGCGCGATATCGCCGCGTTCAGTCCAGCGCCCGGAGTCCAACACATGGAGCCCGACGGGTGGGTCGTGCCCGGCCTCGACGCCAACTTCTACTCCGTCGTCGGTCAGCAGCTGGTACCCGGCACCCTGCTCGGTCAGCCGGCGACCGTCCAGTTCACGCCGGTCGGCTGGCACTGGAACTACGGCGACGGATCCGCTGCCGTCCGCGGGACGAAGGGCGCCACCTGGGCGGCGCAGGGCCTGCACGAGTTCGACCACACCCCGACCAGTCACGTGTATCAGGCGGAGGGCGAGTACGTCATCCGGCTGACCATCGACTTCCGCGCGGCGTACCGCTTCGGATCCAGCGGATTCGTGCCCATCGCCGGCACGATCAACCTGCCCGCCAACGATCTGCGCGTCACGGTCACCGGTGCCAAGACCGTGCTTGTCGACCATGATTGCGTCACCAACCCGGCCGGCCCGGGATGCTAGAAGCGTCTTCGGGCGAACGGCAGTAGGCTCCCAGCGCCAGTAAATGCAACGTTCAGCTTTGAGCGGGATGCTGGCTGCGCTGAAAGGAGCATCCCGAACATGCCCGACTCACCCCACATTCCCTCTGAGGCACAGCCGCCCGCAGACACCACGGCACAGCAGCCGACCGCACCGCAGCCCACCGCACCCCAGCCCACCGCATCGCAGCCCACCGCACCGCAGCCCACCGCCGCACAGCCCGCAGCGGCACCCGTGACCTCGACCAAGGCCGCACCCGTGACGACAGACAGCTCCGCCAAGAAGCGCAACGTCGGCCCGCTGGTCGGCGCCCTGGTCGTCGGAGCGGTGCTGGGCGGAGCATCCGGCGCAGGCGTCGCAGCCTGGGCGGTGACCGCCAACAACAGCTCGCACAGCGGCGTCACCGCCGGCCCGCAGACGGTGACCATCAACAACAAGGATGACGTCAACAGCACGACCGCCGTGGCGGCGAAGGCGGGTCCCTCCGTCGTGACCATCAACGTGACCGCAAGCGACGAAGGCGGCACCGGATCCGGTGTCGTGCTCAGCAGCGACGGGTACATCCTCACCAACACCCACGTGGTCACGCTCGATGGCGACTCGGCGTCCGGCACGATCGAGGTGACCACCTATGACGGCAAGCTCTACACCGCGAAGGTGGTCGGCACCGACCCGGTCGTCGACCTGGCCGTGATCAAGCTCGACAACGCCAGCGGCCTGCAGCCGATCGAGTTCGGCGACTCGTCCAAGATCAATGTCGGCGACAAGGTGGTGGCCATCGGCGCCCCGCTCGCCCTGCCGAACACGGTGACCGACGGGATCGTCAGCGCGGTGAATCGAAGTATCCAGATTGCCTCGTCGGCCGTGCCGAGCACGGGCTCGGGCGACAACTCGACCCCCGGCGACGGAGCCAGCCCTTACAACTTCTGGAACTTCGGCAACGGCAACGGCAGCGGCAGCGGCTCGAGTTCGGGTCAGACCGCCGACATCTCGCTGCCGGTCATCCAGACCGATGCCGCCATCAATCCCGGCAACTCGGGAGGCGCGCTCCTCGACAGCGACGGCAAGCTGATCGGCATCAACGTGGCGATCGCGAGTACGGGCAGCACGAGCAGCTCGACCCAGTCGGGTTCGATCGGAGTCGGCTTCGCCATCCCGGTCGACCTGGCGCAGCGCATCAGCCAGGAGATCATCAAGACCGGCAAGGGCACGCACGGCCTGCTCGGCGCCTCGGTGACCACGGCGACCAGTGACAAGAGCTCGGTCGTCGGAGCGCTCATCGCCGACGTCACTCCGGGCGGCGGTGCCGACAAGGCCGGCTTGAAGAAGGGCGATGTCGTCACCTCGTTCGCCGGGCATCCGATCACCGACAGCACGGACCTCACCGCCCAGGTGCGCACGCTCGCGCCCGGCAGTTCGGCCAAGCTCGTCTACGTGCGCGGAACCGGCTCGACGACGGTCACCGTGACGCTCGGCACGCTCAAGCTGTGAGTCGCGGGCGGCGAATCGGCCGCTGATAGGCTCGTGCGACCATGGCAGAGCCTCGCACCGGCGTCTCGTACGTCATGCCCGTGCTGAACGAGGCGGGCTATGTCGAATCGGCGATCCGCAGTGTGCTCGAGCAGGATTACAGCGGTCCGGTCGAGGTCGTGCTGGCGCTCGGGCCCTCGCACGACGGCACGCGCGAGATCGTCGAGCGGCTGGCGGCGGCGGATGCTCGCATTCGCCTGATCGAGAACCCGGGCATGGACATCCCGATCGGCCTCAATCTCGCGATCAAGGCCGCGACGTATCCCGACATCATCCGAGTGGATGCGCACACCGAGCTCGCGCCCGGCTACACCACGCGCGGCGTGGACGACCTGGAGCGCACCGGGGCCGCGAGCGTGGGCGGCATCATGGTCGCCACTGGGGAGCCGGGGTTCCAGGCCGCGGTGGCCCGGGCCTACAACAGCCGATTCGGACTCGGCGGCGGCGCGTACCACGGCAGTGCGGCGGTGGCCGGTCCGGCCGAGTCCGCCTACCTGGGTGTAATGCGCGCCGACGCGCTGGCCGAGGTGGGCGGCTTCGACGAGACGCTGCGTCGCGGCGAGGATTGGGAGCTCAACTACCGCTTCCGCAAGGCCGGTCGGATCGTCTGGCTCGACCCCGAGCTGCGCGTCAAGTACTGGCCGCGCAGCACGCCGGCCAAGCTGGCCAGACAGTTCTTCGCCACCGGCGTCTGGCGAGCCGAGTTGGTGCGCCGGCTCGGAGGCAGCAACCCGCTGCGA
>Ga0105245_10006231_pt1 | contig 10493 bp, 8 predicted proteins | sample KBSM54metaG_FD_81523 | JGI IMG/M metagenome (GOLD analysis project Ga0105245, IMG submission 81523) | Miscanthus rhizosphere microbial communities from Kellogg Biological Station, Michigan, USA - KBS M5-4 metaG | ecosystem: Host-associated > Plants > Roots > Rhizosphere > Soil | place: Michigan...
GACGGCGTGGTAACCTTGGCGGCCTTGAACTTGCGTTTCGGAGGGGGCTCCTGGCTGTTCATAATCCAAGTGCTCAGCCAGCCGTAGCGGAAAGGCCCGTTGCCGAGGATCCGTTTGGCACGCGCGGCTGCGATGGAACTGGCGATGGTGTCGAGACCGGGGTAGCCGAAGTTCAGGTGAGCCAGGTTCTGTGCGATGGACCATTTCCCGGGTTGAGGTCGCCAACTCATCTGCGCGGCAGAGAGACCCGCGGTTAGAGATTTGGCTTTCTCGATATTGGCGCTGTTTTCATCCAGGAGTTTGCTCACCATATCTTTAGTCCGCCTTCATGGCTTGATTGGAAGTAGGGGGGGCCGGCTTCGGTTGGAGACGATGGACCACAAGGTGGGCAACACCAACACCTGCGGGAATCGACCCCAAGGTAGCCATCGCAAGTAATCCCGGATCTTGTTCCACTCGGTACATCACCGCGAACAAGATCGAAATCCCGATACCAACGGCCAGCCAGACCAGACCGCGCAGAAGGTAAACATTGCGCTGCACCCAAGACTCAGGAAGAAGGCTTCCCCGCGTTCCATTGATCATCTTCCAATAGCGCAATTCTGCGGCTCGCTGGCGAAAGTACAACGCCGCAGGGACGATCACGCATGCCACAATCATGAACATGATGGGGAAGAGGCTGGCGATCAAATCTGAGCTCATGGTGTCAATTGAGACACTTCTCTCCCTCCTCAAGTTTCAAATCTTAGTGGCCTTCTTTTGAAACATTGGCGGCCTGCTCCCGAGTCTCAAGGGTGAAGTACTCTAGACTTGGCGGTCCCGTAGTGGACGAAGATATACGCACCCATCTCGATGCGAGGCGTTATCGCGAGGCATTCGAACTACTGCTTGGTCGGTATCAACACAAAGCGTTTCGGCTCGCGTATTCCATGCTGGGCGATGAAGCTTCCGCCGAGGAGATGGCCCAGGACGCTTTCCTGCGGATCTGGAAAGCGCTTCCCTCCTATCGGGGGGACGCGTCGCTATCCACGTGGATCTACGCGATCACCCGAAATCGCTGCTTGACCGGCAGAAAGGAGCTCCGCGAGAGACAGGCTGTGTCGATCGAGGAACCTGGTGTAAGGGCGGCAGTTGACTCACGGCTTGCTTCGAAACCTGAGCGCCGACAGAGCCTGCCAGATTCCGCCATGTTGTTGGCTCAGTTATCGCCGCCGTATCGCGAGGCGCTGAGGCTTTTTTACCTGGAGGAGAAATCTTATGAGGAGGTCGCGGCTATGCTAGGTTTACCGCTAGGGACGGTGAAAACCTACTTGCATCGTGCGCGGAAGCAGTTGGCAGGGTCGCTGACGCGGGCCGTGAAGGTGATGTCATGACGTGTACGGAATGTGAAGATCTAATTCTGGACGAGATTGACGGTCGGCTCGCCCAACAGATGCAGCCGCTGCTGGTGGGGCATCTCTCCACATGTGACAACTGCCGCGCATTTCTCGCTGCACAGACAGACCTGGATCAGTCTCTTAGAGAAACACGATCTCCGGAACCATCCCCGCGGTTCGCGACCAAGGTACTCGCCGAGATCGACGTCGTTCGCCACCACACCTCACTCTTTGTCCGCATCAGCTTCGTAGTTGAACTCGCCGGGCTCGCCGCGGTCGCCGGAGCAGGAGCGCTTGTCGTTCAACATTGGTTTCCGCAGTTGTTGCTTGGCGGACCCTGGGTGATTGCCTCAGCCATTCTATGCGTGGGCGCCTGGCTTACGTTGGCAGATCCGCCAGCTCCGTTCGCCTGAGCTAGTTCTTCGTTAGTGGCTACGTCTGCGATCTGAAAGGATCTGCGTCGGTTCTTACGCATAGAAGCGTCAAAACGATTTCCTTCCGATACGCGACGCGAAGCCTCGCAGTCATCATTTGACGATTGTTGGAGATGGAGGTGTGACGAAACCTTGTCCAGCACGTTTTGGCACGGTGACTATAGCAGCTTCCCGATCGCCTGCATTAGAGGGCCATGCGATCGGGTACGTTGTCGAGCAATAACGGTAACTATTTTCCGCAACGCTACTAGATTCAACGGAAACGCCGAACCACGCCCAGCCAACTCACCTTTTCAGCGGCCTTCTCATGTCGCCGCGGCAGGCTCTCGCGCCGCAGTGGCACTCTTGCGGATCTTGGTTGGTATCAAAAGAGTAGTCCACGGTCAGCTCCTCGCCGGCTCTGATTGCACGCAGTGAAACGTAATAGATCCGACGACCGCTGACGATCTGAGCGTCCAGATTAGGTTCGCATGAATGATTAATGATCTCCGCCCCGGATCCGTTGACCGCTCCGTCGATTCCCCAGTAAGAATCCAGCATAAAGATATAGGTGAACTCCCCCTCCAGACGACGACTGATGGCGCGTCGGCTGATCCGTTCGCCGGTATACTCGATGACCCTTTTGCGCCTTGAGATATCTTCCAACGCAAAGACGCCGAAACGATGGATTCTCGATCGTCTGAGCTTGAGAGCAAACTTGGAAGCCCTGGGATCGAGCTTCGGTTTGTAGATCAGCTCATCAGCCATCGACGAAACTTCTGACGGAATGCGAGACGGCTCTGTGAGCGGTTGCTACGGCAGGGATCATGTCTTATTGGAATCGATAGATTAGCACAGCGATGGTCTGTGCGGCACTCTGTTTCTCTAGCGTGGAATCACAACGCAACGTATGGATGAAAGACGTTTCCCCGCCCGTTATGACGTATTAACGGTTCTATGAGAAGGTCATAAAAGTCAAGGCCGACGTGGCGGCCATCCTTTGTTTTTCCGTTTCGGGGGCAGCGGATAAATGGGGGATGCGCAAGGGGGCGGAGCCCTCTTGCGGGGGGAGCCGCTTGCAGGGGCCGTGCCGGCGATGTTGGCTGGCACGGAACGTGACGCGGCGTGGGGGGAACCATCCCCGCCCCGGCTTTCCCCTTGGGGGAAACGGGAAAGGGGGATTAGGTTCCTTGCGGCCGCAGGCTGATTTCCGTTTCGCGTTTCGCATATTTTCTGTGTCATCCACCCGTGCCGCGCTTCTATACGCACTCTGAATGAGCCACTGTGGGCTCGGTGCATGCTGGGATCCGTTTTAAGCCCAGACCCGCCACGGTTGTGACGGATCTAGGTTGTCAGGGTGCTGCCATCTAGCTATCGATCTTGATGGACCAACCGTTAATTCGCAGTCACCCGAACAAGGCTGTGGATGTGTCACCTGCCGAACCTTGCGAAATACTTTTCTGAAATCAACCAACAGTCACCATGTCAACATCAATATCCGGCGTTCTCGCGTCGATCTTTCTCGACCCGTTACGCGGCGTTCCGCCCGGCCGTTGGAAGCAGTCCCTGCCGTAAGGGCTCATACACTGCGCCGCTCACCCACAGCCGGTGCAGCAGTACGGCCAGTTTCCGCGCTACCGCCACCACAGCTCGTTTCTTCGCATTCCTTCCACCACGCTCTGACAGACGCAATCCATATCGACGCAACTCTGTGTCGGGCCCGAACGGCCCGAGGATGTATTGGGCGCTCCCCACCAGCAGACTCCGCAGCATCACGTCGCCCATCTTGCTGATCCGCAACTGTGGCTGCCGGTCTCCGGAATCCTCCTGCTTCGGGACCAACCCGATATAGGGACCGACATCGCGACTTCGGGAAAATCGTTTTGGATCCTCCAGCGTCAATACATAGGCAAGTGATGTCACGGGGCCCACTCCCTTCACTTGCCTCAGTAGTTTGGTCTGCGGGTATTTATCAGTCGCCAGTTCCTCGATCCTCTCGTCATAGGACTGAATCGAAGCATTCACGCACTTCACGATTTCCACCAGTGGCAGCAGTATCTCGCGCACCTCTGCCGGCAGTTCCCGTTCCACTTTCTTCGGAAATGCCTGGGTCGAGCACTTCGGCAGCCGCGCTCCCATACTCTTCACCAGGCCGCGTGTGGCGTTAATCAATTCCGTCCGCACCGCTACCAGAGCGCTGCGCGCCCGCAACCCCAGAAGGTCTCGTCGTACTTCAACACTGCGATGGTGGATTGGGAATAACGATTGCGGGTCCATTCGTCCCACTCGGGCCAGCTTGTGCGCATCGATGCGATCATTCTTGCGCTTGCGCTTTTTCGGCCCTTCCATCTGCCGCGGGTTCGCCACCAGTACCTCGTGCCCGCACAGTGCCACTGCATCACGCGCCCACGCCGAATGCGTCCCAACTTCTATTACTACTCGCGCGGGCGCCAGCGCGCCGAAGAGTTCAGAGAAGTCCAGCTGCGATGTTTGCAACTCTCCTTCCACCAGCGTTTCTCCATCGAGCCCCAAAATGCAGAAGTTGCTCCGTTTATCCCCCAAATCCACTCCAACTGTTAGTCTGTCCCGGTTGGGTGCCAGCGTGCGATTCACCTCGTCATCTGTGCAAAACCTCCCTGACTGGGTATCCAGTTTCTGACTCAACCTCGCGACCAGTTCCGCCATAACCTCCTTTGTATCGCGCTGAGCCGGACCACGCGCCTTTCCTGGCTTGCGGGGTTGAGCTCTTTTCGTCTGATATTGATTCGTCGTTTTCATTCGTCGATCTCCTTAACGCTTCTGTCTTGCACCTTACAGCGTCTGATCACGACGGGCTCTGCCCGCAAGTGATCCACGATCGACCTTCTCATCTCATCTAGCTACGTCATCAGGACATTACCTCTCATGCGGCAGGAACATCAACAACAATACTGCCGGACCGCTTACTTGGTGTGTTGGGGATTCCGGCGAAGCTGAACGCTCAATCCGAAGGGAAGCCGAACGGCATTCCGGGCGAACCTGACACCATCGGAGCGTTGCGACGCTGACGGAACCTGTCCGGAGCGAAGCGGAGGCGGCATGTGGCTAGCGGAGAAAGGTGTCTAGGGGAAAGGAGCGGCAGAGCTTGTCCCGGCCTCAGCACTGAAGCAGCCCGAGCGGAAGCGCTCTGCAGATCCGTCAACACTACGGCGTTTTAGGGCAATTATCGAATTGAAGGCTATGACGAGCCTCACCTAACAACTCTGTTAAGATGCAAGCCGTGAGCCGGTTCGCCCGTGGACGGGCCTGAAGTGGCGGAGTCTAAATTGCCTGAGTCCCAATGCTCCCTGAATCTCCGGAACCCCGTCTTCTGGTCCGCCATCCTTTGCCTGGTGCCTTCCCTTCAGGCATACCAACCCCGTTTCACCGTGGAAGTTTCCGTCCGCGCTTCCGCGGTTTATGCGCTCGCCTGCCTCAACCGCCAAATTTCGTGCACGCGGACCAAGTTTCAAGGGCGTGAGAGCCACCCTGCGGTCGCCGAATGGAAGGCCGCGTTCGACGCACTGCCTCCTATCGAGAGTGACGCAACTCCTGTTCCCTTCATACCCAACACTCCCGCGCTCTTCCCGGAGCAGCGCCGCCGCAACCAGATTCTTGATGCACTCCTCGAATCGCGGTCCGCGGAGCAACTTGCTCGCCGAGCCCGACTGGACCCAGCCTTGGCACGCAAGCTCTGGAGTGCACTACTCTCCATGCGCGGCACAATGCCCCGGACGCCGTCGTCGCTGCTCACGATGCGCAATGCGTCGCAGAAGCTGCTCCGAGACACAAGGCTTTCCCAACTCACGCAAGACATCGGCACCCTGCTAAATCCATCCGGCGCCAACGAATCGATCATTCTGCATTTGATCCCTTCCCCCGATCCAACCACTGACGAGGCTAACGGAACCATGGTTGGCCGGCACGTATTCGTCGAGATTACGGACTACGCTAAGGCCGATTTTGCTCCCTCCATTGCGTTGCACGAAACCATTCACTACCTGTACGACTCGGTTTCGCCTGAAACACACCGAGGGCGCATGCAGATGTTTCTTGCTCGCTCCTATCCAAGAGCCTCGTCGTTCTATACCCTGTTCAATGAAGCCCTCGCCGTGGCCGCTCAGCAACTGCTTAGCATTCGCATGGGCGAGGATGATGCGGAGTCCGAAGGCGATACCTACCGCGATGCATACATCCCCCGTGCCGGGCGGGTCCTCGCGCCTATCCTCGATCAGTGGATCTCCCGACGCCGACGCTTTGACGAGCAGCTTGTGCAAGCCTACCTGGACGGGTGCGCCAAGGAATTTGCCCCTGATCTCGCCAGTCCCCGGTTCTTGCTGGTTTCTGGAGTCTTCGTCGCTTCGGCATCAGCCGAGGCCGCCCTAGATCAGTTGTTGAGCGATCTCCAGTCGCATAGTAACGTCAGACTTAAGCCCGAGAGTGGCTCCTGGAGTCGATTCACTCACACTCCTTTGGTTTTGCTCGGTACTTCGGCCGAGTTGCGGCCTTTTTGGACACGATATCCTGCGATCGAAAGTTTTGTCGCCGAGGGCCCTTTCATCTTTACAACGATGGACCGTGATGGAGGTATTGTGCGACCGGTTATTGTCCTCGGAGGTAGCGGCGTCGACACGATTCGGGCTGCTGCGAAAGAGTTGTTGAGTCGAACTGTCCGGGATGCCTCGGCGTCGCACTGACAAACCGGTTGAGCAAGGATAGGCACATTAACGGACACTTGCTGCTAGGAATGCCGATATGACGACACCCGACGTTTTTCGGCAACGAAGGTGTCGCCCTTCGCTGTGCAAAACACACCGATTAGCTGGTCCGCCAAACGTGTAATGCGGGCATCCCGGGTTAGTCCCGCAGGGGCGCGCTAAATGGCGAGTCCATTGCTCCCTATTTAGCCGCCGTCGCGACCTTATACCAATTCGTGATCACGTTTATGGTCAGATCGCCCGTCTCTGCTAACTGATTCACTAAGAGACGCCGACGATCTGGATGAGGGCTATAAGAAAATGCGTTGTTCTGAGGAACGATCGCACCTATACGGGCTTCGAATAGTTTTTGAGGCGCCCCGATCCTCAATCCGTCCCGGCCATCGGGGTCCACGGTCGCTGCCGATAACACGGCTCGTCCCGAAAGAAACGAGCTTATGAAATAGAGCTCCCTTCCATCTGAGCGCCAGCGCGGCTCACGGCCTCCATCTGCAGAAACTTTCCACACTCTTGAACCGGATGGAAATGGCCGGATATATACTTGGCCCTGTCCTGACTCGTCTGAAAAGTAGGCCAGCCACTTTCCGTCTGGAGAAAACTGTCCCTGGCTCTCGATCGCATCCGTGCCAAGGATCTTTACTGCCGCTTTTTTGTCCACCTTCCCGGATTCGACCGGTGCGTACCATAGATCCGCGCGTGTTATCGGGTGGTTCTCGGTATAGACCACGAACCGCCCGTCGCGGGACCAATCCGACGGTGTTCTCGTCGGATCGGCAGGGTCGATGGTCTGATTGAGTTGTAACTGTCCATCTTTCAGGTCCTTCTCATAGATACCGGGCCCTGCCGGCCCCGCCATGCCAAACCAAATCCGACTGCTGTCCGGCGACCATAATAAGGCTGAACCGGGCGAGCCCGAAGGTGTCAAACGGGTCTCCGATTCGCGTACCAAATCATGCAGCCAGGCTGCCCCTGTGCCACTTGAGTCCTGCCGGTTAATCGCGAATGCGTTGCCATCCGGCGACAACAAGACGCCTCGCTGTTCCGCCCGTGGACCTACCGTACCCAGTTCCTTGCCGGTGCGGTCAAACCAGGTTAGTTCGGTTTCGCGGGAGTTTCCTGCCAGATAAACCAGCGTCCCATCGGCGGTTGCCGACGCTTCCACCTGCGGAGGAGTTGACGAATGGGACGCTCGTCCAACAAGTGAGAACGGATCGCCCACCGGCTGCAGACTTCCCTCGTCGAACGGCTGCGCCATCAGGGTGTTCTCCCGGAGAAACAGCAGATGAGCGTGCCCGCCCGTACTCCTGGGCGGCGTGTAGACCACGCTGGAAGAGTCTGACAAAACCTTTCGGCCGACCGGCTCATCTAGCGTGGCCAAATACACACCCCAGGAAGCCTGGTCGCCCAGAGTTTGACGCACGTAGAAAAAATGCCTCCCATCCGGCATAAACACTGGTAAGACGGCGCGAACCTTGGGATCATCCTTGCCTACTGCGGTACATTGTTTTGGAATATTGACGTCTGCGCGAGCTAGTCGCGCATTCTCGTTTCCATAGAGAATGACTCCATCGCGGTTCCATGTCCCCCCATACCCCAGGCCCGTCTCCCCGCATAAGACTTGTGCGGGCCCGCCCGCGGCCGGAATCACTTTGAGCTTGCCCTCCGCGAAGAATCCGATAAACCGGCTATCGGGAGACCAGAATGGCGTGCGGGCGGCAGTAGTGCCTGACAGTGGTAAGAGTTCTCCGGAATCCAGCGATCGAAGATAGAGCTGGGTGGAACTGCCGCGGTTCAGCCCAATTACCAGGCGCCGCCCGTCGGGCGAGAGTTCCAGAAAACCGGGGAAGCTGTTTCCCGGCAATGGGACCGATAGGTTGATAGAGCGCTCAGTCGCGGAGGTCTCGCGAAAATGTACCAATGCAAGCCCCACAACCGCAAGTACTGCGACGCCCGCCGCTATCCAGCCGATTCGCCCCAATCGTCCCAGCCCCGCTGTCGCTGGAGGTGACTCCCCATTCTCCAACAGGAATCGCATGTCCCCAATCGCCTGCAAACGCTTCCTGGGGTCCTTCTGCAAGCAACTCTGGAGCAGCGTTCGGACATGCGGCGGAACGGCGCTCAAGTCCGGCTGCTCTTTCACGACGCTCGCCAGCGTGTCGGTCAGATCTTCGCCCTTGAACAGCCGCTGGCCGGTGATCAATTCGTACAACACCACTCCGAACGCCCAGATATCGGCTCGCGAATCGACGCGCTTCCCGCGGGCTTGTTCGGGAGCCATGTAGGCCGCCGTGCCGAGAATCACGCCGGCTTGCGTCGCAGCCATACTGATGGTTGGTGAATCCTCAGAAGATGTGACCGGGCCTCCGCCGATCTTCGCCAGCCCGAAATCCAACACTTTAACCGTGCCACCCGGGGTGATCTTAACGTTGGCCGGTTTCAGATCTCGATGGACGATCCCCTTGTCGTGCGCTTCACTCAGCGCTTCGGCGATTTGCCTTGCGATTTCCATGGCTTCCTCGATGGGCAAAGGACCCGCAGGAGATTCGCCCTCGACAAATTCCATCACCAGGTAGTTCGGTCCCACGTCGTAGAGCGAACAGATATTGGGATGATTCAGAGACGCAACGGCTCGCGCTTCGCGATCGAAACGCTCATTGAATTGCTCCTGAGAGATTTTTATGGCGACTTCGCGACCGAGACGCGTGTCGCGGGCGCGATATACTTCGCCCATCCCGCCCTTGCCGATCAACGCGATGATCTCGTACGGACCGAGTCTGCTACCCGCCGTAAGTGTCATGTGATTCGATCAATTCTATCTCACTACGCCTTCTTTTCCATTGGTTAGCACGCGACTCGACGGTGTTTTGGCCCTCGCATGGGTGCATCGAGGCGGGGAGGTCGTCAGGGTCAAAAAAGGATGATATCGGTCGCAAACTAGCCCGATATCGAGCATTAACGGTAGTGGATCCGGTATGTCTGGTTAACGGGAGAAGTGATGAAAGCGTTGCGATCAGGGCATCCCGGAAACTCACCTATTCCCAAACGAAGTGATTCTCTTCACACCAGCTCTGTGCGATCTGCCTGAGGGCCTCCGTACGGAATGCATACCAGGCTGATTCGATGCCGTGGTGCCGAAGCGTGTCCTTGAAGTTTCGGAATGCTCCTGCGCCGTGGATAGCATGCGAGAGATCTTCGCGAACACTGTCGGACTTTACGGAGCGCGAAAACTTCTGCATGATCGCCCACGCGTGAACGTCAAACTTCGTGGGAAGCTCCTGGAAGCGGTCGGTAGAAACGATTCGCTTAGCAATCTCCAATTCCTCTTTCTGCCACTCGGGAAGATCCGGTTGCTCGTCGCCGGATTCCTCTGCCGCACGCAGCAGATCGTGGGGCACGGTTACCACCTGGCCGGTGTCGCAATCCACGAAGGAGGAGGATTCGTCGATCTGCATCTCCAAAGCGTCGACGATGTCATTCAAGCGAACCGTCGCGGGCATGGCTTCGAAACCATCATACTGCCCGGTTCCCGACTCCAAAAGAAGTAGCTCTCTGACGGGCCGTAATAGCCCTTTACCGGAAGCCACAGTAATGACTAGATGACCTCCGAACCCGCGGAAACATCAACGGCAAATTCAAGAAGATCGAGTGCACTCGTCGGAATGGGGACTGGCAATCAGACCGGCGCCAGAGTATCCAGTTGACGGTAGGTGAGTGCCACCGCCGGACGCTTCGGGAGTGGAGCAACAGCGGCGTTCCACAGAGGATTTCAGTGAGTCTAACCCCTCGAAGGAGCTTTATCGATCGCTTGCATTAAATGGCCTTTCCTGCTTCGGACGTGTCATGCCGACGCGGGTGAATAGTCGAGTCTGATAGACGAGGATAGACCGTTGCCAATCTGCGGTCGGAATAGGTAAATGGCAAAGATAGTTCTATTTCTTCCGCCATACTCCGGCGGTCTTATCGGGCCA
>Ga0105245_10006233_pt1 | contig 10491 bp, 8 predicted proteins | sample KBSM54metaG_FD_81523 | JGI IMG/M metagenome (GOLD analysis project Ga0105245, IMG submission 81523) | Miscanthus rhizosphere microbial communities from Kellogg Biological Station, Michigan, USA - KBS M5-4 metaG | ecosystem: Host-associated > Plants > Roots > Rhizosphere > Soil | place: Michigan...
AGCTCAATCGCTTCACGCCGGAACTCCGGCGGGTAGGGCTTGGTCCTTGGCATCGACTTCTCCTCCTTGCCGGAGTCTTTCGACCCCAGCGCTCAGGTGTCGTCGAAACCGGGGGAAGACCAGTGCCTGCCTGCCTCTCTGGCTGGCTGGGCTGCCTCCTATGGCTCTAGGTCCTGGCTGTCTGTCTGTGCCTGGCTCTATCTGATGATCTGACTGCCTGCCGCTTGTTCTCTCGGGGGCTCGCCAGCGCCGCCGATCATCATTTGCAGCTCGCCGCTGTAGTCGAACAAGACGGGCAACCACCCGCCAACCCGCTCGGCCTAAGACAGGTAGCTCAAGGAGCGAGCGGGCGGGTCATCCCACGCGCTCTGGCGCCGGCAAGGACGAGCGCACTCGGGTCTTCGACGCCTTGAGGAGGGCGCCGATCAGGGAGCGCCGCCCGCAAGCGCGCTCCGCGAGTTGGTCTGCGGTCAGCTCGCGGGTCGCTTCGCTTACGGGGACTGGATGTAGACCGGGAGCGGCGTCAGTATTCCGTACCAGGAAGTGAGTTTTGTCGCCGGGCAAGCGGCACCGCCAACTTTGGTCAACGCAACTTCCAGGAAGCGGAAGCTTGCATTGTTGACGGCGTTCTTCCCAAAAAGTTCAGAGACTGGACTGCCTTCAAATTTGCAATCGATTGCGAGGCCGCATTCGGTCGTGATTTCCGTGCTGGCGAGTGTCGCTTCCCCTGAGTTGGGTCCAGTCCTCAAGAGGTTGAGGCCGCCGAGCTTGGCTACTTTGACTTTGCAGGTTTCCATTCCGCGTTTGCATTCCGAGAACGTGAAGCCTTCGATTGCAACCACCTGAGGTTCATTCGCTGCACCCAGGGTGCCTTTCAATATGGAGCTTTTGCATTCGATAGTTCCAGACATTCCCATCAGGAAGTCTGCCCCGGCCGCACTGGCTTCGAACGACCGATTTTCCCACTTACTGGCTTTCGGACAGGGCGATTCTTCAACTTTGCAGAGGACGGTTGGAGCCGCGTTGGCGGAAGAGCTTCCGAGACTCAGCAGCGCGATCGCCAGCACCAAGGCTGCTGCGTAGAACCCTTTGAAACGCGCCATCTCTCTCTCCTTCTAGCCAGACGCCAATATTCAAGATCCTTTTAATCTAGAAACTTATATCGGTTTTGGTCGGCTCTGCCTAGCCCCACAGCAGAAAACGCCCCGGCCGGGCCCGAGGCGAATTCTGGGGTTACACAGGGAGGAGAGGACTGCGGCCCCACAGCATGTTCCGTCGACGCCCAGTGCTCCACGCCCGATCACCCGCTCCTCCTCCGCCTCGATCTCTTCGAATCGGGCGAGCGTCTGGACCCGGTCGGATGGCTCCGGCCCTGTGCCAGTGGGTCAGTTTTCGACCGGCGCAGGTGGTCCAGTTTTCAGGCGGCGCCTACATTCGCGTGCGGCGGGGCGGGGCATGAGCCTTCGCCGCTCGGCTTCAAAAGAAGTGGATCAAGCGTGGCCGTATCGGCACCAACAGGCCATGAGGCGAAGGCAGAGACCTGCAGCCGGCGTTGGCGTCGGGGTCGCTGACGCTGGGTTGTGTGAGGTCTGTGTGAGCAATCGGCGGCGCAAAAGTGGCGCAAAAGAACGTCCTGGATGGACTACTAGATATGAGGAAAAGCAGCGATACGGCGGCGGTGAGGGCTGGACAGTCGGCGTCCGCAGGAAATCGGTGGATCAAATACGGGCCTCCAATTGACCTTAAGGACATGAGGCCCCATCCGATTCGCCAACTCGTGGGGGCGCTGAAGGCTCAAGCCGGACTTGGGAAGCCGATGGATGAGCCGCGCACTTTTGACGTCGACCAGACCCATGACCGAGCCTGAACTCCTCAGAGATCCCCTTCTCGACGCTCACGAGGCCGCCGAACCTCTCCATGTGCCCCGCAGCACCCTTTACGAGCTGGTGCGATCCCGGGGACTACCCCACGTTCGCATCGGCGATCGTGGCCTGAGATTCACGCGCCCGGAACTTGAGCGCTGGGTAGGCGAGAACACCTATGGAATTCGGCGCGGACGATAAGCCAGGATCACGGAGCGGGCACCGGTCTTTTCGATGGTTGCGGCTCCTCAAGGCGGAATGCCTCAGAGACTCGCTTGGCAGCATCCTCGCGGTCAACGAAAGCGAGGTAACGCCTGGTCGTCGTCAGGTCCGCGTGCCCCATCCACTCCATGACCTCCCGCGAGTCGGCGTGTCGGATCACGGTGCTGCCGAAGGTGTGGCGGAGGTTGTGGAAACGGAAGTCTTCGCGCAAGTCTGCCGCCCGGAGCGCGGCGCGGTAACGCTCCTTCAAGGACTTGTAGCCGACGTGTTGGCCGCGCGCCGTGCAAAAGACAAGATCGTCGTCGGTGGTGAAGTGATCGCGCTGGCCGAGTCGCGCCAGACGTTCGGCGACCTCCTCGGCCATTGGAACGGCTCGCTCCGTCCCGCCCTTCGGCGTCGTCGTCTCGCCCTGGGTCCAGTTCTCGCGGACGTGGATCGTGCGGCGGGTGAAATCAACGCCGCGCCAGCGCAGCGCCAGCAGCTCCCCCATTCGCAGACCGGCGAAGGCCGCCGCATGGAAGATCGCTGCGTCCTGATCGGACTCCGCCGCCCTGACGAGTGCCAAGACCTCTTCGGGGCGCAGCACGTCGATCTGCGCCGCGCGACGAACTCGGGGGCGCTCAACGAGATCGGCGGGGTTGCGGGGCAGGCCATAGACCTTCATCGCCCGCTTGAAGATCGAGCCAAGGCAGACGAGGTACTTCTGTCGCGTCCGGTTGGAGCCGCCGTAGCCGCTGATCCAGAGATCGATGTCCTGGGTTGTGATCGTCTCGATCTTGCGTTTGCCGAACTCGCGGACGAGGACGCGGGCCATGTTGCGGTAGTCGCGGAGGGTGGATGGCTTGCAGTCGCGGACGTTCTCGCTGTAGGCAAGCCACTCGTCGGCGGCGTCAGCGAAGGTCTTGCCGGTCTGGACCAGCCCCGGCAGGGAGCCGTCGCGCGTCTGGCGCAGCAGCTCGTCCAAGTGCGCCTGGGCCTTGCCTTTCGTGAAGTAGCCGTCGGGCGGTGCCGTCTTCTCGGTCCAGGCCAGCCCGAGCCGCTTCTTCTGCTGCCGGCCGTCCGGCAACCGGAACTTGGCGTACCAGACAACCCCGCGTTTCCCCTTGCGCTTGAAGACGTGACCGGAGATCGGGCGGGGTGCTGGCTGTCGCATCGGCCCCGAATTCTAGCGCGTTTCGGGACCAATTCGGGACCATTTTGGCTACTTCGTGCTGAACGGCTCTAATCTATTTGGCTCTGTAAAGCGCTTTTCTCAGTGGGGCGGGAAGGACTCGAACCTTCGACCGACGGATTATGAGTCCGCTGCTCTAACCAACTGAGCTACCGCCCCGTTGGCTGGGGAGGGTAGCGCTAGGTCGTTGTCCTAGGCGCTGAAGAGCTGCGCTAGGGAACGGCCGACGTCGGGGGGCTCTTCTTCGCCCTTGGCGGCGGCTGCGGCGCCCTCGGAGATGGCTTTGGCGGCGTCGGCGATCTGGTGGGTGCGGCCGCCGCGGATCGAGCCGGTCTTCTTCGCTTCAGCGAGGTCGGATTCCATCAGGCCGGCGAGCTCGGCGAGGCGGCGCAGGCCGATCACGCCGGCGGCGCCGCGCAGGGCGTGGGCCTCGATCCGCATCGTCTCGAAGTCGGTGGTCTCAGTGGCCAGGCCGGCCGCGATCACGTCGCAGCGGCGTTTGGCCTCCTCGGCGAAGGAGGCCAGCAACTCGGCATCGGGGCTCGTCTTCTCACTCATTCTGCGGTCAGTCCCTTCACCACGCGGGTCAGTTCTTCGACGCCGAAGGCGCCCTCGATCACGTCCTTGATCCTTCCATCTCGGCCGATCGCGAACAACCACGGCTCGCTGGGCAGGTGGAAGGCGCGCACCTGGGGGCGCACGTTCTTGCTCGGGTCGTTGTCGTTGTAGATCTCCATATGAATGAACGCGGCCTTGTCACCGTAGATCTGCTTGAGCTGCTCAGCGACGTCGACGACCGGCCCGCAGACGCGGCTCTGGCAGAACTGTGGCGTGGCAAACAACAGGATGATCGGTTCCTTGCCGTAGGCGTCGGCGTAGTCGACTTCGTGCTGAGTGTCCGGCGGGATTCGGGTGGTGAGTTTGGCGAGATCGTTGCCGACGTCAGCCGCGGTCGGCGTGTGGATCAGGGGCGCCTTCTGCCCGACCCTTGGGATCTTGGTGTAGGTGCCGACGACGGCGCTCGGCAGCAGCGACGCCGTCGTTTCGCCGTCCTTCTTGATTAGCGCCGCGATGCGCCACTCGCCGTTGCTGGGGAAGTCGACCTTGGTCGAGTAGACAACCGTGGCGGCGTTGGGGTCGCTGGTAGTCGTCTGAGCGCGGAAGGCGGGCTCGGTCTGCAGGCTTTCGATCTTGGCCGGGAAGGGACCAACCGCGGGCTCTTCGAGGGCTTTTTCCTCGGCTTTCTTGGCCGATTTGCCTGACGGCACCTTGGCGAAGTAGAGGGCAACATCGGCGTCGGAGACCTGCGTGCGGTCGCGCTCGAAGATGCCGAATGTGTAGCGGTTCTCGCCCTTGTAATAGACCAGCGCGGCCGGGGAGACGACCAGGTTCGAGGGTGCGTCGGCGGCTTCGAGCACCTGCGAGAGGCTCTTGCCCTTGGCGCTGGGGAAGGAGTCCTTGGCCGGTGCGGGTCGGCTTTCATCCGAGCCGGAGGTGCCAGTTGCGCCATCGGAGCCGCTGCCGCAGCCCGACAGCGCAACCGCCGTCATGGCAAGCAGGCAGGCGAGGGCAGCGAGGGCTCGGCGAGAGAGCATCGGCGGCATGTTATTCACGCCGCTGCTCTGGCCGTAGCGCGATCCCACCCGCCCTCGTGGCGCGAGATAGGGTCCGCGGTGAACGCTGTCGAGCAAAAGGAGAGGGTCTTTGGCGGAGCGAGCGGCACTGATCACCGGAGCGTCAAGCGGCATCGGGCTGGCAATCGCCCGCGTGCTCGGCGAGGAAGGCTACGCCCTGACCATCTCGGCGCGGCGTCCCGAGAAGCTCGAGGGCGCCGCAGACGGCCTCCGTGCGGACGGGCTCGAGCTGCAGACCGTCGCCGCCAACATGACCGACGAGGACGACGTTGTCGGCGTCTTCGCCAAGCACCGCGAGGCCTACGGCCGGCTCGACGTGCTCGTCAACAACGCCGGCGTCGGCATCGGGGCGCCGATGGAGGAAATCCAGACCAAGCACCTCGACATGCAACTCGGCGTCAACCTGCGCGCCCTGATCATCGGCACTCGCGAGGGCCTGCCGCTACTCAAACAGGCGGGCGCGGAGCACGGCAAGGCGCTGATCGTCAACACCGCTTCGATCGCCGGCAAGGGCGGCCAGGCCTGGCTCTCGATCTACGCCGCAACCAAGGCCGCGGTGATCAACTTCACCCAGTCGACCCACCGCGAGGTCGGCGGCGCCGGCATCCAGTGCACGGCGCTGGCGCCCGGCTTCGTCGAGACCGCGATGACCGAGTTCGTCCAGGGGCAGATCCCGGGCGAGGAGATGATCCGCCCCGAGGATCTCGGCGAGGCGGTCCGCTTCCTGCTGCGCACCTCGCGCAACTGCCACGTGCCGGAGATCGTCTTCACCCGACCTGGCGAGGGTCTCGATACCCCCTGACGGGAGCAGTGCGGTGACGGGCGCCGGGGGTGGCCTTCGCTTCCTGGTCGCCGCCTTCGGCGACCCCGGCCACGTCTTCCCGGCGATCGCGCTGGGCCGGGCGCTGCGCGGCCGCGGTCATGAGGTCACGATCGAGACCTGGGAGGAGCGTCGCGCGGCGGTCGAGGGGGCCGGTCTCGGCTTTGCCGCGGCCGAGGAATACCGCATGTTCCCGCCGCCCGATCCGGACTCCGCCGAGGGCGAACACGCCGCGGCGGCCGCGCGGGCGCTTCTGCCGCTACTCGAAGAGATGCGGCCGCACGTCGTCGTCAGCGACATCCTCACCCTGGCGCCGTCGCTGGCGGCCGAGAAGGCCGGAATTCCACTGGCAACCCTTATCCCCCACATCTACCCGGTGGTCGAGCCCGGCCTGCCCTTCTTCGCGATCGGCCTCAAGCCGCCGCGGACGCCGCTCGGGCGTGCCGTCTGGCGCACCGGGCAGCGCGCGCTCAACGTCGGCCTCGAGCAGGGCCGGCGCGACCTCAACCGCCAGCGCGAGCGCCTCGACCTGCCACCGGTCGAGCGCTTTCACGGCGGCATCAGCACCGAACTGGCTCTGGTCGGCACCTTCCCGCAGCTCGAGTACCCGCGCCAGTGGCCGTCCGGGGTCGAGATCACCGGCCCGATGACCTTCGAGATCCCGCACCCAGAGATCGAGCTGCCCCCCGGCGAGGCCCCGCTCGTCCTCGTCGCCCCCAGCACCGCGCACGACTCCGAGAACCACCTGGTCCGCACCGCGCTGGCGGCGCTCGCCGACGAGCCGGTGCGCCTGGTCGCGACCACCAATCGCGTCGTCCCACAGCGGCCGATCGAGGTCCCCGCCAACGCCGTCCTGGTCGACTGGCTCAGCTACAGCCAGCTGATGCCGATCGCCTCGCTGGTAATTTCGCACGGTGGCCACGGCACCGTGGCCCGTGCGCTGGGCGCCGGCACGCCGGTGCTGGTCTGCCCGATCATCGGCGACATGAGCGAGACCGCGATGCGGGTCGACTGGGCCGGCTGCGGCCTCTCGCTGCCCTGGCGGCTCTGCCAGCCCACCCCGCTGCGCTGGGCGGCGCAGCGGCTGATCGAGGATCGCTCGTTCGCGGCGCGCGCCGGGGAGCTGGCTGCGTGGGCGCAGGAGCACGACGGCGCCGAGCGCGGCGCCGAGCTGATCGAACAGCTGGCCCGCGCCCGCACGCCTGTCTGAAGCTCCGGGGGTGGGACTCGAACCCACAACCCCGCGATTAACAGTCGCGTGCTCTACCGATTGAGCTACCCCGGAATAACCGGTGAGGAATGTACCGATTAACCGCCGACGCGCTCGGCGTGGGCGATGCGCTGGACGAGGGCGGCGCGCTCCATGCTCAGCGCGGCGCGGCGCTGGGCGTCTTCGGCTTCGCCCGCGGCGGCGATCTCGGCCTCGATGCGGCGCTGCTCGAGCAGCAGGAAGTTGAGCTCCATCGCCTCGGGCGAGGCGGGCTCGTCGTGGGCGGTGATGATCAGTTCGGCGACCAGGCCGGAGAGCTCGGCGTCCTCGCGCGGCAGGTTGGAGGCGGGGTCCTGGGGGTTCTCGCGAATCCAGGCGGCCGCGCGGGAGCCGAGCCGCGTGAGGTGCTCGTCGGTCAGCTTGGCCAGGTAGGTCTTGCCCTCGTCGGGCAGGGCGATGCACATCGCCAGCAGGGCACGCTCGCGGCGCTCGCGCGAGGTCAGCTCGGTCCGTCCTGCGGCGAACGCGAGGCTCGCATCCGACCTCCCACCGCTGGGCGAGAGACCCAACTCCGGGCCACCGCTTGTCGGCGACGATGCCACCACACGGCCCATCACCATCGCCGGCTCCAGGTCGAGCCTCTCCGCCACTCGCCGCACCAGGTCATCGCGACTGGCGCTCTCCCCCAGCCCGGCCATGATCGGCGCCACCTCGGCGAGCGCGCGGTCGCGCTCGGCGGGCGAGGAGACATCGGTGCGGGCAAGGACGAGGCCAACCTGGAAGGCGGTCAGCTCGACCGCACCGTCGAGCAGGGCGCGGAAGCGCTCGGCCCCGCCCTCCGACGCCATCATCTCGGCCGGGTCCTCCCCGGCCGGCATCGCCGCCACGCGCAGGCGCATCTTGCGCCCGGCGGCTACCCGCTGAGCGCGCAGCATCGCCTCCTGCCCGGCGGAGTCGGCGTCGAGCGCCAGGATCACCTCGTCGACCATGCCCGAGAGCGCGGCGACCTGCTCGTCGGTGATCGCCGTGCCCATCACCCCGACCGCCTCCTCGATCCCGGCCTGGTGCAGGGCGAGGACATCGGTGTAGCCCTCGACCACGACCGCCCTCCTTTCCCTGGCAATCGCGGCCTTGGCCAGGTCGATGCCATAGAGCATGTGGCTCTTGTGGAAGAAGTCGGTCTCGGCCGTGTTGACGTACTTGGCGCCCTGGTCGGAGCGCATCGCCCGCCCGCCGTAGCCGAGCGTGCGGCCGCGGCGGTCGCGGATCGGGAACATGATCCGGGAGCGGAAGCGGTCGTACTCGCCACCGCCCCGCCCCTTCTGCACGAGGCCGACGCCGCGCATCTCCTCGACCTTGAAGCCAGCGCGCTGGCCGCGCAGCAGGACTTTGTCCCAGGCGCTAGGCGCGTAGCCGACCGCGAACGCTTTCAGCACCTCCTCGCCAAGGCCACGCTCGGACAGGTACTCGCGCGCCTTGCTCGCCTCCTCTGACTCCCAGAGGTAGGCGGCGTAGAAGCTCGCGGTGCGGTCGAGCAGCTCGCCCAGGCGGCGGCGCTGTTGGCGCTTGGCCTCCGCCCGCGGGTCCTCTTTCTCGCGCTCCAGCTCGACCCCGTAGCGATCCGCGAGCAGCTCGACCGCCTCGGCGAAGCCGAGCCCCTCCTTCTCCTCGACGAACTTGATCGTGTCGCCGCCGACCCCGCAGCCGAAGCAGTGGTAGAGCTTCTCCCCCGCGTCGACCGAGAACGATGGGGTTCGCTCCTCGTGGAAGGGGCAAAGGCCGACCCAGCGCGCGCCCTGGCGGCGCAGGTCGGTGTGGGCCGAGATCACCTCGACGATGTCGACCGCCTGCTTGACCCGCTCCAGGCTCTCGCTCGAGATCAGTGCCATGGCTGCTCGGGGATCGTCAGCTCGGCGTACTTGGCGATGCAGTAACGGTCGGTCATACCCGCCAGGTAGTCGGTGGCGCGCTGGCAATCGCTCGCCCCGGGCTCGATCTGGGGTATCTCGTCGGGGTGCTCCATGTAGTGGTCGAAAAGCGCCCGCATCGCCCGATGGACGCGCTCGTGCTCGCTACGGGCCAGCTCGCCAAGGTAGACCCGGTCGAACATGAACTTGCGCAGTCGCAGCATCGCGCCACCGATCTCATCGCTCTGGACGATGTCGCCCGCGGCCCGGGAGCGCTCAACGATGTCGCGGACGAGGGTGTCGATGCGGGCCGAGCCGGTCTCACCGAGCAGCTCGATCTCGGCCGCCGGCAGGTCGTCAGGGCGCAGCACGCTGGCGCGCAGGGCGTCGTCGATGTCGTGGTTGATGTAGGCGACGCGGTCGACCAGCTTGACGATCCGCCCCTCCAAGGTCGCCGGCTTGCGCGAACCGGTGTGATTGAGGATGCCGTCGCGCACCTGCTCGGTCAGGTTGAGGCCGCGCCCGTCGCGCTCCAGCGCCTCGACCACCCGCAGCGAGTGCTCGTTGTGCTTGAAGCCGCTGCCACAGCGCTCGCGCAGCGCCTCGTCGAGCGCCTCCTCGCCGGCGTGGCCAAAGGGGGGGTGGCCGAGGTCATGGCCGAGACCGATCGCCTCGGTCAGGTCCTCGTTGAGACCGAGAGCCCGGGCGACGGTGCGAGCGATGCCACACGCCTCCAGCGTGTGAGTCAGCCTGGTCCGGTAGTGATCGCCCTCGGGCGCGACGAATACCTGGGTCTTGTGCTTGAGCCGCCTGAAGGCCTTGCTGTGCACGATCCGATCCCGGTCGCGCTGGAACGGCGTGCGAACCGGACTGTCGGGCTCATCGACTTGACGCTGCGCAGGGTAGGACCGGGTCGCCTCCGGTGCCAAGAACTGCTCCTCCCAGGCGGAGACGCGATCCTCAAAGCTTGCAGTTACGGGCACCCGCCGATCTTAAGCGGCTGCGCGCAGCTGGACATGCGCGTGATGCTCCAGCGTCTCCCGCACGGCGCGCTCGACCTGGCGCAGGGCCTGCTCCTCCGAGGCGGGTGCCTCAGCCAGCGGACTTCCGACCGCGCCGACCATGAAGCGGTGCGCATCCTCGGAGAGCGGGAAGGCACCGCCTTCGCAGCTGGCACAGACAACGCCTCCGGCGGCGCCGGAGAAGCCGCTCAGGTGCTCGGCCTCGCCGCAACTGGCGCAGGAGGCGAGCTCGGGCGCGAAGCCGGCCGCCAGCGCGAGCTTGAGCCGGAAGGAGAGCGCCGTCTCCAGGCTCGCCGCCTCCTTCCCCTCGGGGTCATCGAGCAGCGCCAGGTAGCGGCAAAGCAGGTTGTAGGCGGGCGGGTTGGGCTCGGCCGAGTCGAGCAGGCGCAGGACCGCGTCGCAGGCGCGGGCGCCGGCGTTGAGCGCCGGGCCGGAGGCTCGCAGGCGCGGATAGCCGTCGAGCGTCGAGGCGTTAGTGACGGTGAGCAGCTCACCGCGGCCTTCGTGCAGGATCAGGTCGAGCCGGAAGAACGGCTCAAGGCGGCCGCCGAAGCGCGACTTCGGTTTGCGCGCCCCCTTGGCGATCGCGCCGATCCGGCCCCTCGTCTTCGAGTAGAGGTGCAGGATGCGGTCGGCCTCGCCG
>Ga0105245_10006235_pt1 | contig 10490 bp, 9 predicted proteins | sample KBSM54metaG_FD_81523 | JGI IMG/M metagenome (GOLD analysis project Ga0105245, IMG submission 81523) | Miscanthus rhizosphere microbial communities from Kellogg Biological Station, Michigan, USA - KBS M5-4 metaG | ecosystem: Host-associated > Plants > Roots > Rhizosphere > Soil | place: Michigan...
ATTCCCACGCTCACCAAAATTCCCACGCTCCCAATTTCTTATGGTGATGCCAAGCCGCTGCTTGCCGCACTGAAAGGCCCCGTGGCGCCGGAAAGTTTTCGCGGCGCGCTTCCGCTTACCTATCACGTCGGCCCCGGCCCGGCGAAAGTGCATCTGAAAGTTGCGTTCAATTGGGACATCAAGCCGGTCTATGATGTGGTCTTCAAGATTCAAGGCTCGGAAGCGCCAGACCAATGGATTGTGCGCGGCAATCATCACGATGGCTGGGTGAACGGAGCTGAAGATCCCATCTCCGGACAGATCGCATTGCTGGAAGAAGCGCGCGCCCTGGGCGAACTGCTCAAGCAGGGTTGGAAGCCCAAACGCACCATCGTCTATTGCGCGTGGGACGGTGAAGAGCCCATGCTGCTTGGCTCCACGGAGTGGGCAGAGTACCACGGCGATGAACTCAAGCAGCACGCCGCTCTGTACATCAATACGGATGGCAATGGCCGCGGCTTTCTTGGCGCGGAAGGCTCGCACTCGCTGGAAAAATTTGTGAACACCGTGGCCCGTGACATTACCGATCCGGAAAAGAATATTTCCGTGTGGAAGCGCGATCAGGCTGCCCGCTTGACCATGGGCCGCCCGGAAGATCGCAAAGACGCGCGCAGCCGCCCTGATCTTCGTATTGGTGCGCTCGGTTCCGGCAGCGACTACACCACGTTTATTGACCATCTGGGTGTTGCGTCGCTCAACGTCGCCTTTGGCGGCGAGGATGATGGTGGAATCTATCACTCGATCTACGACGATTTTTACTGGTTTACTCATTTTTCCGACAAGGACTTTGTCTACGGGCGCGCGCTTTCCCAAACCGTGGGCACCATGGTTCTGCGCTTTGCCGATGCCGATGTGCTGCCTTACGACTTCGCCGATTTTGCCGACACCATCCACAAATACAATGACGAACTCAAGAAGCTGCTCAAAGACAAGCAGGAACAAATTCACGATCGCAACCAGGACATAGACGATGGCGTTTACAGCGCCGTTTCCGATCCTCGCCGCCCAACTGTCGCACCGCCGAAGGAAGAAGTTCCGCCGTTCCTGAACTTTGCCCCGCTCGATAATGCGCAGAACGCTCTCGATCGCAGCTCGCAGCATTACGCCAAAGCGCTAAAGTCACTCAACACCTCCAGCGGATCGCAGCCATTGCAGGCGCTCAATGCGAAATTAATTCAGGCGGAACGCAAACTTACCAACCCTGACGGCCTGCCGCGTCGCCCGTGGTTCAAGCACCTGATCTATGCTCCGGGTTTCTACACCGGCTACGGCGCCAAGACCCTTCCCGGCGTGCGTGAAGGTATTGAAGAAAAGCGCTACCAGGAAGCGGAAAAAGAAATTGTCCGCGCGGCAAAGGCGTTGCAGGATTACGCCGATGCGATTGACTCAGCAGCGGCAGATCTTGAGAAAGCGGCGCATTAAAAGCAATTCTCGCCACGGAGACGCGGAGGGCGGAGAAAGCAGAGCCATTCGCAAATCTTGCTGCGTTTTGCAATCCGCATTTATCAGCGTTGATCAGCGGTAAGCTTTTTTGTTGAGATGCCGATTTCCCAGCTCCAGCAATCGGCTCGGGATCATGCCGTTCCAATTTGGCACTCAAGGTCGACCCAGAAAGCATTTTGAGTTTGCGAGCGTATAGGAGTGGCGATACACTTTCCGCCTAAGGCGAATGGTCCTGATTCATGGGAGCAAAAGCTGATCGGGAGGCAACAGCGTAAATGAGCCGGCTGGAAAAATCGGCTGCCGCGGCAATGGTTGTTTCCTTCCTGTTGTTGGTGGGGGTCACCACACGTAGCTTTGTGCTAAGCCGCAGGCCTGATCCAGCAACCGTTCCGCGCGTGAAGATCGGAGAAGCAGTCAAATTGCCTGGAATCTCGCCAGGCGCTGCCAGGCTTACATTCGTAATCGTCCTTTCCAGCCAGTGTGAATATTGCCTCCATGATCTGCCGCTTTATAGGCGGCTCTCCGCGGCGCGCTCGTCTTCGGGAGGCATGTTGCACCTGATTGCGGCGTTGCCGGAAAAGACGGCAACGGCGACCGCCTTTTTAAAAAGCTCAGGCGTGGGCACAGACAATGTGTTGTCCATGGCGCCCCTTGAACTCGGAGTGCAGATGGTCCCGACGTTATTGCTGCTGGATGAAAACGGCAAGCTGAAAAGATACTGGGTGGGCGAGATGAATCAGGAGCGAGAGCGGGAGGTGCTGGCGGAGTTGAGGGCATCTTGCAGCGCTTGCCTCCTTTCAGCAGCCAACATGAAGTGACAGGCCTAATACTGGAGTATTGATAGAAATAAGACAGGAGTAAACATGAAACGCGCAATGTGCATGTTCTTGCTGGCCGCGATGATGACCACCGCCGCAGTAGCTTTCGCGGCAAAATCTCCATTTTCCAAAGAGAGCATTGGCGGCTGCAATTCAGTGTGCCGCACTGACAGCAATTGCACCAACCCGCAATGTCCGGTCTGCGCACCTTTTTATCGCGATGGTCACGTAGCATCGGCCTTGTGTCATGCCTTCTGAGCCAGCTTAGCTGGCTATGTTGTGATCGTGCCGGCGACGGCCTACGGCACCCACGCCATCCCGTCCGGCCCTGCGCCTACGTCAATCGTGCCGGTTTGTGTGAGTGTGGATAAATCCACAATGGCGACCTTACCGTCCTGCGCGCAGGCCACATAGGCCACCTTGCCGTCGGGCGCCATCTGAATTCCCAGCGGCACGGCGCCCACGGTGATCCTCTTCACCAACTTTCTCTCCTTCACATCAATGGCCAGCACCTGGCTCGCTTCGGCATCAGACACCAGCACTAGCTTGCCGTCAGGGGTAAACTTCAGTCGGTTGGAATGCTTGGTGAGCGAGGGAATCGTGGCGACCACTTTCTTCGCTTCCGTGTCGATCACGCTTACACCGCCGTCCTGGCTGTGCGCGGTCCATACCTCTTTGCCGTCAGGCGACATGTCGATTGCTTCAGGGCGCTTGCCCACTGGGATCACCGTGTAATGCCAGTTACCGCCCTGGCCCATTGGTTCCATCACGCCCACCGAATCTGAAAAGATATTCGCGGTAAAAATCTTGTTCTGCTCTTTGTTGATCACCAGCATGTGCGTCAGGTCCTGGCCGGTGCCCATGAGCCAGTCCACGCGGTCCGCCGCAGGATCATAGCGGGCGATTGCTTTGTTCATTTCCACCGTGAAATAGATCTTGCCCTTGCTTTCAGCGATCCCATGCGGACGCCGCAATGCCCCCAGATTTACGCGACGCAGTTCCTTCTTTGCTTCCAGGTCGATCACGGAAATGCTGTCTCCCGGCGTCTGGTCGCCATAGTTAGCGACAAACGCGAACTTGCCATCCGCTGAAACCGTGACTTCATGCGGCCCGTTGCCGGTTGCCACCTCGCCGATCACTTTCTTTGCCGTCGGATCAACCAGGAGGAGCTTTCCTTCAGGTTTGTTCAGCACCAGCAACAAAGGCCGGGGCAGTTCAGCTGCAAAAACCGTGGAACAGGAAGCGACCAGGAGCAATGCAAGGATGGTGCGCCAGAAACGAATCATAATGCTGCCACGCCAATCGCCGCCGCGGCCGTGTCATGCACCGGCGTTTCCACGCCGCATGCTTTACCCAGCCTCGAGACTGCGCCGCTCAGGTCTTCAATCTCGGTAGGGCGCCCAGCTACAAGGTCGATCAGAAGACTTGGCTTCATGGCGTCCGGCAGCCCGTCGATGATCTTCATCGTCCGTTCCGCTTCGTCATCCGCCAACGCCACTTTGCGCGCACGCGCAACATTGATGACTTCCCGCACGGCGCGCTCGATCAGCAGATGACCGAGCTTTGTGGCGCGAAGCGGGCCAATCGCGCTGCGTGAGAGTCCGCACGCGGCGGCCATGGACGCTATAAACGCAAACTTCCTCCACAAATCCGCGGTGATGTCGGCGGAGACACTAGCATCCACACTGGCCTTGCGGAAAGCGTTAACAATTGCCTCAATCCGTTGCTTACGTTCGGGCCGTGATTCTGCTAGCTCTCCCAGCACGACGCGCTGGAACGGACTGCGCCGTTCAAACACTCCCGGCGCGATGCGCATAACGCTAATGGCCGTGAGTCCGCCCACCAACTGCCCTTGCGGCACTCCATTGGCCACAAGGTGGTCCACCACTTCAACGCCATTAAGCAGCGGCACAATCAATGCGCCTTGCGCGGCCAGAAAGGCCGCGGCGGGCGCAATCTCTGCCAGGGAATAATTTTTTACCGCCACCAGCGCGCAGTCCACGGCCCTGAAATCTTTTACGTTGTCGCTTGCCTCGACCGGGGCGGTAAAAGATCCTTCAGGCGTTCGGACTTCCAATCCGCGTTCCCGTAGCGCAGTCAAATTTGAAGTCCGCGCGAGCACGCAAACCTCATGACCATTTTTTGCGAGCAAGCCGCCGTAGTAGCCTCCAACGCCACCGGCTCCAAGGATCGCAAACTTCATTGCCCGTCCTTCATCAGATAATGCAACATCATCAGACTGCGCCAGAGCGTTTGCCTATTCCGATCCCCACTCAAATGAGAGTGACGGAGCACAGGTCTTACTCTTCACTACCACCTGCGTTGTGCCCATGGTGCGGCCTTTTACAAACGGAGAAAGCGTTGCCCAGAATTGTCCTTGCTGATTCACTATGGGCTGCGTGTCATGCACTTCCTGGTAAGACTGTGTGTGAAAGCTGATCGTCTCTCCGGGTGTGAAGCCTTTACCGCGAATCAAAGCCAACTCGAATCGCGGACTCAGACGCACGATCTCCAGACTGCATGCCTTGTCCTGTTCGATCATGGGCGCAGGCACAATGGAAAAGAAAATTCTGGTGGCGTGATCTTCAGAAATCAGCGCATGCCGGTAAATTTCGCCGATGCCCGGCGTGTAGGTCAACTTGAGTTCCGCGCCTTTCATGCGTTGAACGCAATTCCTGTTGGAGTTCGGCGGGCACCCGACGGTGCCATCGGCCGCAATGGCCAGGCCATCCATCATTGTTGCCGGCTGCGCGATAGTGATGGGCCACGCCATCAGCGTATAGAGTTTATTTGTGGGCGCGCCGCTCACCTTCAGGTGATACTGCATGACCGGCTTGCCTTCAGCCTGGTCTTTTTTGATGAGCAATACATCCACCTTGGCGCCCTTGGTGGTTGAGTTGTCCCAGTCGATGGTAGCCTGCGCGGTTTTTGCCATCAGTTCTTCGTCTGAAGGAAGCGGTGGCTGTGCCGGCGTTGCGGAGGCCGCAGGCGGCTTGGGCTTTGGCTGCTGTTTCGCGGCTTGTCCGGACGCGGCAAAGCACACGCCCAGAGCTGCTATAAGAAGATAAATATGTCGCATGATGAACTGGAGAATACCATAAGCGGTTCTGGCCTCTGAAGGTGAGGCCTCTTGTATCCCTCGTTCCGTCTTGTTTGCTCCCCGCAATCGCCGCCTGTATATTTGGGCAACAAATCAATCCTGGAGATTATGGAATGTATAAAGTGGGAAGAACAACTGTTGCGATCATCTTTGCGGGTCTGTTGCTGGTTCCTCTCGCTCTTGCCGAGTCTGGTTCTTCCCCGCGCACAAAGACAAGTTCTTCCATGGATGGTGTGATTGCCACTCTATGGGCCGGCAAAACTTTTGATCAGACCGCCATCTCGCCCGACAGCAAACAAGTTGCCTGGGTGGAAAACTCAAAAGACGGGTCAGCAATCTTTGTTTCCGCGATCACTGGCGGATCTCCGCGCCGCATTACTGCCGGTGGAGCTTCAGAAAGCGCCATCGCGTGGTCTCCCGATAGCAAGCAGATTGCTTTTCTCTCTGACGCGGGCAGTCCCGGCCAGCCTCAGCTTTATGTTGTCAACGCCGGCGCCGGCTCACCGCGCAAGTTGACCAGAGTGAAAGGATTTCTCGCTTCTCCCGGCTGGTCGCCTGATGGCAAGACCATTGCATTCCTCTTTACCGAGAATGCTGAGCGGGCTGCTGGTCCTCTGGTCGCGGAAAAAGCGCAGACCGGAGTGATCAAGGAAGCTGTTACTGAGCAGCGTCTTGCGCTTATTGACGCGGCCGGTGGCAAAGTTCGTCAAATCTCGCCCGCCGATATGTACGTTTACGAATATGCGTGGTCGCCGGATGGCAAGAGCTTTGTAACCACAGCGGCCCACGGCAATGGCGATGACAACTGGTACGTCGCGCAGATCTATACCATCCCCGCCGCTGGCGGCGAGATGAAGTCGATTTACAAGCCGCCGGTTGATTCCCAGATTGCTGTCCCTGCCTGGTCGCCAGACGGAAAATCGGTCGCGTTCATCTCCGGCATCATGAGCGACGAGGGCTCTGTGGGCGGCGATATCTTTATTGTTCCGGCCGAAGGCGGCGAAGCCAGGAATATCACTCCCGGCATGAAAGCATCCGCTAGTTGGCTCACGTGGACTAGCGGCGGCAAGATCCTTTTTGGTGAAGACGTTGACGGGGAGAGCGGCGTTGCCACTGTTGATCCAACTTCCGGCGCTATCGAAACGCTTACTCGTGGACCGGGCGAGTTAAACGCCTACGGCCGGCGCACCGCCGTGTCTCTGGCCGCCGACGGCAAGACTGCCTCCGTGATTCGCCAATCACTGGCGCATCCGCCGGAAGTCTGGGCCGGAGTGATTAATGGGTGGAAGCAGATCACTTCTCGTAACGCTACGCTCAAGCCTGCGTGGGGAGAAGCTAAAAGCATCCACTGGCAGAATGATGGTCTCAACCTGCAAGGCTGGCTGATCTATCCGGCCAACTTTGATTCAACAAAAAATGACGCGGCAAAAAAATATCCCATGGTGGTGCAGGTGCATGGCGGACCCAGTTCCATGCAGCATTCCGAGTGGCCCGCGCCGCATAGTTTTGGCGTAGCGCTCTCTGCTGCTGGGTATTTCGTCTTTATGCCAAACCCGCGCGGCAGTTTTGGCCAGGGAGAAGCTTTCACCCGCGCCAACGTTAAAGACTTTGGCTATGGAGATTTTCGCGACATCATGACAGGCATTGACCAGGCGCTGAAGCAGGCTCCCATTGACGAGCATCGCCTTGGCATTACCGGCTGGAGCTATGGCGGTTACATGACCATGTGGGCGGTCACGCAGACGAATCGCTTTGCTGCCGCAGTTGCCGGCGCGGGACTCGCAAATTTCCAGAGCTACTACGGTGAAAACCAGATCGACAAATGGATGGTGCCATTCTTCGGCGCTACGGTTTATGACGATCCCCAGGTTTATGCCAAAAGCTCGCCGATCACGTTCATCAAGAATGCCAAGACGCCGACCCTGGTCCTGGTTGGCGATAGCGATGGTGAATGTCCAACGCCACAGTCATACGAATTTTGGCATGCGCTCAAGACAATTGGCACGGAAACAGAGCTGGTTGTCTATGAGCATGAGGGCCATATGTTTGTGGATCCTGCGCACCAGAGGGACGTGATTGAGCGCGTGGCGGCATGGTTCAACCAGAAACTGAAGTGATGACATGTGTCAGTCGGCAAGCAGAGTTTCTGCTCTGCATCCGAAATATATTCATCAGTACTACGGTGATCGGGCCATGAGCAGGTGTTCACAAGGGTGTAGTCTAAGAACACTTACCATGACCCCAGCCAGACGCAAAGTCCGTATTCTGCTTGTCGACGGCAATACCACCGTGCAGCATTTGCGAGCGTTGATGCTGCGTATGCGAGGCTACACCGTTGATACCGCCGCTGATCTAGATGCAGCCCGCACTGTAATTTCCGCGGCTCAGCAATACGATCTGGTAATTGTTGATGTTGGCCACTTTGCCGCACCAGGCCTGGAGTTCTGTGAAGAGATCAAGCAGCGGCATCCCCACCAGAAACTCCTGATGCAGGTGGACGGTCACGCTTATCTCGGACGCGAGACCTGCCCGGACAAAATTGTTTCAAAGCAAGAAGGCCCGCATCACTTTGTGGAAGAAGTAGAACGATTGCTGCCTGCTTCCTAGCTGGCTGCCACCAAAGACTCCCGTTTATCTAAAAGCACAGTTGCGTCTTTTGCAGGCGACCGCCGCGAGACATCGGCGAAAACAAATCCGCCCCGCAGGCGCAGGGCGGATGTTCAAAGGCTTGTCTCAGTTTATTTTCTGGTGAACTCTATCGAGGACAAATGGTTCACGCCCGAGTTGCCAATCGAGCTTGAAATGGATGCGCCAAAGACCGTTCCCTGCACAGTGGCTGATCCGGCTTCCGACCTCTGATGACTGATGATGGTGATTGGACCAAAAGTCGACGTCTGCGTCTGCACGAGGCGACTTTGGAGAAGGTCATTCTCCTGAAAACTCAGGTGGATCGTTCCGGGCGGCAGCGCCCCACACACAAAAGCAGGGTCCGGTTGCGTGAAGTCCAGCGTGCAGCTTTCTATCGTCGTCACGGCTGGATCGAGCGTGCTGGGATCAAGATCAAGCGTGAGATTCTTCGTGTTGTCGCCGGAGAACGCGCTGTTGGGGATTGGCCCCACAATCTCAATTACCGTTGCGCTGGTCAGATCGGCGGAAAAGGAGGAAAAAACAAGTAGCAAGTTGGTTGAGGTGTTATTGCCGGTTGAAAGGCCACGTGAAACTTGTAATTGAAGATTGGAAAGCGAATCACTGGTTGAAATCGACGCAAAGGCGCCGTCATTCGTCAATTTGACATGTTTGGTTTGTGCCGCTAAGGCCAGCGGCAACAATACAACGGCTGCGATCACAAATAGCTTTTTCATCGTCGGGCTCTCCTTTGAGCTTCTAGTTAGGGATAGGACCATCTGGGGCCGGGTGCAACTAATTCAAGGGGGAAAGCATTTTCCATCCAGAAGCAAGGAATTGCAACAGCTTTAACTAGAAAAAATGCTCTTTGACGATCGGGGCAGTTTAACGGCCCTTTTGAGAATGCGAGAGGCGCAGCTTATCGATTATTTGTGAACAGGCTTTTCTGAAGAAGGATTGCCGGGAGCGGGCGGCTTCCATTTGTAAAGGAACTGGATTACATCATCTTCGCTCATCAAATGAGCGCGCTCAAAGTCACTGGTGCCATAGAGTACTTTACCCAGCGAATCCAGCACCGCCAGTGACGGCACGCCTTTTTCCAGGTTGACGTGGTATTTCTTCGCCACGTCAAGGTTCTTGTCATACTTTCCCACGTCAACATGCACAACAATGTAATTGTCGTTCAATAATGGCGCGATCCTGGGCTGATGAAATGCGTTTTCAAGGATATGGCAGTCGATGCACCAGTTGCCGCCAAAATCCAGTAGCACGTTTTTATGTTGCTTGACGGCAGTGGCCAGCGCGCGGCGGATGTCCTGCACCGCATTTGCGTCTGCTCTATACAACTGCGGATTGGGACTGGCGGGGGCCTGCAGTGGAACGCGTTTGAACTGCGCCGCCGAAATCACGGTAAGAAGCAGGGCGGCGATCAAGATCCATTGGGGACGACGTTTCATTCCATTTCATTTTAATGGATGGCCGAGGCGCCATACTGCTCTTATCCTGCGCATTTTATTTAGGCGACACAACACGACCATAGTCTGACGCGCGGGACACGCGATCGAAGTAATTGTATGTAAGAGTAGCGATTTTGCGGATGGCGGCTGAGCCATCTTTTTCGTCCTTCAGATATGTGGTCATTACGCACAAAATGTAGGGGCGATTTTTAACGAAGATGATCCCAGAGTCATTCCGAACGGCTTCCAGTTCACCGGGCTTGTTGGCAGACACCGCGTCGTCTGGCAAGCCTTGCAAGAGCGAGCTTTCTTTGTGCGTGCTCAAGACCTTGATGAAATCGGCGGTCATGTCTTTGTTGAGCAGCTTGCCGCGATAAATGGTTTCCAGCACCGTCATCATCTCGCGCGGCGTGGAAACGTTTTCGCGGCCTTCGCCTGCGGCTTTCAAGTCCATCATTTGTCTTCGCAGCCGCGTAGCGTGTAAGCCCAAGCCGTCCAGCATAGCGTTAACGTTCTCCATGCCAACACGTCCTATCAATACATTTGTGGCGCTGTTGTCGCTCACCGTCACCATCATCGTGGCCAGGTCACGGAGCGTCAGGCGTGTTGTTCCCGGCGTCAGACCCAGCATGATGTCACTGCCGCTGACGAGATCTTCCTTGCGCACCACGTATTCATCGGTCAGCTTGAGCTTGCCTTGTTGCGCTTGAACATAAAGCTCCGCCAGCACCGCAATCTTGATGGAACTGGCCTGCGGGATGATCTCATCGCCGTGGATGAAGAACGTTTCTCCCGAGGTCAGGTCTTTTACTGCCAGGCCCATCACGCCATCCAGTTCCTTGTCGATGGCTTTCAATTCTTCCTGAAGTTTCTGCCAGAGCACCTGCCGTTTTTCAGCGGTGGGTTTTTCCGGGCAGCACTGGGCGAGAGTTGGAATGCAATAAAGGGCGATGAGAACCGATAGGAAGAGTTTCCTGAGCATCGCGTGTGAGTTTACACAGAGGATAA
>Ga0105245_10006240_pt1 | contig 10487 bp, 6 predicted proteins | sample KBSM54metaG_FD_81523 | JGI IMG/M metagenome (GOLD analysis project Ga0105245, IMG submission 81523) | Miscanthus rhizosphere microbial communities from Kellogg Biological Station, Michigan, USA - KBS M5-4 metaG | ecosystem: Host-associated > Plants > Roots > Rhizosphere > Soil | place: Michigan...
CGTGCCGCTGGGAGCGAATCCGTCGGCACCCAGGTGCACACTCCGCACCTCATCGGCGGTGTCGCGCAGCACGAACGGGAGCCATGCTCCGCCCCCGGTGGTGCCGTATCCCTCCACCAATGCCGCTTGAAGCGCGGTGCGTGTCGCCGATGGGTTCGTCCAGACTGCCCCGGGCAGCATCGGCGTCGTGACCGAGAGGTCGATCCGGGGAGCGTCGGCAGGCATATCCACGACCGGCCTGGCAGGCCGCCACGCAGCGACCTTGGCCGCCAGCACGCCGGCGTCACAGCCGACTGCGTGCCGCAGCGCGACCTCGGCCAGAGGGAACGGCACCTCCGCTGCGCGGTCGAGGATCAGCCAGTCGAGTGGCTGCTCCTGACGGGCGTAGTCATTGTCCGGATCAGCCGCGAGGATGTCCTCGACGCTCGTGGCCAGGACACTGGCGCGAGCCGCGACCAGCGGCCACACTGCGGCGATCTCCGGCTCGGTCAGCGGAGTCACGGAGTTGAACCCAGCGACGACCGCGCACGCGTCGAGCAGCTGCGACCGTCGGGTCCGCACGAGCAGCGAGGTGATGGCCGTGGCCAGATCGGCGACCAGCCAGCTGCGTACGACGTCGCCGAAGTCGATGACGCCGCTCGGCGTGAGCCGGCCCGCCGCGTCCCTCGTGGCGACCACGTTGTAGTCGGCCAGGTCGGCGTGCACGACCTGCACGCGCAGGTCACCCGCCAGGGGGGTGAGGGCGGACCAGGCCCGGTCGCTGAGCCCGGTGGCGTCCGCCCGTCGGAGGGGGTCGGCCACGGAGCCTGCCAGTCGCTCCACGACGCGTGCGGCGTGGCGGCTGTCGTACTGGAGGGAGCGGTCCGCCGCGGGGTGGTCGAACGTGGCCAGCGCCGCCGACACTCGTGCGGCGAGCGCGCCGAACCTGGCCAGCACCTCGTCGCCGACATGTCCGGCGTCGGAGAACATCTCGCCGGCGACAAAGGTAAGGAGGCGGACGTTGTGCTCGATCCCGCGGATCGGCACCCTGACCAGCTCCCGCCCGTCCAGCGCCGGGACCGGGACCGGTACCGCCAGGCCCGTGCCCGCTCCCTGGACGTGCTGCATCGCCTTGTTCTGCAGCTCGAGCACGTCCGCACCGAACGCCGGATTGGCGATCTTCAGCACGTAGGTGACGCCCTCTGCACTGCGTACCCGCAGGTTGGTCTCCTGATTGGACCCCAGGGGCTCTGCGGCACCGTCGACGCCGAAGATGTCGTGGGCGAGGGCAACGGCCTCGTCAGACGAGACCTGCGTAGCTGGAGGAGTCTCGCCCCAGAACGGTGCACTCACCCTCCGACAATATCCCCGGCGGATGAGCCCTTTACTACTTCACGTACGCGATCGGCGCGACCGGCGGGGCAGGGTCGAAGGGTTCGGACTCGTACTGCGCCCGAATGCCCTCGATATAGCTGCGGCAGCGCTGCGTCAGCCCCTCCGCGGTCTGCATCCGCCCCTTGGTGACCAGGATCCCGAGGTCAGCACCCTTGAACCGGAAGTCCCCGGCCGCGTAGACGCGCAGGAAGAACGCCTCGTCCTCATGCGTGACGTCGTGCCAGTCGTTGGAGACGCCGGCGAAGCTGAGTGAGCCGTCGTCGTCGAGGTGCCAGGTGCCGGTACGCGGTGCCGCCAGGAGGCGCTCGACCGAGTCGTTGGGCTCCTTCATGATCAGCTGTGCCCAGACGTCCACCGCGGCGAGCTCGCGCCATCTCTCGTTGATCTCCTCGACGTCGATCGAGTAGTCGACGTCCATGAACTCCAGCAGGTGGAAGAGGAACAGGGGTACATCCGCGTAGGCCCCGGCGGTGACGTTGGTGATCGATGACGCCCCGGAGATCCGCGGGTTGAGCTCGCCGAGGTAGACGGAGTCGTCTGCGAGGTCCACGAGCACGTCGATCTCCAGGAAGCCCTTGTAGCCCTCCTTCGCCAGGCGATCGCCCAGCCGCTGCACGTGTCCGATCGCGGTCGCTCGCTGCTTGGCGCTCAGTGCCTCCGGGAACAGGTCGTTGCCGCACCAGCCGCCCTTGTACGGCGTGAGCTCGGGGTAGCCCGTCAGATCCGTCATGAAGGGGCCGACGATGGTGCCGTGCTGCGTGATGCACGCCTCCACGGCCGCGGCCTTGTTGTCGATTCGCTTCATGACCTTCAGCTGTTCGCCGACGATGTCCGCGCTGTCCCGGTCCCAGTCCCCCTCCTCCTTGACGAAGAACGTGGTCTTGCCAGAGTCGCCGTACGGCGTCTGCACGACCAGGTCGGTGCCCAGGCCGTGGCTCGTCGCCAGCGCGTTCAGCTCCTGGTAGGTCGACGCCGTGCCGAGCACGTTCGGGACTGACGGTGCGCCGGCCTCGTTGCCGAGCTGGGTGGTGACGATCTTGGAGTCCAGACGCCGTCGGAGCTCGTCCGCCGGGAGAATGAGGTTGTACCCAAGCTCTTGGCAGATCTCCTCGGTCTCCTCGTCGAAGAAGACCATCGCGATCATCGGGGTGCCGCCGCGTCGCTTCAGGTACGCCTGTACCTCGGGGTCGCGCAGGAGGTAGTTGTTGATCTGCTCGCTGGACTCGAACTCGACGTAGGGGCGGTTCTTCGGCGCGAAGACGCGCGGGTGTGCTCCGTCCCATGAGTCGAAGTACACGACGTACTGGAAGTTCCTCACCCAGCGGTCGATCCCCAGCAGGTTGAAGGCGGTCGGCCCAAAGAAGTAGACCGGCTGCAGATTGGTGCGGAAGAAGGTGCGGATCTCGGCGATTCCCTGAATCTGACGGCGATTGGTCGACTCTTTGCTCATGTTCGCCTCCTTGGCGTCAGGCTACGGTGATGAGCCGTGCGCGTCGATGTCCCGAGAACCTGTGACCCTCCGGTGGTGCACCGCTCCCCTTCGAGTGCCACACTTGGGAGGTGACCGAGCGGATCAGGTTGTTCCTCGTGTCACCAGCCCTCGCGATCCGCCGAGCGCTGGCGCGTTCGCTCGACGAGGAAGGCGAGATCGTCGTCGTTGGCGAGGCGAACTCTGCCGTCGATGCTCTGACGCGTGCCCCTGCCGCCCGTCCGCACGTGGTCCTCGCCGGTGCGCATCTGCGTGACCCGGACACCCCGGAGATGTGCCGGCGCCTGCACGGGGCGATGCCGGAGGCGCACATCCTGGTGGTCGGCGTCAACGCCAGCCACGACCTGGTCGCCGACACGATCACCGCGGGGGCTGCGGGTGTGGTGCCGCACACGATCGACGAGACGGAGCTCATGGACGCCATCCGGACCGCGGCTGCCGGCCGGATGGTGATGTCCACGGATGCGTTCATGGACCTGCTGCAAGGGCACGCCCGAAGTGCCCACGATCCCCTTCAGAGCCTGACCCCCCTGGAACGCGAGCTGTTCGACCTCGTGGGCGAGGGGATGTCCAACGCCGAGATAGCCGAACGGATGTACCTCTCCCAAGGCACGGTCCGCAACTACGTGTCCCGGTTGTTTCGCAAGCTACGGGTCGAGAGAAGAGCGCAGCTGGTCGCCCAGGCGGCGCGCCTCAGCTCGACCGCGCACCAGGGTGAGCACGACCGAGCGCCCGACCCATAGGGATCGAGCGCTCGGTCAGCGCATCGGCGGTGAACCTACTCGGCGAGGGTCAGCACCCTTTCCGGCGTCGTCGGAACCGCCTGGTCGCCGGGAACCTCTGCGCTGCTGTCCAGCCGCTCAGACTGCCGAGCCTGCAGGGCCTCCCGCTCGAAGAAGTCGGCCGGGGCCGCCTCCCTGCGTCCACCGAGGAAGTCGTGCGCGCGCCCACTCAGGTGCCGGTAGCCGATGTAGGCCGCTCCGATGGCCATGAAGCCGGCCGCGATGACCAAGGGCGGCTGGACCCCGAGCGCCGAGCTCCAGGTACCGGCCGCCCCACCCGTGAGGTCGATCACGGACTTGACGACGACCCAGAACAGAGACGCGGCGCCCACCAACGGCAGCACCCCCAGCATGACCATCTGCTTGGCCGAGCGCACGGCGACCTTGCGGAAGTAGACGGCGTTGGAAAGGCCGGCCACTCCGTAGTAGAAGGCGACGAACAGCCCGAGTGCCGCCAGCGAGTCGGCGCGGAAGGTGGTGCTTAGCAGATCGAGCGCGACGAACGAACCGATGGCCAGGCCCCCGATGGTGAGCGTCGCGACTGCGGGCGAACCGTTGCGGTTCGTCCGGGCGAGGGCGAACGGAAGCGCGTTGCGGCGGGCCATGCCGAACGTCGTACGAGCCGTGAACAGGATCGTCGCCTGGACTGACGCGACCGAAGCGAGGAACACGACCAGGAGGATCAGCTTGCCCGCTGCGGCAGAGCCGAGCACCTGCGCGCCCAGAACGCCGAAGTCGTTGGCGTTGGCAACGCCGTCCGCGCCGGCGAAGGAAAGGAGGCCGGTGGTGGTGAGCAGGTAGAGGCCCAGCAGGACCACCATGCTCATGATCCCGGCGCGACCCGCGGTCTTTGGGCCGCCCTTGACCTCTTCGGCGAGGGCCACAGCGGCGTCCCAGCCCCAGAAGATGAACGCGGCGAGCAGCAGGCCGCCCATGAGGGCAGACGAGTCCATGCCGAACGGGGAGAACCAGTCGAGCTGTGGCTTGCTGGCGGCGGCAGGAAGGTCGCCGATGCCGAGAGCGACGCGGGCGAGGGCGACACCGCCGAGCAGGACCAGCCCGGCCACCTGGATGCCGATGAGGACCTTCTCGACGAGAGCCGAGGTCTCGAGTCCGCGAGCGGAGATCCAGGTTCCAGCAGCCATCATCGCGCCGGCCACCACGAGGACCGCTCCCTTGGACTCGGTCAGGGCGTCCAGCCCGAGGAGGGCGAATCCGTAGTGGGCCGCCACCTCCGCCAGCGCGCCGACGACCAGCGTGTTGGAGATGACCATGCCCCATCCCGTGAGAAAGCCCATTGTCGGGCCAAGCGCCTTGGTGCTCCACGTGAAGGCGGTGCCGGCGTCCGGCATGGCCCGGTTGAGGTACGCGAAGGAGGCGGCCACCAGCAGCAGAGGGATGAACCCCAGCAGCAGGATCGCAGGCGACTTGAGGCCGGCTGTGGAGACCAGCATGCCAGCTCCGGCGAGGGTGGCGGCAGCCGTGTATGCGGGGGCCGGCGACGCAATCCCGACTGTGAGGGTCGACCAGAAGCCGATCGCGTTCTTCTTCAGCTGGGGCTGTGCGGCGCCGGCGGCGCGCCCATCCAGCATGGAGCTCTGCATGACGTGGACATCCTTTCTTGACGGCGATGACGTGAGTGACACGTCTCCTCTAGGACACACGATCGGCACGGCGGTGTCGGCTGACGTGAGGCAACGAACCGGGCCCAGACATCATCGGTGTGCGATGACGCCCGTCAGTGCCGTTGGGGACGTTGGTCCCAGATGGACGGGGCTTCCGGCGTGGAGCTCATTCATTCCGCCCGCGGCGGCGTTTCTTGACCGCCCTCATTGGCAACACTAGGCTCCAAAATCAGGTGAGTCCCGGGGCCAGTGGTCGCGGGCGAGTGACTGGTCCCCCGGATGGAAGGGGCCAGCAGTGACCGCCGACGACTCGAGCAGCTCGGCCTCGGGAGCCGACACATCCCACGACCACCTCGCCCGTCATGACGGTGTCGAGCCGGACGAATCATGGCTGGGGGCCCGCGCCGTTGCGGTGCACCAGGTCGGCCGAGCACCTGCTGGCCCGGCACCCAAGACCCATCCATCCCTACTGAGGACAGCCGAGTGACATGACATCTGACTCCGGCCCCACCAGCCCGACGACCGCGGCCGAGGAAGCCCACCTGGTGGCGCTCGGCTACTCCGGCCAGGACTTCCACAGGTCGATGAGCCTGTGGGCCAACCTCGCGCTCGGCTTCACCTACCTCTCCCCCTTGGTGGGTGTCTACTCACTGTTCGCCTACAGCCTCACGCTCGGGGGGCCACCGGCGATCTGGTGGATCTTCATCGTCGGGTCGGGACAGTTCCTGGTGGCCCTGGTCTTCGGCGAGGTCGTCTCCCAGTACCCCCTTGCCGGCGGGATCTATCCCTGGTGCAGGCGCCTCTGGGGCCGGAGGTACGCGTGGATCGTCGCATGGGTCTACCTATGGGCCGTCATCGTCACAGTCACGGCGGTGGCCGAGTTCGGCGGCGGCTTCGTCGCTGCGCTGTTCGGCATCGAGGCGACCAAGGAGGTGGGGCTGGCCACTGCCGTCGGGCTGCTGCTGCTTGCCATGGCGTTCAACTACAGCGGCACACACATGCTTGCGCGAGTGGCCCAGATCGGCCTCGCCGCGGAGCTCGTCGGCGTCGTCGCCCTCGGCCTGTACCTGCTCATCTTCCAGCGCGAGAACTCGATCTCCGTGTTCTTCGACTCGATGGGCGCAGGAGGCAGCGACGCCTACATCGTGACCTTCTTCGGAGCGTCACTGGCAGGACTCTTCCTGTTCTATGGTTTCGAGGCCTGCGGCGGCGTGGCGGAGGAAGTGGACGACCCTACGCGCCGGATCCCCAGGGCGATGCAGCTGACCATCCTGATCGGCGGCGTCTCCGGTCTCTTCTCCTACGCCGGCTACGTGCTGGCCGCTCCCAACCTCCAGGCGATCGTCGACGGCAAGGTCGCCGACCCGATTCCCTCGATCCTCGAGGACACCTTGGGTGTCCCGGGTTCCAAGGTGTTCCTCGTCATTGCCGTCACCGCCTTCGTGTCCTGCGTGCTCTCGTTGCAGGCCGCAGGGAGCCGGCTGCTCTACTCCTCGGGTCGAGACCGGATGCTGCCGATGAGCTCGTGGCTCGCTCACATGTCCCCCAAGCACGCGGTCCCGACCAACGCGCTGGTGGTGGCCTGCGTGGTGCCGATCCTGATCTGCCTCTACGTCTACATCGACCCCGACCAGCTCCCGCGCGTGACCGCTTTCGCCGTGCTGGGCATCTACATCGCGTTCCAGGCGGTCGTCCTGGCCGCACTCCGGCAGCGGATCAAGGGCTGGCGTCCGGCCGGGAACTGGAACCTGGGATCCGCCGGGATGCTGGTCAACGTGATCGCCCAGGCCTACGGGATCATGGCAATCTACCTCCTGCTCAAGCCCGGCGACACAGGGACCTTCATCGACGACTGGATCGTGGCGCTCGGACTGTTCGTCGTTCTCGCCACCGGCCTGCTGTACCTCTTCATCGCCAGACCTGATCGCCACTCCGACGACGTGGCCGAAGGGGACGCCATCGAGATTGCGAACCGCTTGCGCTCGCTGCGCGAGCAAGCACGGTCTGTGAGCTGAACAGGCCTTCAGGCCAGGAGGGCCCCTGCACCGAGGACGACGATCGAGAGTCCCGCCAGCATGGCGAGCAACGGCCACACCCACCGCAGATAGGTGCCGTAGGGCACCCGAGCGATCGCCAGACCACCCATCACCACTGCAGACGTCGGGATGAACAGGTTCATCAGGCCGGATGCACTCTGGAACGCAGTGACGATCAGGTTGGCCTCGACACCCACGAAGGCCGCCAGGGGAGCCATGATCGGCATCGACACGGTGGCCAGGCCCGACGATGAGGGGATCAGGAACGACAGGGGCAGGAAGAGCAGGAACACCACGATCACGAAGGCCACCGGGCCCAGTCCGTTCACCGCTTCCTCGGCCCAGTGCAGCACGGTGTCGGTCACGCCGCCGTTCTGCATGATCACGGTGATGCCACGTGCGATGCCGATGATCAGCGCGACACCCAGCAGGTCGCGGGCACCAGTGACGAACGCGTCGGTGAGATCGATCTCGCTCAGTCGCCCGATCAGCCCGATGATGACTGACATCAGGATGAAGAGGGCCGTCATCTCCGGGAACCACCACCACAGCGTGGGCAGCCCAATGTTCATGTCCTCCCACGGGATGACGCCGTACATCATGATCACGAAGGAGAGCCCGAACACGGTCAGGATGAGCTTGTCGCGGGTGGTCATGGTGACTCCCGCGGCCTCCTCCCCGCGTTGCATGCCGAAGTGCTCCTGGTTGGCCTCGAACATGTTGTGCACCACCGATGTGGTGGGATCCCGTTTGACCCTCGCGGCGTACCGCATCACGAAGAAGATCCCCAGGCCGAGTCCGACGATGAGGATGATCAGCCGGGAGAGGAAGCCGTCGCTGATCGAGACGCCGGCGAACCCGGAGGCGATTCCCGTCGCGAAGGGGTTGATGGTGGAGCCCAGGGTGCCGATCCCGCAGCCGAGCAGGAGGATCGCGGCGCCGGTCAGGGCGTCGTACCCGGCAGCGATCATGACGGCTATGACGAGGCTGTAGAACGCGAGACTCTCCTCGGCCATCCCGTACGTCGACCCCCCGAGAGCGAAGACGATCATCAGGATCGGGATCATCCACCGTTCCCGCCCCTGCAGCCGTTTCACGAGCGCACCGATTCCCGCCTGGATCGCTCCCGTGGCCATGGTCACGCCTAGAAACCCGCCGATCACGATGATGAACAGCGCGACGTCGATGGCTCCGAACAGGGTGCCGTCGTTGTAGTAGCTGATGTTGCCCTTGGAGTTCTCGATCCCGTAGAGGCCGTTGATCGGTGCTGTCAGCGAGTCGATCAGGATCCGCTGCGGGGTGCCGGGCACCTCCTTGTAGGTGCCGGGGACCGGCGCGCCTTCCTTGTCGAGCTGGTAGGCGCCCGCCGGGATGATCCAGGTGGCGATGGCCATCAGGACGATCAGCGCGAACAGGATGGTGTAGGCCGATGGCAGGGTGAAGCGGCTCCGGCTCTCGGGCTCCGCGCTCGTGGTCTGCTGGCTCATCGGGGCTCCTCCTCGGGTTGTTGCGGGGGGTTCGGCGACGCGGCAGTTCCCGGTTCGAGGTCGCTCCACGGTGCTGTCGCTTTGGGTACCTTGAAACCGATGAATCCGTAGAGGACGTCCAGGATTGGACTGAGCAGGTTGAAGAAGCAGAACGGGAAGTAGGCGGCGGTGGAGACCCCGAGCACCCCGGAGATATAGGCACCGCAGGTGTTCCAGGGCACCAGCACCGAGGTCACGGTCCCCGAGTCCTCGACCGCCCGGGACAGCACTTGTGGTGCCAGCCCGCGCTTGGAGAACTCGCCCCGGAACATGCGAGCGGGCAGTACGTCGGCGACGTACTGGTCACCGGCGATCACGTTCAGGCAGACGCCGCTCGAGTTGACAGCCAGGATCAGCGATCCGCGACTGCGGGCGCGGGACACGATCGGCAGCAGGAGTCGCTGGAGGAATCCGGCGTGCTCCATCACCGCAGCGAACGAGAGAGCACCCAGCACGAGCCAGACGGTGGTCAACAGGCTCGCCATCCCGCCCCGGGTGAACAACGCGTCGATCGGCTCGACACCGGAGCTGCTGACGAACCCGGTGGCCATCGCGCTGTAGATCGCCTTGATCGAGGTGGCGACGGGACCCAGTGACGGGTCGTCCACGAACGCCTTGACCGCTTCCCACTGCGTGAACGGGGCCAGGATGCCGGCGAACAGCGCCGATCCCAGGATGGACAGGAATGGTGGGAACTTGAGGACAGAGAAGACCACCAGCAGCAGCAGCGGGAGAAGAGACAGGAACCCGATGTTGAAGGCCACGGCCAGCGCGGCACGGGCCTTGTCGGTGCTGATCTCCGCTGTCGGATCGGCGTTCAACCCGATCACGACGAAGATGACGAGGCTGATGCCGAGCGCCGGACCCGCGGTCCAGAACATGTTGCGCACGTGCTCGCCCACCGTCAGCCCACCGCCGACGAGCTTGGGCACCAGGATCGTGGTCTCCGAGAGTGGGGTCATCTTGTCGCCGAAGTAGGCGCCGCAGATCACCGCGCCCGCGGCGATGGCCGGGTCGAGGCCCATCACGTTCGCCATCCCGACGAATGCCACACCCAGGGTGCCGGCTGTCGTCCAGGAGCTTCCGGTGACCATGCCGACCAGGGCGCAGACCACAGCGGCGGTGAGGTAGAACCAGGTCGGGCTGACCAGCCTGATCCCGTAATCGACGATGGTCGGAATGGTGCCCGCCATGTTCCAGGTGCCGATGAGCGCGCCGACCGCGAGGAGGATGAAGATCGCACCGATCGCGGACGTGACGCCGCCGACTGCCGCCTCCGCGACACCTGCGACCGAGTACCCGTTCTTGAACGCGATCAAGCTGGCGAACGCGGCGCTCAGGAGCAGCGCCACCTGGAGCGGGCCATTGGTGGCGTCGATCCCGAACAGGGCGATGGTCAGTGCGAGGAGCGCGATCAGTACCACGATCGGCAGAAGGGCGTCGAGCATGGTCGGAGGTCGAGGACGCCGGTCAGCACTCGCCCTCCCGATGTCACCGGGGGGCGATGCGGTCGGCGGGCTCGACATCGACGCGTCCTAGCCCCCGAGCCCCACCGAGAGGGTGGTTGGGGCCCGCATCGCTCCGACGTACTGGCCGTGGTGATGCTCTGGCCCTCGAGCCCAGATCAGCAGCCCCACGACCAGGGCGAGCAGCAC
>Ga0105245_10006244_pt1 | contig 10483 bp, 8 predicted proteins | sample KBSM54metaG_FD_81523 | JGI IMG/M metagenome (GOLD analysis project Ga0105245, IMG submission 81523) | Miscanthus rhizosphere microbial communities from Kellogg Biological Station, Michigan, USA - KBS M5-4 metaG | ecosystem: Host-associated > Plants > Roots > Rhizosphere > Soil | place: Michigan...
CGTGCACGCCGTCGGCAACACGATGATCGACACCCTCGTGGCGATGCGGGCCCGCATCCGCGAGATCGACGCGGCCACCGCCCACGGCGTCACGCCCGGTGCGTACCTCGTCGTCACGCTCCATCGGCCCGCGCTCGTCGACAGCGCCATGCTCGTCGCGGCCGTCGCCGCGCTCGATCGCGTGGCCGCGGAGATCCCGGTCGTGTTCCCGATCCACCCCCGGACCGCCAACGCGATGCGGCGCCAGGGCCTGGCCTTCTCGGCGCCGGGCATGCGGCTGATCGAGCCGCTGGGCTACCTCGAGTTCCTGAGCCTGCTCGAGCACGCGGCGGGCGCGCTGACCGACTCCGGCGGCATTCAGGAAGAGGCGACGTACCTCGGCGTCCCGTGCTTCACGTTGCGCGACAACACCGAGCGCCCGGTTACCTGCGAGCTCGGGACGAACGTGCTCCTGGGCCTGGCCCCCGAGCGGATCGGCGAGGTCCCGGCGCTGATCGAGGCCGCCCGCGGCCGGCCCGCGGCCGTTCCCCCGGGCTGGGACGGCGCAGCCGCCGAACGGCTCGTCGACGTGCTCGAGGCGGGCGTGCCGGAGTGGGCGCCACCGCCGGCACCCGGCGCACACGCCGTGGCCGCCGCCGACGGCCGCCCGGCGCGGTTCGGCGCCGGCGTCGCCCGGCTTCCGTGAGCCCGGCGCCCGCGGCGCTCGCGGCGGCGGCGCGGACGCTCACGATCAACGCCGCCGACTCGGGCTGGCGCGGCCCCGACCCCTACGACGGGCTCTGGTGGCCCTGGCCGCGACCGCTCGTCGCCGGGCGCCGCCGCCGGCAGGCCGTCGTGCAGCTGCACGCGCGGGCGCCGGTCGATTTCCGACGCCTGTACCGGCGGCCGCCCGCACGCATCGCCAAGACGCTGGCGCTGTTCGGCAGCGCGGGCCTGCGGGTCGCGGCGGCGACCGCGGACGCGCGCCCGCGAGCGCTCGCGCTCGACGCGCTCGACGCGCTCGACGCCGACGTGAGCGCGGGGTCGCGCGCGTGGGGCTATCCGTTCGACGTCCAGACGCGGTGGAGCTACTACCCCGCGGGCGCCCCGAACGTCGTCGTGACCGCGTTCGCGACGATGGCGCTCCTGGACGGCGCGCGGGCGACCGGCCGCGACGCGCTCGCCGAGCGGGCGCGGGGCGCCGCGCGGTGGGCGCTCGAAGAGCTGTGGGTCGAGCCCGGCGGGTTCTTCGCCTACCACCGCGACAGCCGGGTGAACGTCCATAACGCGAACGTCCTGGGGGCCACGGCCGTCGACGCCGCGCTCGCCGACGACACGGGGGCCCGAGATCGCGTCGGTCGGGCGCTCGATCGCACCCTCTCCGGCCAGGCCTCTGATGGCTCGTGGCCGTACGGGGAGGGTGGGAATCTCGGCTGGGCCGACTCGTTCCACACCGGCTACGTGCTGCTGTCCCTCTCGCGGTTGCGGCACATCGACCCCGCGATCGACGATGCCATCGCGCGAGGTGCGCGTCACTACGAGCGGTTCTTCGACGCCGCTGGTCGAGCGACCCTCTGGGCCGACCGTCGCTGGCCCGAGGACGGGCACTCCGCCGGCACCGGCCTGAGCGCGCTGTCAGCGCTGCTCTCCGGCGGCCACGTCGACCGAGCGGTGCTCGAGCGGGTCGCGCAGCGCGTCCTCACCGCCGGTCTGCGCGGGCCGACCGCCGTGGCGCGCCGCCACCGCTTCGGCCGCGTCCGCGTCTGGTATCCGCGCTGGTGCGATGGGCACGTCGCGCTGGGTCTCGCCGACGCCGCGACCGCGCTGGGCGGGCCTCGTCTCTGAGGGTCACGATGTGCGAGCGCCGCGCAGCGGGGCCTCGCCGGTCGCGCGAGCGGCCGGTCCGTAGACGATCCCCGCCCAGACCCAGAGCACGACGATCGAGAACAGGTACGGATAGACGAAGGCTGAGACGACGAAGTCGAGAATGGCGATCGCGAGCAGCGCGTAGCGCCACGGTTCGAGCTCCGGCGCGCCGCGGCGGCTCAGCGCGAGCCAGACCGCGAGCAGCATGCTGAGGAGCCAGAGGGAGGCGCCCACCAGACCCAACTCGGCGAGATGGGAGAAGTAGGCGTTGTGGACCCCGACCCCGACGCCGGCGGTCAACGGGTAGTCGCCGATCTGGAAGTAGTCCGTCCCGACGTCCTTGAAGCGGTCCCACCCGAATCCGGTGAGCGGCCGCGCCTCGACCATGTTGAGCGCCGCGCGGTTGAGGTTCAGCCGGTCGTAGATCGGACCTCGCTGCGACTCGCGAGCGAGCGTCTTCTGCTTGAGGCCCGGCACCGCCGCGAGCGTCGCACCGGTCATCAGCGCGGCGCCCACCGCGACGGGCACCAGCCAGCGTCGAAGCTGTGGGTGGGAGAGCATCGTGATCGTCGTCGCCGCCGCCGCCGCGACCCAGACGGAGCGCGTGAGCGTGAGCAGCAACGCGGCCGAGCAGAGGACTGCGGTCACCACCGCAAGGTTTCGCCGCCACCCGGCGCGCCACGTCACCGCTGCGACGACCGCCGCCACCAGACAGATGTAGATCGCGGCGCCGTTGCCTGCCGCCTCGAGGAACGGGCCGCGGGCGCGACCGACGTGGATGCCGAGCGATGGGTTGTTGATGTACCGCGGGAACACGAGCGCCTGGGCGCCCAGCACCTCGAAGAAGGCGGTGAGCGCGAGGTAGAGCCCAGCCGCGACCAGCGCCGCGAGAAGCAGCGACCGGCTCCGCGCCGTCCGGAAGATCACGGGCGCGAGCGCGAAGAGCACGTACGGCACCGCTCCGACGCGATCAGCCAACCGGAGCATCGCGGCGCGGTCGAAGAACGTTCCGGCGACCAGCGCCGATGCGACCACGTAGGCGACGGTCAGCGCGAGGAGCCAGTGGATCGGCTGGATCTCGATCCGGGGTCGCAGGCGCATCGCGGGGCCGCGCAGAACCACGACGACGATGGCCGCGTACATCAGCAGTCGGTCGGGTGCGACGAGTTCGGGCAGCCCGACGTTGCCCCAATTGCCCGAGAAGAGCGACAGGGCGAGCCCGCCGCAGAGGAGAGGCGCCGGATGGGCGCGCCACGCGACGTACGCGGCAGCGGGGAGCGCCGTGACGAACACGAGTAACGCGAACGTCGCCGACGGCGCCACCCGGTAGCCCTCGGCGACGAGCGCCAGCACACCGACGGCCGCCGCCGCGCCGGCCAGATATCCGGGCGCGCGGCGGACGGGCGAGGCGGCCGCGCTCATCAGAGACCGAGTCGGCGGCGCTCCACACGATTCGCCCGCCAGGTGGCGAGCGCGAGGCCGACGGCCAGGCCGGCGACTAACCCTGCGAAACCGAACAGCTGAACGTAGCGCGCGAAGTCGCTCGCCGCTGTCGCCGCGGGCTGGAGGACCTGGAGCAGCGCGGTCGCTCCCTGACTGCTCGTGCTGGCGTCGTAGGCGGCTCGCGTCGTCTGCATGCGCAGTTGCGCCACCTGGAGGTTGACCTGCGCCTCCTGAAGCCTCGCACGTGTGGTGTCGTTCGGGTTCGCCTCGCGCTCCTTGCGATGGAGCGTCACGCGCTGTTCGGTGTGGAGCACGTCCCGTGCCGCGTTGCGGAACGCCCTGAGGAGACGCGGGGTGTCCGGATTGGCGCGGTTGAGATCCGTGGTGAACGCGACGAGCGCGTTGCTTGCCGCGTTCGTCAGACGGACGGCTGCCCGCGCGCTGAGGCCCGTCCCGAACACCCGGACGACCGGGCTCTCGGGGATCGGGGTCGCCGCCACGCGAGCGGCGACCTGGAGCGGTGAGAGCCCGAACTGCGGGGCGACGCGACGGGTCACGCCCAGTCCGTCGATGCTGCGGCTGTACTGCGCCGCGAGCGCCTGTGTTGCGATCGTGAAGCTCCCGAGCGCGCCCGGCGCGCTCACGTCGAGACGGCCGACGGCGAGGCGCGCCTCGGCCCTGTAGACCGGCGGACGGCGGATCGCGGCGGCGACACCGGCACCGGTGAACGCGATCGTGAAGAGCAGCACGATCCACCAGTGGCGGCGGGCAGCGGCAAGCGGTCCCACTCGCGGAACGAACGGCGTCGGCTGCTGCATTTCAGGGGGTGCGTCGAGCGTCGAACTCACGGGCACTCCGGTTTGAGGCGGGCAGGCGCCTCACCCAGCGGACGGGGAAGGACGTGACGCAAGCTAGCAACCGCAGGAGTCGAACCCGCCGCCAAATCGTGCCGCCGGGCGTCCGGAACCGCATGCCGCCCGACGGCGCGACATGCTTCACGGAATGGCCTCTCGCCGCTCCTACTCCCGCGGGCTGACCTTGAGCGGGCTGAGCTTCGTGAGCGTCGCGGTCATCGGACTCGTGAGCAGCGTCGTGCTCGCGCGCCTATACGGCATCACGGTGATCGGCGAGTTCGCCCTCGTCAGCGCCCCGATGACGGCGATGACGTACCTGACGAGCGTGCGCGAGCAGGCCGGCCTCGTGCGGGAGCTGGCGAGACTCGAACCGCGTCACCCACGCGTGACGCCGCTGGCGCTGATCGTTCTCGGGTTCTCGCTGACGCTGACCGCCGTCGGAGCCGTCGTAGCGATCTTCGCGTCTCACTTCTTCTTCGCCGCGGTGCACCGGCCGGCGTTGTTCTGGCCCGCCACCGTGCTGATCCTCACGTACACGTTCGTCATGAACACGTCGTGGAACATCGACGGCGTGTTCGCGGCGTTCCGCGCGGGATCGGAGCTCTTCTGGGTCCGGCTCGTGCAAACGCTCGGGTTCACCGCGCTCGCCGTCGTGCTCACCATCGTCAGCCCGTCGGTCTGGTCCCTCGTCATCGCCACGACGGCGTCGTGGGCGGTGTCCCTCGTCCACCGCCTCGTGCTGCTCCCCCGCTACGCCCGTCTCGCGGCACCCGCCGACGAGCGGCGCGCCGCGCGCCGGACGTTGCCGGAGATCGTCAGGTTCGGCCTGAAGATCGCGCCCGGGACGATCGCCGACGGCGTGACGCTCGAGGCGCCGACGTGGATCCTCGGCGCGCTCGTCCCGGTGTCGTCGGTCGGCGCCTATACCCGTGCGGCGATGCTGGCGAGACGCCTCCTCGAGCTGAGCCCGCGCATCAACGAGATGCTGTTCCCGACGCTGGTCGAGCGGTTGACACTCGGAGAGCGCGCCAGCCATGACCGCGCGTTCGTCGACACGATCCGGTACGCCCTCGTCATGCTTCTGCTCCCGTGCGCGATCGTCGCCGGAGCGGCGCAGTCCGTCATGGCGCTGTTCGGCCCGGGCTTCGAGCGGGCCGACTCGGCGCTCGCGATCTGGATGATCGTCGCGCTGCTCGGCATCGTGGTGGGGATCCAGTCGCAGCTCATGTGGGCCGGCGACGCCGCCGGACCATCGACGATCATCGGGATCGGGCGCGCGATCATCGTCGTCGGCCTGCTGGTACCCCTCGTCCATGCGGGTGGGATCACGGGCGCCAGCGCCGCTCTGGCGATCGGCTACGGCGTCGACGCGGCGGTGCGCTCCCGGCTCCTGCGGCGTCACCTCCACGAGCCGTGGCGCGTCCTCTGGCCCGTCTGGCAGCGCACGGTCCTCGTCGTGGCCGCGGCGCTCGCCTTCGCCGTGGCGCGCGCCGTCGACTCGCTGGGTCTCGGCCTCGGCGGGCTGCTGGTCGCCGCGGCGGCGGCGACCGTCGCCTACGTCGCGACGCTGGCACTCCTCCGTGGATACGACGAGCGCGACCGCGACCGCATGCAGCCCGTGTACGACAGGCTGCGCGCGCGAGTGGCTCGCTCGGCAGCGTCTTAGGGCCCCGACCGCCTCAGCGCTGGACCGGCCAGCGACCGTACCCCGCGGGCCGCGGGTTCAGCTGCCTCCGGACCCGCTGGTACGCGGCGACAGCCGCGCCGGGCCGCGCCGGGGTCTCCGTCTTCACGAGCCGCCACGACCCCTTCACCGTGTCGTGCCAGTGCAACTCGAGATCGGCATGCTCGGCGCGCCAGCGGAAGGCGGCGCGCTTCTCGTCCGCCCGGCGCCCGTCGTCGAGCAGGACCGTCCCACCGGGGCGCAGCGCACCGCCGAGCGCCTCGAGCGCGGGCCAGCGAGCCCAGCGCTCGACGGCCGGCGGCCCGTCGACGACGAGGAGGTCGATCGACCTCGGCAGATCGGCGACGCGGCCGGCGTCGTACCACCGCACGGTCTCGCCGCGGAAGGTCTGTGGTGCCAGCGGCGCCCACACCACCTCGCAGATCTCGTCGAGGCCGGCGCTCCGCAGCAGGTGCCGAGTGCGGTCGGCGAACGACTGGTCATGCTCGAGACTGATGAGGCGTCCGCGGCCGTTGGAGCGCAGCAGGCGGCCGATGAGCAGGGTGGTGGTGCCCGAGCCGCACTCGACGACGGTGTCGGGTGCGCGGGTCAGTTCCGCGGCGACGAGGCGGGCGAAGTCGGGCTCGATCGCCCACGTGCCGAGCGGAGGGGTGAGTTCGCCGAGCCAGGCCGTAAGTGTCGCCGCATCGGCGCTGTTGCGGACCTCGCGCATGATGCGCTGCTCGGCGGCGAGCAGGGCCCGCTGACCCCCGCCGAGCGCGAGTCCGACGCCGGCGGCCTCCCGCCACCCTGCACCGGCTCCGCGCACGACCACGGCGCCGACGGTCCCCGCGAGCAGGCCGCGCGCGGTCGGCGACGCCCACGCCTCGGCCCTGGCGTCGCGGGCCCGGGTACCCACGTCACGACGTCTCGCGTTCGCCGCCATCGCCGAGATCATTATCAGCCGCGAGCCGGCACGGCGTCCCGGGTGACGGCGGGTCTGCTCGAACACCGCAGCCTCCTGCGCGCTCGCTACCCTGCGGCGATGATCCGCCTGAGCGGCGCGGTGCCGCTCGCGATCGTGGTGCTCGTCGTCGCCGGGTGCGGCGGCGGCCATCGCGCCGAGCCCCCGGGCACGACGAGCGCCACGGCGCCGCCGGCGTCTCGGCCGGTCCGACGGACGCCGGCCCACAGCACCGTCGCGCGCCCGTTCGCCCCCACCGCGGTCTGGAACCTGCGCCTCCCCGACGACGCCGCGCTCGACCCACGCAGTCATGAGCTCGTCCGCGCCTTCGTCGCCGACATCGCCCGCCAGCGCAAGGCGGCGATCGGACCGTGGATCCAGACCACGAACTCGTCGTCACCGGTCTACACCGTCCCGCGGGGACAACGGCGCGTGCCGGTCGTCCTCGACGTCCGCGAGGCCTACGGGCGCACGCTGCGCCGGGCGTTCCGCTCGGTGCCGCTGCCTTCCACGGCTCGGCCGGCGCAGGGACCCGACAGGCATCTCACGCTCCTCCAGCCGGCAACCGACTCGATGTGGGAGTTCTGGCACCTGCGGCGCGAGAACGGGCGATGGCGGGCGGCGTGGGGCGGCGCGATGCGGAACGTGTCGACGAACCCCGGGTACTTCACGCGCGGGTCGTGGCCGGGCGGCGAGCCGTACTGGGGCGCGACGGCCACGAGCCTGCCACTGATCGCCGGGCTGATCCGGATCTCCGAGCTCGAGCGGGGGCGCATCGACCATGCCTTGGCGATCGCGATCCCGAACGCGCGCGCCAAGGCCGCCGCATGGCCCGCCCAGCGCACCGACGGGACGCTGAGCGCGCCCGTCGCCCTGCCCGAGGGCGCGCGCCTGCGCCTCGATCCGAAGCTCGACATCGCCGCGCTGGACCTCCCGCCGGCCGTGCGCGCGATCGCGGTCGCCGCCCAGCGCTACGGGCTCATCGTCCGCGACAAGACGCTTCACGCCACCGGCTTCTTCGCCGAGGACCCGACGCCGTCGGGCCGGAACCCGTATCCGCGCCTGTTCGGCGGCCGCACGCCGGGCGAGCTGCTCGCCCGCTTCCCGTGGGAGCACCTCCAGCTGGTGAAGATGCGGCTCCGCGCGTCCTAAGCGGCCGGCCCCGGCAGCGGGAGCGCGCCGAACTCGCGCATGACGCGGCGCAGGTCCACCGCGGACCGGCGCACCTCGTACTCCGACTCGACCCGCCGGCGTCCCTGCTGCCCCATCCGCGCGCGGCGGCCCGGGTCAAGCGCGAGCGTCTCGAGCGCTGCGGCGAACCCGCCGGCGTCGCCAGCCGGCACGAGCAGCCCCTCCTCGCCGTCGCCGACGAGCTCCGGGATCCCGGTGATGTCGGATGCCACGACCGGCAGCCCGGTGGCCATCGCCTCCATGAGGACGACGGGGATGCCCTCGGCGAGGCTCGTCAGCACGAACACGTCGGCGGCCTCGTAGTAGGCGAGGAGGTCGTCCTGGCCGACCCGCCCGGCGAACCGCACGCGCCCACCGACGCCGAGCCGCCCGGCCGCGGCCTCGAGCTCCGCCCGCAGCGGGCCGTCGCCGACGATCGTCAGCTGCGCGTCGACCCCGGTGGCGACGAGCCGGGCGAGCGCCTCGAGCAGGACCGTCTGGCCCTTGACCGCGACGAGCCGGCCGACGGTCAGGATCCGCAGGGGCGACGCGCCGCGCGCGGCCCGATCGTGGGCGGGGGCGTAGCGGGTCAGGTCGATCCCGCAGCGCACGACGCGCAGCTTCGGCCAGTGCTCCTCGGCGACGAGCTTCATGAGCTCGGCCCGCCCGTAGTGGCTCACGCACACGACGAAGCGCGCGTCGCGCACCTTCGCGGCGAGCGCGACCGGGTCGGTGTCGTAGATGTCCGCCCCGTGCGCGGAGAAGCTCCACGTCCACGGCGCCCCGTCGTCGGCGAGCGTGCCGAGGTGCGCGGCGAGCAGCGCCGCGTCGGCCGCCGGCCGCGTGAAGTGCGCGTGCACGTGGCGGATCCCGCGCGCGGCGCACTGGCGCCAGAGCAGCACGGCCTCGGCGAAGTAGAACAGCTGCCAGAGCCTTCCCTTGGCGCCGCGGCCGAGCGCGAGCGCGAACGCGGCCGCGCGCAGGTACGCCCGCGGCGCGTCGGCCAGCGCGCGGGCGTGCCCGCCCAGGAGCGCCCGCACGGAGACCGGCAGCAGCGCGAACGTCGTCGCGAACGCGTCGCGATCGTCCTGCGAGAGCACGTGCTCGGGCCCGGCCCGGTGCGTGGAGAAGGTGTGCACGTCGACGCCGAGCGCCCGCAGCCCGAGGACCTCGCGCTGCACGAACGTGTGCGACGTCGCCGGATAGCAATCGGTCAGGTAGCCGATCGGGGACGCGGCGGGGCGGGGCACTGCGGGCACGCTAACGGACCGGCCCGGCTGTCCACGCGCACTCAGGGCACCGGCCGCAGGCGCATCCGCAGGAGCTGAAGGCGGTCGAACGGAATGCCGGCGAGCAGGTCGATCGGCGCGCGGCCGCCGAACAGCGCCGGATACGGGTTGCGCCCGGTCGGCGCCGGATCCTCGGCGAACAGCCCCGTCGCGTGCAGCGTCCGGTCACGGACGATCAGGCCGTAGCGCTGCGCGGCGAGCGCGATCGCCAGCGCGGCGGGCGGGAGGCCGAGAGCGCGGACGTCCAGCGCCGGATCGAGCCGGAAGTGGGCACCCGCCGGGATCGCGTCGACGCGGTGCAGCGACCCGTCGGTGCGCTGCGCGGGCCACGCCGCCATCCGCGCCCGCATGTCCGGCACCGAGATCGCGATGGCATGGTCGATGCGCCCCGCCCGGAGCTCGCGGATCCGGATGAGGCCCGCGGCCACCGGGAGGCTCGTGGCGGTCGCGCCCCAGACCCGCAGGGCACCCGGCCACGCCGCACGGGTGAAGTAGCCGGGGCTCCGCGACACGCCGCGCATCGCGCCGCCCCAGGCCGCGATCCAGCGGCCGTGGTCGCGTCGCAGGCCGAAGAACTCCCAGAGACGGTCGGTGGACGGCTGCACCACGGTCAGGTGGCGGTCGGTGCCGGCGGCCGGACGTGCGCCGGGCGGCAGCGGGACGGCGTGGAACGCGCGCCGCAGCGAGCGGCGGTAGGGCGCGGAGCCGTCCAGTCCGACCCGCACCGTGCGCTGGGCCCGCGGCACGGTGTAGACCGGCGTGGAGGAGGTCGTCGTCTCGATCCACGGCCCGATGCGCAGGCTGCGCTCGCGCGAGATCTCGGCGGCGAACACACCGCTCAGGAGCGCGCTGCGGGCGTCGAGCGGCGCGTCGGGCGCGAGCCGCGCGTTCCACACCGAGTCCGGTGCGAACAGACGGCGGGCCGGCGTTCGCGCCACCGTTGACGCGTCGCTGCGCGCCGGCGCGCCGGCGCCCTGACCCGCGTCGCTCCAGCACAGGGCGATGACCGCCATCGCGACCAGCAATCGACGCAAGCGGCGTTGCACGCTCCCGAGCCTACGCACCGTCGGCGGCGGCACGCGTACCAAAGTGCACCGTTCCCTGCCGCAAAGCTCCCGCGTAAGCGAACGTTCGGCCGCCGCTCGGACGAGCACGCCCTAGTCTTCCGACGAAGGCAGCCTCCGAGCAGGAGATCGACGTGATGCTTGACAAGACCGTCCCCGTACGTACGCCGTACATCGCACCGGCGGTCCGC
>Ga0105245_10006246_pt1 | contig 10481 bp, 4 predicted proteins | sample KBSM54metaG_FD_81523 | JGI IMG/M metagenome (GOLD analysis project Ga0105245, IMG submission 81523) | Miscanthus rhizosphere microbial communities from Kellogg Biological Station, Michigan, USA - KBS M5-4 metaG | ecosystem: Host-associated > Plants > Roots > Rhizosphere > Soil | place: Michigan...
CCATCCAGACGTGGCTGCTCACCCACGTGCCGCACCTGGACAGCATGAAGCGCGATGCGCTGCTGGCCGAGATCAGGCGGCCCGAGACACCGGAGATCGCCCGTCAGGTGATGGAGACAAGGCTGGATGCGGCGCGCACCAGCACCGCCAAGCTGGACGCGCTCCTGCTGGCCAGCGACGACGACGCGAGGCTGCGCTGCACGCTGCGATATTACGGCGCCGGGCGAACCGGCCGCTGGTCTGGCGCGGGTGGCACGCGGGCGCAATTGCAGAACCTGCCGCGCCCGACCATTCCCGCCAAGCTGGTGCCCGGGGCGCTGGCCAAGATCGAGGCGCGCTGCACCGCCGACGATCTGGACATGCTGTTCCCGGACAGCCCCTTAGGCGTGATCGCCTCGTGCATCCGGGGCTGCTTCATCGCCGCACCTGGGCACAAGCTGGTCTGTGCCGACCTCGCGCAGATCGAGGCCCGGGTGATCGCGTGGCTGGCACGGCAGGCCGATGTGCTGGACGTGTTCGCGCGGGGCGAGGATGTATATACATACACCGCGCAGCAGATCGGCTCCTCCAACCGCAGTCTGGGCAAGGTGATCCGGCTGGCCCTGGCCTATGGCATGGGCAGCGTCAAGTTCGTCGCCACCGCACTCGGCTATGGCGTGGTGCTGGGCATCGTGGAGGCCCAGGCGATCGTGGAGCGGTTCCGCTACGCCAGCCCCCGCATCCGCGCCTTCTGGTATGGCCTGGAGCACGACATGATGGCGGTGATCCGGCGCACGCCGATGCCGCTGACCAACGGCCCGATCGGCTTCAACTGGCACGCTGACGGCGTGGAGATGGTGCTGCCCAGCGGCCGGGGGCTGTTCTACCGCAATGCCCGCATCGAGTGGGACGACCAGTTCGAGCGCGAGTGCATCGTCTATGACGGACTGAACCAGAAGACCCGGCAGTGGCAGGCGATCCGCACCTACGGCGGCAAGCTCGCCGAGAATGCCACCCAGGCGGTCGCGCGCGATGTGCTGGCGCATGACATGCGGGTGCTGGACGCGCTGGGCCACGTGCTTCTGCTGACCTCGCACGATGAGATCATCGCCGAAGCGCCGGAGGCCCAGGCGCAGGATCGGCTGATCGAGATGCTGGCGGTGATGGGCTCGCCCATCTCCTGGGCGCAGGGCCTGCCGGTGCAGGCCGAGGGGTTTGTCGCGGATCGTTATCGCAAGTGAGAGGGCAAGCACATGACGATACAGGCACGGGGTGCTGACGAGGCGAATACGTCGGCGCAGATGGAGCAATACGGCTGGACCCTGCGAGACAACCCAGGGGAGTTCGCCTGGATACCCAAAGAACAGCTTCACATCGATTACAGTTATCAGCGTAAGCTTGTGCAGGAGCGGGTGCTGGCCTTGGCCAGGGTCTGGTCCTGGGTGGCCTGCGGTGTGCTGATCGTGGTGCTGCGCCCAAGTGACGGCATATGGGTGGTGCTTGACGGTCAACACCGATTGGCTGCTGCGCAGCGGCGAGGCGACATCAAGGATTTGCCGTGCATGGTATTCGAGGTGGAAGACGGTATCTCGGATGAAGCGCAGGGCTTCCTGGCCGCCAACACAAATCGCCGGCCCCTGCATACCGTCGAGAAGTTCAAGGCACTGCGGATCGTCGGTGATCCTCTGGCCTTAGTCGTGGAGGAACTGGCGACGAGTATCGGTCGCAGTGTGAGTGCCAGTGCGTCGTCATCGTCGGTCAGCTGCGTGCGCACAATCATGTCCTGCGTCGCGAGTGATGAGGCGGCGATCCGGCGTCTCTGGCCGTTGATCGGCACCCTCTGCCAGGGAGCCATCATCAGCCATGAAATCGTCAAGGCGCTGTTCTATCTGGAGACACGACTGCCGGAAGGTGTGTCATTGCTCCAGCCGCATTGGCGCAGCAGGATCACACAAGTGCGGTTGCCTGGGCTGGAGGACGCAATGCGGCAAGCTGCTGGCTTCCGGGGCAATCGTGGTCCTAAGACCCTGGCCGAGGGCGTTGCCAATCTGCTCAACCATCGCGCCCGCAAGCGGTTACCTTGGCCGTTGGATGGAGCAGAGGACAATGACTGATCCAGTTGACCCTCCTGTCGAGGCCAAGGCGCGGCGCCACTGGGCAGCCAGCCTCGTCTCCAACCGGGACCAGATCGTGCATCTGGTGTCCGGTCCCGAGATGCTGCGCAGTGCAGCCCGGATGCTGGGGCCGGAGCAGATGGCGGCGATGGAGCTGTATTTACGGTTGCATACACGGCGGATGATCGAGGCCGGGCACTGGGAGCCGCCCGCTGCCTGATCTCTGAGGCACGATGTTGATCGTGTATTCAGCCCCTGTGCAACGGAGATTTCGACGGGGATTACCCCCCAAAAATCCCCGTTTCGGGGACACAACACGATGCAACACTACACAACAATCTCATTCCGACATGGGTATGTAGTCGCCGACTTGTCCAATATTCCCAGTAATTCCGCTATGTTTCCCGTGTCGAGGCATGTTGATCTCCACACCTTCTGCCAAAGTGGCACGTAAATACTGGGTTTTCCAGGAAATCTATTTGGGATCAGCACCTTAGCGACTGTGCAACACCGCCGACAGATCCCCGAAACGGGGATTGGTCTTCGAGCAAATGAGATAGGCAGTGCCTACGCAACGGAAAATATGAGGTTTTTCAGCTTCGGCTCTGGCGCCGGTATTCAACATTGAAGGCCCCGGTCGTTGGCCGCGCTTTGACAGAAATCCTTGTCTCCCAGCGATTTGGTGAATTGGCGCCCCGACCGCAACACCAGCAACAAATCCAGGAGTTTCTCCCTTGTGAGAGGAAGTTGATGACAAGCGGCTCCGCACTGCGTTATGCGGCTGACCATGAGAAATCGATTGATCAATCTGACCATCATCGTCTTTGGCGCTATCGTGTTCCTCGGCTTTCTATCCCAGGCGGGGCTGGTGCGCCTGCACTACTGAGGGGAAGGTGGCCAGCGCCTTCGCACTGGCCACCCACCCTACCGTTGACGTATGATCAGCTTGACGGAGACCGTCACCCTAATCACTATCAACGGCAGGAGCTTCGCGATCTGCTTCATCGCTAGTCTCCTACTGACGCCGGCAGGCCCATTCCTGCCGGCGTCGCCTTTTTAGCGGGTCAACGTGATGGGCGCGATGGCCTCTCGGGACGCTCGGCACGAGCAGGTCTACTGGGCGCATTGCCCCCGCCGCCCCGCACATGCTGTTCACCGGCAACCAGCCTCGCCATGAACTCTTGCCCTTGCGGCGAAGTGATCCACTGCCCGCCGAACATCGAGGGCCAGCCACCCGGCAGTGCGGTCATAGCCAATGAGATGGGCACTGCCGCAAGGCTCATGACGCCCTTCACCTGATTGCGCTCGGCCGTGTTGGTGTTGGGCGAGTTCTCGCCGAGATACGGCTTGAGGATGTTCTCCATCGCGTTGAGGAAAAATCCCATCTGGGCACCGGCCGCGACGCCGGTCAGCGACCGCTGATATTTAAGTCCGGTGAATGCCTGCACGATCGGATCGAAGGCCCCGGCGAAGCCGGCACGCGACAACGGCCGGGAGACCAGCGCCCGCTGCAATTCATCCTCCGGCTTGGTGTTGGCGTTGGTCGTGCCGAACAGCTGATCGCGCACCAGCGAGACCGCGAGGTTCGCAGCATAGAGTGCTGCGATGCCCGGGATGAAACTGGCCGCCGTGCCGACGCCGGCACCGAAGCTGCCGCTGGCCTTTGTCTCATTGACCATGCGCATGTGGAAGTTGCGCGTGTTGGCGTAATTGAAACTCATCAGCCCGAACAGGAACCGGCCGAACGGGTTCTGCGCCATCTCAGGCTTGTCGATGCGCGTCGGCTCCAGGATGATCTGATCGACCGTGCGGCGCACCGCCTCGCCGACCATGCGCCCCTCGCGGCTGCCGGTGAGGTCCTCGGCCCGCCAGTCGTCAAACTTCTGCGCCCACTCATGGATCGTGGACTGATGCTGATCGGCGATGCCCAGCTCGCGCAGCTGCCCCTTGGCGGCCTCGGCACCGGAGCCAGTGCCCTGGCTGCGCTCCAGCATGTGCTTCACATAAACCTCGGCCGGCGCCACCATCGAGACGCGCTGGTAGTTGGTCAGCCCGGTGAGCCCGGTGCGCTCGAAGAAGTTGCTCAGCATCTGCGCGGGCGCACCCGCGTCGTGCATGCCGGAGACCATGCGATCCGACATGATGGTGTCGAATGAGCTGTGCGTCACCGCGCCGATCGCATGGGCGATCTCTTGCCGGCGGATCGTGTCCTTGCCTTTGAACACGTCACCCAGCAGTGCCTTGAACGCGCCCACGCTGGCGCCGAAGTCGCGCGTGCGGGCCACCGTCATCGCCGGCTCGGCCAGCGAGGCGTAGACCGCACGCGGCATCAGCCCGATCGTGCCCAGGGCATACATCCAGTCCAGGCCCTTCTGGAGCGGGCGCGTCATCTGGGTGCGATTGCGCCCGGTGGTCAGCTCCACGAGATGCCTGATCTCGGCGATGTCGTTGGGGTGCACGCCGGCCTTCTCGGCCGCGCCCATCATTTCGTCCAGCTTCTCGGCACTGCGGCCGACGCGCCCGACATACTCAGACCGCGACACCGCTTGTCTCACGTGCTGGTGCAGCGCATCCACCGGGTCGCGCACATAGAAGTCCCGCATGTGCGTATCGGCCGACGCGGGCAACACGCGCTCGTTGGTAAACCCGGCATCCGGCCCCAGCGTATTGAAGTTGTCCTTCGAGCCCTTGCGCAGCCGCGTGTTCCAATCCTCGGCCTTGGCCTGGGCATAGGCATCGCGTGCCGCCTCGGGATCGGCGGCCAGCGACGGATGCTCATCGACCTCGGTGAGCATCGTGCGCATCAGCGCCTTGTGGGCTTCCGGGTCTTCCTTGGCGAGCCGTTCGTCCCACTGATCGGCATAGACCTTCTTGGCCTGCCGGACGAACTTGGGCGCGTCATCGAACACCAGATGATCGACCAGCACGCGCGGGAAATACGAGTTGGCCGCATAGCCCACGTCCACGCCCTTGCTGTTGGCGTAATACCAGAGGTCGTTCAGCTGCTCGCGGATGGCCTGGGCGGCCTGGGTGATTTCACGTGGCGCGCCGCCCTTCGCGTGGCCGGTGAGCGTGTCACGCAGTGCGTCCTTCTGCGCCTGGGTCATGTTCTCCAGGCCGTGCGCCTTCATGATCGCGCCGATCTTCGACATGCGCTGCTTGACTTCGCGGTTGACCGCGCTGCCGTAGGTGTCGGTGATCAGGCGGCGCTTGCCCAGCTGCGGATCGAACATATCCCGCACCTGGGAGATGATGGCCTGTGCCCGTGCATTGCCCTTGTATTTGGCGTTCACCACGCCGAAGCGCCCGCCCAGAGACAAGGTAGATGCCTTGAGGAGGTCCTTGGTGCCGCGCACCGCCTGCGCTCCAAGTCCCTCGCCCTTGGACGTATCAATCCCGATGCGCCGCAGCATGTCGCTGCCCAGCTGCTTGGGCTCCACGATGCCACGCCCGATCAGCCGCGCGTCATCGGCGATGCCGCTGGCCACGGCACGCAGCGCCCCGGCCACGCCGCGCTGCTCGAGCGGCACGTTGGCCGTGTCCCAGCGGCGTGGATCGATGATGTCGAAATTGCCCGGCAGCGTGGTGGGCCGGGCGCTGCCCGGCCTGCCGTCGCCGACGATCTGATCCCGCCGCAGGCTGTCGAACAGCTCCTGCCATGCGTCAAATTGCAGGGCGCGTTCGTCCCGCTTGGGGAAGGTATTGGCGAACCGGGCGTCAGCATCAGAGAGATAGCCGCGATCGGTCTTGGAAATAAATTCGGTGGTTTTGGTAGGGTCCATCAATCGGTTGACGCGATCGGCGACATAGGCTTCGCCACTGCGGGCCAGCATCTCCCAGGGTGTCGCGAAGTAGCCTTTGCCCTGGTCCATGCGGATCGCGTTCTTGAAGTATTCGCTGGGCGATGCCTGGATCAGATTTTGCAGTTCCTGCCGCTGCTGGATCAACTCCGGCGGCAGCGGGCCGGTGCCATAGCGGTCCATCTGCTGGTGCAGCTCCAGCATCCGCACGGCGAGGTCCTCGTGGCCGGTGAACATCGAATTGAGGATGCGCGAGAAGGCGTGTGTGGTGTCGGTGTTCAGGTTGGCCGCCGCGTTGAACCCGGAGCCCATCACCTGCCGCGTGGCGAGGTCCTGGATCGATCCGCCCCGGCGCAGATGCTCGACCAGCATATGGTCGAGGGCATGTATCCATTCGTGCGCGAACGAGTTGGAGCGATCCGCCATGTTGATCGAGCGGGTGCGCGGATCATACGAGCCGAAATACTTGGAGTTGCGCGGCACCATGTTGAGAGACAAGCGCCCGCCCAGCGAGATGTCCTGCGGCCGGATACCCAGCACGTGCGCCATGGTTTGCAGGTTGCGGTTGGCGTCCAGCATATTATCGATCGCCCGGCGCTGATCGCGCGGGGAGCCCAGCACCGACTTGAACCCGTATTTGTCGCTCAGGTGCTTGCTCAGGATCGCCAGCTGCTTGTGCGGCGGATAGTTCACCGCCTTGGCCGGATCGTGGCCGGCTTCCGAGAATGCCTGATTGAAATGAGATGCCCGGTCGGTGCGGGCCTCCTCGCTGAATTTGGGCGGCAGGCCCTCCTGGGCCGCCTCACGCCGTGCCGCCTCGACCGGTGTCTCGGTGGTCTCGAACACGTCCTGGGTTTTGCGCGGTGCGCGCTCGCGTTTGGGCGCAGGTGTGGCCGCCTTGGGCTCGCTTGTCTCACGGGCTGGCGCTTCGCCGGTCGCGTATATCCCGGCCTCGCGCTGATCCGTGCGACGCGGCATACCGACGCCGACAGTCTCACCCGAGACATTCTTGGCGAGCACCCGCGTGTCCGTGCCTTTGGCCCCGGGGTCCCGCGTGTCGTGCACCAGCTGGCCGTCCCTGCCGGCCGCCTTGTGCAGGGCGTCCACCACGGCCTTGTCCACCACGATGCGATGGCCGCTTGGCGTCCTGAACACGACGCTCTCGCGCTGGCCCGGCGGGGTGACCTGCCGCTCGGCGGTCAACGGCTCATACGTGGCGCCCTTCTGCGGCTGGGTCACCCGGTCGATCGCAGAGGCGTCCACGCCTTTCGGCGGCGGCGTTGTCTTCTTTTTCAGGGCCTGCGTGATTTCGTGCCCCAGATTGCCGGCCCAGACCATCACATGGCCGGTTCCCGCCCAACGCTGGCCAGAGCTGTCCCTGCCCTCCACGATATTGCTGCCCATCGACAGGGCGCGGCCGGCCTTCGCCGGCTCGGGCACGTGCTCGCCACCCTCGGCGTGCACCCGGCGCGCTACCAGATCGGCATGCGCGGCAGCATCCGCCTCGTGCGTGCCCGCAGGAGGCGCGTGGCCGGGCTGATAGCTCGGCTTGGCCGGTGGCCCCTCTGCCGCCTCCCGTGCCTCCAGCGCCTTCTCGAAGGCTTGCCGCGCCTTATCCACATCCAGGCCCGCACGGGCGGGTGCACGCTCGGCCTTGGACAGCGCCTTGCGGGTCTCGACCAGCCGCTTGTCCAGCGCGGCCAGCTCATCGGTGGAGACCGGGCGCTTGCCCGATGCCGTGGTGACCGGCTCGCGGGCGGCCGGCTCAGCGGCACCCGCCGCGCCAGCCTCTGGGGAGGACGATCCAGGCTGGCGCAGCGGGGCCTCGGGCGAGGAAGGTGCCGCCTTGTTGGCCTCACCCGAAGGGGTTGGTTCGCTTGGTGGTGTTGGTGGTGGCGGTGGTGGTGGTTCTTCGGCGGCGGCAGCACCTGCGTCTGCATTTGCGGGCTTGGCGGCCGGCACTTCGCTTGTCTCGGGCTGCGGCGGTGGCGCGGGCCTTGTCTCCGGCGGATTTGCATCCGGCGGCTGCACTTCTACCGGGCGGGGAGGCTCGGGTGCCGGGGCAGTCTCAACACGCGGCTGGGATACGACGTGCGCACCGGGCTCGCTTGGTGCGGGAACCACGGTCTCGCCGGGCGGAACTGGGGTGGGCTGCTGTCGGACAGCACTGGTGCCGGCGGGCGGCGTCTCGGGTTGGGGTCCGGGTCGGGGCGGGGCAGTGTCTCCGGCAGTGGCGGTGGCACCACTCGGCGGAACTGCCTCTGGCGGCGACGGCGGGGGTATTTCACGTGGTGGCTCCGGGACAGTGACCAGTTCGGGCACGGTGTGGGGCTCAGGGACCGCTGGGCGGCTGCGCGGCAGCGGGAAGGGGCGTGGCTCGGCGCGGCTGCCGACGCCGCCTGCGAGCCCCATGGGGCCGCCCAGCACCACCGATCCCAGCACGTCCTGCGGCGTCGCCTCGGGGCCGCCCAGGGCTTCGCCGATATAGGGCGCGGGGGCGCTGGTCGCGACGCCCAGGCCCGCGCCCGTGGCACCGCGTGCCACCGTGCCCTGGAACGGCAGATACTGGGCCGCGTGGAACGGCGCCACCTGGAGGCCCGTGGTGATCGCGGCGATGTTCATGCTGCGGTCGTAGAGCGACTTGATCGTCTCGCCGTTGTTCGCCACCCAGGCATCGCGGGCCTGGGGGTCGTTCACGTCCACCCCCTCGACCTGCATCGTCTTCACCAGCTCCTGGGCGAATTGCGGCGGCCCCATGGTGGCCAGCCCGCCCAGGAAGCCGGCGACGCCACCCAGCGGCCCACCGGCCAGAGAGGGCGCCATCTGCGCCGTCATCGCCGGCAGGCTGCGCAGGATGAAATCTTGCAGCACGGCAGCGGGTGCGTTGGCGAAGGCTTGGCTTGCCTGACCCCAGCCCTTGGCTTGGCGGAACGGCTCGGTGGCCGGGTCCTGTGGCAGGCTCTCCTGGTATTGCTGGCCGGAGACAATGCGACCGACATTGCCGCTCAGCACCTGATCCAGATCGGCCCGCGCCTGGACACGCTGCGCGGGCGTCATCGCGCCATAGCCCAGCGGGTCCTCGGCCGGCGGCACGAAGTCCCCGCGATCGATGCGGTCCAGCACGTCGCGATTGCGCACGATCATCTGGGTGCCGATCGCGTAGGGCGTCTGCGCCACGCTCTCAACGCCCGACTTGACCTGTGCCGTGGCGTAGGGCGCCGGGTTGACCAGCGTGCTGCCGACCGGCTGGCTGGTGATCTCCGTGGGCGTCCTGGTGGCCGGCGCGGCGGATGGGATGCCGCTCATGTTCGGCGTCGGGATCGTGCCGCCCACCGGGACGCTGCTGATCGCCGATGGCCGCGCCTTCGGTGGCGAAAGCCAATCGAACTGGCCCAGCCAGTCGATCACCGGCCCGATCGGGTCGTGCTTGACGATCGGCCCGCTGCCGCCCCAGGGGGCGTATGGGTCGGGCCTCGGCGCGGGAGCCGGCGGGCCGGCTGGCTCGGGCACGGCGGGTGCCGGCGGCGCGGCAGGTGCGGCCAGATCGGCGAACGGGTTGGCCGGCGCGGCGGCTGGTGCGGCAGGTGCGGCGGGCGCAGCAGCTGCGGCCGGTGCCGGCTTCACGCCGATCAGGTCAGCGAACGGATTGGCGACCTGGGCAGCGGGTGCGGATGGCCGTGCTGTGGCGGGAGCTGGCCGCTCCAGCAGATCGGCGAACGGATTGCCCTCTGCCATCAAAGACCAGCCGCATCGATGTTCCAGCCTTGCAGGCGCTTGATGATATCAGCCTTCGCCGCCGGGTTAGCCTGTATAGACGCGCGTGCATGCGCGATGATGTCCGCATCGCTCATCTGCGGCCTCGGGGTCGGCGCGGGCGTCGGCGCTGTCGGTGCCGTTGGTGCCGGATTGGGATTGCCCCGCGTCGAGATGGTCGGCGGGGTATAACCGCCCTTGGTCGCCTGCGGTGGCACGACGACGCGGGCACCCGCTGTGTCGGTCGTTACCTGCGGCGCCTGATACCCCGCCGTGCCCTTCTTGACAGTCGGCTCCCCGCCGACCTGCCGGCTCCACCACCCCGGCACGTTCACCGACCAGTCCTCGCCGCCGAGGATTTCGTTCATCGCCTCGGTGACGCCACGGCCCATGTCGTTGTGGAACTTGGTGAGATCGCCGGCACGCACCGTGATCTGGTCGAGGAGTTTCGCGAAGTCAGGCGGCAGGGGCGCGCCGGGCTTCTCCTTCGTATCGATGTAATAGTTGTCAGGCTGACCGGCACGCCGCGCCAGCATCGTCTTGGCGAGGTCCGTGATGTCGCGGGTCGCGGAGTAGTCCAGCTTGAAATCGGACTGCGGCTTGACCGGCGGCGGGTCGGCATAGCGCCCCGGTGCCTCGGTGATCTGGCCCTTGGGCCGATACGCGGCCGGCGCGTCGGGCTGCGTCAGATCGATCGACATTTGCGGCTGCGCTTGCTGCGTGACCAAGCTATCCGGTGGCGGCGCATAGGCCGTTGACGGCACACTGCCACGCGGCATCAGCATGGTCGGCCCGCCCGGCACGAGCTGCACCTTCTCCGGTGTGGTCAGCGCCG
>Ga0105245_10006247_pt1 | contig 10481 bp, 11 predicted proteins | sample KBSM54metaG_FD_81523 | JGI IMG/M metagenome (GOLD analysis project Ga0105245, IMG submission 81523) | Miscanthus rhizosphere microbial communities from Kellogg Biological Station, Michigan, USA - KBS M5-4 metaG | ecosystem: Host-associated > Plants > Roots > Rhizosphere > Soil | place...
CAAGAGGAGGTCGAGACGATCTCGCTCGAGGACGCCGAGGCCGAGCAGACCGGCGCCAAGAAACCGGTGGCCGCCGACGGCGACGCCGAGGCTGCCGACGATGTCGACACCGGCGAGGAAATCGAGGATGGCGACGACGACGCGCCCTTCATCGAAGAGCAGGAAGAAGAAGACACCGATGTCACCGAGATCATCGGCGGCGACATCGAGAACGAGGAAGAGACTTAACGGGACGCGCTGTGTCGAGTGTCGTTTCGTGTTAGACGATCGAGTTCAACGCGGTGCCCAAGACCGCGTGGCAAGGTTCGGGGCCATAGCTCAGTTGGGAGAGCGCGTGAATGGCATTCACGAGGTCAGGGGTTCGACTCCCCTTGGCTCCACCAGCCTTCGCCTTCGGTTCGGCAAGCGACCGGGAGGGCGTTAACCCGCATGAATGAAGGCCGTTTGGTGCCTTGCCGCGGGTGAACGGATTCGAGACAATCAGGGACTTTGGGGACCAATAGCGACATGCTCGCACGCACCGAAAAAACCGGCGACACCCTGATCGACGAGATCGTGGCCAACATCAACGCCGCGCAGCGGATCGAGCGGCCGTTCTATCATCTCGAGTTCGACCGGGTGTTTCCCGACGACATCTACGCCGCGATGGTCGAGTTGATGCCGAACTCCGGGGACTATCGCGCGCTGCCAGGCCGCAACGGCGGCAACCTGCGCGAGGACGGGACTTCGACGCGCGTCAAGATCGACCTGTTCCCGGAGTACATCCGCCATCTCCCGAAAGCGAAGCGCGCGCTGTGGGATCGCGTCGGTCACGCACTGACCTCGGATGCAGTGAAGGACGCGCTCGTCGGCGCACTCACGCCAGGGCTGGAGCGCCGCTTCGGCAAGTTCTTTCGCGGCATCGGCATGTATCCGATTCCGGTGCTGACCCGCGACATTCCCGGCTATCGCATCACGCCGCACACCGACACCAAGTGGAAGGGCATCACCGTGCAGCTCTATCTGCCGCGCGATGCTTCGGCGACGCACATCGGCACGATTTTCCACGATCGGCTGTCGGACGGCTCCCTGCCGAAAGCCAAGCAAATGAAGTTCGCGCCGAACACCGGCTACGCCTTCGCCGTCGGCGACAACACCTGGCACTCGGCCGATCCTGTCGGCGGCGAAGTCGACACGCGCGACAGCATCCTGCTCACCTACTTCGTGGACGCCGGCATGCTGCGGTTCTTCCGCAATCGCGGCAAACGCGTGGGCAATTTCGTGCTCAACGAGGCGCGCAATCTTCCGCGCTACCTCGCCCCCGGCAACTAGCCCCTAGAGCATTGGAATCGCTGGATTTACCGGACGCCTCGCCGGCGTGGCCGGATTCTTGAACCCTTAACCGCGAACGCCCATATTAATGGCGATCCGGCGAGAGAAGGCAGATCGCGCTTTCGCTGGGTTCGGGTGCCGCAAGGGCCCGCCAAAGTCGCCGAAGAGGACTTTGAGACCATGTCGCGTATGCCGTCGCTTTCAAGTCCGTTCCTGCTCGGATTCGACGAGATCGAGCGTGTGCTCGATCGAGTCTCCAAGGCTGCAGACGGATATCCGCCCTACAACATCGAGCGGATACCCCGCGGGGAAAAGAACCCGGAATGCCTGCGTATCACGCTGGCAGTCGCCGGTTTCACCCGCGATCAACTTGATGTCACGGTCGAGGAAAGCCAGCTCGTTATCCGCGGACGCCAGCAGGACGATAAGGAACGGCAGTATCTGCACCGCGGAATCGCCGCACGCCAATTCCAGCGCACGTTCGTGCTGGCAGAAGGCATGCAGGTGATGGGTGCAGACTTGAAGAACGGCCTTTTATCGATCGATCTCGTGCGTCCAGAACCAGAACGGATCGCGAAAACGATCGCAATAAAAGAGCACGACTGATGCAACCTCAGAGGTCTCGACGCAGTTCTAAATGTGAGGAGTCGAGAACATGACACGCCAAAATGAAACGACCGGCGAAAATGCACGTTCAGTGATCACGCCTGAGGCGCTCGCCCGCATGGGCGACGGCCGCATCGCGTACGTCACGCCCATCCGCTCGGAGGACGTGCAATCGATGTTCCCGCAGGCGCCCGAGATTGCGCCGGGGGTGCAGCTGTTCGTGTTGCACTCCGCCGACGGGACACCGATCATGCTCACGGACACGCGCGAAGCCGCGGTCGCCAACGCCTGGAGCAACGAGCTCGAGACGGTGAGCGTGCACTAGATAAGCCGGTCCGGCGCGGCATCACGCGCCGGACTTTTCTCTCCAAAATTTCCAGAAAAATTTAGCCGCCGACCGGCGTCGGCATCGCGAGGACGGCGTAGATCGCCTCGGCATCGCGCGCGTCGCGCAGCTTGTTGGCGAGCTCATGGTCGCGCAGCATGCGCGCGATGCGCGCCAGCGCCTTGAGATGGTCGGCGCCCGCGCCTTCCGGCGCCAGCAGCACGAAGATCAGATCCACGGGCTGGCCGTCGAGCGCATCGAAATCGATCGGCCGATCGAGCCGCGCGAACATCCCGACCAGTCGATTGAGCTTTGCTAACTTGCCATGTGGAATTGCAATGCCGTTGCCGATCGCGGTCGAGCCAAGCTTTTCGCGTTGCATCAACACGTCGAAAATGTCGCGCTCTGGACGTTCGCTGATTGCGGCCGCCTTCGCCGCGATCTCCTGCAGCGCCTGCTTCTTGTTGTTGACTTTGAGCGACGGAATGACCGCCTGCGGCGCGACAAGATCGGTGAGCGTCATAAAACAGTCCGGATATATGGAAACGGGCGACCCAGGGCGCGCCATCCGCGGCTCAGTGGGCGGCGGACCATATGGAGCAGCCCAACCGCTACGTCAATAGCGTGATCACTTTTCCCAATGTCGCAGATGGGCTTGCAACCTGTGAATACGCGGTGTTTTGCGGTGAACTGTGTTATGGGTTCCAGCGGCGCAGCGCGGCGCCGATTAATGAAATCGGTAAGGCGTTAAGTTAACGGGCACCCCCGGCTCGATGGACACGACTCTCAAGATCGCGATCGTTGACGAGAACCCGATCCGCGCCGCCATCCTCCAGGACGGCTTGCGCGAGGCGGGTTTCACGCAGGTCGTGCACATCGCCGAAACCAACAATCTGTTGGCGCGCATCCACGCCGTCGATCCCGAAGTCATTCTCATCGATCTCGAGAACCCGAACCGCGACGTCCTGGAGCAGATGTTCCAGGTCAGCCGCGTGGTGAAGCGGCCGATCGCGATGTTCGTCGACTCGAGCGACTCCGCATCGATCCAGGCGTCGGTCGATGCCGGAGTTGCCTCCTACATCGTTGACGGCCTGAAAAAAGAGCGCATCAAATACATCCTCGATCTGACGATCTCGCGCTTCAATGCATTCGCCAAACTGCAGGATGAGCTCGATCGCGCCAAGACCGCGCTCGAGGATCGCAAGGTCATCGACCGCGCCAAGGGCATCCTGATGAAGGCGAAGGCCTTGAGCGAGGAGCAGGCTTACGCCCTGATGCGCAAGACGGCGATGAACGAGAACAAGAAGATCGTCGAGATCGCACAGTCGGTCGTCACCGCTGCGGATCTGCTCAAATGATCAAGCTCCGCATCGGATACATCCCCCTGTGCGATGCGGCGATGCTGCTGATCGCCATCGACAAGGGCTTCTGCACGGCCGAAGGCCTCGAGGTCGAGGCGGTGCGCGAAGTGTCCTGGTCGAACGTGCGCGACAAGCTCAACATCGGCCTATTCGACGCCGCGCATCTCCTGGCGCCGGTTGCGATCGCGTCGAGCCTCGGGCTCGGCCACGTCAAAGTACCGATCATTGCGCCCATAACCATGGGCCTCAACGGCAACGCCATCACAGTGTCGCCGGCGCTGCATCAGGCGCTGCTGGCAGAGGCCGGTAGCGACCTCACCACTCCGCTGAAATCGGCGCAGGCATTGGCGCGCATCGCCACCAAACGCAAGGCGCAGGGCCAGGAGCCGCTCACGTTCGGCATGACCTTCCCCTACTCGACCCACCACTACGATCTGCGCTTCTGGATGGCGGCCGGTGGCCTCGATCCCGACGAGGACGTGCGGCTCGTCGTGCTGCCGCCGCCTTACATGGTCGACTCGCTTACGAACAAGCAAGTCGACGGTTTCTGTGTCGGCGCGCCGTGGAATTCGGTTGCGGTCAACCTGGGTGCCGGACACATCCTGCATTTCGGCTCCGAGATCGTCGCACGCATGACCGAGAAGGTGCTGGCGGTGCGGCAGAGTTGGGCCGACGAGAATTCTGAAGTACTCGCCAAACTGGTGCGCGCGCTCAATCGCGCCGCCGATGTGGTCGAGGACGTAAACCAGCGCAACGACGTGTGTGCGCTGCTCGCGATGCCCAATCGTCTCGGCGTGCCGGCCGACGTGATCCGGCGCACCCTCGACGGTCGCCTCATCGTGTCGCCGCAAGGCGCGCAACGCGCCAACGACCACTACTTGATCGTCGGGCGCGACGGCGCGGCGCGTCCTGACCCGACGCACGCTGCGTGGTTCTATGCGCAGATGGTGCGTTGGGGGCAGGCGCCGCTGTCGCCCGATCTGCTCGCGAGTGCCAAGGCCGTGCTGCGGCCTGACATGTACGACGCGCTCGTCGGCGCACCGCGCGCGCCGGCAAGTGAGCTACCGCCCGATCGCATCGGCGCCTTCACAGGTCCGGCGTTCGACGCCAATGACCTGAAAAATTATCTCTCGGCTTGGCCGCACCCCCGCGCCTGATGCAGTGCTAGGCAATTGCCTCATATTGTGCATTGCACAAACTTCGCGCATTTAGCCTTGCTGCAGTGCAATAAATGCTGGCGCTTTAGGCGTTGCGCGTTTGCTATGCACAGCCCCATCTAACTGATTTTACACATCTTTCCGCGCTTTCAGCGCTTGGCACACCGCTTGAATAGGAGTGGTTCGAGGCCGGGCGGTCCCGGGCTCGCGGTCCAACGACGGGCCAACAGCAACGCCGCTGATGGAGGGAGCCAGAGAGCGGCCCCTGCACGGCGGTTTTTTGTTTCGGCCGATCGATCCAGTGCCGGACGCAACGACAGAGAGGACAAGGTCAATGACGACCGACATGAAGCGAACTCCCCGCGGCGTCAGCCGTCGTAACTTTCTCAAGGCCTCGGCCGGGACGGCCGCGTTACTCGCCGCAGCACGCGCGAGTCTTCCGGCCGGCGCGTTCGCGCAAGAGAGCGGGCCTGAGGTCAAGGGCGCCAAGCTCGGCTTCATCGCGCTCACCGATGCCGCGCCGCTGTTCGTGGCGAAGGAAAAGGGACTGTTCGCGAAATACGGCGTGCCTGACGTCGACGTGCAGAAGCAGGCGTCGTGGGGCGCCACCCGCGACAATCTCGTGCTCGGCGGCGAAGGCAACGGCATCGACGGCGCGCACATCCTGACGCCGATGCCCTACCTGATCTCATCCGGCAAAGTGACCCAGAACAACGTGCCGACGCCGATGTACATCCTGGCGCGGCTCAATCTGAACGGTCAGTGCATCTCGGTCGCGAAGGAATATGCCGACGTCCGCGTCGGCGTTGACACCGCGCCGTTCAAGCCTGCGCTCGAAAAGAAGAAAGCGTCGGGCAAGTCCATCAAGGCCGCCATGACGTTCCCCGGCGGCACGCATGACCTGTGGATCCGCTACTGGCTCGCCGCTGGCGGCATCGATCCCGACAAGGACATCGAGACGATCGTCGTGCCGCCGCCGCAGATGGTGGCAAACATGAAGGTCGGCACCATGGACTGCTTCTGCGTGTGCGAACCGTGGAACCTCCAGCTCATCCACCAGAACATCGGTTACACTGCGATCACCACCGGCGAGCTCTGGAACAAGCATCCGGAGAAATCGCTCGGCATGCGCGCCTCGTTCGTCGACAAGAACCCGAAGGCGACGATGGCAATTCTCTCCGCCGTCATGGAAGCGCAGCAGTGGTGCGAGAAGCCCGAAAACCACGAGGAGAACGCGGCGATCTGCGCCAAGCGCCAGTGGATCAATTGCCCGGTCGAAGACATCACCGACCGCGTCAAGGGCAAGTTCGACTACGGCATTCCGGACAAGGTGGTCGAGAAGTCGCCGCACATCATGCGCTACTGGAATGATCACGCCTCCTACCCGTTCCAGAGCCACGACCTGTGGTTCCTCACCGAGGACATGCGCTGGGGCAAGTTCGAAGCCGGCTTCGACACCAAGGGCCTCGTCGCCAAGGTCAATCGCGAGGACATGTGGCGCGAGGCGGCCAAGGCCATCGGCGTCGCCGCGGCCGACATTCCGGCCTCCAAGTCGCGCGGCAAGGAGACCATGTTCGACGGCAAGGTCTTCGACTCCGAGAACCCCAGTGCCTACCTGAAGAGCCTCTCCATCAAGCGTGTCGAGGTCTGATGCATGCGGGGCCGCTTCGGCGGCCCCGTTTCCTTTTTCGGAGATGGACTGATGAACATGCTTGCCCGCAAAGCCGAGCACGCCGCCCCCGCCCCCAAGGCGATGGCGAAAGTGTTGCGGATCGAAGCACCGAAGCCCGCGATTGCAACAAGGCTCGCCGCCACGCTGAACAGCGTGGGGGCCCGCACGCTCCCGCCGCTGGTCGTGATCGCCCTGATCCTGCTGGTGTGGGAACTTCTGTGTCGCAAGCAGGGCGCGACCCTGCCGCCGCCCTCGCGCGTGTTCAAGGACACGCTCGAACTGATCGTCGACCCGTTCTTCGACCGCGGCGGCATCGACAAAGGACTGTTCTGGCACCTCTCCGCCAGCCTGCAGCGCGTGGCGCTCGGCTACACGCTGGCTGCGGCCGCCGGCGTCGCGCTCGGCACCCTTGTCGGCCAGTCCATGTGGGCGATGCGCGGCCTCGACCCGATCTTCCAGGTGCTGCGCACGGTGCCACCGCTGGCCTGGCTGCCGCTCTCGCTCGCCGCGTTCCGCGACGGCCAGCCGTCGGCGATCTTCGTGATCTTCATCACCTCGATCTGGCCGATCATCATCAACACCGCGGTCGGGATTCGCAACATCCCCCAGGATTACCGCAACGTCGCGGCCGTGCTGCGGCTCAATCCGGTCGAGTTCTTCATCAAGATCATGGTGCCGTCGGCCGCGCCCTACATCTTCACCGGCCTGCGCATCGGCATCGGTCTGTCGTGGCTCGCGATCGTCGCCGCGGAAATGCTGATCGGCGGCGTCGGCATCGGCTTCTTCATCTGGGACGCGTGGAACTCCTCGCACATCTCCGAGATCATCCTCGCGCTCATCTATGTCGGCGTCATCGGCTTCCTGCTCGACCGCATGGTCGCGGCGGTTGCGACCGTCGTCACCCGCGGTACCGCGGCCAACTAGGAGGACGAGATGAAGCCCTATCTGCAGATCGATCACGTCGACAAGACGTTCAAGCGCGGCTCGACCGAAACGAACGTGCTCAAAGGCATCACACTTGGCGTCGAGAAGGGACAATACGTCTCGATCATCGGCCACTCCGGGTGCGGGAAGTCGACGCTGCTCAACATCATCGCCGGCCTCACGCCCGCGACCCAGGGCGGCGTGCTGCTCGAGAACCGCGAGGTCAACGAGCCCGGACCCGACCGCGCAGTCGTGTTTCAGAACCACAGCCTGCTGCCGTGGCTCACGGTCTACGACAACGTGCGTCTGGCGGTGGACAAGGTGCACAGCGGCGCCAAGTCACGCGCCGAGCGGCATGCCTGGACGCTGCACAACCTCGAGCTCGTGCAGATGACGCACGCCAAGGACAAGCGACCGGCGGAAATCTCCGGCGGCATGAAGCAGCGCGTCGGCCTCGCGCGTGCGCTGTCGATGGAGCCAAAGGTGCTGCTGCTCGACGAGCCGTTCGGCGCGCTCGACGCGCTCACCCGCGCGCACCTGCAGGACTCGGTGATGGCGCTGCACCAGAAGCTCGGCAACACCGTCATCATGATCACGCATGACGTGGACGAGGCAGTGTTGCTCTCCGACCGCATCGTGATGATGACCAACGGGCCGTCGGCGGAGATCGGCGAGATCCTCGACGTGCCACTGGTGCGTCCGCGCAAGCGGCTCGAGCTCGCCTCGAACCAGATCTACCTGAAGTGCCGGCAGCGCGTGCTGGAATTCCTCTACGAGCGACACCGTTACATCGAAGCGGCCTGAGAACCGCTTCGCCCGCACAGCCGCGGGCAAAAGACTATCCGCAACGGCGCGGAGCTGACGAACTCCCGGGCGGCCTTGGGCCGCCATGATAAACGCCGATGGGACTGACGATGACGACGGACTTCACTGCGGATCAGAAGCGCTATCTCGAAGGCTTCATGTCCGGACTGCAGGTGGCGCGCGCCGGCCGTGGCGCGACGCCAAGCAGCGCGGCCGCGCGCGGCGGCGAGGCGACCGGACCCGATGCGGTCCATTTCAAAGCGCAGGACGCGGTCATCGCTCGCGGCGGCAAGCTCTCCGACCAGGAGAAGTTCAAGCGTGAGCTGCATCCCTTCGACGGTTACGACAAGCTCAAGGCTCAGGCCGCCGCCAACGAAGCGCCGAAGCCGCCGGACAATTTTCGCTGGCGCTATTACGGCCTGTTCTATGTCGCGCCCAATCAGGCCTCCTACATGTGCCGGCTGCGCATGCCGAACGGCATTCTCAAGCACTGGCAGCTCGCAGGGCTGGCTGATCTCGCCGAGGATTTCGGCGGCGGCTACTCGCATGTGACGACGCGCGCCAATATCCAGATCCGCGAGATCGAACCGAAGAATGCCGTCAACGTGGTCGAGGGCGTCACCGACCTCGGCCTGTGCTCACGCGGCTCAGGCGCCGACAACATCCGCAATGTCACCGGGACGCCGACGGCAGGCATCGATCCGCGCGAACTGCTCGACACGCGCGCTTACGCGCGCGAATGGCATTTCCACATCCTCAACGAGCGCGCGCTCTATGGGCTGCCGCGCAAATTCAATGTCGCCTTCGACGGCGCCGGCACGATTCCCGTGCTGGAAGACACCAACGACATCGGCTTCCAGGCCGTCGAATTGCGCGACGGCTTCGGGGTGGAACCGGGCATCTGGTTCCGCCTCACCCTTGGCGGCATCACCGGCCACCGCGATTTCGCGCGCGACTGTGGCGTCGTCGTCAAGCCGCAGGACGCAACCAAAGTTGCCGACGCTGTCGTTCGCGTCTTCATCGACCACGGCGACCGCACCGACCGCAACAAGGCGCGGCTGAAATACGTGCTCGACCGCTTCGGCTTCGACAAGTTCCTTACGCTGATGGAGGAGAAGCTCGGCGAAAAGCTCACGCGCGTGGCGCCAGAAGCCGTAGCGCCGCGCCCTGAGTTCGATCGCTCCGCGCACATCGGTGTGCACAAACAGAAGCAAGCCGGGCTCAACTGGATCGGCGTCGTGCTGCCGGTCGGCAAGCTTTCCTGCGAACAGATGCGCGGACTCGCCAGGCTTGCGGCCGATCTCGGCGACGGCGATATTCGTCTCACCGTCTGGCAGAACCTGCTGGTCTCCGGCGTCGCCGACGACAAGGTGGCGCTGGCGCAGGCCGCAATCGCGGCCCTCGGACTTTCGACCGAGGCGACCGCGTTTCGCGCCGGGCTGGTGGCCTGCACCGGCAATGTCGGCTGCAAGTTCGCCGCTTCCGACACCAAGCGCCATGCCGACGAGATCGCGCGCTGGTGCGAGGCGCGGCTCGCGCTCGACACGCCGCTCAACATCCACCTCACCGGCTGCCACCATTCCTGTGCCCAGCACTTCATCAGCGATGTTGGGCTGATCGCCGCGCGCGTCGCGGTCGGCGACGACGGCGACACGGTCGAGGGCTATCACGTCTTCGTCGGTGGCGGCTTCGGCCCATACGCCGGCATCGGCAAGGAAATCTTCCATGACGTGAAGGCGGAAGACGCGCCGCGCTCGGTCGAGCGCATCGTGCGGGCCTATCTCGCGCATCGCAGCCCCCAGGAAACATTTTTGGATTTCAGCCGCCGCCACGAAGTCGAGGCGCTCAAGGCGATGTGTGCAGAAGAGGTGCCGGCATGAACCAGGCTCTGTTCCCACCGCCCGTGTCGCTCATCCCGGAGAACGCGCCGTTCACGCCGGAACAGCGCATGTGGCTCAACGGCTTCCTCGCCGGCTTCGTCTCGCTGGAAGGCTCGGGCGTTACGGCCGTGCCGCCGGACCAGGCGGCCGCATTGCTTGCAAGTCCAGCAACAAAGGGCGACGGCGATGATGGCGAAGCGCCCTGGCACGATCCGTCACTGGCGATGGACGACCGGATGAAGATGGCCGAAGGCCGCCCGCTGCGTCGCCGCATGATGGCGGCCATGGCGCAGCAGGACTGCGGTCAGTGCGGCTACAACTGCGCCGACTATGCCGACAAGCTCTTCGACAAAAGCGAGGAGCGGCTGAACCTGTGCGTGCCGGGCGGCAAGGAAACCGCCCGCATGCTCAAGAAGCTCTACGAGGACATGCCGGTGCCGG
>Ga0105245_10006249_pt1 | contig 10480 bp, 9 predicted proteins | sample KBSM54metaG_FD_81523 | JGI IMG/M metagenome (GOLD analysis project Ga0105245, IMG submission 81523) | Miscanthus rhizosphere microbial communities from Kellogg Biological Station, Michigan, USA - KBS M5-4 metaG | ecosystem: Host-associated > Plants > Roots > Rhizosphere > Soil | place: Michigan...
AACGAGGAAGAATTCACGGTTGCCGGAGCGAGCGCGAGTTCCTGAGTATTGATTCCCGAACGCGAATTGTCATTGCGCCAGGTGAGCATACCCTGAAAGGCCGTAACCTCGACGGTTGCCGAGCCCGCGGCGCCCGGATTCGCAATGAGCGATGCCAGAATCTGGTAGGCGCCGGCTGTGCTTGGCGGAGTGAATATCCCGGTAGGCGAAATCGATCCGCCGGTGGCGGCCCAATTCACGTCGCTGTTGAGAATGCCCGGCGTCAGAATTTGAAATTGCAGCAATTGCGAGGTCGTGACGCTGGAAAGTGAGGGCGACACCAGCAACTGCCCCGTGAACGCGCTCAGCGAAAGAATCGTCAAGCTGGATGATCCGGTTTTGGTTGTGTCCGACTGCAAGACCGCGGTAATCGTGACTGTTGGCGTGCCGGGAACGGCGGCGGGTGCTTTATACAGGCCGCTCGCATCAATCGTGCCGGACGTGGAGTTTCCGTTCGGCACCTGATCTACTTGCCACATCACTGCCGTGTTCGTCGTGTTTTGCACTTTCGCGCTGAACTGCACTTGAGCGCCCTGATACGTTTGGGTGGAGCTTGGCGATACCGTGATGGTCACGGCCGCCGGAACGGGCGCGGCCGGCCCGGGACCGACCGCGCCGCAGGAAGTGCAGAGCAAACCAAGCAGCAATAAAGTGCAAGCTAACGCACCATGGGAAAATTCCCTCGATTGTTTAGCGGATCGTCCACAAAACATGCCGAGCACCGAGCAATCGGAGAGGGGCGAATCCAAAGGGGTAGGCATAGCTCCGCCTGGGTGATTGTTGAATTCCTGGAGAGAAGTGCACGGACCATACCACAACGCGGCAAGCACCGTCAATTATTTATGTCACTAATAATGACATAGATTTCAGTTGCTGCAGCCAGCTCCCGCGCAAGGGCCCTTGCCCGTCAGCTTGCGGAAGAAGTTCCTCATGCGGTCCATGATTCCGGGCTGCGGTTGGGCGGGATGAGCGTCAGCCGCGGGCGGCGCAGGGGACGGCGCAGCGGAGGGCGCCGGGAGCGAAACGCGATTCGCGACAGTCTGCTCCGGCGCCGGATTCACGTGGCCGTGAAATTCGGCAGCGGGGCGCAAACGGACTTCGCGCACCAACCGGATTGTCTCGGGCGCAGGGTCCGGCGGAGGCTGCGGCGAATTAGCGTCAAAACTGAGCGGCGGCATCAGAACCGTATAGATAGGCTCCTCGGCAGAGGAAACCGCGGGCGCTGAATTTTCAGGGATTCTGCGCTGCGATGGCGATAGAGGAGGAGCGAGCGTTGCGATATCCACGGCAGGCGCGGGGCGTGAGGGCGCGAGCGGCACAACTTTGGGGGGATCCAGGCGCGCGCGAGTATATTCGCAGGAACAGGCGGAAGCATCCGCCTTCAGTGAATTAACCTGCCCTCCGAGCAGGCTCACGGTGCCGCCCTGAGGGACGATCAAGCTCTGATCGGAAAATTGCGGCTCCACGCGCAATGCGCCGCGCGATGTGAGCACGCACATTTCTCCGCCCGGCTCCAGTCCCACGGTCAGGTCGCGGATGCCGCCCGATATGGCGATTGGCGTCGCGACGATCGTCGGCGTATAAATCGAGAAGGCATCCGAGGATTCCAGCGACGGGTGAACGCGCCCGTAATCCAGCGCGATGGTTACCGCGCCGGACGATTTTATCATTTTGAAATGCGCGGGCCCGCAGATGCTGATCTCCCCGCCGGAGTTCAGCATCAAGAGTGCGCGCCCCGAGTGCAACGTCACATCGCTGCCGCTGGCCACCACCGTTGGCGCTGCGTCTTTTTCGATTCCCGTCGGCGTCGTGGTCTGAACCTCAAGATCGTCGCCTTCGATTCGCCCGACGATCTGCGGAAAATTCTGCGCGGATATATGCGCTCCCCGGATGAATAGCGCCGCCACAATCGCCAATAACACGATTGCTGAAAATTTCATCCCTGCAGCCAGGCGATTTACCGGGATTTTTGACGAAAGCACGTTTACCCGCAGCTTCTCGAAGGGCGTCGTGGCACTATGCGAACGCCTTCTCCGACTTATACTATAACCGCATGCCGGAACAAGTGAAAACGCCGCCGGAACAGGACCAGGAGCGCCTGCTGGTTCATTATGATACGCGGCTTCCGAAACTCACTTTTTTTCAGCGCGCTCTGATCCCCATTATCGGCTGGACGGTCTGGGCCGTGATTCGTGTGCTCGGGCCGACCATTCGATTCGAGGTAGTCGGTGGTCAGAGCGCGGGTCGCGATTACCGCCCCGATTTGCCGCCAAACGTCTACGCGTTCTGGCATCGGTGCATTATTTCCGGAGCCTGGTATTTCCGAAACCGCAACGCCGTGCTGATGAACACGACGAATTTCGATGGGCAGTGGACGCGGCGCGTCATCGAGCGGCTTGGATACATTACGGCGCAGGGAAGTTCGACGCGAGGAGGATTGCGCGGGCTGGCCGTGATGGCCAAGCGACTCGAGGAAGGGATCGATGCAGCCTTCACCATTGACGGGCCGCGCGGCCCGCGCTATATAGCCAAGCCCGGCGCAGTGATGCTGGCGCGACGCTCAGGCAGGCCAATTGTCCTGTTTCACATCGGACTCGAACGCTCCTGGACGCTGCAGAAGGCCTGGGACCTGATGCAGATCCCCAAGCCGTACACGCGAGCCGTCCTGATCATTGCGCCCGTGATCGAAGCGCCCAAAGACGCCGATCACGATGCCTTCGACAACAAGCAGCAGGAAATGCAAAAAATGCTGGAGCGTCTGCGAGACGTAGCCGAAAGCTGGTTTTCGCTGACGGAAGAAGAACGGCAGCGCCAGCGCGCAATCTGGAATGGTGGGTTGTAGTAGCACAGGCTTCAGCCTGTGGAACTTAGTCCTTGCGAGCACTAAAATCCACAGGCTGAAGCCTGTGCTACTAAAAACACTACCGACTGGCGTCGTTCAGCGTTACCTGCGCGTCCATTTTCTGCCCGCCGCGATAAAATTCCACCTTCACCACGTTGCCCGGCCTCTTGCGATTCAACGCCAGGTTGAGGTCCATCTGCCCCGTAATCGGACGCCCGTCGATGGCTGTAACCACGTCGCCTCCGAGCAAAATCCTGCGCATGCCCAGAATCGCCTGGCGATCCCCGCCGCGCAACCCCGCATTCGCCGCCGGACCGCCGGGTGTGACGCGTTCGATTAGCAGTCCTTCGCTTACCGGCAAACGCAAAGCCTCCGCCACAGCCGGCGTAAGAACGCGAGCCTCGACGCCCATCGACGCGCGATGCACACGCCCCTCGGAAATCAAATCCTGCGCGATCTGCCGCGCCGTACTGATGGGAATTGCGAACCCAATACCGGCCGTCGTGCCTGACGGAGTATAAATGGCTGAGTTGATCCCGATCACTTCTCCGTGCGAATTGAGTAGCGGGCCGCCGGAATTTCCCTGGTTGATCGCTGCATCCGTCTGAATCGCTCCGTCGATTACAGTGGATTGGCCGGTCTGAACCGTGCGGCCGAGTGCGCTCACCACGCCGGTGGTCAGCGTGCTCTGAAATCCAAACGGATTTCCGATGGCCAAAACGCGCTGGCCCACTTGCAGGCTATCGGAATCGCCCATGGTCAGCGCCGGAAGTTTTCTGTCTTTCGGATCGATTTTCACGAGCGCGATGTCGTTACGTTCATCGGCGCCGATAAATTTTGCGTCGTAGTGGGTGCGGTCGCCGAGCGTTACGGAAATCGCCTGCGCTCCCTGCACCACATGAAAGTTCGTCAGAATGTAACCGCGCGGATCGATCACAAAACCCGAGCCCGCGCCTTCAACGGGCACCGGTTCCATGAAAACGTCATATTCCAGCGTGCGCGTCACGATATTGGCCACGGCCGGAGCGGACTGGCTGTAAATTTTTACATAAATCGCTTCCTCGCCCACCAGTTCTCCGGCTTTTGGTTCGGGAAATGTGACAGGTACGGCTCCGACGCTTTGCGGTTGGCGCTGTCCGAACCGGCTGCCAGCCCAATAAGCGCCCAGCACGAGCACAAGTCCCACAGCCAGGATGCGAACAACGCCCCGGCTGTCTTTTCCTTTACTCATGACCATGTCTCCCTGAAAGCCGTGCCATTACAAATACATCTTTTGCGGTCTCAGAGAAAGTAGCACAGGCACTCTTGCCTGTGCGGTTTTGTTGGACGCACAGACTACAAATCAAATGGGCGATCGGGAACGAATGGGAAATCGCGAATAAAATCGGCAATCGCAAAACCCGCACAGGCAAGAGTGCCTGTGCTACGAAGTTCCCATTCTCGTCTCTCTGGATTTTCCGGCTTCCATCGCTTTGAGCTTGGCGAGGATCTCGATCACTTGTACGCGCGTGTGCTCCAGCGTTCCGGAGCAATCGATCACTGCATTCGCGCGCCGCCGTTTCTCATCAATTGGCATTTGAGCGGCGACGCGCTGCTGTGCCTGTTCGTTCGTCAGGCCGCGGCCCTTCCCCGGTTGCGTCAAGCGTTCCAGTTGCTGTTCCGGGGTGCACCAGGTAACCACCACGTATTCAAGCTGCTTGTCGAACCCCGCTTCGATCAGCAATGCAGCCTCGACTACTGCAATCGCATGCGGATCGGCCTTTTCGATCGCGGCAAGCTGGCGGCTTTGCTCTGCCAGCACCGGTGGATGCACGATGGCGTTCAAGCGCGCGAGAAGTTTCGGATCGGCGAAGACGATGTCGCCGAGTTTTTTCCGGTCCACAAGGCCCTCTTGTGTGAGGATGCCGGCGCCAAATTCACGCACTACTTCGTCATAGGCTGCGGCTCCCGGTTCGATCATCTGATGCGCGATCTTGTCGGCTTCGAGCACCCGGCAGCCAAGCTCGCGAAGCATCGCGACCACCGTGGTCTTGCCTGTGGCGATTCCTCCGGTCAGGCCGACGCGCAGCATCAGCGTTTGGCCGAAACGGCGCCGGTAAAGCTGCCCATGTTCGCAGCAGTATGACCGCGTCGCAGGCGAGCCGCTTTCACGGTGTTGCTCATGAGCATGGCAATCGTCAGCGGACCGACGCCGCCCGGCACGGGCGTAATCGCTCCGGCCACCTCCGAGACGCTCGGATGAACGTCACCGACCAGCACAGCGCCTTTCTCACGAAATTGAGCGAGCTTGGCAGGATAATTCGCGAAGAGGCGCTGCGCTTCCGCGGCGTCGGTGATGCGGTTTATGCCCACGTCGATCACTGCGGCGCCCGGCCGCACCCAATCCGGCTCGATCATCGCTGCGCGACCAATGGCGGCGATCACAATATCCGCACGGCGCACGACGCCCGGCAGATCGCGCGTCTTCGAGTGGCAGATTGTCACCGTCGCATTTGCATGCATCAGCAGCAGCGCCATGGGTTTTCCGACAATATCGCTGCGCCCTACAACCACCGCGTTTGCGCCCTCGATCGGAATGCCGCTGCGCCGCAGAATTTCCATGCATCCGGCAGGAGTGCAGGCCACCAGTCCCGCGCGCCCGGAAACGAGCCGCCCTAGATTCACCGGATGAAAGCCGTCCACGTCCTTTGCCGGGTCCACGGCTTCGAGCACGCGTTTCGTATCCACTTGCGGAGGCAGAGGGAGTTGCACGAGGATGCCGTCCACTTCGTCGCGCGCGTTTAGCCCCGCGACCAGCGCGAGCATTTCGCCGGTTGTAGATGTAGCAGGCGGTGTGAGTTGCCAGCTTCCCAGTCCCAGCTGTTCGCACGCCGCGATTTTGCTGCGCACATAAATCTGCGACGCTGGGTCATCGCCCACCAGCACCGCCGCCAGGCCCGGACGCACCCCGGCCGCGCTCAGCGCAGCGATTTCCTGCCTGAGCTCATCGTAGATCTGGTCGCGAATTGCGACGCCGTTGAGAAAGCGTGCTGGCACGAAAGAACTCCTGAACGGAAGACGGTCGTCTATTCGCATTTATGGTAGCACAGCCCAAGGGGCCATCTCCGTCTCCCAGCGTCGACATCTTGTCTGCCCCGATGCGAGTGCGGCCAGAATTTTTGTGCGATCAAGAGAGCTGGCAGGACGTCTGCGCTACTAGTGCCGCCGCAGAAGGCGGAGATACTTCGGGTACAATGTCATTCTTTCGGTGAAAGGGGATGGCCATGATCTTTGGCGAAAGCAGCGAGCGAAAAAAACTGGAACAGCAGATGCGCGTCGAAGGGCGCTTGCCGCCGGGGCAGTCGCTCACGCTGAAGTGGCCCGTGCTGCATGAAGGAAATGTCCCGCGAACCGATCTGCGCTCGTGGGATTTTCGGATCGACGGCCTTGTGGAAAAACCGGTGCGGCTCATGTGGGAAGAATTCAACAAGCTGCCCAAGTCGGAGATCCGCTGCGATATTCATTGTGTCACGCGATGGAGCCGCTTCGACAATCGCTTCGAAGGCGTGCTCTTTACCGAAGTGATGAAGCTTGTCACGCCGAAACCCGCAGCGCGCTTCGCCATGCTGCGAGGCGAAAACGGATACACCACAAACCTGCCGCTCGAAGACCTGATAAAGCCCACAACAATTTTCGCGTTTCAGCATGATGGAGAAGCACTCACCGCCGATCACGGCTACCCGCTGCGCCTGATCGTGCCGCACCTGTATTTATGGAAGAGCGTGAAATGGGCCCGCGGTTTCGCGCTCACTGCCGAAGACGAGCCCGGCTTCTGGGAACAGAACGGCTATCATATGTACGGCGACCCATGGAAAGAACAGCGCTTCGACACAGATTAGTGGAAAAAGTAGAGGCAGGCTCAAGCCTGTGTTCTTTTGATTTTGTTTTTGGTTTCCATTCTGGTTGACTTGCTCGAAACTTCAAAAGAAAACAGGCTGCGGAAAAAATGTCTTGTTCTGTCATTCTGAGCGGAGCGAAGAATCTCTCTTCGATTTAAGTATAAGAGAACAAACAAGAGAGATTCTTCGCTTCGCTCAGAATGACAGCGTTTTGAGTTTATCCGCAGACGGTAAAGCCTGTTCTACCCACATGCCGCTTCACTTCACGTTTTTGCGCAGCCAGTCATCGATGTACTTGATGACCACGTCGCTGTTCCGGTCCAAAAACATTTCGTGCATATTGCCGTGGATCCCGACGTCCTCCAGCCGCACAAAATCATCTTTTACGCCCGCCTGGTTGAGCCATTTGGGAATGCATACGTCGAACACGCGGTGATACGTGCCTTCCGCCGAGATGGACAGGATGCGCATATTCGACAGGCTCACCAGCTTGTGCACCGGCTCTTTCTGCATGTAGCAGGGAACTTCATCCGGCCTCTCTGATTTCTCTTCCAGGTAAGTTTTCAAATCGTCGGGGCTGTTCACGGGCGGATCGTAGTGCATGGGCATGTTGGTGATACCCCAGGCGTTTCCAATTTTTCCCGTGTATTTCACTTTGGCCGTATCGACGATCCCGATCTGCGGGCCGCCCGGCTCGATTGCCACCATACCCGCAACAAGTTTGGGCCGCTGGTCGGCAACGTTAAAGCCGATGCCGCCACCCTGCGAATGCGTGATCAAAATAACGGGGCTGCCAATCTGATCGAGCAGCGCGACCCCGGCCGGCACGGCGAGTTCAGCCTGGCCGGAAATAAATTGCATCTGGCCCTTGATGAAATTATCGAACACCGGATCGCCCATCGTGCCTTTCTTCGGCGAGTCGCTTGGCCACTGTGTGTACTGTTTCATCCGCGGAAAATCACCGCCGGAAAGCGTGGGGCCGGTCCAGATCTGCTCCAGCTCCAGCGCCGTGCGCAGTCCCAGTTTGCCGTCCATCTCAGGGACGTACGGAGAACGCCCGCGCGCAGGGTAGTCCACCATGTAAACGACGTAGCCCTGATTAATCAGGTAGTAGGCCCAGCCCGGGCGTCCGTCCGGCGTTTGCTTCCAGATTGTGCCGCTCTGCCCGTTTCCGTGAAAAAATACGATCGGATACTTTTGCTTAATCTGCTTTGGCACCATCACTTCGACATACATCGGTCCGTGCATCACTTCCTTGCCCGCCGGCCCGGCATACTCGCCGCCCACGTAGAAAAATCCTTCGCGGCCGATGTTGTCCGTCGAAAAAGTAGGGATCGAAGCGGGTGGCATCGCTGAATTTTTCGAGTCGCTGGCTTGCGCGCCGTGCCGCAGATCGGCCACGGTTCCGAGCGCCGCCACAATAAATATTGCCAGTGCTGCTTTCAAAAATATGCGGTTCATTATTTGCCTCCGGGACGTTGCTAAAAATCTATGCCTTCAGCCGAGGGAAAAGACGCTCGGCGTTTCCACGATTGATGGCCTGTAAATCACTTTCCGGGAATCCGAAATGGTCGAGCGGACCTTCCGACACCGGGAAAGGCACGATCGGATAGTCGCTGCCGAAAAGAATCTGCGAAACGGGAACGATTTTGGTCAGCGCGGTGAGCGGAGCGGGATATGTCGCATGCGCGACATCAAAATAAAGTTGTTTCATTTCCCCCATCAGTTCCGAGGTCGCTTGCTCGGAACGCTTTTCGGGCAGGCTTTCGCTCACTCTGTTGGCCAGCACCGGCAGCGTTCCGCCCGAATGCGGAAAGATGAAACGGATGTTCGGGAAGCGCTTGAACGAATCGCTTTTCAGGTAGCTGACCACGGCGCGAGCGATATCAAAATCATATTCGACCACGCTATCAATCACTCCGGGCTGCAGCGAACGGCAGCATACGGGCGGCGCGGAGTGAATGAAAATGATGGCTTTGCGCCGGTTGAGTTCCTCATACACCGGCGCGAAGACCGAATCGCCCGGCCACTTGTCTCCGTAGCTCGTCCACAGGCCGATGCCGTCGGCCTTCAGTGTGTCATAGATGTATTCGATCTCGCGCAAGCTGCCGTCCGTATCTGGCAGAGGCAACGCGGCAAAATGTCCGAACCGCCCGGGATAGTCGCGCACCAACTGCTGCGTGTAGTCATTATTTTGCCGCGCCAGTTTGCGCGCCCGTTCGGACTTGTCGGAAAAGGAATCCTGCACCACGCGCGTCATGGGCGAGAGCATTGAAGTGGCGATGCCGTTCTTGTCCATCGTTTCAATGGAGAGCGCCGGAGTCCAGGTAGGCAGCGGATGGCCGGTCGCCAGAATCTCTTTCTCCATCACTTTTGTATAAAACGGAGGAACGGTGTGATGATGCACGTCAATTCGGCCCGCAGGCGCCCCGGCGGCAGGCACGCCGGTTCGCGCCAGCACACTGCTCGCGGGCAGAAGGGAACCTGCCCCTGCCATCGCCAGCCATCGCAGAATTTCTCGCCGCGATGAACCGTAGCTGGGCATGAGTCCCGCCTGTTTGTTCCGCGCGGGCCGCTTCGCGGAAATGGTTGTTCCGGCAGCGTGGTATTTCATCGGTACGCCCTCCGTACTGCTATCAATTCAGTTATAAGGGTTCTCGCCGAACCGAAATCTACACCCCACGGCTTCCGCAAACAATCCGAAAGTAAGCGTGAGAGCGTCACATGCGCCTTGACATCCCGGATGCCGCAATGGCACGCTGCCGCCAATCACTCGACCAATTGCGGTGGGGCGTCAAGCAGGAATAGTCGCCGCGCTCGCTAACTCTTCTTAGGAGGAACTCTCATGCTCGTGGTTCGAAACTGTTTCGTCGCCAAGCCGGGAAATGCCAGCAAACTTGCCGCGCAACTGAAGGACGCGGCGGCATCGGGAAAATTTTCCCATTACCGTATCCTCACGGATTTGACCGGTGAATTTAACCGCGTGATTCTGGAATTCGAGGTAGCCAACATCACGGAATTTGAGGCTCAGTGGAAGGACTACAGCACGAACGAAGCATTTCGCGCCAAAATGAAAGGGTACACGGACCTGTGGAGTTCCGGCAGCCGCGAAATCATGCAAATAGTTTGAGGCTGTAGTGGCGCGGGCTTCAGCCGGCGGGGGTTTGTACTTGCAAGGACCAAAACCCACAGGCTGAAGCCTGCGCCACCGGAAGCAACTCCCCGCTGGCGTGATCACCACGTGTCTAAGACCTGTGTTAGCTTTGAATTGTTCCGCTTTCGAGTGCTGCCGCATCTAACGGTGTGTAGAAAAAAGGCCTAAGATCGCGATCTCAGATTACTGGATATCCATATGAAAGAAGCTGTCATCGTAAGTTCCGTCCGCACTCCGGTCGGAAAAGCGTTCAAAGGCTCGTTGCGTTCCACGCGCCCGGATGATCTCGCCGCCGTCGCCATGCAGGAAGCCATTCGCCGCGTGCCGGGCCTGAATCCCGCCGACATCGACGACGTCATCCTCGGCTGCGCGATGCCCGAAGGAGAAGCGGGCATGAACGTTGCGCGCATTGCCAGCCAGCGTGCCGGTTTGCCCACGGAAGTTCCGGCCATCACGATCAACCGGTTTTGCTCCTCCGGCTTGCAGTCAATTGCCATGGCCGCTGAGCGAATCATGGTAGGCCACGCGGACATCATCTTGGCCGGAGGCACCGAGTCCATGAGCATG
>Ga0105245_10006251_pt1 | contig 10478 bp, 6 predicted proteins | sample KBSM54metaG_FD_81523 | JGI IMG/M metagenome (GOLD analysis project Ga0105245, IMG submission 81523) | Miscanthus rhizosphere microbial communities from Kellogg Biological Station, Michigan, USA - KBS M5-4 metaG | ecosystem: Host-associated > Plants > Roots > Rhizosphere > Soil | place: Michigan...
ACGATTCCAGCCGACGCGATCGTCGCGTCCGGACATCGCAATACCGTGTTCGTCGAACGCTCCGCGGGTGTGTTCGAGCCGCGTGAGATCGAAGTCGGCCGGCATGCCGGCGATCGCGTCCTGGTCGTGAGCGGCCTTTCGTCCGGAGAGCGGATTGTCGTCTCCGGCACCTTCCTGCTCGATTCCGAGAGCCGCATGAGGGCCCATGATCAACCGCATCATTGATTTGTCGGCGAAGCACCGTATCGCCGTCGTGCTCCTGGCGCTGGCCGGCGCCGCCGCCGGGTGGTGGTCGCTCCTCCGCGTGCCGCTCGACGCGCTGCCGGACCTCAGCGACACCCAGGTGATCGTGTATTCGACCTGGGATCGCAGCCCCGACATCATCGAAGACCAGGTGACGTATCCGATTGTGGGCGCGCTGCTCGGCGCGCCAAACGTGAAGACGGTGCGCGGTGTGTCCGACTTCGGCGTGTCGTACGTCTACGTCGTGTTCGACGATGGCACCGACATCTACTGGGCGCGGTCCCGCACGATGGAGTATCTGTCGGCGGTGCTGTCGCGGCTGCCGACGGGCGTGAAAACCGAGCTCGGGCCGGATGCGACCGGACTGGGCTGGGTCTACCAGTACGTGCTGGTCGACGAATCGGGTCGGCACAGCCTCGCGGACCTGCGCTCGGCGCAGGACTGGTATCTTCGCTACCACCTGAAGTCGGTCAAGGGCGTCGCGGACGTCGCGTCGATTGGCGGATACGTCCGCCAGTACCAGGTGAACGTCGATCCAGGACGGCTGCGTGCCTATGGACTGCCGATCGGCCGGGTCGTCGATGCGGTCCGCGGCGGAAACAGCGACTCCGGCGGACGGCTGATCGAGTTCGCCGGAGCCGAGTACATGGTGCGCGGCCGCGGTTATGCGCGGTCGGTGCACGATTTCGAGAACATCGCGCTCACTGCCGACGCCGGCGGCACGCCGGTGCGCATCAAGGACATCGGCCAGGTTTCGATCGGTCCCGATCTACGCCGCGGCGCCGCCGATCTGGACGGCCGCGGGGAAGCCGTATCGGGCATCGTGATCATGCGTCACGGCGAGAACGCGCTGGCGGTGATCGACCGCGTGCGCGCCAAGCTCGGGGACGTCGAGCGCGGGCTGCCGCCGGGGGTCAAGGTAGTGCCGGTCTACGACCGTTCCGATCTGATCAAACGGTCGGTGAGCAACCTCGAGTCGACACTCCTCGAAATCATGATCACGGTCGCAGCGGTGATTCTGCTGTTCCTCTGGCACATCCCGAGCGCGCTGGTCCCGGTGGTGACGATTCCGATTGCCGTCCTGATCGCGTTCATCCCGTTCCATGCGCTGGGCCTGAGCGCCAACATCATGTCGCTCGGCGGCATCGCGATCGCGGTCGGCGCCCTGGTCGACGCGTCGATCGTGGTGGTCGAGCAGACGCACAAGAAGCTGGAGATCTGGAACCGCGACGGCCGCCGGCAGGACCACGAGTCGGTGGTCATCGCCGCGGTCAAGGAAGTCGGCGCGCCGAGCTTCTTCGCGCTGCTGGTCATCGCGGTGTCGTTTCTGCCGGTGCTGACGCTCGAGGCTCAGGAGGGCCGTCTGTTCAAACCGCTGGCGTACACCAAGACGCTGTGCATGGTGGTGGCGGCGCTGCTGGCGATCACCGTCGATCCGGCACTGCGGCTGCTCGTCATGCGCTTCGGCCGCGTGCGCGCCGAGGAGACGCATCCGCTCAGCCGGCTGCTGATTCGTGCCTACCGCCCGATCGCCGCCTGGACGCTGCGGCACTCCGGCATCGTGATCGCCGGCGCCTGTGCGCTGATGCTGGCCACCGCCCCGCTGTTCGCACGGCTCGGTTCTGAATTCATGCCGCCGCTGGACGAGGGGACGATCTTCTACATGCCATCGACGATGCCCGGGATCTCGATCGGCGACGCGCAGAGGCTCCTGCAGTCGACCGACCGGATCATCAAGGGATTCCCGGAAGTGGACCGCGTGCTCGGCAAGGCCGGCCGCGCCGAGACCCCGACCGACCCGGCGCCGCTCTCGATGCTCGAAACAGTGATCACACTGCGCCCGCAGTCCGAGTGGCGGGCGGTCCCCACGTGGTACTCGGCGTGGGCGCCGCGATGGGCGACGCCGCTGCTGCGGCACATCACGTCGGATCGGATGTCCCAGGCGCAGCTCGTCGCCGAGCTCGACCGCGCCCTCAAGCTGCCGGGCGTGTCGAACGCCTGGACGATGCCGGTCAAAGCGCGCACGTCGATGCTGACCACCGGCATGCGCACGCCGATTGGCCTGAAGATCTCGGGCAGCGACTTGACCGTGATCGAACGCATCGGCGCGCAGATCGAATCGACCCTGCCGCGCGTGCGCGGCACGCGCAACGTGTTCGCCGAGCGGGCCGGCGGCGGCTATTTTCTCGACATCGCGTGGAAGCGCGACGAGCTCGCGCGCGCGGGCATGACGATCGACGAGGCACAGATGGTCGTGCAGAACGCGATCGGTGGCGAAAACGTGACCACGACCATCGAAGGGCGCGAGCGGTATCCGGTGAACGTGCGCTACATGGCCGACTTTCGGACCGATCTCCAGTCGCTCGGGCGCCTGCCGGTGGCCGCGTCGCGCGGACCGCGACCGGTCGCGCTGGCGCAGCTGGCGAGCATCGAACGGGTGACCGGGCCGTCGATGATTCGGAACGAGGACGGCCTGCTGACCGGCTACGTCTATCTGGATGTCGCCGACCGCGACCCGAGCGGCTACATCGACGAGGCGCGCGGCGTGCTCGCCAGGGCGATCGCGTTGCCGCCAGGATACGCCATCGCTTGGAGCGGGCAGTACGAGGCGATGCAGCGCGTCCGCGCGCGGCTGACGATCTTCATTCCGATCACGCTCGCGCTGATCCTGCTGCTGCTGTATCTGAACACACGATCGGTGGTGAAGACGTCGATCATCGTCCTGGCCGTTCCGTTCTCTGCTGTCGGCGCGGTGTGGTTCCTGTACCTGCTCGGCTACAACATGAGCGTGGGCGTGTGGGTCGGCCTCGTCGCGCTGGTCGGCGTGGATGCCGAAACCGGTGTGTTCATGCTGCTGTACCTGGACCTCGCGTATGCCCAGGCGCGCGAAGCGCGGCAGCTCTCGACGGTCGACGGGCTGCGCCGGGCGATCATGCAGGGCGCCGTCCAGCGACTGCGGCCGAAAGTGATGACCGTCGCGACGATGTTCGTCGGGCTCCTGCCGATCATGTGGTCGACGGGCACCGGCGCTGACGTGATGAAGCGGATCGCCGCGCCGATGATCGGCGGGATTCTGACGTCGTTCCTGCTCGAGCTCGTCATCTATCCGCCGCTGTACCAGTTCTGGAAATGGCACACCGAGGTGAAACCGGATCTGTCACGCGTGCGGCAGTGACGGCGCTTCATTCCGCCGGGTAAGGGCTTGTTCCTCGAAGACAATTCCTCGCATGAGCGCTTCGGACCTCGGCCTGCGCCTATAGGAGTTGAGGAAACAAGGAGGCCAGTCATGAAGCGTACGATTGCACCGACGACTCTCGTCATTGTTCTCGCCACGGTGTTCGTTCTGGGCATCCTGCCCAAGGCTCAGGCTGGGGAGCACAGAGAATGCTCCAACGCCAGCCTGCAGGGCAGCTTCGGGTTCACCAACACAGGAACGAACATCGCGCTCCCGCCCCCGTTGGCCGGCCCGATCGCACAAATCGGCCGGCAGACCTTCGACGGGCGAGGGAATACTCACGGAACCGGGACGTTGAGCGCCAACGGCAACATCCTCAGAGTGACCGTTCAAGGCACGTACGTGGTGAATCCGGACTGTACAGGCTCCTTGACACTCTTCGTATCTCCGTTTGGTTCTACGGTCAACGTGGAGATTGTGATCGACGACGACGGGGCGGAGGTTCGAGCGCTGGTGACGGACCCGGGAGCGATCGAGAGTCTGGTGTTCAAGAAGCAGTTCTCACGCGGTCCCTGGGAATAGTCTGAGGATCCAACCGATGTGATGGGACGCGCAAGCGAAGCGGATGTGCGGCAGGGCGACTCGCGCTACTGCAACCGGGCGTACTCCGTCTTCGCCTGCACCAAAATCGGAACGTCGGAGTCGGCGTCTTTCCAGAGCGTGAGGAAATCCTGGTAGGCAGCCTTCGCCTTGACCGTGTCTCCCGATAAAACGAACGCTCTGCCCAGTTGCAATCGCGCCAGTGCACCGATGGGATCCGCGCCCACAATCCCGCGATGACCGAGAATCTTCTGAAACTCGGCGGCCGCTTCAGCATACCGGTGCGCCGCCAGCAACGCCTCGCCGCGCACGTAGGCCGAGTGCAGACCGCCCAGATAAAAATGAGCGAAGTTGAGGCCGTTCGCCGCCAGCTCATAGGGCAGAGCGATGTGCAGCCGCTCCACGCTGTCTGTCGGCCTCCCGTGCTCGAGTGCTGATAGCGCGCGAAGAACCGGGACGTAAGTAAATTTGGCGAACGTATCTTCCGGGAACCGCTTGTCCAGATCATCGGCAAGCGGTTCTGAGCGAGAGGAGTCTCCTGAAAGAGCGAGGGCAAGGCCGGCGGCGTATTCGATATCCCGGGCGTTCGACAGCGTCAGTGCCGCCATGGCGTTCTTTTTCGCTTCGGCCGCATTCCCGCACACGGCTTCCCACACCGCTCGTGCGGCCTGGTAACTCACCGCGACTTCGCCGGCCCCTTCTTGCCGGGCCAGATCGATGGCGCGGCTGGATGACTGCCGGGCCAGTTGTAGCCGGCCGGTGCGAGCGAGGGCGAGAGCTTGCGCGTTCGCCACCGGGTGTTCCGCTCCATGCTTGCCCTTGGCCAGAGCGACGATTCGATCCATCTGGTCCTTGTCGCCCTTCAACACCGCGATGTTGTATCGGGTCATCAGGAGAGTAGGATCCTCCAGCTTGCGATCGGAGGCTCGTTGAAGTGTGCTCTCCGCCTCGGAGAAGCGGTCCGTGAGGAAATAACTCGACGCAAGCCTGGAATACGCAAACATACGATCGGGATCCGCCGCGATGGCTTGTTTGGATGAGTCAATCGCTCGTTCAAATCGGCCTGTCCCGTGAGTGGAAAGGCCGTTCAGTAAATCCTGGGGCCTTGGGTCCCCATTGCCGCGAGGATAGGTCTGAAGCCACAACTCGAGGGTTTGGTACGCTTTTTCCAGATTTCCCGTCACCTCGCGGTCGTAGGTAAAGTCGATGAAGAACTTTTCCCGATCGGTGACACGATCACGCAGCTGCCAGGCCTTTGTCGTGCTCTCGGCTGACAGCACTGAGTCGCCAACGTTGCTGTACATCAGCCCCAAAGCGGCGTACGCCATTGCGAATTGAGGATCGATTTCGACGGCACGCCGCTGAAAAGGAATGGCTGCGGCATCCCCGGAGGATTGGTCCACCTTTATTCCGGTGCTGTAGGCCTTGAGGGCTTCGAGTGACGGGGTCGTCGCTTCCGCGATCGGGGTCGAGTGCTTCTCCACCGTACTCAGCGTCTCGCCTACCCGAGTTCTGAACGTGCGCGCGACTTGACTGAGCGCGTTCAGGACATCTTCTCGCCTCGCCACCTGCACTTGCTCCTGATCAACTGTAGTTCCGGTGTTGCAGTTCCTCGCGCGCAGGCCCAATACATATTGGCTGCCGAGGCTGGCGATCGAGCCTTCCAGAACCACAGCACTCGCCGTTCGCTCGCAGATTTGCTGAGCCACCTCCGATGTCAGCCGCGAATCTTTCGGCTGTCCCATCAGCGCCAGCTGTTGCTGGACCTGCCGGTCGGAGATCGGGTTGAGGAACGGCGATTGTTGAAGCTCCACGGACAGTCCCAGACGCAGCGTGTCGTCAAAGACCGGATCGCCCGTGCTGTTCTCGAAATCGGCGAGGACGATCGTGTCCTTTTCCGTGAGCGCCGGCGCCCGGTGCAGATAGACGTACCCCGCGACCGAGAGCGCAAGCACCACCGCCGAAGCCGCCGGAAGAACCACTTTCCAGCGTGCCGGCCGCGTGGCGGTGAGGTCGAGCGCCTGCGCAGTGCCCGAGTCTCTTCTCAGGCGCTGAAGGTCGGTGCGGATGTCCGACGCGTGCTGATAGCGGAGCTCGCTGTCGGCTTCCAGACACTTCGAGATGATGCGTTCCAGATCTTTCGACTACTCGACCCGGAGCCGGACCGCAGCCATCGGACGCGTTCCCGTCGCCATCTCATAGAGCACCAGACCCAACGCCCAGAGGTCGGCGCGGTGATCGACCATCTCGCCGCGCGCTTGCTCCGGCGCCATGTATGCCGCCGTTCCGAGGACCATGCCGCCCTGCGTCGCGGCGGAGATCAGCGTCGGTGAATCAGCGTCGTGCGCGATCTTGCTTCCGATCTTGGCCAGTCCGAAGTCCAGGATCTTGGCGTGGCCGCGTGGGCTGATGAAGATGTTGGCGGGCTTGATATCACGGTGAATGATGCCGGCGCTGTGCGCCGCATCCAACGCATCGGCGATCTCGATGCCGAGGGTCAGGACCGTGTCCATCTCCAACCCTCGCTGCCCGGCGATGGTCTCCTTCAGCGCCGCGCCCTCTAAGTACTCCATCGTGATGAAGGAGCGGCCGTCCTGTTCGCCGACGTCGTGAATGGTGCAGATGTTGGGATGATTCAGGGCGGACGCGGTCCGCGCTTCGCGCTGGAATCGGCTCAACGCGTCCCGGTCGCGAGCCAGAGCGTCGGTCAAGAACTTCAGGGCCACGAAGCGATGGAGCCGCGTGTCCTCCGCTTTGTAGACCACGCCCATGCCGCCGCCACCGAGCTTCTCGACGATGCGGTAGTGGGAAATGGTCTGGCCGATCAAGGAATCGGCGCGATCTGGTGCGTGGTCGGTCGGGTCGTTGGCGATCGATAGTGCGGCCACTGCGATGGCAGGGCGTTCCAGGAAGTGCTTCGCGTCGGGCTCCGCACTCAGCAGGGCGCGGACCTGGCGTTCGAGCGGCTCATTCCCCGAGCACGCCCGCCGGAGAAACGCGTCGCGCTCCTCGGGCGGCCGCTCGAGGACGGACTGGAGGAGGCTATCGAGCTGTTTCCAGTGATCCAGGTCCATCGTCGATTTCACCGGCGAGCTCGCGATACAGCCAGATCTTGGCGCTGTTCCAGTCGCGTCTCACGGTGACCGGTGAGACCTTGAGCACCATGGCGGTCTCTTCGACGGTCAGGCCGGCGAAAAAACGCATTTCGACGACGCGCACTTTGCGGGGATCGAGGCGCGCCAGCGCGTTCAGCGCGTCATCGAGCGCGACGAGGTCGACGCCCGGATCGACGCCGACGAGCACGGCCTCATCGAGCGAGACATGTTGCACCCCGCGTCCGCGTTTGAGGTTATGACGTCGTGCATGGTCGACCAGAATACGGCGCATCAACTGCGCGGATACGGCGAAGAAATGGGCCCGGTTCTGCCACTGCATCCGTTTGTAATCCACGAGGCGGATGTAGGCCTCGTTGACCAGCGCGCTGGTCTGAAGGTCGTGGTCGGGGCGCTCGCGCCGCATGTACCGGTGCGCCAGCCGGCGGAGCTCCGCGTAGACGATCGGCGTCAGCTCGTCGAGGGCGAGTTGGTCTCCGCCGCTCCAGGCACGAAGGAGCTGGCTGATCTCGTCGACCGGTGTGGATGCAGATTCCGTGGGCCCCCTCGATGACTGTTGGATTGTACTGCCGCGCCCGGATCGATCGGAGCACGCACAATCCTACGCGATTCCGAGCGGCGGTCGGGTAAGCTGAGGCATTCAGTTCGCTGTTCCACCAGGATCCGCAGGATATCGTTATGCGATTGCGTGCATTGTTCGTCGTCGTCATGACGGCCGTGGTCGCGGCGCAGCAAGCGGCGCCGCAGAAGATTTTCCTCGCGCGAGTCTTCCCGAATCCAGGCCGGCTTGGCCTGTTCGTCGCCAACGCCGACGGCACCGGCGAACGGCCGCTGCTGGCCACACCGGATCTCGACTACGACCCGGTTTGGTCGCGCGACAACGCCTGGATCGCGTTCACCTCGGAGCGCAACGGATCCGCCGACCTGTATCGCGTCCGGCCGGACGGCAGCGATCTGGAACGCCTGACCGACAGTCCCGCATATGACGATCAGGCCGCGTTCTCGCCGGACGGACGGCGGCTGGTCTTCGTCACCACCCGCGCCGATGGCACCGCCGATCTCTGGATTCTGGACCTCGCGACCCGCCGCAGCGAGCCGCTGACGAAGGGTGATGGCGGCGATTTCCGTCCATCGTGGTCGCCCGATGGGCAGTGGATCGCGTTCGCCTCCGACCGCGGCGCCGGGTTTCCGTTCGCGCACGGCCGATGGGAAGCGCTGCACGTTGTCGACGTCTACGTCATTCATCCCGATGGCACGGGGCTGAAGCGATTGAGCCAGCCTGGCGGCTTCTGCGGCAGTCCGAAGTGGTCCGACGACAGCCGCCGTGTGGTGGCGTACTGCATGACGGCGCAGGACACGATCAATTACCGCTGGAGCGCCACGACCGATGATGGCACGACCCGGTTGATGGCCTTCGACATCGCGAGCGGCGGATCGACGGAAGTGGCGGCGGGACCCGGAGTCAAGATCTCGCCGGCATTCCTGCCTGGGAATGAGATTGGCTTCATCAGGAAAGATCGATCGGCCGCGGGGATCCACTACGCGAGCGGCAAGAGCGGACCGAAGGGTCCGATCCAGTATGCCGCCTGGTCGTCCGACGGCAGCCGTGTCGCCTTTCACAAGCTCCTGCCGAGCCGGGGCAGTGCGCTCGGCGTCAAGGTCTGGAGCCGCCTGCCGTCCTATGAGCTGCGCTTGAGCGAAGTGCAGCCGTCGTTCAACCGCACCGGCGATCGCTTCGTGATGGCGAACTACGTCCCGACGCCAGACGGCAACAATCTGTTCGTGGTCGATGCCGCATCCAGCAAGAGCACGGTGCTCTTTCACGACCCGCACCTGAGCGTGCTCGGGCCGCAGTGGTCGCCGTCCGGGGACACCATCATGTTCGGCATCGGCCGCTTCGGTCTGTTCTTCAACGGCTTCCACGATCTGTTCCTGAGCAAGCCCGATCGCGTGGACGGAGGGGCACAGGTCGCGATGATCAATGCCGACGGTACCGGCTACCGCACCGCGACGACCGGCCCCAACAACAACGGCTTTCCCTCGATGTCGCCCGACGGTCGCCGCTTCGTCTACCGAACGTTCGGTCCCGACGGTGACGGTCTGCGGATCATGGATTTGCAGACGAAAACGGTGACGAAGCTGACCGAGGGGTATGACAACTTCCCGCTGTGGTCGCCTCGTGGCGATCTGATCATGTTCTCGCGGGTCATCGACCACGACTACGAGATCTACACCATCAAGCCTGATGGCACCGATGTCCGGCGGTTGACGAATGCGCCAGGCAACGACGCGCATCAGGGGTGGTCTCCAGACGGCGCGCGCATCGTGTTTGCCAGCTCACGGCGCGGCTTCAAGGACGAAGCGATCTACACCAATGCGCCGCAGCCATACGGCGAGATCTTCTCGATGCGCTTCGATGGCAGCGATCTGCAGCAGCTGACCGACAACCAGTGGGAAGAGGGAACACCCGCCTGGCAACCGGGGAAATAGGGCAGCCCAGTAGCAGAATGTCGCTGGAGGCATGACATGAACGCACGTGCACTCGTCGTCGGCGCCGCGCTGGCCGTCACGGCCGGCATGGGCCTCGCGCTGGCGCAGACGAGCCTCGACGCCCTGATCTCCGCGGCCAAGAGCACCGCGGGACTCGAATGGTCCGGGACGTTTCTCCGTCTGTGTATCGTGCCGCCTCCTGCGAGCGGGAGAGGAAGGGGCGCGAGCGCTGCGAACGCCGCACCGGCCGGAGCGCCCGCCCGGAGCTCGTGGTACGCCGAGCCGGCGAAGGTCGCGGACAACTTCTACTTTCTTGGCACCAAGATCCACAACGCCTGGGCGCTCGTCGGCAGCGACGGCATCATTGTTTTCGAGGCCCTCTTCGACTACGCGGCGCCGGACGAGATTGCGGACGGGATGCGGAAGCTTGGACTCGACGTCAACAAGGTCAAGTACGTGGTGATCTCACACGCTCACGGCGACCACGATGGCGGCGCGCGCTTCCTCCAGGACACGATGTCGGCGGCGCACCTCGTGTATGGCGGTCCGGATTGGGATGCGGTTGACAAGTCGGCGAACCGGCCAGGCGGCAGACCGAAGCGTGACATGGTCGGCACCGACGGCATGAAGCTGTCGGTCGGCGACGCGTCAATCCAAATCGTCACCACGCCGGGACACACCCCCGGCACGCTCTCGTTCCTCTTCGAGGTCAAGGACAACGGCAAGCCGCTGCGCGTGGTGTACGTCGGCGGCACGGCGATTCCGTTCGACGCGACCGCTGGCTATTACGACGGCTATATTGCGTCGGTGAAAAAGATGGCGAAGGCGGCGGCGGACTTCGGCGCGACCGCGCTGCT
>Ga0105245_10006254_pt1 | contig 10476 bp, 10 predicted proteins | sample KBSM54metaG_FD_81523 | JGI IMG/M metagenome (GOLD analysis project Ga0105245, IMG submission 81523) | Miscanthus rhizosphere microbial communities from Kellogg Biological Station, Michigan, USA - KBS M5-4 metaG | ecosystem: Host-associated > Plants > Roots > Rhizosphere > Soil | place...
CTGCGCGATCGTCTTGCGACGGGCTCGGACGCGCGGCGGTTTCCATCTGCCGGCTGGCGCTGGTCTTCGTCGCGGTCACCGGTTTGCGCGGTGTGTCGACGACGACCGGCTCCGCATCGCGGAGAGCCTTTGCTGGCGCGGGGGCTGCCGGAGCCGCCGCAGTATCGGTCGCAGGTGCTTGCGCCGCAGCCGGGACCTGTTGAGCCTGGGCCGACGCCGGCGTGGGAACCGCGTTCTGCCGCGTTGCGAGATAGCCGCCGCCTGCCGCTGCTCCGATGCAGGCAACAGCCAACGCGACGAATGCGAGTCGATTCGAAAGCATTTCTAAAACTCCTTGGACCGCTCAGTAGTGAGGCAAGGGATGTACCCGCCGCGCCGGGCTGCGTGCTCCCGTAAGTCCGTAGGAACGCAAAGCTTATCAGATCGACAGCTTCCGATAGAGTGTCCCCTCCGAATGAATGGTGTCCTGGGCAGAGTCCACTGCTGACGCGGCTTAACCCCTGGTTTCTTTAGGATTTCCGGGTGGAATCGATGGCCGGTCCGTTGCAAACTGGACGCTGCGGCGGAGGCGGGGTTCGCCCCTCCGTGCCGGCCCGGTCGCCGGCTTCATATCGAGGTAGCGATGGTTCGTACACTCCTGGTCATCGGCGTTCTCGCGGTCAGCACGCTCGTTCCCAGCCCGGCATCCGCGATCACGGTCGATCAGGTGGTGGCCCTCGCGAAGTCCGGCGTGACCGACACGGTGATCCTCGCGCTCATCGATCGCGATCGCACGGTCTTCGCCATCGAACCGGAGCAGATCGTCTCGCTCCAGCGCGACGGGTTGAGCGAGCAGGTGATCCTCGCGATGCTCAAGAGCGGCCGCGACGAGGGTGAACAGGCGGCGCGCGCCGACTCGGTCTACAACGCCGGGTGGATCGCAGCAACGCTGACCAGCGAGCCATCGTCCATCAGCGTCGGCCACGGGCCGGATCGGCCGAACACGCCGCACATCGACGGCTTCTATTCCGGTCCGCCCGCAGGCGTGTACTACGGAGCATTGCCGTGGGTCGGGCGTTCGTTGCACGGTCGCGCCGACCGCCGTCGTGCGCAACCGCCGGCCGCTGTGCAGGCGCCAGTGGCGGCTGCGCCGATGATTGGGGCGCCCGCCGTCGACCTGATATCGGCGCCGACACTCTGCCTGGCGCAGGTCAGCACCCAGCAGACGCCGAATCAGCCCGCGTTCGTCACGGCGTGCCCGGCCGTCATGCAGCCGAGACGCCGTTAGGATTTCGGACTACGATGCGGGGATGAAATCCCGCATTGCCGCATCCACCGCGCTGCTCGCGCTCGCCCTTGCTGCCGGTCTGCTCCTCCCGCCTGTGGCGCAGGGCTTCAGCCCTGCGGACGCGGGCTTCAGCCCTGCGGAGGAGGGGCAGAAACCCGCGCCCAAAGCCCCGCAGAAGATCGACGAGGAATACACCCGGACGATCAAGGAGAACCTGCAGGATCCGCGCATCACCACCGAGCTGGTGGATCACCTGCCGGCCTCCGACACGGTTCCCTCGCCGCTCAAATTCCTCGGCCGCGCCGTTGGCGCTCCTGGCGAGTTGACGTACGCCAAGGACATCTATCGCTACTACGAGGCGCTCGCCAAGGCCGCGCCGACGCGCGCGAAATACTGGAAGGTCGGCACCACCGAGGAAGGCCGCGACATCGTGCTGCTTGCGGTGGGCAGCGAGGATTCGATCAAGAACCTCGATAAGTACCGCGACATGCTCGGCGAGCTGACCGATCCGCGCAAGACGACCGAGGCGCGGGCGCAGCAGCTGCTGCACACAACGAAACCGATCTACTACGTCATCAGCGGCATGCACTCGCCCGAAACCGGCGGTCCCGAGATGCTGATCGAGCTCGCCTACCGGCTGATCGTCGAGGAAACGCCGTTCATCCAGAACATCCGCAACAACGTGATCACGTTGATCACGCCGGTCATCGAAGTCGACGGCCGCGAGAAGCAGGTCGACACGTACTACTTCAACAAGAAGCGCGCCCAGGGCGATGCGCGCCTGCCGCTGATGTATTGGGGCAAGTACGTGCAGCACGACAACAACCGCGACGGAATGGGCCAGTTCCTCAAGCTCACGCAGACGGTGACGAAGGAAACGCTCGAGTGGCATCCCACGGTGATTCACGATCTACATGAAGCGCAGACGTACCTGTACTCGTCGACCGGCACCGGGCCTTACAACAACGACATCGATCCGATCGTCGTGTCCGAGTGGTGGACGCTCGCGCAGAACGACGTCATGGAGATGACCAAGCGCGGCGTGCCCGGCGTGTGGACGTACGGTTTCTACGACGGCTGGGTGCCGAACTACATGTTCTTCATCGCGCACAGCCACAACTCGATCGGGCGCTTCTACGAAGTTCAAAGCTACGGTCCGGATCCGTACCCCGTCACGCCGCCGGCCACGACCACCAGCAAGGAGTGGTTTCGGCCGAACCCGCCACTGCCGACGATCAAGTGGGGCCCGCGTAACAACACCAACATCCAGGAATCGGCGCTGCTGTTCTCGCTGAGCCACGTCGCGAAGAACAAGGATCTCTATCTCGAGAACTACTGGCTGAAGGCCAAGCGGGCCGTCGACAAGGGGAAGACCGGTCCGACCTACGCATGGGTGATTCCCGCGACGCAACGTCGTAAGGCCGACGCGGCGCAGGCGGTGAACGAGCTGCGGATGCAGGGACTCGAGGTGTCGAAAGCCTCCTCGGCGTTCAAGGCTGGCAACGTCGACGTCAAGGCCGGCGACTACGTCGTCCGCGGCGACCAGCCGTTCCGGACGCTGGCCGATATGTACTTCTCGATCCAGAACTACGCGCCGCAGAACCCGTCGCCGTACGACGACACGGGCTGGACGTTCCAGTACATGCGCGACCTGAAGATTGTGCCGGTCTCCGAGAAGGGCATCCTCGATCAGCAGATGACGCTGCTGACAGCTGACGCCAAGGCTCCTGGAGGTGTGGAAGGCACGGGGAACGTGCTGGTCGTCGATCACACCGGCGACAACACGGTCGTGTCGTTCCGGTTCAAGAACAAGGACGTGAAGATGCTGGCGGCCGAGGACGATTTCGAAGCCGCCGGCCACAAGTTCCGCGCCGGCGCGATCATCGTGCCCAACGCCGACCGCGCGAAGCTCGAGCCGATGCTGAAGGCCCTCGGTCTCTCGGCGTGGGCGATGGCGTCCGCGCCGAGCGTCCGGACGCACGACCTCGACATCCCGCGCATCGGCTACGTTCACAGCTGGACGCGCACGCAGGACGAAGGCTGGTGGCGCGCGGCGCTCGACACCTTCGGCGTGCCTTACACGTACTTCGCCGATCAGAAACTCCGCGACGGCAACCTGCGATCGAAGTACGACGTGATCATCTTCCCGCACGTCGGCGGCAGCGCGGTGTCCCAGGTCAACGGCATGCCGAAGACCGGCAATGCGCCGCTGCCGTACAAGAAGACCGCGGAATTCCCGAACCTCGCGTTCATCGATTCGAGCGACGACATCCGCGGCGGCATGGGGATCGAAGGCCTCGGCGAGCTGATGAAGTTCGTGCAGGAAGGCGGCACGCTGATCACCGAGGGATCGACGGCGACGATCTTCCCCGAGTACGGGATCACCAGCGGCGTGACCGTCGAAGAGCCGGCGCAGTTGTTCGTGCGCGGGTCGATCCTGCGCGCGAAGATCACCGACATGAAGAGCCCGATCAGCTACGGCTACGAGAGCGCGGACCTGCCGGTCTACTTCAACCAGTCGCCCGTGCTGAATGTCGGGGGCGGCGGGTTCGGCGCCTTCGGCGGCGGCCGTGGCGGTGCGCCAGGCACCAATCCCAACGGCGGCATCGGTCAGAACGTGACGCCCAACGCGCTGCCTTTGCGCATTCAGCCGCTGGAGGCGGACACGAACTCCGCGCCTGCGGGCGGACGCGGCGAGCGTCCGGCAGCCGACGAGACGGCGCAGCTGCGGCAGATGGCGCAGCAGTTCGGGATCACCATCGACGACACGCGTCCACGCGTCGTCATGCAGTTCTCGGCGAACCCGAACGACATGCTGCTCTCGGGTACGTTGCTGAACGGTCAGTTCCTCGCGAATCGCGCCGCAGCGCTCGATTCGTCGCTCGGCAAAGGTCACGTCGTGATGTTCGCCATCCGGCCGTTCTGGCGCTGGCAGACACAGGGGACATACACGCTGGGGTTCAACGCGATCATGAACTGGAACGATCTCGATGCGGGCAAGCCGCAGCCGGGCGCACGGGGGACGGCCTCTCAACAACCATGAATCGGGTAATCGCGTAATCTGGTAATTGGCTAATCTGGTAATTGGGTAATCGCTTGTAGGATTGGCCTTACGAGCCGGCAATCAATTCCCCGATTACCCAATTACTCGATTACCAGATTCCGTGATGGGAGCTTGATGAAAGTGTTTCTGAGCTGGTCCGGCAAGACCAGTCGTGAAGTGGCGCAGGCCTTTCACGACTGGCTTCCGTTCGTCATCCAGGTGGTGAAGCCGTTCATCTCGACCGGCGACATCGACAAGGGCAAGCGCTGGACCGACGTGCTCGCGACTGAGCTGAACGAAACGGGCTACGGCATCCTGGTCGTCACACCCGACAACTTCGACAAACCGTGGCTGCATTTCGAGGCGGGCGCGCTCTCGCGGGCGGTCGACAAGGCGTACGTGTCGCCGTTTCTCTTCAACATCGATCCGGCGCGGATTGTGGGTCCCTTGTCGCAGTTTCAGGCGACTATCAACGACCCTGACGACATCCTTCGATTGCTGAGCAGCATCAACAACCGGCTTCCCGACGATCAGCAACTGTCGTTCGAGGTGCTCAATCGCGAGTTCGAGCTGCTGTGGCCCGATCTGAAGAAGAAGCTGGACAAGGCCGCCGAATCGCAGGATCTCGAAACCCATACCGGCTTTCCGTGGCTGTACAGCGGCGACGATGTGGCGAGGAGGGTTGAAGATTCGAACACGAAGACGATCTGGGTTGTCACGCCGGACGTCTACCGCAACATCCTCAACGACGGACTGAAGAAAGCGCTGCAGCACAACCTGGATCGCGGGTTGACGTACACTTTCGTGATGCCGGCATCCGAGGCGGGAAGCTCGGCGAGAGAGGCGCTCAGGCGCATTTCGGCGGGGAAGACCGGCAAGATTCTCTTCAACGAGATCCCCGAAGAAGATTTTCGCGAGGCCGCCGTCACCGATTACATCGCCCTGAATCCCGATACCGATTCGATGACGGTGTTCCTGGAACTACCGATCTCATCGGGCGGTTTCTGGATCAAAGTGAAGGAAGATTCCGCCAACTCGCTCGTTGTCCGGTTCAAGAAACTCGCCCTCGCGAGCACCCCGGTCTGACGTCTCCTCCACGCATGCGATCGCTCCCACATCTCTTCGAAAACAATCGGCGCTGGGCGGACGAGGTCACCGCGGCTCACCCCGACTTCTTTCGGAAGCTCGCGTCGCAGCAGGCGCCCGAGTATCTGTGGATCGGATGCTCCGATTCACGAGTGCCGGCGAATGAAATCGTGGGCCTGCTGCCCGGCGAGATGTTCGTCCATCGCAACGTCGCGAACCTGGTCGTGCACACGGATCTCAACTGCCTGTCGGTGCTTCAGTACGCACTTGACGCGCTCCAGGTGAAGCACGTCATCGTGTGCGGCCACTACGGCTGCGGCGGCGTGAAGGCGGCGCTGGACGGATTCAGGCTCGGGCTCATCGACAACTGGCTCCGGCACGTGCAGGACATCGCGCACCAGTACCATGCCGAGCTCGACGGTCTGGATGGCGCCGCGCGCGTCGATCGACTCTGCGAGCTGAACGTCCTCGAGCAGGCGTCGCACGTCTGTGAGACGACGGTGATCCAGGACGCCTGGGCGCGAGGACAGGACGTCAACGTACACGCGTGGATCTACGGTCTGCGCGACGGCCGCCTGCGCGATCTCGACTTCGATTCGTCGAGCTGGCTCAAGGAGAGGAGCGGGTTGCGCTAAGCTTCACCCGCTATGGGAAGCCCCTCCGACATCATCGTGGTCGGCGCAGGCATCGTCGGATGCGCGATCGCGTACGAGCTGGCGAGCCGCGGCGTGTCGGTCGAAATCGTGGACGAGCGGCCGGTCGGTATGGGCGCCACCCAGGCGTCGGCCGGCGTGCTGGCGCCGTACATCGAGGCGCGCGAGGGCAGCCCGCTGCTGGACCTCACGGTCCGCAGCCTCGACCTGTTCGACGAATTCATCCAACGCGTGACGGAAGAGAGCGGTCTGACCGTCTCTTACCGGAGGACCGGCACGCTCGATGTCGCGGTCAACGACACCGAGCTCCACGAGCTGCGTGAGACCGCCGGCATGCTCGACCGGCGCGGGGTGCCCGCGCTGATGCTGGATGCGCAGGCCGTGCGCGATGAAGAACCGCAGCTCGCCGACGGCGCGATTGCCGGCCTGCTGATCGAGTCGCATGGATTTGTCGCGGCCCTCGACCTGACGCGCGCCCTCACGTCCGCCGCACGGCGCCGCGGCGCGCAGCTCATCGAGCGAAGCCGCGTGCGCAGCATCATGGCGCGCGACGGCGAGATGATCGTGGACACCAATCGTGGATCGCTGACGTGCGGCGCCGTCGTGCTGTGCGCCGGCAGCTGGTCCGGCGACATCAGCGTCGAGGGGCTGAACGCCACCGTGCCGGTGCGGCCGATCCGCGGGCAGTTGCTGCATCTCGGCTGGAGCGGCACGCCGCTCCGCCGGATTACGTGGAGCGGCAGGTGTTATCTCGTGCCGTGGGAGGACGGGACGCTCCTCGTCGGCGCGACCGTCGAGGATGCCGGCTTCGATGAGCGGGTGACGGTGGCCGGAGTCCAGGGACTGCTCGAGGCGGCGTGCGCGGTCGTGCCGCGCGCGCGGACCGCGGGGTTCATGAGCGCGCGCGTGGGACTACGGCCGGCAACCGCCGATGACTTGCCGGTCATCGGACCGTCAGCCGTGGTGCCGAACCTGATGTATGCGACGGGTCACTATCGCAACGGCGTGCTGCTCGCGCCGCTCACCGCGAAGCTCGTCGCCGACGCGATGATCGACAACCGGATGGACCCGCTGCTCGAGCTGGTGAAGCCGTCGCGGTTCGGGGCGCTCTAATGTCTTCGAGGATTGCGCTCCTCGTCGGCCCGCGGGTATGCCACGAAAATCACGAAAACACGAAAACCACGAAAAGAATGATAGTTTCGTGCGTTTCGTGTGTTTCGTGGTGATTCGAAGTAGTGCAGGGCTTTAGCCCTGCAAAACGTGGGCGCGCATCCGATTTGCAGCGGAACTCATCGATGAAGGCGACGATCGGCGGACTGAACCTCACGCTGCACGCGACCGAGCGCGATGGCCAATGGCTGGCGCGCGCGGTTCGCGACGACAACGGCGATCCGTTCGGGATCGAGTGCGCCGGCGCGACGGAGGCGGAAGCCATCGCCCGCCTGACCCGCTGGCTCGAATGGCAGCGCGAGCACACCGACGCGCTCGAGGCGCTCCAGCAGGCCGAGCGCGCGTATCATCGGACCATCGCCGGGAGCGCGTTTGCGAGCCCGACCGAAGGACCGAGCGCGATCGAGGTGCAGAAGGAGTCGCTCGACGCCGTGGAAGCGGCCCGCGTGCGCCTCGACGAAGTCCGCGGCCGCCGCCCGCAACCGTAGAGCGAAGGCTTAAGCCCGTTTTCGACGTGTGTGTAGTGCGGACCTTCAGGTCCGCCGTGTCGGGCAGGCCTAAAGGCCTGCACTACATCGGAGTCGGAAACCGCTTTAGCCGAGCGAGGAGGACATCATGAAGCTCTCACCAGCCGACATCGACGACAGGATGAAGAACCTGCATGGCTGGACGCTGCAAGGCGATGAAATCAGCAAGCAGTACACCTTCAAGGATTTCCCCACGGCCATCGCGTTCGTGAACAAGATCGCCCCCGAAGCGGAGGCCGCCGATCATCACCCCGATATCCTGATCAACTACAAGCGCGTGACGCTGACCTACTCCACGCACAGCGAAGGCGGCCTGACCGACAAGGATTTTGCCGGCGCGGCGGCCGCGGATCGGCACGTCACTCGCTGAGGCGCCGAACCAACCAGGATGTTCGACTTCAAGAAGTTCGGCAAGCGCCTGGTGAACCGCACGGGGCTGGACATCCGCAGGCTGCAGCCCCCGGCGAGCCATCTCCGTCCGATCGGCGAGCACGCCAGCGTCCTCGCCGATCTCAAAGCACGCGGCTTCACGCCCGCCGTCATTTTCGACATCGGTGCGGCGACCGGCAGCTGGACCGCCGAGACGGCGCCGATTTTTCCCAGGGCGAAGTTCATTACCGTTGAACCGCGGGCGACCGGCCTCGAGCCGACCGTTCGCGCCGCCGTCGGCGCAGCCGAAGGCACGGCTGTGATGACCGATTGGAAAACAGGATCGACGCTGCTCCCGACGACTGACACCGACAGCCCCAAGTATTCCGTCCCGGTGACGACGCTCGATCGCCTGGCGGCGCAGTTCGGCATGCCGGATCTCGTCAAGCTCGATGTCGAAGGCTTCGAGCTCGAAGCGCTCAAAGGCGCGGACACGCTGTGGGGACGGACCGAGGTGTTCGTGATCGAGGTCTCGTTGTACCGCTTCTCGGGCCGTCCGATGCTCCACGAGATCGTGCCGTTCATGGCGGACCACGCCTACTTCGTCTACGATGTCGCGGGGTTCATCCGCCGCCCGTACGACGGCGCGGTGGCGATGATGGATCTGTGTTTCTCGCGCACGCTTCGCGGCTCCGAAACCGAGTGGTTTGCGATCCGGTGATGATGCGTTGATGCGCCTGAAGAAGACGTACAGCTCGCGCGAGGTGGCGGCGCTCACCGGCCTGACGGCCCGCCAGCTGCAGCTGTGGGACGCCGGCGGCCTGCTGTCGCCGACGATTCCATCGCACAAGACCGACGCCGGTGGCTACACCGAACGCCGTTACACGCCGATCGAACTGTTCGAGCTGCTCGTGCTCGCTGATCTCCGCCGCCACGGATTCACCATCCACCAGCTGCACCTGATCCTCCGCACGCTGCAGGAACAGTTCGGTGAACGGCTCTACGACGCGACCGGCGGCGGCGGCTCGGTGAGCCTGCTGACGGATGGCACCGAGATCTACGCGCGCACCGCGAGCGGAGCGTTTTTCAACCTGCTGAAGACGCCGGCACAGCCGCTGCTGGTGATTGGGAATGAAGGCCTGCTGAAGGACCTGAGCTCGTCGATGCGATCGCGGCGGCGAAAAACCAAACGAACGTAAAAGAAGGAACCGCAAAGACCGCCGAGACCGCAGAAAAATTTCTTCTCAGCGAACTTTGCGGTCCCTGCGGTTTCTTCTGTTCGTGATTAGCGGATCGGAAAAATCTTCTCGACGTCGTCGGCCGGCCGTGGAATGACGTGCACGCCGACCAGCTCGCCGACTTTGCGGGCGGCGGCGGCGCCGGCGTCCGTGGCGGCTTTCACCGAACCGACATCGCCCCGGATGATCGCGGTCACGAGGCCGGCGTCCACTTTCTGCCAGCCCACGAACACGACGTTCGCGGTTTTCACCATCGCGTCGGCCGCCTCGATCATGCCCACGAGGCCCCGCGTCTCCACCATGCCGAGCGCGTCGCCGATGTCGACGCGCTTGTCTTTGTCCTTGTCAGCCATTGCGCTACTGGATTCTACCCCGGGCGGCGACCGGAAGGGTGTCAATTACCTCGTCGCCGTCAACCAGCCTGACGACATCGACCAGGTTCGACACGACGCACGAATGATTGGGCACAACATGGACTCGATCGCCGGGTTCGAGGCGCGTCTCGCCGATCACGCGAACCGTCGCATGCTCTTCCGAGAGCCGCTCGATGGTGAGCGCCTCGTCGACTTCGCGTGCGTAGTCCATCGCGTCCGACTCGCCGGCCAGAACCGCGCCGTATCCCGGTGAAGGGCTGATGCCGCGCGCCTGGTCGTTCGTGAGCGTCTTGCTGCCGCAGTCGAGGACGATGCGGCCGGGGTGTTTCGACACGACAGTGGCGAGCACCGTCAGCGCGCAGTCGTCGAGCGACGCGGCGCCCAGCGACACCTGCGTCCGATCGAAGTACACGTAGTTGCCCGGCCGCAGCTCCGTCACGCCAGGCTGACCGGCGCTGAATCGCAGCGTCGGCGTCGCGCCGACTGAGACTTCCTCGAGCGGAATGCCGGCAGCCGCCGATTCCGCACGCAGGCGGGCGAGCGTTTCGGCTTCTTCCTTCGCGATCGCGCGCAGCTGATCTTCGGATGGCGCGTGGTAGGCATGGCCGGCGTGGCTGAGCAGCCCGCGCAGCTTCAGGCCCGGCAGCGACGCGACGGTCCGGATGAAGCCGAGCGCGTCAGCCTCGGGATCGATGCCGCAGCGATGAAACCCGACGTCGACCTTGATGAGCACGTCGAGCGTCCGCCCC
>Ga0105245_10006257_pt1 | contig 10473 bp, 9 predicted proteins | sample KBSM54metaG_FD_81523 | JGI IMG/M metagenome (GOLD analysis project Ga0105245, IMG submission 81523) | Miscanthus rhizosphere microbial communities from Kellogg Biological Station, Michigan, USA - KBS M5-4 metaG | ecosystem: Host-associated > Plants > Roots > Rhizosphere > Soil | place: Michigan...
GCCACGCCGATGTTGAACCACACCGGGCTGTTGAACGCCGCCTTCTGCGTGACGATGAGGTGCTTGAGCTCCGCGCTGAACGCGGCGGCCTCGCGATCATCGGTGAAGTAGCCGCCCTCGATCCCCCACTTGGTGATCGTGTCGACGACGCGATCGGCGACCTGCTTCAGCGACCACTCACGCTCGGGGGTGCCGAGGGTGCCGCGGAAGTACTTCTGGGCGAGGATGTTGGTGGCGTTGAGCGACCAACCGACCGGCACTTCGACCCCGAGCTGTTCGAACGCGACGGAGCCGTCTCGATAGTTGGAGATCCGAGCGTCGCGACGCTCCCACTCGATCTCGTCGTACGGATGGACGCCCTCCGTCGTGAAGTGCCGGCGGATGCCGATGCCGGCCTGCTCTGGGGCCATTGCCATGGGTCGCTCCCTCGAAAAACCTTGCGATGGACAAACGTTCCGCCGGCTCGTTTTGTGCCCCTTGGCGACCACAAGATGTCGTGGTCGACCGGCCCCCCGGTCCCGCTAAGGGCACAAGATGTGCCAAATGACGTGGGTGAGATTACAGCACTGTCGTTTGATCGCTGTCAACGGAGGGGGCAGCGCGAAGGTGCAGGTCAGAGGCCGTTCGCGAAGGTTTGCACACCAGCAACCCTCGGATCTGCCCCAAAGGACTTGTCCACCCACCAGAAGACGCAGACGTGTTCCACCATCCGCACCTCGCGCTGCTCCTTGCCCCCGGATTCAAGAGTGCACCCTACGAAGGGCGCCCTGTGGACGGGAAGAGGAACAACCCTGTGAATTCTGCGGGGACGAAGGGCAAGACCCTGTGGAAGCTACTGAGCGGTAACCGTGACGGGGATGCCGTTGAGTACGGCATTGCCCGAAATTGCGTCGAAGAGCATCTCGTCGGCCAGCAGATTGCTGTTCACGCCCGCGGCCGTCGTGGCGGCGATCGACAGCTGCACACCGTCGAGGTCGTGCCCCCAGCCATGAGGGATGCTCACGACGCCCGGCATGATCGCGTCGGTCACCTCGACCGGGATCGTCACGGCACCTGTGCGCGACCGCACCTCTGCCGGCGCGCCCGTGTCGAGCCCGAGTCGCGCGGCGTCGTCGGGATGCAGATGCAACGTGCAACGCGGCTTGCCCTTCACGAGCACCGACAGGTTGTGCATCCACGAGTTGTTCGAGCGCAGGTCGCGCCGGCCGACGAGCACGAACCCCGCGTCGCCGGCAGCCGACCGCTCGTCGAGCGCGCGCTCGAGGCGGGCCATGTCGCCCACGAGTGGTTCTGGCGCGAGCTCGACCATGCCGCTCGGCGTGCGCAACACGTCGGGCAGGCGCGGTTCGAGCGCGCCGAGGTCGATGCCGTGCGGGTTGGCGATCAAGTCGTCGAGCGTGAGGTCGTACGGACCGGTACGCAACATGAAGTCGAGCAGGCGCTCAGGACCGGTGCGCGGCGCGAGCTCGTCGAGCACCTCGTCGACCGAGCGTCCGTGCACCGGGCTCGTCTCGTCGGCAACTGCGTGTTCGACGAGCGAACGGATCGCGAGGTCGTCGACAGTCGCGGGGTCGGCATCGGCGCCCATCCCCTGCAACACGAGGGCAAGCCGCGCGAGCACCTCCCATTCGTCGGGCTGTTCGTCGTCGAGCGGGAACACCGGCGGTGAATAGTTCGCGACGTTGCGCAGACCGAGTTGCAACAACGCGAGGTCGTAGTGCGACTTCGACAGCGGGTCGGGCACCGGCAGGATCACGTCGGCGTGGCGCGTCGTCTCGTTGACGTAGATGTCGACCGACACCATGAACTCGAGCGTGGCGAACGCGCGGTCGAGACGGCCTCCGCCGTTCGGGATCGAGCACACCGGGTTGCCGGCCATCGTGATCAGCGCGCGGATCTGGCCCTCACCTTCGGTCTCGATCTCCTCGGCGAGCACGACGGCGGGAAGTTCGCCCATCGACTCGGGCATCCCCCGCACACGGCTGTGGCGGCGACCGAGCCGCAAACCGCGGCCGACGCGCGGCGTCCCTCGCGTGTTGGACGCACCCGCGGCCGCCTTCGTGAACATCGCACCGCCCGCGCTGTCGAGGTTGCCGGTGCACACGTTGATCACGTCGACGAGCCAGCTGGCGAGCGTGCCGAACTCTTGCGTGCACGTGCCGATACGGCCGTACACGCATGCGGTGGGCGCATCCGCCAACTCGTGGGCGACGCGCCGGATCGTGTCGGCGTTGATGCCCGTGATCGGGGCGACGGCTTCCGGGGTGAACGGCTTGCTCAACCGCTCGACCTCGTCGAGACCGGTGACGTATTCATGCACCGTGCCGATGCGCTCCGCCGTCACCAGGCCGTCGGAGAACAACGTCTGCACGATCGCCATCAAGAAGAACGCGTCGGTGCCGGGCCGGATGAACAGATGCTCATCGGCCACTTCCGCGGTGCGACTGCGGCGAGGATCGACGACGACGAGCCGCCCGCCGCGTGCACGGATCGCTTCCAGCCGTCCGGGCCAATCTGGCGCGGTGGCGAGGCTGCCGTTCGACGCATACGGGTTGGCACCGAGCATGAGCAGGTAGTCGGTGCGGTCGATGTCGGGCACCGGGATCGTCAGCCCGCCACCGAACATCAACGCCGAGCTGATCTCCTTCGGACGCTGATCGACCGTGCTCGCCGAGAACATGTTTCCGGAGCCGAGCGCGCGGATCACGAAGCGACCGAACAGCTGCGCGCCGAGGTTGTGCGCGGTCGGGTTGCCGATGTAGATCGCGGCGCTGTCGCGTCCGTGAGCGTCGAGGATGGGCAGCAGACGCTGCGCGATCTCGTGGAACGCTTCGTCGTAACTGGCCTCGACGAACTGACCGTCGCGCTTGATCAGCGGCGTGCGCACACGGTCGGGGTCTTCACGGAGCTGCTTGAGCGTGGAGCCCTTGGGGCAGATGAACCCGTGGCTGAACACGTCGTCGCGATCGCCCCGGATCCGCACCACCTCATCGCCCTTCACGGTGATCTCGAGGCCGCAGCCGGCCTCGCACAACGGGCAGGTCCGAATGGCGGTGCGGGTCTCGGCCTCAGTGGTGATCGTCATCAGGTGACATGCTGCCACCCGTGCGGCAGTTGTTCCCGATCCCGGTCGACGAGGTCGACGCCGCCGAGGTGTACCGAGCCGACGAGCGCAAGGGTGAGCCCTGGCTGCTCGTCAACATGATCACGTCGGTCGACGGTGCGATCAGCATCGACGGTCGTTCCGGCGGTTTGGGCAGTCCGGCCGACAAGGACGTGTTCCACGTGCTGCGGGGCCTGGCCGACACGATCCTCGTCGGCGCCGGTACGGCCCGAGCGGAGAACTACGGACCCCCGAAGGTGGCGGCCCGGCTGGCGATCGTGAGTGGTTCGTTGCGGATCGAACCAGACGCGCGCGTGTTCTCCGGCGATGTGAAGCCGATCGTGTTCACGACCACCGACAGCGACCCCGAGCGCCGATCTGCGCTCGACGCCGTCGCGGAGGTGATCCCTGTCGGCACCGGCACGGTCGACTTGCGGGCCGCGCTCGCCCATCTGCGCGGCGTCGTCGTGTGCGAGGGCGGACCGACGTTGAACGGCCAGCTCGTCGCCGCCGGTCTCGTCGACGAACTGTGCCTGAGCGTCGCCCCTTTGTTGGTGAGCGGCGCGTCGGAACGAATGGCCCACGGCGACCCGCCCGCGGTCCCGGTCTCGCTGCAGCTCGCCCGCGTGCTCGAAGCCGACGGGCTCCTGCTACTGCGCTACGTCAATGCCGCTTCGGTGCCGTCGCCTTCGTCAACAGGGTGATTTCGCGCTCGAAGTCCGCGGCGTCGTCGAACCCCTTGTAGACGCTCGCGAACCGCATGTACGCCACGTGATCGAGGTCGCGTAGATGGTCGAGCACCATCAGGCCGACGCGTTCGGTCGGCACGTCGCCCGCGCCGGACAGCCGCAACTGATCCTCGACATCCGCGGCGATCGCCTCGAGTTGATCGTCGGACAGCGGACGCGACTTCGCCGCCGCTCGTAGCCCGACCACGATCTTCACTCGATCGAAGGGCTCGCGCTGTCCCGACCGCTTCACGATCACGACGGGCACCTCGTCGATGCGCTCGTAGGTGGTGAAGCGGCGTCCGCAACCGGAGCACTCTCGGCGCCGGCGAATCGTTCCGCCGTCGTCAGAGGTGCGCGAGTCGATGACGCGGTCGTCGAGGCTCGAACAGACGGGGCACCGCACCGCCCATGAAACTACTGGCCTGGGTCGGTGAGCCGCAGCCGCTGGCCGGGCTCGAGCGCAGCGCCGCCGTTGAGCGCGACGAGGTGGTCGACCATGGCCCTCGTGTCGCCCGACGGGTCGAGCTCGTGTGCGATCGACCAGATCGTGTCGCCCGGCTGCACGACGTACACCGACCGGGGCGGCACGCTCTGGCCGGATGCGCCATACGCCGCAGGGTCGTGCACGATCGGCGCCGCGCCGGGTGCGGTGTGGACCGTGCTCGCCGGGCCACTCGCGGTGAGTGAGACCACGAGCACGCCGAGCAGCACGAGGCCGAGGGCGGCCGCGAGCACGGCGAGGCGTCGCCGGCGATAGACCCGAGCGCCCGGCCTGGTGTCCGGGGGGAGCACCACCAGGACGGGCTTGCTCGGAAATCGGGTGCGGGGCGGGGCGGTGGTGGTGATTGCAACCATGCGACCCATCCTCCTGAGGGGGTGTGACAGTGCCGACGGCGATCAGAGGCGAACGCCTGTTCGGACACCACTCAAGCACGAACGGGTGTTCGAGGTCAAGAAAAACACGAACAGATGTTTGCCTCGCGAGGACCCCTTTGGTACCGTTCGCCAAACATACGTTCGATCGCCATCTGCACAGGGAGCAACGAGATGACCGAGCACCACCTCACCGACCGTCAGCGCGAGGTCCTCGAGATGATCGATCAGTCGATGCGCGATCGCGGCTATCCCCCGTCGGTGCGCGAAATCGGTGAGGCGGTGGGCCTGACCTCGCCTTCCACCGTGCACTCACACCTCAACACCCTGCAGCGCCTTGGTTTCCTGCGTCGCGATCCCACGAAGCCCCGCGCCATCGAGGTGCGCTGGGATCCCAACTCCGGCGCAGTGCTCGAGCGCCGCCCGGCGCGCTACATCCCCCTTGTGGGCGACGTGGCGGCCGGCACCGACGTCCTCGCACAGGAGAACGTCGAAGAGATCCTGCCCCTCCCCGCCGACTTCACCGGCGACGGCGAGCTGTTCATGCTCCACGTCCGGGGCGACTCGATGATCGATGCCGGCATCCTCGATGGCGACTTCGTGGTCGCTCGAGTGCAGCCCACGGCCGACAAGGGCGACATCGTGGTGGCAGGCATCCCCGGTGAGGAAGCCACGGTCAAGACCTACACGCGCAAGGGCGCCAAGGTGGTCCTGCAGCCGTCCAACCCCCGGCTGCAGCCCATGGAGTTCGACGCCGCCGACGTCACCATCTACGGCAAAGTCGTCACCGTTCTGCGCCGGCTGTAGCCGCCGACGGGCGTCGCGCGCCCGAATCGTCGAGAATGGGACGGATGCGGTCGAAGGCGACCCGCTGGGGCCAACTGTTCTTCTTCGTGCTGACGGCATTGCTCGGTGCTGTCGCGCCCGCACACGCAACCCCAGCGCACCCGAACGACCCGGCGTTCTCGCTCCAGTGGAACCTCGAGATGATCGGCGCGCCTTCGGCGTGGCAGGTGGCCACCGGGTTCGGCGCGACCGTGGCGATCGTCGACTCGGGCGTCGACCTCAACCACGAGGACCTCAAAGGCAAGATCGTCGGCGCGGTGAGCTGCATCGGGGCGGCCGGTGACGCATCCAAGTGCACCCCGGGCGGCCAAGACGACAACGGCCACGGCACGCACGTCGCGGGCATCGCCGCGGCCGAGACGAACAACGGGATCGGTGTGGCCGGCGTCGCTCCCGACGCGTCGATCCTCGCGGTGAAAGTCCTCGACTCGACCGGATCAGGCGACGGCAACGATGTCGCCGCGGGCATCAAGTACGCCGCCGATCACGGCGCGGCGGTGATCAACCTCTCCCTCGGCAACTTCGAGCAGTCGCTGATCGGCCCGTCGTTCCAGAACGCGCTCGACTACGCGTTCAACAAGGGTGCCCTCCCGGTCGTCGCGGCCGGCAACAACTTCGTGCTGCCGTCGGGCCCCATCACGCACGCGATCGTGGTCGGCGCGCTCGATCGCAACGGCAGCAAAGCGAGCTACAGCAATCTCGGTACGTCGCAATGGGTGCTCATGGCACCGGGCGGCGAGGTCGGCGAGTCCGATTCGAGTTGTCAATCAGCGCCGGTCGGCGTGCTGTCCACCTATCTCGGCGGGTACGCGTGCCTGGCCGGCACATCGATGGCGGCGCCGCACGTGTCGGGCGCCGCCGCGGTGCTTCGCAGCCAGGGCCTGAGCGCGCAGCAGATCGTCGACCGGTTGTTGGCGACGAGCCGCGACCTCGGCTCCGCCGACGGGGCGCGAGCGCTCGATCTCGCGGCGGCCGTCGGACAGGCACCGACGCCACCGCCCGACACCACACCCGACGCGTCGACCACGTCGCTGCCGCCCGTCACCGGCGGCATCGGGACCGGAGGACACTCGAGCTCGTCGACGCCCACCGGCGACGCCGCGGGGCCTTCGCCCACGAGCCCGCCGGTGGTGAGCCTGCCAGGGTCGCAGGCCGCGGCGCCCGCGACGGGCCGGGTGATCGCGCGCTCCCCCAGCGACAAAGACAACTTGTCGACGGGTGTCGTCGTCGTCGCGGTCGTGATGGCCGGTGGCGTGAGCGTGGCCATCGCGTGGCTGTTCTTCCGGGGGCACAGCTGGGCACGCCGCACGCCGCGCGCCGATCGCTGAACCGGCAGAGCTTCTCGGCTCAGAGCTTCCCGAGGGCCGCGGTGTAGCTCGACTTCTCGCGCGGCGTACCGAGGTCGCCCGACGCGAAGGTGTCGACCACGATGCCCGCCTTGTCGATCATGAACGTGGCGCGGTTCGCGCAGCCGAGCGTGTCGTTGAACACGCCGTAGGCCTTGGCCGTCTCGCCGTGCGGCCAGAAGTCCGACAACACGGGGAACTGGTAGCCCTGCTGTTCGGTCCACACGCGGTGCGCGTGCCGCGTGTCGCACGTGACGGCGAGCACCTGCACCCCGGCGGTCTCGAACTCGCTGAAGTCGTCGCGCAGCGCGCAGAGTTCGCCCTCACACACGCCCGTGAAAGGGAACGGGATGAAGACCAACGCGACCGCTTTGTCGCCACGGAAGCTCGAAAGCTTCACGGCGTTGTTGGCGGGATCTTTCAACTCGAAGTCAGGGGCCTCTTGGCCGATCTCGATCGTCATGCGCCACTGACTAGCAGATCTCGGAGCACGGTCCACGTGCGCTCGAGCTGTTCGCGGGTCACGTGCTCGTCGGCCGTGTGCGCGAGGAGCGGATCGCCAGGCCCGAGGTTGACCGCGGGCATCCCCAGTTCGGTGAACCGCGCGACGTCGGTCCATCCCAACTTGGCGCGCACCTCGAGCGAGTTGCGGGCGATGAGCGCGGCAAACAGCGGATGGTCGAGACCAGGACGGGCGCCCGGCGCGGAGTCGACGACCTCCACCGTGTCGCCCTCGTCGAGCACGGGGGCGATCAGCTCGCGCAGCCACGCTTCGGCCGCCGCGGCGTCGCGATCGGGCGCGAATCGATGGTTGATCACGACGTGCGCACGGTCGGGCACGACGTTGCCCGCGACGCCGCCCTCGACCATCACGGCCTGCACGGCTTCGCGGTACTCGCACCCATCGACGACCGGCTGCCGGCCTTCCCACTGCTCGAGGATCGCGAGCAGTCGGCCGAGTCGATGGATCGCGTTGCGCCCCATCCATGGTCGCGCGCTGTGGGCGCGCACACCCATGAGCGTGACGTCGACGCGCATCGTGCCCTGGCAACCGGCCTCGAGTGCAGCGCCCGTCGGCTCGCCGAGGATCGCGACGTCACCGTGCAGCAGGTCGGGCCGGTCGCGCACGATGTGGCCGAGCCCGTTGTGTTCGGCCGCGATCTCCTCGCCCGCGTAGAAGACGTACGTCACGTCGACTGCGGGCGACTCGATCGTGGTGGCCAACTCGAGCATCACGGCCAGCCCACTCTTCATGTCGGACGAGCCAAGACCCCACAACGTGTCGCCGTCGACGCGAGCCCGATCGTTGCCGTTGACCGGAACCGTGTCGGTGTGTCCCGCGATCACCACCCGCATCGGGCGGTCGAGGTTCGTGCGCGCCACCACGTTTTCGCCGACGCGGTCGACGGTGAGCCAGCTCGTCGAGCGCAGCTCTGCGTCGATTCGATCGGTGATCGCCCGCTCATCGCGACTCACCGACGGGATGTCGACGAGCTCCGCGGTGCGAGCGAGGAGGTCCGTCAACCGACGTTCACGCCTTGTTCGCGGAGGATGTCGTTGAGGTGGGTGCGCTCGCCGGGTTCGTAGCGACGCAACACCAGCACGCACGGCAGGGTGAACTCGCCGCCGGGGAACTCGCGCTTGCGTCCGGCCTGCACGCAGATCGAGTACGGCGGCACGTCGCCCCGGCCGACCTCCTCACCGGTCTGCGAGTCGATCACGGGGATGCCCGGGTTGAGGATCACGCCCTCACCGATCACCGCGCCCTCCCGGACGCGTGCACCCTGCGTGATCATCGACCGGCTCCCGATGAGGCAGTTGTCTTCGATGAACACCGGCGCGGCCTGCGGCGGTTCGAGGACACCACCGATACCAACACCCCCGGACAGGTGCACGTTGGCCCCGATCTGGGCGCAGGAGCCGACCGTGGCCCACGTGTCGACCATCGTGTTCGCACCCACTCGGGCGCCGATGTTCACGTAGCTCGGCATCATGATCACGCCTGGTTCGATGAACGCACCGAACCGAGCCGACGCACCGGGCACCACCCGTACCCCGCGAGCGCTGTAGTCCTGCTTGAGCGGGATCTTGTCGACGTACTCGAACGGACCCAGATGGGTCGTCTGCATCGCCGACAGTGAGAACAGCAGCAGGATGGCCCGCTTCACCCACTCATTGACGACGACTTCACCATCGATGAGCTCGGCGACGCGCAACTCTCCGCGGTCGAGCCGGGCGATCACGCTGAACACGAACTCACGGGCGTCGGGATTGCCCGCCAGCTCGTCGCGCCGGCCCCACAACTCCTCGATCTGTTCTTGGAGGTCGGTCATGACGAGCAAAGCTAGGCCGCCGATCGGTACGGCAATGCACCACTAATGTCACGAGGCGCCGAGACCTGGGGTGACCGCATGGCGAATGGTGGAACAACGGGAGGTGACCTGGATCGCTTGCAAGACCAGGTCGATGCCACCCGCACCGAACTCGGTGAGGTAGCCGGGGCAGTAAGCGGCCTGACCGAGCTCGTCACCGATCTCGTGCGCCGCTCCGCCTCGGGCACCGACTACCAGAGCGACCGGTGGCAGGCCCGCCTCGGGAGCCTCGAGACCCGCCTCGAGATGCTCGAGACCGCCATTCGCGTCGAGGTCGAGCGCATCCGCGGCACCGTCGGCGCAGTCGACGCGCTGGCCGACGATTTCAAGGCGACCGTCGGGAGCACCCACAACCTGGTCGACCTCGCCGCCGACATCAGCGACCGGATCTCGACCCTCGATTCGCTCGAACGTGGCGTGCGCGGCGCGGCACAAGAGATCGCGACGACAGTCGACAACCGGTTCGATCAAGAGGCCGCGCTCCGTGAACGTCGTGACTCGACGCTCGCCGAACGCGTCAGCGGCGTGCTCGAGCGCGTCGACGAGCTCACGGAGGCCGCCCGCGAACAGGCAGGCGCCCGCGCCCGTCTCGACGACATCGACCGCGCCGTCGCGCAGACGCAAGAGAGCCTGGCCGGCCTGGGGGCGAAGCTCGAAGGGGTCGCCAAGGTCACGGCCGACCTCCCATCGATCGAAGACCGGCTGACGACGCAGCTGCGCGGCGCCACTGCGTGGGGTGACCTCCTCGACCAACTCAGCGCGCAGGTCGGCCGCGTGCACGACCGCCTCGACGCCGGCAGCGACGCGCAGGCATCGGTGGCGACGAGCCTGGCCGACCTCACGCGCGACCTCGACGCGTTGCGGGCCGACCAGCCACAGCTCGCGTCCCGTCTCGACGAGCTCGCCGCCGACATCTCGCACCTGCAGGGCGTGATCGCCACGCCGAACGAAGCGCTGCTGAACGTCGGCGAGCGACTCAGCACCCTGGCCGCCGACATCTCGCACCTGCAGGGCGTGATCGCGACGCCGAACGAAGCGCTGCTGAACGTCGGCGACCGCCTCGACGCCCTCGCCGCGGCGATGCGCAGCGTGGTGGCGTCGCAGCCCGACCCTCGCCCGCAACTCGAGCAACTCACCTCCGCGGTCGACGCGTTGCGATCGGGTCAACCCGATCTCGAGCCCGCGCTCGACCAGCTGGCGGC
>Ga0105245_10006260_pt1 | contig 10472 bp, 7 predicted proteins | sample KBSM54metaG_FD_81523 | JGI IMG/M metagenome (GOLD analysis project Ga0105245, IMG submission 81523) | Miscanthus rhizosphere microbial communities from Kellogg Biological Station, Michigan, USA - KBS M5-4 metaG | ecosystem: Host-associated > Plants > Roots > Rhizosphere > Soil | place: Michigan...
CGCGCGTTCGCGACGCCGTTGAGCGCCACGCCGCCGCTCAGACACAGATCCGGAAGGCCGGTCTCACGGTGCAGCTCGCGGGTGATGTCCACCAGGGTGTCTTCGAGAACCGACTGGACGCTCGCGGCACACTCGGCGTAGCGGCGTCCGTCCGCCGTCTCGAGATCGATCGGTTCGTACGGGTTGCGCGGACGCCCGAACAGCCCGACGAATCGCGGCGAATAGGACTGCCTGGCCGTCGTCTGATACTCGAAGTACTTCATGTCGAGGGCGAACGCCCCGTCGGGCGTGCGCCGGATCAACTTGCGGACCGCGTCCGTCATCGTCGGCCGCCCGTAGGCGGCGAGCCCCATGACTTTGTATTCGTCCTCGTTCACGGCGAAGCCCAGGAAAGCGGTGAACGTGGAATACAGCATGCCGAGCGAGTGCGGATACCGGACCTCCCTGTGGAGCGTGATGCTGGCGCCGCGGCCGGGGCACCGCTCGCCCTGGCCGACCGTCAGCGTGGCCCACTCGCCGACGCCGTCAGCCGTCAGGATCGCGGCGCGGCTGGTCGGCGCCGTCAGAAAACCCGCCGCCGCGTGCGACTGGTGATGGCCGGTGAACAGGATCTTCGATCGCGGCACGCCCAGCTGCGACGAGATGATGCCGCGGACCCAGACCTTTTCACCGAGCGAGTTCTTGATGGCGTGGGGAAAGGATCGCCAGGAGTGCGGAAAGGTGCGGAGCGCGGAGGTCAGGATCCGATCGAACTTCCGCATGCTGCGTTCGTAGAACACCACGGCGTCGAGGTCGCCCGGCTGCAGGCCGGCGTGATCCAGACACCACTCGATGGCGCCGAGCGGAAATGCCGCGTCGTTCTTGCGGCGCGACAAGCGCTCTTCCTGCACGGCACAGGCGGGCACGCCGTCGATCACGAGCGCGGCGGCCGAGTCGTGGTAATGCGCGGAGATGCCGAGGACCTTCATGTCAATACTGGCTGGCAGACGGCTCGTTGTCCCGCGGCCCGATTGGCTTCCAGCCGGCGCCTTCACGGCGTTCAGCGCGTTTGGCGAGCCATGCAAACGGCGCGAGCGCCACGAAATACACGACCGTGAGGAGGACGCTGCCGAGAACATCGGCCACCGCGGCCGCCAGACGGAGGTATCGCTTCCACAAACGGCTCGCACGTGCCTGCCAGACCCGCAGGCGGTACGACTCCGGGAGCACGCGAGCGAGCTGGGTGTAGGTGTAGTTCATGTGGAACACTTCGTCGCGGAGGATTTCTTCGAAGATTGCGCGCGTCGGCGGATCGTCCGCGACAACGTCGCGATAGATCGCGAAGCGGCCGGCGGCCGCCTTTTCCGCCACGTGCAGGAACGCAAGCAGCCGGTGATCGGGCTCCCCTTCGATGGACAAATCGTCGAGGCCATGACCACCGGGAAGGGGGCTCGAGTCGAAAAGCGCTGTCGAACGCGTCGAGCGCAGGCGGAGAAGCGCGGCGCTGCGCCGGCGGAACAGGTCGGCGTGGCGCAACTCGTCGATCGCGTGCTCGAGGTACAACCGGCGCAGGAGCGGATCCGGGGTGAGTTCCGCGGCCCTGAGGATGTCGCGCCCGCCATCGCCTTCGACCTGGGAAAACGCGATCAGCTTGCGCACCCGGCGGTCGAAACTGCTCCAGACCCAGCGGTGGATCGGGCGAAGCAGGCGGTCGAGCCGTGTTCCCTGTTGAAGAGCCATGGGATTACATCTGAACCCGTAGTTTAGAAGCAAAGGCGCTGCCCCTTCCGCGCTCAGCGCTTTTGCGCGCATTTTGGGCGCGGGTGCAATAGACGGGCTTGCGCACGCGCGTAAGGCATTACGGCTGACGTAAGTACGCGTAAGACAACGGCGTTGGAATATCCTGCGAAATACGTGGAACCGGAATCTGCGTCCGGACGGTCAGGCACGCGCGTCGCTGTCGAAACGTTCACAGCGGTCATCGGAACCCTGTTTCTGCTCTGCGCTGTCTTCGCCACCCAGCGCTGGCTCGACAGGCATTTATTACCGTCCTGGTTCCTGCCGCGGTCGTGGCTGGTGCTGATCGAGTCGTCGGTCCGCGTCGTGCTGGCCGCTGGCGGTGTGTGGCTCCTGCTCTGGCTGCGCCCGCGCGCCGGACGCTTCGCGGCGTCGGCGCCGGGAACCGTCCTGCCATCGGCCATCGCGATCGTCCTCGCGCTGGTCGCGGGAGAGCTGGTCCTCCGTCAAGTCCATTCGCGCCCGGTCGGCTGGCTGGTGCCGGAGGAGGAACCGCGCCGCCGCACCGATTCCCGCCTCGGCTGGATCTTCGAGCCCGCACGAACCGGGCAACACGCCGCCGGCGCGCGCGTCATCGACTACTCGTTCGATGCGGCGGGATATCGTGTCCGGAGCCCGGACGAACCTGTGGATCCCGCGCAGCCGACGATCCTGTTCATCGGCGAGTCCGTGATGTTCGGGGAAGATCTGACGTGGGAGGAGAGCGTGCCCGCGCAGGTCGGCGCGATGACGGGGATCCAGAGCGCGAACCTCGCGGTCCACGGCTTCAGCAGCGATCAGGCGTATCTGAGACTCGAGCGGGAACTGCCCCGCTTCCGGCAGCCGGTCGCTGTCGTCTCGTTGTTCATGACCGCGATCTTCGGCCGCAACCTGGACGACAACCGGCCGCATCTGGGACCGGGCCTGGTCTGGCTTCCGGCGGCACAGGAGGGACGGCTGGCATCGCTCGCCTCGCTGCTCGTTCCTTTCCGCAGGGAACAGACGGTGGAACGCGGCATCGCGATGACACGCGACGTGCTCCGCGCGACGTCAGACCTGGCGCAGGCAAGGGGCGCACGGCCGCTGATCGCCGTCCCGCAGTTCGGCGTCGAGGACCCGGCCGAGCGCGCACTCCGGCTCCGCATCCTCGACGAAGCCGGCTTGCCGTACGTCTGGATCGAAATCGCCGACGGCTGGCGTCTCAGGCGGTCGCTCCATCCCAACGCAGCCGCCGCGCGCGCGATCGCGACAGCGATCGCGTCCGACCTGCAGCGCCTGTCTGTCCCCTAGGCCCGCGGTTCCGCCCGCGCTGAATGTCGGGAACCTTGCGTTGCAGCGTGCACCGAACAGACGCGGCGAATCCGCCAGGAGCGTTTTAGCACGTCACACTGTAAACGCGCACCGGTGGCAGGGCCGCCGATAAACCGACAAGCCGACAGATCAGCTACGATGGCATCGGACATGCTAACTGTAGGACAGTGGCAATGAGCACCTCATCCGCGCGTGCGACCGTTCTCGCGTTGGTTCTGTCGATGTCGGCGGCCGGCGTCTTCGCGCAGACGCTGGTCAAGCCGCCGAAGAACAAGTACACGCCGAAGCAGGACGTGGAGCTCGGGCGGGAAGCCGCCGCCGAAGTCCGCAAGGAATACCCCATCATCAAGGACGACCGCATCGCCCGCTACCTCGGCAAGCTCGGAGACCGGCTCGTGGCAGCGGCGCCTGCCGAGCTGAAGGAATCGGTTTACGAGTACTCGTTCACGCCGGTGAACCTCAAGGAGATCAACGCGTTCGCGCTGCCGGGCGGACCGATGTTCGTGCACCGCGGCATGTTCGACGCCGCGGCATCGGAGGGCGAAGTCGTCGGCGTCATGGCGCACGAGCTGTCGCATGTGCTGCTGCGGCACGGGACCGCCAACATGACCAAGGCGCAGAATCCCTGGCTGCAGCTGGGCCAGATCGCCGGCGTCGTCGGCGGCGCCGTGGTCGGGGGCGCAGCCGGATCAGCTATCGCGCAAGGCAGTCAGTTCGGGCTGGGCACTGTACTCCTGCGATACAGCCGTGATTTCGAGAAACAGGCGGATCTCCTCGGCGCGCAAATCATGGCGCGCGCCGGCTACGACCCGCGCGCGCTCGCGCACATGTTCGAGACGATCGAGCGCGACGCGAAGAGCAACGGCGGAGGCGGCCCGCAGTGGCTGAACAGCCATCCGAACCCGGGCAACCGCACGGAGTACATCAACAAGGAAGCAACCCTGGTGGCGATTGCCAGCCCTGCCGACACCAGCGAGTTCGAGCCGATGAAGACCGCGTTTGCCGCGCTGCCGGCGGCGAAGTCGACGGCCGAACTGGCGAAGGCGAAGAGCACGTCCGGTGGCGGCGAATCGGTTCAGGCGGTCGGAACCCCGGGGCAGCCCGTGCCGCCGCCGTCGTCGCAGTATCGCGACATCCGCGGCGGCAACGTGTTCCGGGCGTCGGTGCCGTCCAACTGGACGGCTGTGTCGTCGAACAGCGCAGTCAAAGTGGTCCCGCAAAACGGGTACGGTCCGTACAAAGGCGAGACGGTGTTCAGCCACGGCGTCGAGTTCGGCGTGGCGAAAGCCGCGTCTCGCGATCTGCAGGACGCGACGGACGCGTGGCTGAAAGCCGTGACGCAGAACAATCCCGGGCTCCGCGTCGCCGGCGAACAGAAAACGACGCGGATTTCAGATCGTTCGGCCCTCAGCACGCCGCTCGTGAACCCTTCCCCGCTCGGCGGCCAGGAGCGCATCGGCGTCTACACGACGTTCCTGGCGGACGGCAGCCTGTTCTACTACATGACGGTGACGCAGGAGAACGACGCTGATGCGCTTCGAGGCGCGTTCCAGCACGTCGTCGAGTCAATCCGGTTAACGGAAACACGCTGATCCCGTCGCGCCGCTACGCGGTCGGCCTGTGGGTGCTCTTCGCGCTCTTCCTGTGCCGCGTCGTCGCGCAGCCGCTCGCTTTGGTCGTCCATTCGGCCGTGCTGCCGCCGTTCGAGGCATGGCACAGCGGAGCGATTCCGTACAGCCTCCTGCTCGCGTCGCAGCTGTTGATCCTCGCGGCCTCCGGCTGGATTTCCTGGCGCTTCTCGATCGGCGCCGTCGAACCCAGGCGCCCGATCGGCCTCGCGGCCATCGCGGTCGGCGGACTGTATTTCCTGGGCATGGTGGCGCGCCTCGTCCTGGGCGCCACGGTGCTCAGTGACGTGCGCTGGTTCGCGAGCCCCGTCCCGACGGTGTTCCACCTGGTGCTCGCGGGTTATTTGCTGCTCGTCGGCCGCTTTCACTATGTTCATGGAGAGCCTGCCCTGAGCCGATAAACCCGACATGGCAGCAGGCAGGACCAGCTGGCTACCGTTTCTGCACTATCCGGCGGTCATGACGGCTACGTTTGCGGTGTTCGCCCTGCTGCGCGCCGCGGGCGCCCCCCTCGTTGCGAGCACCTACATCCCGGTTCTGCTCGCCGCTGCGCTCGTGACCTGGCTCGAACTGCGGTTCCCGCACAGGCCGGACTGGCGCCCGCCGGTCAGCGAAATCAAGACCGATCTCGGGTTCATGGCAGTGGTGCAGCTCGCGTTCCCCCCACTCGTGGGCTTCGTCTTCACCTACGCGCTGATCGAGCCCGCGCGCGCGCTGCACCTGCCCGTCGCGGCGCTCTGGCCGCATGCCTGGCCCATCTGGGCGCAGGCGGTGCTGATGGTGCTGGTCGTGGATCTTCTGAGGTACTGGCTGCATCGCGCCGCGCACGAGAGCGATACGCTCTGGCGCCTCCACTCGGTCCACCATTCCGTCGAGCAGCTGTACTGGTTGAACACGGCGCGCTTTCACTTCATCGAGAAAGCGCTGCAGATGACGCTCGACAGCCTTCCGTTCCTGCTGATGGCGGTTGAACCGGCCGTGCTGTCGCTCTACTACATCGCGTACGCGACCAACGGGTTCTTCCAGCACTGCAACATCGACCTGCGCTACGGCGTTCTCAACTACATCGTCGGGAGCGCCGAAACGCACCGGTGGCACCATTCGAGAATTCCCCGCGAGTCCAACGCCAACTACGGCAACACGGTCATCATCTGGGATCTCGTCTTCGGCACGTGGTTCCTGCCGCGCGAGCGCGACGTTGAATCGATTGGACTGCAGGACCCCGGCTATCCGAAGTCCTTCTGGGCGTTGATGCGCGCCCCGTTCAGCCGATGACGCCGAGTCTGGCATTCCGCGCCGGGATGCTGACGTACGCGGCGCGATACTGGCTGCCCGTCCACCGGCAGGCCCTGCGGCCGGACCGCGAACAGGAGCGCGTGCTCCTGGCGATTTTGAACGCGAACCGCACGACGGAATTCGGCCTCGAGCACGCCTTCGCCGGCATCCGAACGTCCGAACAGTACCGTCAGCACGTGCCCGTGCAGGAATACGACACGCTGCGCCCGTACATCGAGCGCCAGCGCACCACGGGCGCCGCCGCGCTGACAACCGAAGCGCCGGTCTTCTACGCGCAGACGAGCGGTTCGACCGGAACGCCCAAGTACATTCCGATCCCGCCGTCGACGCTGCGCACCCATCGCGCCGAACAGGCGCTGTTCACCTACCTGCAGTACCGCGCCTGCCCGGCAGCATTTTCCGGTAAGGCTCTCGGCATCATGGGCGCGGCGGTCGAAGGCCACCTCGATTCCGGCCATCACGTCGGATCGGTTTCGGGGTATCTCTACGAATCGCTTCCTCCGTCGGTTCGCGCGCGATTCGTGCTGCCGCCGGCCGTGTCGTCCATCGGAGACTACGACCTCAAGTACCTGGTGATTCTGAGGCTGGCGCTCGCGTTTCCCGGCATCACGTACATGGGATCGCCGAACCCGTCAACGTTTCTCCGGCTCCTCGATATCCTGAACACCCGCCGGGACGAGCTGGCTCGCTCGCTCGAAACGGGTTCGTTCCCGGAGCTCGATGCCCTGGACGGCGGAACGCGTGCAATCGTGGCGCGGCATCTCCGGGCCGATCGCTCGCGCGCGTTCCAGCTTCGAGGGGCGGCGCCGCTGACGTTCGCGAGCCTCTGGCCCGAGATCAGGCTGGTCACGACCTGGACGGGCGGCAGCTGCGGCATCGCGCTCGACAGACTGCGCCACACGCTGCCCGCTGAAGCCAGGGTGATGGAACTCGGTTACCAGGCGACCGAGTGCCGCGGAACCATCGCGATCGACGCCGAGACACCGGGCGGGCTGCCGCCCTTTCATCATCACTTCTTCGAGTTCGTCGAGCAGGACGCCTGGGACAGCGGCCGGCCCGCGTTCCTCGTTCTCGGCGAACTGACGGAAGGCCGGCGCTACTACATCGTGATCACGACGGCCGCAGGACTGTACCGCTACTTCATGAACGACCTGGTGGAGGTCACCGGGTTCCATCGCCGGACTCCGCTGCTGCGATTCGTGCAGAAGGGCAAGGGCGTCACGAACCTGACCGGGGAAAAGCTGTACGAAGGACAGGTCATTCAGGCCGTGCAGGGCGCGTCACGGGCCTTCGGGTTGGCCGCGCCGTTTTTCCTCCTCGTCGGCGACGAAGATCGGCCGTCGTACCGCCTGTTCCTCGAGGGCGACGCGCCGGCCAGGCCGCCAGTGGCCGATGTCGCGGCCGCGGTCGACGAGCGCCTGGGCGACCTGAATATCGAATATCGCAGCAAGCGCGCCAGCGGACGTCTCGCCCCGCTGACGATCGCTTGGCTGAAGCCGGGGTCGGGCGAGGCCTACAAGGCCGCGTGCGTCCGGTCCGGCCAGCGCGAGGGACAGTTCAAACCCGTCGTGCTTCAGTACCGGAGCAAGCTGGCGTTGCCGCTCGAGCCTTATGTCGTCGGGTGAGCTGCGGATCGACCGGTTCCGGTTCCATGAACTGAAGATTCCGTTCACGGTGGCATTCCGGCACGCCGCGGCCGAGCGTACGGAAACCGAGACCGCGTGGATTGACGCGATCGCCGCCGACGGGACAGTCGGAAGCGGCGAATCCTGCCCCAGGCCGTACGTCACGGGAGAAACGCTCGCGACGGCGGGCGAGTTCGTCGCCCGCCACGAAGCCGACCTGCGCCGTCAGATCACCAGCGTCGAAACATTGCGGGGATGGATCGCCCGGCATGAGCAGGAGATCGACGCCGCTCCCGCCGCGTGGTGCGCGCTGGAACTGTCCGTGCTCGACCTGCTCGGCAAACGGGCAGGCGTTCCTGTGGAAACGCTCCTGTCGATGGCGCCGCTCTCCGGCACGTTCCGCTACACCGCGGTCCTCGGCGACGCATCCCCGGCTGCGTTCCAGGCAATGGCGGAACGGTACTGGCGTATGGGCTTCAGAGATTTCAAAGTGAAGCTCTCCGACGACACCCGGCGCGACCGCGGAAAGCTGGCCGCGTTCGAGAACTGGCCAGAGGGCTCGTTCCGGGCGCGCGCCGACGCGAACAACCTCTGGCCTGACGCGGAAACCGCCGTCGCCGGCCTCCGGAACCTCGGCTACCCGTTCTTCGCCGTCGAAGAGCCCATCGCGAGGGAGCAGTACGCTGCCCTTTCGCGCATCTCGGAAGCCACAGCGTGCCCGATCATCCTCGACGAAAGCTGCGTGCGTCGCGGCCAGCTGCGGCTGCTCGACGGACCGTCGACGCGGTGGCTGATCAACGTTCGCGTATCGAAGATGGGCGGAATCATCCGCTCGCTCGAGCTGATCGACGAGGCGCGGGCTCGAGGAATCGGCATCATCGTCGGCGCCCAGGTCGGTGAGACGAGCCTGCTCACGCGCGCGGCGCTCACGGCCGCACGCGCGGCAGGTGACGCGCTGGTGGCTCAGGAAGGTGCGTTCGGAACCTTCCTGCTGGAGCGCGACGTCTGCGCTCCGCCGCTGATGTTTGGCGCGGGCGGGGTCCTCGACACAGCCGCGCACCCCATGCTCGCCGCGCCGGGCCTCGGGACATTCGCCGCCTGACGACTGCGCGTAGCGTCCGCCTTCAGGCGGACGTCTACCGGCCGGCTGAAGCCGGCCGCTACGTTGTTCTCGAAAACGCGCTAGTCGGCTCGAAGCGCCTTCACCGGGTCCACGCCGGTCGCACGGTGCGCGGGGACGTAGCTGGCGAGCGCGGCCACCATGAGCAGCAGCATCGCGACCGCCGCGTAGGTCGTGGCATCGAGCGGGGCGATCCCAAACAGCAGCGACGTCATGAAACGCGTGAGCCCCGCGGCGGCGCCAAGCCCGAACGCGACGCCGACGGCCGCGAGCGCGACCGCCTGCCGGACGAACATCCGCCGGAGCTCCGCCTGCTGCGCGCCGAGCGCAACCCGGATACCGATTTCGCGGGTGCGCTGCGCGACCGTGTACGCGATGACGCCGTAGATGCCGACCGTGCCGAGGATGAGCGCGATGCCGCCGGCGATTGCCAGCATCACCACCGTGAACGACGTCCGCGCCAGCGATCGATCCACGACGGCCTTGAGCGTCCGGACCTGGGCCAGCGGAAGGCTCGCGTTGACGCTCCACACCGCCCTGCGGACCTGGTTCAGGAGCACGTCCGTACCCGCCTGATCGCTGCGGATCGCGAAGGTGACCGCCCGCTGGATCTGAACCGGGTTGCCCCAGAAATTGTCGATGAGCATGGGCCAGTAGACGGTCGCCCGCGCCGCCTCATGCAGACCATCGTCGTGCACGTCGCCGACGACGCCGACGATTTCGTGCCACGGGCCGGTGGGGTTCTCGCGGATGCGCTTTCCGAGAGCCGCGGCCGGAACCCGCCAGAGCTCCCGCGCCAGGTTTTCCGAGATGACCGCGATCGCCTTGCGTTGATAGAGATCCGTCCAGGTCAGGTCACGCCCGGCAATCTGCCGGATGCCAAGCGTCTGAAAGAAGCCCGGCGACACGAACTTGAACCGTCGAATCGGCGGAAGCTCGCCCTCCCTGTAGGTCTTGCCCTCGACGATGAGCACGTCGTTGCTGTTGAACGGCTCCATCGGCGCCGAGCTCGTGAACGCGGCGGCCGACACGCCCGGGATGGCCGCGACGGCGTCGCGGATGGCGCTCTGCATGCGAACCACGCGCTCCGGGTTCTCGATCTGCGTTTCGGGGATGGCGATGCGCACCAGCTGAAGCCGATCCGCGCCCGTGAAGCCCGCATCGACCGCCCGCAGGGCGAGAAAGCTGCGAATCATCAGCCCGGAACCCACCAGCAGCACGAGCGCCAGCGCGACCTGCACGACCACGAGCGTCTGCCGCGCCCGGTGCCGATCGAGGCTGTGGGTCGACGTTCGGCTCGATCCTCCGAGCGCCGGCGTCACGTTCCGTCCGAAGCGCCGGAGCACGGGGATGACGCCGAACAACAGGCCGGACAGGATGGAAACCGCCACGGCGAACAGGAGCACGATGGGATCGACGGCGATCTCATCCAGCCGCGGCAGCGACGCGGGCCCGATCGCGACGAGCAACCGGAGAATCACGATGGTCAGGGCGATTCCCAGCACACCGCTCAGGGACGTCAGCGCGAGGCTTTCGAGCAGCCACTCCCGCAGCAGCCGCCAGCGGCCGGCACCGAGCGCGGCGCGGACCGCGGTTTCCTGCTGGCGGCCTTCCGCGCGCACGAGCAGGAGGTTCGCGACGTTCGCGCACGCGATCAGCAGCACCATTCCGACGGTGCCCATCAGCACCCACAGCACGGACCCGACGTCGCCGACGAATTCCGCCTTGACGAGCCGC
>Ga0105245_10006263_pt1 | contig 10469 bp, 6 predicted proteins | sample KBSM54metaG_FD_81523 | JGI IMG/M metagenome (GOLD analysis project Ga0105245, IMG submission 81523) | Miscanthus rhizosphere microbial communities from Kellogg Biological Station, Michigan, USA - KBS M5-4 metaG | ecosystem: Host-associated > Plants > Roots > Rhizosphere > Soil | place: Michigan...
AACTTCATGGCGCTGGTCACCGTGGTACCCAGGCCGGCGTGGACCTCTGTGGCATTGGAATATCCCAGGACCGCTTTCACATTCGCTATGGAAAGCTCGCCACAAACCATTACAGAAATTCGGCCCTGTGACTGCTGCACCAAATTCTTCAAGGTAGGCATTGCATCAACGGCGCTCCTTTTGCTGCCGGAAGTTAACACCCGATCTGCGCCAACGGCCACCAGGTCTTCTAATGCCTGCTCCAAATCGCATGACATATCGAAGGCTCGATGACAGGTGACTTTTAGGGGATGCGCCATGTCAATCAGCTGCCGCATTCGGTCCTTATCCACCGTGCCATCGATATTCAAGATGCCAAACACAACGCCATTTGCGCCGAGTTGCTTTGCGATGAGGATATCGCGCTGCATGATGCCGAACTCGTCGGCACTGTAGCAGAAATCTCCGCCACGCGGACGGACCATTACATGGAGTCCGATCTCAATCTTCTTGCGCACGGCGGCAATCATCCCCGCGCTGGGCGTGGTGCCGCCTTCAGGAAGGCCGGCACACAACTCTACCCGATCTGCGCCGCCATGCTCTGAATTAACGGCGGACTCCACTGAGTCGATACAAATTTCCAGCAGAATTTTGCCGGGACGAATTTGCGGCTGAGCTACCACACGCGGCAACGATTCTCGCGCACCATGGGCTGTCCGGCTTTGCAACTGAATGCCTGCTGGAATTCAGGTATGTTTACCATCAGTCCGTTCACGCGATATTTACCCGGTGAGTGCTCATTGGTGATGGCATTGGCGCGCAGGTTTTCCGGGCGCTGCGTTTCGCAAGCCCATTGTGCATAGCCGATAAAGAAACGCTGGTCCGGCGTGAAGCCGTCACGATTCTCAAGTTGCTTGCCTTGTGTATCGGCTTTCCACGCCATATACGCCAGGATCAGCCCACCCAGATCGGCAACGTCTTCGCCTTCTGTGAGCTTGCTGTTGATCTTGATATCGTCGACGATTGTGTATCCCGCGTACTGGTCCACGATGCATTGCGCGCGTTTTTCAAACTGCGCGCCATCTTCCTTGGTCCACCAATCGCGTAGATTACCCTTGGCATCAAATTGACGACCTTGATCGTCAAAGCCATGCGTCAACTCATGGCCAATTGTGCCGCCCGTGTTGCCGTAATTCGGAGCATCATCCAACTTGGGGTCATAGAGAGGCGGCTGCAGGACGCCAGCAGGAAAGTTGATGTCATTCATCTGCGGATTGTAATAGGCATTTACCGTGGGCGGTGTCATGCCCCACTCGCCGCGATCAAGTGGTTTACCGATTTTTGCCAGCTGGCGATGCGACTCAAACATGGTGGCGCGATGCACGTTCCCCACAAAATCATCAGCCATGATGTCAACAGAACTGTAGTCGCGCCACTTGTCCGGGTAGCCGATTTTGTTGACCACCGAGTGGAGTTTCTCAAGCGCCTGCTTCTTCGTTTCCGGACCCATCCATGTGAGTTGCTTGATATCGTCTTCCATCGCCTGTTCGATCAACTTGGTCATCTTCAGGGTGCTCTGCTTGGTTTCCTGGCTGAACGCGCGGTTCACAAATTCCTGGCCCAGGGCTTCGCCCAGTTGTCTGTCGGTCAGACGCACGCAGCGTTTCCACCGCGGAGCAATTTGCTCCACGCCGCGCAGCGTATGGGAGTAAAAATCAAAATTCTGCTGCACAAACTTTGAAGAGAGATAGGGCGCATTGGCGCTGGCAACATGCCAGCGCAGATACGTTTTTAGATCGTCAAGACTGTTGCTCTGGATCTGGCGATCCAGTTCCTGATAAAACTTTGGCTCGGTAACGTTGAATGTGCTTACCTGTTCAATCCCAGCGATCTTGAGGTAAGTATTCCAATCGAAGTCTGGAGTGAGGGCCTGGAGCTGCTTGCGGTCCATTTTGTGAAACAGGTTGTGCGGATCGCGCTGCTCCACGCGGGTGAGCGACGCTTTGGCCAACGCGGTTTCAATCTTCATGATGACGGCAGCCTCGCGCTTGGCTGCTTCGGGGGAATCACCCAGCAACTCCAGCATCTTCTGCACATGGACAAGATATTTTTGCCGGATTTCCTCTGACTTCGCTTCAGGTTTGGTGTAATAGTCGCGATCAGGCAGGCCCAGGCCGCCGGCGGTGGCGAAAGCGATGACCTGATTGGAATCAGAAAAGTCCTGGTCAGAGCCAAAGCCGAATAACAAACCATCAGTGGCGTTCGCCAGATGCTCACGCCCCAGCAATGCTGCCAGGTCTTTTTTGTTCTTAAGCGATGCGATTGCGTCAAGAGCCGGCTTCAAGGGCGCCACGCCCAGCTTCTCCACTTCTGCCTCATTCATGCATGCGGAAAAGTAGTCGCCGATTTTCTGTTGTGTCGCGGTGCGTCCGCTGGTCTTCTTCGCCAGATCGTCAAGGATGCCCCAGAGGAAGCGTTGGTTATCGACCGTAAGCTTGCCATAAACGCTCCAGGCCGCCTGGTCGGGCGGAATGGGATTGTTCTTCATCCAACCGCCACAAGTGTACTGATAAAAATCCACACACGGATCGGCTGACTTATCCATTGACGGGAGATCGAGGCTGGGCGTGTAAGGCAGCGCGGTAACTGGCTTGTCGTCGATGACAGCCACCGGGTTAGCGACGCCGGGTTTTTCCGGCTTTTGCGCGGGCTGCTCCTGCGCGGAGCTTTGGATAAATACTGCAGATGAGAGCAGAAGTGTAGCGGATAGAAGTTTGTTTAGATGCATTCGTCAGTCCCTCAAAGAATCGGGGTTAGTGTACAGGAATTGGCTTCATATTGGACGAATCGAAGCGGGTAAGCGTTGGGAGATAATTATCAAACGCTCTCAGCCACCGGCACGTCGACCGGAAACCCGGCTTGACGCCACGCGTCAAAGCCCCCAACAACGTTCATTACGTCTTTCAAGCCCGCCCGTTGCAGCAGGCTGCAGGCAATCATGCTGCGATAGCCGCCCTGGCAATGGACAGCCACCGGCGCTGATGGATCAAGCTCAGGCGCAGAAATCTTGAAATTATCCAGCGGAAACCACTCGGCTCCTTCGATGTGTCCCGCATGCCACTCTGGCTCGCGGCGAACATCAAGCACCTGCAAACTCCCGCTTCGCTGTCGCGATAGCTCCTGCACCGTGATCTGCGGCACAGTGGCTACGGGAAGCCCACCCTGCTTCCACGCCACAAAACCACCCTGCAAAAATCCGCGCGGATCTTCAATGCCTACGCGCGCCAAACGAAGCCGTGCTTCAGAATATTGCTCCGGCGTATCGGCAACCAGCACTGGGCGTGCGTTCAGGCCCATGATGGCTCCGGCCCATGAGGCAAACTGTCCGGACAGCGCGATGTTGACCGAGCTAGGAACATGGGCCGCGGCAAAATCCGCGTTGGGGCGAACGTCGAGCACAAAGACGCCTTGTTGCAAAAGTTCATTAAGCTCGGCTGCGGAAATCGGTGGAAGGTCGCGCAATTCTGAAAGCGGGGTGGCGCCTGTGCGGTTGATTTGTGCGTCCTGCAGAAAGTATTCTGGGCGTGACGGCAGGTTCTCTGTCAGCTGACGAATGAATTCTTCGCGGCTCTTAATCTGAAGCGCGTAATTGGTCAGCTTTTCCGTTCCGATCGCGGACGACCGCTCCGCCCGCATGTTGCGTCCGCAGAGCGAACCGGCTCCGTGCGCGGGATAGACCAACACCTGGTCGCCGAGCTTCATTAGCTTTTCATGCAGGCTGTCATAGAGTTTGCCCGCCAGCTGCTGCGGCGTGTGTGTTTTGGAGAGATCGGGACGGCCTACGTCGCCGATAAACAAGGTATCGCCCGTCAAGACTGCCCACGGATTTGGCGACTTTTCTTCATCGATAACAACCAGGCAAATGCCTTCAGGAGTATGGCCGGGCGTTTCCAGCGCGCGAATAAGCAGCTTGCCGAATCGCACTGCTGAGCCGTCATTCAACGCTACATGCGGGAACGTTGCGCCAGCCTGTGCGCCGATATAGATTTTTGCCCCTGTACGTTTCGCCAGTTCCAGATGTCCGGACACGAAATCGGCATGGAGATGGGTTTCAAAAATGTGGCGGATTTTCAGGCCCTGCTGTTCCGCGGCCTTTAGGTAAATTTCCACGTCGCGTTGCGGGTCCACAACCGCGGCTTCGCCTTCAGATCCCAGCATGTAAGAAGCATGCGCCAGGCATCCAAGATAAAACTGCTCAAAATACATCGACACTCCTCGCAGGCGATCTGCCCGCCGGTACGTGCTTGTTTCATCATAATCCGAAATTATGCCGCCTGCTGGCGTGCAGCAGACGCTCCCTTGAGCGCATAGAAAATAATGTAAGCGTAACAAAGCACCGGCAGGATGAACGCGTGATGGATACCGATGCGATCAGCCAGAAAACCTTGCAGCTCAGGAATTATTGCGCCGCCGACAATAGCCGCCACGAGCAAGCCCGATCCTTTTCCCGTGAGCGGCCCAAGCCCGGCTATGGCCAAGGTGAAAATGCTGGGGAACATAATGGAATTGAATAGACCAACCAAGATAAGCGTCCACATCGCAAGATGGCCGAGGGTGAGCATGGAGACTGTTACCAGCAACGCGGCGACAATCGCATTGAATGCCAGGAGCGTCTGCGTTCTAAATCGCTGGAGCAACGCTGAGCCAGCAAACCGACCAATCATTGCGCCGAACCAATAATATTGCAGGTGACCAGCGGCGTCCTTCAATGAGAGGCCGCCAATTTCTTTCTGATTGAAGTAGTTGGTCATGAAGCTTCCAATGGCGACCTCCGCTCCCACGTAAACGAATATCCCCACTGCGCCCAGCACCAGCCGTCGATGCTGCCAGATACTGCCTGTCGCGTGACCATGCGCTTCAGCGTATTCAATAACCGGCAGCTTGAACCATGTCACAGTCGCCGCGAGGAGTATCAACGCCAAAGCAAGTCCGATATACGGCCCTTTCACAGACGCGGCTTGCTGTATGCGATAGCTATGCAATTGATCTGCGCTCATTGCATGCAAGACTTCAATGCCGGCCGGCGCCAGCGCGGCGCCCAAAATGAGCCAGCTTCCAAATCGTGGGGCCAGTGTGGTTCCCAGCGAATTAAAAGCCTGCGTCAGGTTCAATCGGCTGGAGGCAGTGCGAGGCGGACCGAGAATCGCCACATACGGATTGGCCGAGGTTTGTAGAATAGTCATGCCCGCCGCCAGGACAATCAAAGCCGTTAGAAACAGCGGAAATGACGGGATTGACGCAGCCGGAACAAACATAAGAGCACCGGTGGCCATGGTTAGAAGTCCGGCCACCATGGACCGTTTGTAGCCGATCCACTCAACGATTTTGCCCGATGGCATGGAGAACAGGAAATAAGAAGAGAAGAAAGAAAACTGCACCAGCATGACCTCTGTGTAATTGAGGTCGAAGATGTTCTTTAAATGCGGAATCAGAATGTCATTCAGGCAGGTGAGAAATCCCCAGGCAAAAAACAGGGTTGAGACCATAGCCATGGCCCGGAAATCGGTTTTCTCCGGAGCGCGGTCCAGCGGAGCGGTAACGGGATCGGATTGGCTGAGGATAGCGATGTGGCACGACTCTGCACGAGATCAAGGAGCGACTGATAAGCATACCAGCGCCGGGTTTCCGGGACCCACACGCTATTCGCAGATGAAATCGTTGTCTATCTGGAGTTGAGCCTGAGGCGCAAATTCCGCGGCTGTAAGCAGGTTATAATTCACTTACTATGGCGGTTGCGGCTACGTCACACACCGGGCAAGCAACACTCCTGATTGAAGTTGCGGGGATCCAGCGCCATATCGTTATCACCAAATCGCCGTTTACGTTGGGGCGCGCCGACGGCTGCGATGCCACCATTGCTGATCTGAAAATTTCTCGCCAGCACGCCCAAATGGTGATGGAAGGCGCTGACTACTACATTGTGGACTGCGGAAGCCGCCATGGCACCTTCGTAAACGGCTCGCGATGTCAGCGCGCCAAGCTCAAAAATAAAGATGAAGTTACGTTCGGCGTGGCCGGGATAAGAATCATTTTCCGCCAGGGCGCGGTCTCGCACACTACAAATAATTCCACGAATCTGCTGCTGTCACGGCTGGTATCACAGTCCGATACGTCTGACCTGGAAAAGCTGCGCCTGTTTCTTGAAGCCGCCCGCAGCCTCACCAGCGGCGGTGTGGTGTTGAATGAAGTGCTTGGCAACATGCTCGATTATGCCTTGAGGATCACCAAAGCTGAGCGCGGGTTTGTCTACTTGAAAGACGCGACAAAAGGTGGGCGGGCGGTGCTGGCGTGTGGGCGGGACAATAACGGCGCGAGCCTGACCAATGACGTGAGAGTTTCCCATTCAGTAGTGGAAGAAGCCCTGGCCTCAGCGGCAGAGTTCATTACCGGTGACGCTTTAAAGCAGCAAGCGCTGGCCGAGCGGCAAAGCATTGTGATGAATGAACTCAGAACAATTATTGCCATTCCGCTAAGAGCGCGGCAGCGCGGAACTTTGCCCATCCAGGCCGATGGCGTGCTCTACCTGGACAGCCGCTCCGTCTCACTGAATCTTTCCGGAGTGAGCCATGAAGTGCTGCGCGCGTTGGCCAGTGAGTGTGCGGCGGTGCTGGAAAGCGCAAAATTGGTGGCGGCGGAACAGGCCGCGCTGCAGTACCGCAAAGAAATGGACATTGCCGCGTCCATCCAGCGCAGCCTTACTTCGGCAGCAAAGGTAGAGAACGATTTCGTCCGCGTCAATGCGTGCAGCATTCCCTGCCGTGAAGTGGGCGGTGATTTTTTCGATGTCCACGTTGCCCCCGATGCTGTAACAGTGATTGTGGCCGATGTTTCCGGCAAAGGAGTTTCGGCAGCACTGCTGGCATCCGTGATTCATGGCATGTTTTACGCGCAGATGACCAGCGGCGCCCGACTGGTGGATGCTATTGCTTCAGTCAATACATTTCTGTGTTCGCGCGTGGCTGGACAGAAGTACGCTACGTTGCTGGCCGCGCAATTGCATCGGGATGGCAAACTTGCCCTGGTGAACTGCGGCCACGTTCCCGCGATCCTTTCGCAAAATGGTAACGTGACACATGTGGAAGATGGCGACACGCCGGTGGGGCTGCTTGCTGAAGTTGACTTTCACGTGATCGAGCGCGAGCTACCAGTTGGTTCGCGGCTTTGCATATTGACTGACGGGATCAGCGAAACGGAAAACGCCGAAGGAGCGGAGTTCGGCAGCCACCTGATAGGGGGCTTCCTCTCCGCCGATGAGCCGATCCGCGAAATCCTGGATGCGGTGGAGATTTTTTGCGGCAACACAGAAGCGCAGGACGACCGCACTTTGCTGGTGCTGGAAAGAATCAAATAGCAGATTCAGGCCTGAAAGCTCAATCCTGAAAGCTGAAAGCGGCTTTCACTTTTCCTACTTCAATCACGTCGCCGGCCGTCAGCTCGCGCTGGCTGATCACTTCTTCCCCGTTGATCTTCAGCTTGGCCCTGCTCTCTGAAGGAGAGATGAAATATTTGTTGTCGCGCTTGCTGATCAGCGCGGCAGTAGTCGGGGCAAAAAAGCCTTTCAGCTTGATGGACGCCATGCTGGACTTGCCGATCATCGTCATCTTGCCGGTAAGAACGTATTTTTCCTGATCGGTCTTCCCTTCCAGAATGTTGAGCATACCAAGGCGATCTTTAGCAGCGACAAATGGATCCGCCATCCACGTGGGCCGCGAGATTCCCAGCGGGCCAGATCCTGCCGATGGAGCATTTTTGTCGGCAAGCTTTTCGCGGGCCTGCTTGGTGTCCAACATCATGGTGGCCTCAAGCTTGGGCGCCGAAGGGCCTGCCTTGACAGCCGCGACGGCAAAGTTCGGCACCGAGCTTTCATGCTTGAACTCGACCAAGTGCTTTCCGATCTTCACCTGGTCGCCGTTCTTCAGCGTAGCCTTGCCCACGCGCTCATTGTTGACGTACGTTCCGTTGAGCGAGCCAAGGTCCTCCACAATGTAGTGGTCTTTTTCCCATGTGATGCGGGCATGGTGGCCGGAAACGGCGAGGTTATCTATCTGCACGCTGTTATCCGGGAGACGGCCAATAGTTGTTGCCGCCTGCGACAGAAAGACTTCTTTTAATACCTGGCCGGTCTGTTCAAATTTCAAATAGAGTTTTGCCACTGCGGGCCTCCGAAAAGCAGCTTACCCAAAATTTTTTGATACCACGGGCGGTCAACGATCCGCACCAGCAAGCAGGTGATGTTGTCATCGCCACCGCAGTCCCGGGCCTTCTTTACCAATTCATTGCAAGCCTGCTGCAGGTCCGGCCGGCCTTGCACGATCTTGAGAATGTCTTCATCGGGCACGTAACGCGTGAGGCCGTCTGAAGCCATTACCAGCACGTCACCGGGGAGCGCGATAAGGTCCTCTATGTCGGCCTCAACCACTTCTTCTGATCCCAGCGCGCGCAAGATGATGTTCTGCATCTCAGATTGCTGAGCCTGCTGCAGAGTGATGTATCCGCGTCGCACTTGCTCCATGACGAGCGAATGGTCCTGCGTGAGCTGCTGGATTGTGCCCTGGCGGACCAGGTAAATCCTGCTATCGCCCACGTTGGCGATGGCCAGCGAGTTTCCGCGCACCAGCGCCGCGACGATTGTGGAACCCATGCCGTTGCGCCCGTTCTGTTGCTGACCAGCTTGAAAAATTGTCTTGTTCGCCAACTCGATCGCATTGGCCAGGCTCTGCACCCCGGACGAACCATTTTGTCCATTCAGCGACTGGCTAGCTGCGCCTGAAGCCTGGGTTCGGAAATAGTCCAAGAGAATATCCACGCCCATCTTGCTGGCGACTTCGCCGGCGGCTTGCCCGCCCATTCCGTCACAGACCACAAAAATGCCGTAGCGCGAATCGAAGCCAAAATTGTCTTCGTTGTTCGTGCGCACGCACCCGACGTCGGTTTTGCCGGCAACTTCCACCGCAAGCGCCATATGTGGGTCCCGTGTCTGAACCGCTGACGTTCCTATAATTGTCCCGTTCGAAACCATTATGCTGTTTTCAAAAGCAATTTTGGGGGAATTCAATATTGCTGGAGGAGATTCGCGCCTAAATTTTTTGTCGCTTCGCTCCAACCCGCTCATCAGCTTCGCTTGATTGAACGCGTTGATGCTCCTGTTACAGCAGGCTCGCCGCGTGGTCGGGCTCGCCCTTTCTTTCGATCCTTTGTATTTGTCGCTTCGCTCCAACCCGCTCATCGGCTTCGCTTGATTGAACGCGTTGATGCTCCTGTTACAGCAGGCTCGCCGCGTGGTCGGGCTCGCCGTATCTTGGGGGATTGGGCATATCTTACTCACCTTGATTTATAAGGTGCAAGTTACGGCAGGCACACGTCTTAGCCGCCAATGTGGACCATGCTGCGCGAAGGCTTGATAAACCCCGCTTCTCCAATGTGATGGCGGGCTTCTTTCTGGTCGACCACTGACCGAACGTAATCAGTTAATTCACTGTCACTGGCGCCGCGATACATTCGCCCAGCCATGTCATGATCAAGCAGGGAAAAAAGGCAGGTACGGATCTTGCCGTCTGAGGTGAGCCGCACACGCGAGCAGTGTCCGCAAAAAGGATGCGATACGGGCGCAATGATGCCGATTTCACCTTTGCCATCATCAAATGTGTAACGACGAGCTGTCTCGCTGAGTTCGTTGGGAAGCTGGCGCACGGGACGAAACTCATTCAGTTTTTCCAGAATTTCATCCATGGGGACAACGACGTCGGGCGACCAGACGCGATCTTCTTCCAGCGGCATGAATTCGATGAAACGAACGATCACGCCTTCCTCGCGGGAGAAGCGGGCGAATTCCACGATCTGATCTTCATTGAATCCGCGCAGGAGGACGCAGTTGACCTTGACCGGCTCCAATCCAGCGCGCTTGGCAGCGCGTATGCCGGCCAGCACACTGTTATAGCCGTTTGGGACGCGAGTGATGCGGGCGAATTTTTCTGCATCAACGGCGTCCATGCTGATGGTGGCGCGACGCAGGCCGGCATCTTTGAGCGGCTGAGCGAGTTCGGCCAGCAGGTGGCCGTTCGTGGTGATCGCCAGATCGGGTTTCTCGCCATTGAGCGTGCGCAATTGGGAGAGATCGCGGACGAAATCCACCAGCCCGTTGCGCAGCAGAGGCTCTCCGCCGGTGAGCCTTACTTTTTCAATGCCGGATTCAACAAAGATCCGCACTAAATGAAGGTAGTCGGCAAATGGCAGCTCAGAATACTGCGCACCTTCATTGCCGGTGCGGCAGTAGACACATTTGTAATTGCAGCGGTCAGTGATGCTGACGCGCAGGTCAGTGATAAAGCGTCCGTGTTTGTCCTGAAGCCGCATATGCTTCGTTACGATTAGTATTTGCTGATCGATTGCGAGGAGACAGAAAGGAGGGAAAGACGCCGAAGCGTGTTTCG
>Ga0105245_10006266_pt1 | contig 10467 bp, 8 predicted proteins | sample KBSM54metaG_FD_81523 | JGI IMG/M metagenome (GOLD analysis project Ga0105245, IMG submission 81523) | Miscanthus rhizosphere microbial communities from Kellogg Biological Station, Michigan, USA - KBS M5-4 metaG | ecosystem: Host-associated > Plants > Roots > Rhizosphere > Soil | place: Michigan...
GCCGGGAGCATGACCGCCAGACTCGGCGCGAAGACGGCGCCGAGCGTGCCGACGAAGAAGATCACGGCCAGGATCGTCAACGTCTTCTTGCGACCCAGATTGTCGTTCATCCGGCCGCAGGCGAGCGCGCCGATCGCGGCGCCGATCAGCAAGACGCTGGTCACCAGACCCTCGGTGACCGCGGTCAAACCGAGGTCTTGTTTCATCGGTTCCAAGGCGCCGTTGATCACGCCCGTGTCGTAGCCGAACAACAAGCCACCGAACGTGGCAATGACTGCAATCAGATCGAGACGCCGCTGATGCGGGCCGGGCCGCAGCGGGGGTAGTGAGACGGCCTGCGAGCCACGGGGGGAAGCATTGGACATGGGGGAAACTCCAGTCTGCCCGTGAAAGGGCGTGACGACGGTGTCAACGATCGATTCACGGCGGGCGGCGTGCGTGCACGAGCCCGGTGTTCGCGAACCGATTTGAACGGGAACTTTCTCTGTCGTGGTCGAATGGTCCATTGATGTCGTTCGCTCGACCGACGGCGACTAATGAATGTCGGCGACCAGGATCTTCGCGCTGCAATCCGGCGACGGTGCCCCGGTAAGTGGCCCCGTCGGATGAGGACGCGGCATCAAGACCACGCCTTACCTCGACCATGCGAGTTCGTGAGGGTCGGCGACGATTCGGCGGTCGGGCTCCCGATCTCGATCCTGCCCATGCGGGTGTTCACCGTGCTGCACCCGCACCGATGGGTCTTGGACAACGGCTTTGGCTCCTATCTCACTGCTGGCGAACGGGGATGACGGCCGTACTGAAACGATCGGGTCGGGCCGTCCCGAGCTAAGCGCGCCATGAGAGCTGCAGCCCTCTTTACTACCGATCGTTCGTGTGGCGTACATCACTAGCGCGCGCTATGTAATTCTTACAAATTGAACCAGAGGTCGCTCGACTATGTCAAGACATTCATCGCCCAGGCGAACGTCGTCAGACCTCGGCACACGGAGCAGCCGTACTTGCGCGCACTCGCAACTCGGCCGGCAGCACGATTTCCCGGTCCACGACTCGGCGCTGATCGACCCGGTCGATCACGCGTTCCACCGCGAGACGACCAAGCTCTTCGGCATGCTGCACCACGGTCGTCACCCCGACCGGAGATGTCGCGAGCGCCCCACTGTCATCGAAGCCAGTCACCGAGACGCGGCCAGGGACGCCCACCCCGTGTTGAGCGAGCAGTCCGATGGCGGCCACGGCTGTGTCGTCGTTGTAGGCGACGATTGCCGTCGGCAGATCTCGCTCGTTCAGCAACTGCTGCGCCGCCCGGTGGCCGTCGAGGAGTGATTGCCCGCCGGGAACGACTCGGCAGTGTTCGCCTAGCCCGAACAGCCGCATGCCATCGACATACGCTCGACGACGAGCGTCAGCGATCGCCGTCGAGCCGCCGTCGATATGGACGATGCGACGGTGTCCCAACTGGACCAGGTGCTCGATTGCGGCTCCGATTCCCTGCTCGTCGGACGTCCGGATCACGTCCACAGCGGGGTGATCGACCTGCCAACCGACAACCGCCAGCGGCAGCTGACCAGCCAGCAGAGGACTCGTGGTCGGTGGACTCAGCATGATCAGCGCATCGAACCTGAAGTCCTGCAACGCCTGAGCCGCCAACAACTCATCACGCCTCTGCGTCAGCGGCGCCATGATCAAGTTGTATCCCTGCTCCTCAGCCGCAGCGAACAGCCCATCGAGAAGGTCGAAGTGAAACGCCCCCACCGACAGGCCGAACATCACCCCGATCACGCGCGACCGCGGGCCTGCCAGCGAACGGGCTCTGGCGTCGGGCCGGTACCCGAGCTCACGCGCCGCCTTCAGGACCCGCTCTCTCGTCTCGGGGCTGGCTCCCGGCACACGGCGCATGACGATCGACACCAGCGCCCTCGACACGTTCGCGCGGCGAGCCACATCGACCTGCGTGACACGGGCATCCGGAAGCGGTTCACCACCGCGGGTCACCTGACCCCCTTTTCAACTCACGCTGAGCGACTCAGGGACCGACGGCTGCCGTCCGCACGTGCTCACGACTCGGAAGCGTAGTCCGCCGGTGAGCTCCGAGCCGAAAACAGTGCACGACCGCCGGACAAGCCCCCTCCGCCTGGACGTGACCCGACGGGTCGGCTGCAGCTCAGCCGTGGTGAACCTCGTCGGGGAATCGGTCACCGGTCTGCCGGCGGGCTTCGTCCATCACGCGAAGCACCTCGATGCTCACCGACAGCGGTCGAATCGGCGAACTGGTTTCACCGGCGTGGATCCGGCGCGCCACCTCCGCGGCCTGGAAGTGCAACGCCTCGTGCCTCACCCTCGGTTCGTCGTAGCGCAGCGAGCCACTCGCGTCGGATGCGGTCAGAGTGAAGCTGCCCGGCTCGTAGAACGGTCCGTCGATCGCAATGGTCGCCTGAGTGCCCGCAATCGTGGCTGCGGTCGGGGTATTGGCCAGAATCGTCGTGTGAACCACCGCTTGCCGAGCGCCGCGACTCAAGATCATTGCGGTCTGCCCGTTGACGCCGGTCGCGGCGCGGACGCCCCGTGCGAGGACGTGATCCGGGGCCCCCATCACGTCGACGACGAGGCTGACGAGATAGGTCCCCAGGTCGAGCATCGGCCCACCGGCGAGCTCTATCCGATGGATCCGGTGGCTCACCTGGAACCATTCCCCGTGGTCGGCAGTCACCGCAGACACGTCCCCGAGCACACCAGCGGCGAGCAGCTGACGTAGCACATCGAATTTCGGCAGGAACGCCGTCCAGTAAGCCTCCATGCAGAACAGCCCGCGACGGCCGGCGAACTCGGCAACCTCGACAGCCTGCGCCGCGTTGAGAGCCAGCGGTTTCTCCACCAGGGTGTGTTTGCCAGCCTCCAGCGCCATCAGCGCACACGGCAGGTGGACGTTGTGAGGCGTCGCGATGTACACCACGTCCAACCCCGGATCGGACACCAGATCCTGATAGCTCCCGTGGGAACGCGCGATTCCGAAGCGGTCAGCGAACGTCTTGGCACTCGCGATTCCTCGGGAGCCGACCGCTGCCACCTCCTGGCTCGAGTGGCGCACCAGTGCCGCGACGAACCTGTTGGCGATCCATCCCGTGCCCATCACTCCCCAGCGCAGAGTCGGCGCCGACCTCGGATCTGGCGTACGGGCGGATGGCAGGGACTCCGGAAATCCGGTCATGGCTCGACTCCTCGACGACAAAGCTGGACTACCTGCGCTCTGCCGTATCCTGCCTGGTCCACCACTCGCGTCTGGCTTCACGGTCTGCGTCGAGTGCGTCCTGCTCGATGACTCGGCGCGTGGGAGCGACGCATCACTGAAAGTCGCGAAGGAAGCGGTTCAGCGACGGTCTAGGGGCGTTGGATGCGGTGGCGGCGACCACGACCTGTCGGCTGATATCTCGCAACTTGAGATTGTTGTCGCACGACCACTGGCGCAGCAGATTGAAAGCGGTGTCGGCATCGATCCCGTAATGGCGGATCAGGATGCCTTTGGACTGTTCGATGAGCGGCAACGTTTCGAGCCGGCGCCGGAGATGGAAGAGCTCCAGATCTCCATCGGCGATGTCGGCCGGCGGATCGGCAGTCTTGTGATCGACGCCGGGCTCGCCAGCAGGGATGAGATCAGAGCCGCCGTCCGCGCCCCTCAGGCTGGAGGCTTGCCGCGCGTCCCCGTCATCGCCGTCAGGGGCGGGAAGCTCGCCAGCGTCGTACTCCTTGCGTCGAGGACTTGCCGAGGTGCTCGGTGTCATGTCGGTGACCTCTTGTCTTGGCTGTCTGAACCAACGAGGAGTTTACGTTGTAAGCGCAAGCCTGTCGCCCGATCAGGCCCGATCATCGACGGCGGTGTCGGTTCTGATCAGGAGCCGACGTGGAGTGCCATGACGATGCGGGCGCTGCCCTGGCTGAGTTTCGCGCGATTCCGAACGGGACGGAGGTCGGACAGGTCCTGGGTCGGAGTCGACGCCGGTTCAGGCCAGGTCCCGGGCCCGGCGTTCGCAGCCGCGGTGAGTAGTAGTCATGCACAGGCCAGTTATGGTGGCGATATTTCGATCTCGACGGATGGAGTCGCCGGTGACGGACGTCTTGTTGTTCCACCACGCCCAGGGATTGACTGCGGGAGTGCGATCATTCGCGGACGTGTTGCGAGAAGCCGGACACACGGTGGTGGTACCCGACTTCTACGACGGTCGGACCTTCGCCACCCTGGACGAGGGCATGGCCCACGCCATGGAGATCGGTCTCGACCAGATCCTGGAGCGGAACGTCCGAACTGCCGACGACCTTCCGAGCAACCTCGTCTACGCCGGGTTCTCGCTCGGCGAGATGTCGGCTCAGAAACTCGCCCAGACCCGGCCCGGGGCTCTCGGGGCGTTGCTGTTCTACTCCTGCATCCCGATCACCGGTCAATGGGCCTTCGGGCCGTGGCCCGACGGGGTCCCCGTTCAGATCCACGGTATGGATGCCGACCCGATCTTCGTCGGGGAAGGAGATGTCGACGCCGCCCGGGAGATCGTCGCGACCGTCGACGACGCCCAATTGTTTCTCTACCCCGGTGATCAGCACTACTTCGCCGACAGCTCCTTGTCGTCCTACGACGCCGAGGCAACTGCTCTCCTCACCCGACGGGTGCTCGACTTTCTCGGCCGCATCCACGCCGAGTCCGCCTGACTGCTTCAGCGTTCAGCGGCATCGCCTCGCGTGGCACCTCGGCTTCGGGGAATCAGACAGGGTTGGATGAGTGAGCATGCGCCCGATCGGCTTGCAGACATCTCTCCCTCGACGACCTGCTTGCGAGCACTTCGGGTCAGCGCACAGCCGGCACCGTTGCCCCCGCCGGCTGGCCCAGGAGAAGGTTGATCCAGCGGGCCGACAGGTGCCGCTTCCGTGACGAACCCAGGAGGGCCGATGAACCCCGTCGAGGGATCCCCGTCGATCGTGCGCTTGACCCTGCGACTCGAGAATGCGACGGTGCTCGACAGCGCCGTGCGGGCCGTCGAGCCGACGATCCGCAGCGTGTTCGGCACCGGCGCCCGAGCCGCCGTCCTGCGTGGCGACTGGCTCGGCCACGCGATCCATCCGCTGCTGACCGACCTCGTTCTCGGCACCTGGACCTCCGCCAGCTTGCTTGATCTGTGCGGCGGGACCGAGTCGTCCGCGGCCGCCCAGCGGCTCGTCGGCGCTGGCCTGCTGGCGGTCGGCCCGACGGCCTGGGCCGGATGGGCGGAGTGGTCGGCCGCAGGACCGCGGGACAAGCGCGTCGGTCTCGTGCACGCCGTCAGCATCGCATTCGCGATCACCATGTACGCCGGGTCATGGGTGGCTCGCCGTCGTGGTCGACACAGCTCTGGGGTCAGGCTCGCGCTTGCGGGCGCGGCCACTGCTGGAGTCAGCGGGTACCTGGGCTCCCACCTTGCTGTGGCGCGCAAGCTGGGTAGCCGCCACCCCGCATACGGCCCTTCTTCGGGTGAGGCCTGACGCACAGCGTCCAGACGATGCCCGGATCCGGGTCGGAGAAGAAGCGACGATGGACCATTGCAGTCATCCAGATCAGCCCGAACGGTCCGGCATCGGCTCCGTCAGCGCGGCGCGCCATCGGGGCGGGTCGAAGGGCTCGGCAAAATATTGTGTCTCATGAGTGACGACGTCGCCGGAGAACTCCATGATGCTCACCGAGTGGGACGGTATCCCGTCGTAGCTGATCACGCACTCGCTCACCCACACGCTCCCGCCGCCGCTGATCCGGGACACGGCGAAATGCCGGTCCGCCGGATGGCCGCCACGCTGCGCCGCAATGGTCGCGCGGCCGCGGAATCGTTCGCCGGATTGCGGATAGTCCAGGATGCAGTCCTCCGCATAGATGGCGTGCTCCGTCGCGCTGTCGCCCTGCTCGGAGGCTCGCCAGTGCTCCAAGATCCTTGCCCTGAGCTCGCCGTCACCATCCATCGTTTCGCCCCTAGCGCGCGGTGGTCTGCCCTCTCCCCAGCTGAGACTACCGATCTTCGTCCCTTCGAAGAATTCCATCCCCAGCGGGCAGACCGCTGCCTGCCGCTCGAACACATCAGCGCATCGGTGGGACGGCCCGTGAGCGATTTCGGCTAGGGTGCGCGGATGATCATCTGGTCTCGATGGGGGTTCTTGTCGTTCCTGGCCATCGGCCTCGGCGTCGCAACCGCCTTCGGGTTGAACGCCTTGATCGGCGCCCAGATGATGGGGGCGACGTTCGGAGCAGCCATCTTCCTGTTCGCCGGCATGTACAACCTCGTGCTCGCGTACGCCGTCTACCCTCGGCTGGACAAGCCGCGGCCGGTCACCTACACGCAGGCCCTGGCGCAGCCGATCACCCATCCGAACGGAGTCGTGCAGACCCATCAGGTGCTGCCCGCACTGGACGCCGACGGCGAGCAGTTGTGGGTACACCCTCGCTCCACGTTGTTCTTCGTCCCGGCCCGGTTCGTCTGGCTGTTATGCCTTGCGGCGGCGCTCGTGCTGGCCGTCATCGGCCTGTTCGACTGAGCTCAGGCTGGCGGCCTGAGCTCATCGGAAGTCGCGGGACCGGTGTCCGCCCAGCACCGATGCCGCCTCCGGAAGCACAGCAGCCAGCGGATCCAACCGGTCCGCCACGAGATTGGTGACACCGTCGCGGTGCTCGATCGTGCCGCGGATGACCAGCCCGGACGATTGGCGACCGACGCGTCGATAGCGCTGCCACAGCGGCTGAGAGCAGACGACATTGAGCATGCCGGTCTCGTCCTCCAGGTTGATGAAGATCACCCCGCCCGCGGTGCCGGGCCGCTGCCGGTGAGTGACCAATCCGCCGACCCTGACCCGCCGGCCGTCGTGGTCTTCACCAAGTGCCGAGACGGGGAGGATCTCGTGCTGGTCGAGCAGCCGACGCAGGTGCTCGATCGGGTGATCGTCTGGCGAGATCTTGGTCGCCCACAGGTCGGCCATGGTCAGTTCGACCGGACTCATCCCGGGCAGGGTCGGTGGAGCAGCGTCGATCGCACTGCCAGGGATCGTGTCCGTGCTGTCGGTGTAGCCCGCATGCCACAACGCTTGCCGGCGACTCAGGCCGAAGGTGTCGAAGGCGCCGGCCGTGGCCAGGGCCTCTGCATGGCCGGTCGTGATCCCGCTCCGTCGAATGACATCGTTGAGGTCGATGAACGGCTCGCGGTCGCGCTCGGCCACGATCCGCTCGGCCAGCGCACGACCGATACCGGCGACCTCGGTCAGCCCCAGCCGGACCGCGAAGTTGCCGTCACGGCGGTGCTCGTGGGTTCGATCCGGATCGGAGCGTCGGTACGGCGCGACGTCTGGTTGATGCCGATCTCGGCAGCCGTCATGGCCGGTCGGCCCGATCCGGCCGTCCACCAGGACCTCCAGTGCAGCGTCCACCTCGGAGCGGGCGATGTCGGGTCGGAGCACCTTCACACCGTGTCGCCGCGCATCGGCGGTCAGCGACTGCGGCGAGTAGAAACCCATCGGCTGTGCCCGCAGCAGACCGGCCAGGAATGCACCCGGATAGTGCAGCTTCAGCCACGAGCTCGCATAGACCAGCAGGGCGAAGCTGATCGCGTGGCTCTCGGCGAACCCGAAGTTCGCGAACGACTCGATCCGTAGATAGATGTCGTCGGCCAGCTCACCGGTGATGCCATTGGCGGCCATCCCGTCGTACAGCTTCGCGCGGAGCCGCTCGATCTTCTCCACACCCCGCTTCGATCCCATCGCCCGGCGGAGCAGGTCGGCGTCCTCGCCCGTGCAGCCGCCGACCGTGGTGGCGATCTGCATCAGCTGCTCCTGGAACAGCGGCACTCCCTTGGTCCGCTCCAGCACCGGTTCCAGCGATGGGTGCAGGTAGGTCACCTCCTCCCGGCCGGTCGCCCGGCGGATGTAGGGATGCACTGCCCCGCCCTGGATGGGACCCGGTCGGATCAGCGCTATCTCGACCACCAGGTCGTAGAACCGGCGCGGCAACAACCGGGGCAGGGTGCCGACCTGGGCCCTACTCTCCACTTGGAAGACCCCGATCGAGTCGGCCCGACACAGCATGTCGTAGACGCCCTGCTCCTCCTTCGGGATGGAATCGAGCGTCCAGCGCTCGCCGATCCGGTCTGCGACCAGGTCGAACGTGTACTGGATCGCAGCCAGGATGCCGAGCCCGAGGAAATCGAACTTGACCAGCCCCATGTACGCACACGAGTCCTTGTCCCACTGCAAAACGGTGCGATCGTCCATCCGGCCGCGCTCGATCGGGCACACCTCGCCGACCGGCTGCTCGGTCAGCACCATGCCGCCGGAGTGGATGCCGAGGTGGCGTGGCGCCGCCAGCAGCTGATCTGCGAGCTGGATCACCGGCTGCGGGATGCCGTGATCGACATCCCGCGGGATCGAGCCGTAGCTGTCGATCTGCTTGGACCACGCGTCCTGCTGGCCAGTGGAGTAGCCCAGCGCCTTGGCCATGTCGCGGACCGCAGACTTCGGCCGGTAGCTGATCACGTTCGCCACCTGGGCGGCGTTGTGCCGGCCGTAGCGGCGATAGACCTCCTGGATCACCTCCTCGCGCCGGTCGGAGTCGAAGTCGACGTCGATGTCCGGCTCCTCCTCCCGGGCGGCAGACAGGAACCGCTCGAACGGCAGGCCATAGCGGATCGGGTCGACGGCGGTGACGTCGAGGACATAGCAGACCACCGAGTTCGCCGCCGAACCCCTTCCCTGACACAGGATCCCGCGCTCCCGGGCGAAGGCAACCATGTCGTGCACGATCAGGAAGTAACCTCCGAAGTCGAGCTGCTCGATCACGGTGAGCTCGCGCTGAAGCCGCTGCTCGGCCTCGGTGCGGTTGTCCGGGTAGCGCTCGTCGGCACCTCGCCGGCACAGCTCGCGGAGCCAGCTGATCGGGGTATGACCGAGCGGCACCTTCTGCTTCGGCAACCGAGGCTTGGCCAGCCGGAGGTTGAAGGACAGCTCGTCTGCCAGCCGGACCGACTCGGCGACCACCCCCGGATAGCGCCGGAACCGGTGCTCCATCTCCACACCCGCCCGCAGGTGGGCGGTTGGCGGCGGCAGCCAGCCGTCCATCTCGGTCAGACTGCGTCGGGCCCGGACCGCGGCCATGGCGCTGGCCAGCCGGTAGTCCTTCGGTCGGGCGTAGTGAACGTTGCCGGTGGCAACCAGTCTGAGCCCCGCTGTGGTCGCGAGCTCGGTGAGCGCGTCGTTGTGCTCGTCGTCGGTGGGCAGCCCGTGGTCGGTGAGCTCCACCGCGACGTTGTCGCTGCCGAACAGTGCGACCAACCGATCGAGCTCGGCGGCCGCGGCCTCGGGACCCCGCCTGACCAGCGCCTGACGGACCGACCCCTTGCGACAACCGGTGAGGATCTGCCAGTGCCCACCGGACTGCTCGGCGAGCTCGGCGATGTCATAGAGCGGACGGCCCTTCTCGTCGCCACGCAGCTGGGCGACGGTGATCGCTCTGGCCAGCGCGTGGTATCCGGCGACACCGCGCGCCAGCACCAGCAGATGGCTGCCTTCTGGATCGGCAACCCCGTTCTGCGGAGTGCTCAGTCCGAGCGAGAGCTCGGCACCGTAGATGGTGTTCAGCTCGTACGCCACTGCTGCCTCGGCGAACCGAGCCGCCGCATAGAGCCCGTCGTGGTCGGTGATCGCCAACGCATTCAGGCCGAGCCGAACCGCCTCCTCGACCATGCTCTCCACCTCGCTCGCCCCATCGAGGAAGGAGAAGTCGGAGTGGGCGTGCAACTCTGCATAGCCGACGACCGGCTCGGCGGGGCGCGGGACCGGCAAGGCCTCGTACGCTGCTCGCTTGCGACTCCAGCCCGGCGCGTCGCCGCCGTCCGGCTGGTCCAGCGGGTGGCTACCTGGTGGCTTCGGCGCCTTCTTGCGCTCCAGTGTCTTCTTGGGCGCCGGTGTCTTCTTGGGTGCCGGCGTCTTCTTGGGTGCCGGCGTCTTCTTGCGTGCCGAATGTCTGGAGAGCCTTCGCTCCAGCTCCGACCACGGGATCGGCGGGTTGTTCCATCCCATTCAGTGGTCCCGACTAGTCATAACGCGCCTCGCTCCACCACTGTCCGTCCTCGACCACCATCAGCCAGGCACTGCCGTCACCGCCGACCAGCTGGAACCGGGCCACGTGGCGGGCTCCAGCCTCGTCCCACCACAGCTCGTCGATCGGCCATGGTCCCGCCCAGCCGACAACCGGCATCGAGCCGACCCCCGGCTGTGGGACGACGTGAATCGGATCGGCGGTCAGGATCCCCCGCTCGGTGATCCGCACCGGCACCCCGTCCGGACCGGTCACCAGGGCGGGCTGTGGCTCGGCGAAGACCCTGGCCGGCGCGGGCGGCGGAATGCTGCCCGGCCAGGGCAGTCCGGTCGGCCGCGGGGCAGCGGCTTTCTGCCCCCATGGGCTGCTCGCCTGCCGCC
>Ga0105245_10006267_pt1 | contig 10465 bp, 8 predicted proteins | sample KBSM54metaG_FD_81523 | JGI IMG/M metagenome (GOLD analysis project Ga0105245, IMG submission 81523) | Miscanthus rhizosphere microbial communities from Kellogg Biological Station, Michigan, USA - KBS M5-4 metaG | ecosystem: Host-associated > Plants > Roots > Rhizosphere > Soil | place: Michigan...
GCGATCGTCGGCCAGCAGGTCGTGACGGTGGCCGTCTCGACGGTGCTCCTCTGGGTACTCGGCGACTGGCGTCCGCGCTTCATCTTCTCGGTCGCGAGCCTGCGCAAGTTCGGCGGCTTCAGCGCCAAGGTGTTCGGGACGCGGATTCTCTTCTACCTGAACCGAAACGTCGACAATCTGCTCGTCGGGAAGGCGCTCGGCGCCAAGGCGCTCGGGCTCTACGCGCTCGCGTACAACGTGATGTTGTCGCCCATGAGCCGGCTTTCGCAGCCGATCCAAACCGTCTTCTTCCCCGCCTTCGCCGAGCTGCAGGACGACCTGGAGAAGATGCGGAGCATGTGGCTGCGCGTGAACCGCCTCGTCGGCGCAGTGACGATTCCGGCGATGCTCGGGCTCGTGGTCGTCGCACCGGAGTTCGTCGAGTTCGTGCTCGGCAAGAAGTGGGACGCAGCCGTGCCGGTGATCCAGGTGCTCGCGGGTGTCGGGCTGCTGCAGTCGCTCCAGAGCCTCAACTCGAGCATCCTGCAGGCTCGCGATCGAGCCGGAGTGCTGCTCTGGTACTCGCTGGTGGCGCTCGTCCTCAGTCTCATCGGGTTCTTCGCCGGGCTCCCCTGGGGCGTCGTCGGCGTCGCCGCCGGATACGCGATCGCCAGCGTCTTCATCGAGTCGTACTACACGTGGCTCACGGCGCGGGCCCTCGAGCTCCCAGCCCTCTCTCTGGTCGGCGCCCTCAGCGGCGTGATCCAGGCGGCGATCGGCATGTTCGCCGTCGTGTTCGCAGTTCGGGCCGTGCTCCCCGAGTCTGTCGGGCCGGGCCTTCAGCTCTTGCTCCTCGTCCTCACGGGAATCGTGGTCTACGGGGTTCTCTGCGCGTGGCGCGCACCGGACGTTCGAGAGGAAGTGCAGGCGCTCGTCCGTCGGAGGCGGCGGCGCGCCGTCCCGTAGGCCCGGACGGCGCGCGTTTCTATCATCGACTCGTGATGTCGCTCAGGCGCAGCCTCGGTCGCGCGTCCGTGACGTGCTACCGCGCGCTCGTCGATCTCAGCGCGAAGAGCTTCGGCGCGCTCGCAGGCGGAGCGTTCGCCAGCTTCGGCAACGGGAGCACGATCGACCTGCCGGTGCGCCTCAAGGGCGAGCGGTACATCTCGATCGGAGAGGGCGTCTACGTCGGGGCGGGCTCATGGCTGCAGGTCCTCGGCGATTCGCATTCCGAGCCCGCGCTCGTGATCGGCGACGGAACCGAGATCTCCGGAAGCTGCGTGCTCTCTGCCGCCGCGTCCGTGCGGTTGGGGCGCCGGGTGCTGCTGGCGCGAAACGTCTACGTCGCGGACCACAGCCACGCGTTCGAAAACCCGGCGGAGGCCGTCCTCGACCAGGGCATTACCGAGGTGAGGCCCGTCGAGATCGGCGACGGGGCCTGGCTGGGGCAGAACGTCGTCGTCACGCCGGGGGTCCACATCGGCCGCGGCGCGGTGATCGGAGCGAACTCGGTGGTTCGGGACGACGTCCCGGACTATGCCGTCGCGGTGGGCGCGCCGGCTCGCGTCGTCAGGCAGGTCGCCGGCGAGCCCGAGCCCACACCCTGAAGCTCAGGCGACGCAGAGAGCCGGTTCCCGGATCACCGGGATCGGGGCGTGCGCAGCTCGAGCGGCGACTCGCTCGATCGCGGCGGCGGCACGCTCGCCGGCGCAGCCGTCCCAGAGCGGCGGGCACCGCCGCAGCAGCTCGCGCTGAAGCAGGGCCGGAACTTCGAGGATCCGCTCCGGGTCGAGCCCCATGATCGTGTTCGTGCCGTGCGTGACGGTCACGGGCCGCTCGGTGCCGTCGCGGAGCGTGAAGCACGGCACACCGAGCACCGTCGTCTCCTCCTGAACGCCGCCGGAGTCCGTGACGACCGCGGCCGCGTCCGCCTGGAGCGAGAGGAATCGCTCGTACGACTCCGGGGCCACGATCCGCACTCCGCCGTTCGGTGCGAGGCCGAGCTCGGCGAGGCGCGACTGCGTGCGCGGATGGATCGGGAAGATCACCGGCATCACCTTGCCGAGCCGCTCGAGCGCCGCGGCCGTCCTGATCAGCATCTCCGTGTCGTCCACAAGGGCTGGGCGATGCAACGTTACGAGGACGTAGGTGCCGGGCTCGATGCCGAAATCACGGCACGCCTGCCGATCACGTGCCCGATCGAGGCTCGTCAGCAGGGAGTCGATCATCGTGTTGCCGACGAGCTCGACGCGCTCGGACGGGATCCCTTCGCGCTCCAGGTTCTCATTCGCCTCCTCGGAGTGCGTGAGGAGCAGCGTCGACATGTGGTCGGTCAGCCGGCGGTTGTGCTCCTCCGGCATCGTGGCGTCGAAACTTCGCAGACCGGCTTCGAGATGGCAGACCGGGATGTTGAGCTTCGCGGCGGCGAGGGCTGCCGCAAGCGTCGAGTTGACGTCCCCGGGCACCACGACCAGGTCCGGGTCGATGTCCAGGAAGATCCCTTCCAGGCCCTCGAGCGCACGCGCGGTCTGCTCTCCGTGACGCCCAGAGCCGACCTTGAGCTGGACATCCGGTTTCGGCAACGGCAACTCCGCGAAGAAGACGTCGTTGACCGCCGCGTCGTAGTGCTGACCGGTGTGGACGAGGTACTGATCGACCGTGCATCGCCGCTCCAGCGCTGCAAAGACGGGCGCCACCTTCATGTAGTTCGGGCGCGCGCCGACGACGTGGACGACGCGCGGCCTCACCCGGCCGTTCGAAGCGCCCGCAGGCACGTTGAAACCCATCACCGCCATTGGTTCAACCGTAGGGTCGACGAGCGACCGTGCCTATGGACGAGCCGCTAGATAGGGGCTACCCGAAGGAACAGACCGATATCTGCCGTTCGCGTAGGTTCAGCAGCCGCCGTACGGCTTCCGCAGGAGCTCGAGCCACGCCACCTTGCTGCCGGCGCCGCCCCAGTAGGCGACGACGGAGCCGCGCGACGTCCGCATGGCCGCCTTGCAGCGACTCCGCACAGCCGGGCGGGGAATGCGTGTTCGATCGCTACCCGCCCCTAGTCCGCCGGTCGTGGAGTAGGCCCGGCTCGAGGTGCCGACCCCGACGACCGTGTCGCCGCTGTAAAGAGCCCACAACCGCCCTGCGGGGACCCGGTAGGTAACGCGCTCGAAGGCCCGGCCTCCCACGCGTGTCCGGCTAGCGCTGCCCGAGCCCTTCAGCGCCTCGACTGCCGCACGGGTCGAGCCCAGCCGGATCCGGCCGATCTGACCGCCGAGGTTGAGCGTCGCAGGTTCGCGCTGGTCTGCTCCGGCGTCGCGAGCGATCTTCGACGGCCGGCGGTCCCCGTCGACGTCGCGCACCGGTCGTCGACTCGCGTCTCCTCCGGCGATAGCGGCGCTACCCCGTGCCAGGTGGAAGTCGAAATGCGCTGGATCGACGTAGCCGGAGCGCGCAACCTTGTCGGTCGCGCCGCATTTGCGGTTGCTCCAGAAGTTGCGACTGAAGGTCACACCGCGCGGGCAGTACGTGATCCGCCCGATGTTCGAACTGATCGTCACGTTGTCGTAGACGAACTCGTTGTAGATCAGGATTCCGCCGCTGAGCGAGTTGTAGCGGATGGTGAAGTTGCGCGGGACGGAGCCGTCGTCGGGATGGATGTCGATCGGGTAGGAGCCGCCGTCGGTGGGCTCGTCGAACCAGTTGTTCTCGATCAGCACATTCGAGGGCATCGGCCCGCCGGTGACCGTCGAGACGTACAGATCCATGATGTCGCAGCGGGTGAACTTCGACCGCCGGATCACGACGCCGGACGACTCCTGGAGGAACAGGCACTCGACGTGGGACCCGGGAGAGTCCTGCCGACCGATGTCGTGGAAGAGCACCCGGTCGACGAGGATGTTCTTGGACACGGGGTCGCCGGCGTAGTTCCCGATCGTCGGGCTCGTGCCGTCCTGACTCGGCCCGACGGAGCCGCCGAGAATCCGGACGCCGTTGGAGGAACGCACGAAGAAGAAGCGCGTCTTCACATTTCGGAACGTGATGTCCGAGGAGTGGCGCACGTACCACGAGCGGAACTCCAGATTCTTGAACACCAGATGGCTCCGGTTCCGAACGTCGAGATCTCCGGCCGAGGGGGTCGCGCCAGGCGCGGCCTGGAAGACGATCGGGCTTTGGCCGCTTTTGCTTCGACCCCTGAGGTTCACGTCCCCGTAGGTCCCGTCAGCGACCTCGACGACCTGACCTGGGCGGGCGACCCGAGCGGCACGATCGAAGCTGCGACACGGCCGAGCCTGCGTGCACACGTTCGAGTCGGACCCCTTCGGAGACACGTAGAACGCGGCTCGGGGGAGCGGCTTCGGCGCTGCGGCGCCGGCGACGGCGCCGGCAACGATGATCACGAGGGCGGCGGCGGCACCGAACCTCAAGGCGCGGACCCTAACAACTGCTCCGGCGCGCTGTCGTCGGCACCCCCCGCCTTTGCCGTCACGCGGTCGAAAACGCCGGCGAGACGCGCCGTGAGCCGACGGCGCTCGAAGTCTTCGAGCCCGTCGATCGAGGCCGTTTTCCTCGGGCCTTCGCGCTCGAAGCGTCCAACCTCGTCCCGGATCAGCGACGCCATCGCCTCGACGTCCGTGGGGCGGCTGAGCAGCGCACGGCCGGACGCTGCCAGGAGATCGCGGGCATCGCCGTCGGGAACCGCAGCCAGAATGGGCCTGCCCGTCGCCAGGTAGTCGTAGGTCTTGCCGGGGACGATCCGCGCGCGGTGCCCGGTGCGGAGGTCGTACATCGGCAGGAAGAGCAGGTCGGCGCTCCGCATCACGTCGATGCACGCGTCGTGCGGGAGGTACCCGTGGAACCGCACGACGGTCTCGTCCGCCGCAGCGCGGTCGGACTCACTGACACGGCCGACGTGGTGCACCTCGAGCTGCCCTCGAAGCGACGGGTCGCGCTCGAGCAGGCCTGTGACCGCCCGCGTGAGGAAGACGTGCGAGCGCGGCAGGATGTCGACGCCTGCCGTCGCCCCGCCGACGAGCCTGCGCAGGAGCCGGGCGCGCCGGTGCGCTTCCCCCTGCTCGGTGTGCAGCAACCCCGCGTGGACGATCCGAAAGGCCGAGTCGCTGCGCACGGGCTCCGGCCGCTCGAAGTCGTGCGCATCGAATCCGTTCGGAATCGCGGTGACGCGGCCGGCGAGCCGCGGGTACCGATCCCGTAGTGCCGCCGCAGCGTCCGGCGTGTTCATGACGACCGCCGAGGCCGAGGCCAGCTCCGAGCCCATCATCCGCAGGTCGAGGAAGCGATGGATGCGGGTCTCGTACACCTGCATCTCGTCGAGAGCCCACGGATCGCGAAGGTCGGCGACCCAGGGGACGTCGAAGCGGTGCGCGAGGGCGTCTGCGACGCGCGTCGACTGGAACGGCGACATCGTCGCGAGCACGACGTCGATGTCGCGCGCCGCGCTCCCGGCCCTGACCGCTCCGTCGGCCCACCAGCGCGTCCACGGCGTCTCCTGGCGAAGCCAGCGCTCGCGCCGCCCTCGCCAGCCGTCGCTCCCCCCGGGCTCGGGGCCCGGCACCCGGTGTACCTCGAGACCCGCCGGCAGCTCCGCCGCAAGCGTGTCGTCGATCGCCTGGCCTCCGCCCCCTCCCGGCCCGGTGAGCACAACCGGCTCGTAGCCGAGCTCCGGCAGGTAGCGCACGAACTTCACGGCGCGCTGAACACCCGCGCCACCGACGGGCGGGAAGTGGTAGGCGATCACGAGTGCCCGTTTCACGACCGCGGGCGATGATACGGAGGGTCGCCTCTAAGCTGAGCGCGTTTTGTTCGCGTCCACGCACCCATCTCTCCTCTGCGACCACCTCCGAGTGCCGTACTCGGTCTCCGAGGTCGACGCGCCGACCGGCTGCGGGGGGCTCCTGCTCCCGTCCGGACGCGGACTGTTCTGGCGACGCGGCACCCTGGAGCCCGCGGAGCACCGCGTCGACTCGGCGAGGTTCTTCGCGCCGGTCTGCGCGGACGACGAAACGAGCCGGCTGCTCGGGGACGGCTGGGCGCGCGAGAGGACCGTTCGCGGCGCCGACGACGCCTCGGCGGGATCGATCTGGCGCCGCGACGACGGCAGCCTCTTTCTGCCCTTCGACCCCGACGAAGCCGTCCTCGCCTTCTGGAGTGAGGGCTACGCAGCCGTGACCGCCGGTTCCGGCCGTCGAGCCCTCAAACGGCTTGCAATGCGGACGTACTACGGCGTTCGCCCCGTCATGCCGCGTGCCGTGCAGATCGCGATGCGACGCAGATTCGCGAGGGTCCAGGCACGGACCGCGTTCCCGCGCTGGCCGTTCGAGCCAGCGCTGGACGATCTCCTCCGCTTCCTGCTCGGATGCCTGGCCGACGCGGCGGGCGAGCCGGTGCCCTGGGTTCACGCCTGGCCGGACGGTCGCACCTGGGCGCTCGTCCTCACGCACGACGTGGAGACGGCGACGGGCTACGCGGCGCTCGACAAGCTGCGCGACGTCGAAAAGGCGCTCGGCTACCGCTCATCGTGGAATTTCGTGCCCCGGCGCTACGACGTGGCCGCCGCGCACGTCCGGGAGCTCTGGGCGGACGGATTCGAAGTCGGCGTGCACGGCCTGTACCACGACGGGCGTGATCTCGAGTCGCTCGAGACGCTCGAGCGGCGCCTGCCTGAGATACGCGAGTACGCGCAGCGGTGGGACTCGGTCGGCTTTCGCTCCCCGGCGACGCACCGCCGGTGGGAGTGGATGCCCTTACTCGGCTTCGACTACGACTCGTCGTATCCGGATACCGATCCCTTCGAGCCGCAGGCCGGCGGTTGCTGCAGCTTCGTGCCGTTCTTCAACGACGACCTCGTGGAGCTACCGATCACGTTGCCGCAGGACCACACGCTGTTCGTGATCCTCCGCGACCGTGACGAGCGCCGCTGGACGGAGAAGACGGAGCTCCTCCGCGAGCGCGGCGGCATGGCGCTGCTGAACACGCATCCCGACTACATGCTCGCTCCCGACGAGGTCGCGCTCTACGAGCGGTACCTGAAGACGTACGCGAACGACGCGTCGATGTGGCATGCGCTCCCGCGAGACGTGAGCGCCTGGTGGCGCGAGCGCGCGGAAACGTCGCCGTCTCGCAACGGCGCCGGTTGGCAGCTCACCGGAACGGGTGCCGAACGGGCGCGTCTCGCCTTCGCCGAGCCGGCCTGACCGACAGGCTCAGGCACTGAAGCGGTAGAAGAGCCCCGCGCCGCGGCAGACGAGGGAGGGCGAGCGCCGAATCACCGATGCAGCGAGGGCGGAGAGACGGCCTCCACCACCTTCGTGCGGTGCCGGCGCCGGTCCGATCGTCGTGTAGTCCAGCTCCAGCTCCTGGGCTCCCCAGGAGCTCTTGAAGCGTCTCAGCCCTTCACCGTCGAAATCGCTACGGCCGAAGTCGAAGCGGCGATGTCCACGCGCGCAGGCGTCCGTGATCGCCTCCCAGAAGAGCGCATGGTTGGGACGCGTCTTCAAGTGGCGGTGGTCGGAGGCGCCGTACTTGTAGATCGTCGTCCGCTCGTCAACGAGGAAGACGGCCGCGGCGATCGGCTCGCCTTGCAGCTCTGCCACGAGAACGTGTCCGCCTCCGGGAGCGAGCACTCGATCCCAGAGCAGCTCGAAGAACCGCCGCCGCTGCACCGGGACTCCGAGCCGTCGGCGCGTCGACACGTGCAGGTCGTAGAAGACCCGCGTCAGGTCCTCGGGCCGGTCACCGCGCCGTACGACGAGGCCTGCGCGCTCGGCGCCACGGATGCCCTGACGCACACTCGGGTGAAACGCCCGCCTGAGCGCTTCCGGATCGTCTTCCAGCTCGAGTACGTGCTGGACCGCCTCGGTCGTCACATGCGCCTGGGGCGCAGGAACCGCTGCGCGGATCTCGATCCGGCGAATCCCGTCGCGTTGGCCCGCGGCCGCGAGCTGTTCGACCAGGGCCACGAGCGCGCCGTCGTCTGTCGACAGGGGAGGGCAAACGTCGGTGAACGGGAGCGCGATCCAGCGTCGCCGTCCAACCAGCGGGAGGCGCGTCTCGAGCACGGGCACTGCTGCGGCGAGCTCACCGTGCGGACCTGCGATGGCCGCTACGAACGGCCTGAAGCCGTAGCACTCGGCCAGGAAGGCTGCCCAGGCCGGCAGGTGAAACGGCGTCGCGTCGGGATCACGCGCCCGTAGGCCACCCCAGCGCGAATCGTCGAGGTCGAGCCTGAGCAGCCCTTCGGCTTTGGGGCTTGAAGGAGCGTCGCTTCTGGCAGCGGGTCGAGTCACGTCGCGCGCAGCGTATGAGACAGCTGTCCCGCCGCGCCATCTCGTCACGGACAGACCGGCTCGGTCACGCCGCGCAGGCGCGAGAGAGCCGCTCATGAAGCTCGTCCGGGAGCCGCTCGTTCTCCTCGAGCCCCTCGAACGAGTGGCTCGTACGCTCGCTGACCGCGCGGGCCAGCTCATCGGCATTCTCGACCACCTGGACGAGGCCGGCCTCGTCCAGCTTCAGCGCAAACGCGACCTGGTGGTCGTCGACGTTCTCCCCAAGCGCCTGCCGACGAGCCATCACGATCGGGCGCTTCCCGTGGGCCAGAGCGAGGAGCACCGACCCTATGCCGGCGTGTGACACGACAACCGGAGCTTCCATGACGTAGTCGAGTACCCGTTCGAACGGCAGGAAGTCGAAGCACCTCGCGCCCGCTGGGCGCACGCGAGAGACCCCCCGCTGCACGACGATCGTGTTTGCGTCCGGGAGCCGCTGCACGGCGTCGATCAGGCGATCGAAGGGATACGAGCCGCTGCCAACCGTGACGAACACGGACGTCCTCTCCGACAATTCGGACATGTCATGGCCGTGCGGTACGTGCGAGAGCGGGACGCGGCCGACGTATCGACCCCTACGGACGGCGCTCGTCTGCTCGGGCCACTGGACGTACACGACGTCGGCGATCGGCGCGATCAGTCGGCAACTCAGCGAGACGCCTTCGACGCGGCCGCCGCACTCGAGGTACACGACGCGCGAGCCCCGAAGCCGGCCGAGCCACGCGAACGGTACGACGACGCTCGAGCCCGTTGCCAGAATCACGCGCGGTCGCAGGCGGCTGAGTGCGCGCCAGGCCAGAACAGCGCTGAGCGCGAGGCTCCGGACGCTCCTCGGTCTGCTCGCGACCGAGGCCGGGATGGAGTACACCCTCTCGTCGCGAAGTAGCGACCGAACGTCTTCCGAGTCCGGAGCCACCCAGGCGCGGGAGAAGTCGTGCCAGGCGCGGTCGAGACAGGCCAGCTCGAGCAGGTGGCCGCCCTCGGAGCAGGCGAGCAACACGTCTACGCGGTCGGGAGCCGAACGCTTCACCGGACCCTCACGCGTTCTCCGGTGCGGCCGAAAGCCTCGACCACGCGGCGCGGTACGTGGCGAAGACGCTGCTGGCGACGTCGATAGGCACGCACGGCGGAATCGGGGTGAACAGGTCTGCGTCCGAACGTCGCATCGAGGTATCCGTAAACGATCATCGCTGCGGCGGGATCCCGGCCCATCCGGTAGAGCGCCCGGAGCAACAGGTACGAGAAGCGATAGCCCGTGTAGCGGGCCACGTCCCCCTGGGCGGCCCAGGCGCTGAGGCGCGAGCGATCGCGTGCACCCATTTTTCGATGGTGCCGAAAGCACGCGTCCTGAATCGTCGACGTATGCCACCCTGCAATGAGCGCTTTCGTCTCGTCGACGACGTCCCAGCCCATTCGATCCTCGAGGGGGAGGACGTCGTGCAGGCAACCCCGCCGGTATGCGCGTGCCTGTGCCTCCACCGTCGTCGCAGTGCCGGCATCGCGACGCCACCGCCCGCGCCTGAGCTCGCAACGAGCACCGCTGGCGATGCCGAGGCTCGGATCGGACGCGAATGCGCATACGAGCCGCTCGAAGTGCGATGGGTCGAACGAGACGTCGGCGTCCAGCTTCACCACGACGTCCGGCGCTTCTCCGAGGGCTGCCATCCCGGCGCAGAAGGCTCGGACGACCTGCCCTCCTCGAGCCGGCCGCGTGGTTCCCGAAACCGTGATCACGTTGACCCAACCGTGTTCCGCGGCGATCTGCTCTGCCACCACGAAGGTGGCGTCGGTCGAGCCGTTGTCCACGATCACCCAGCGCTCCGGGAGCAGCGTCTGGTTTGCAAGGCATCTCGCCAGCCTCGGCAGCGACTCCGCTTCGTCACGGACCGGCGTGACGACCGCGTACGAGAGTGGGGCTTGGATGGCGATCGCTCCCCCCGACGCCGTTGAACTACACGATGACTCTAGGCCAAAGCCACGCGGATGCCTAGCGCTCGCCGTCGCGCCGCCGATCGGCTAGCAGCTCATGATTTGAAAACCCCCGGTGGGGGACTGCGTAACCGGGGTCGAGCCGCTGTTGTTGTTGCACCAGGTGTAGCCGCTGACCGTCATCGAGCTGGTGTTCTCGAGGTAGAACCGGTCGA
>Ga0105245_10006269_pt1 | contig 10464 bp, 8 predicted proteins | sample KBSM54metaG_FD_81523 | JGI IMG/M metagenome (GOLD analysis project Ga0105245, IMG submission 81523) | Miscanthus rhizosphere microbial communities from Kellogg Biological Station, Michigan, USA - KBS M5-4 metaG | ecosystem: Host-associated > Plants > Roots > Rhizosphere > Soil | place: Michigan...
ATCCAATATTTGACGTTGGCATGAATGCCTTCGCCGCGATGGACAAGGGTCACGCGGGCGCCGGTCCACCACAGCTCGAGCGCCGCGATGGCCGCTGAATTCTTGGCACCTACGACCAGAACGTCGTGATTATAGTAGGGGTGCGCCTCTTTGTAATAGTGGATGACTTTCGGCAGATCCTCGCCAGGAACGTTCAGGCGGTTGGGCACATCGTAGTAGCCCATGGAGAGGATCACTTTCTTCGATGTATATTGACGAGCGCAGCCATGGGCGTCGATCGAATGGGTGACGAAGGCGCCGTTCTCACCGGTGATGTTTTCGACGCGCGTGTACTGGCGGATATCGAGCTTGTAATGATCGGCGACGCGACGGTAATACTTGAGGGCTTCGGCGCGCACGGGCTTATCGTTCAGCGAAGTCATGGGAATATCGCCGATTTCGAGCAGCTCGGGGGTGGTGAAGAAAACCATGTTGTTGGGGTAGTGGTAAATGGAGTTGACCACGCAGCCCTTGTCGATGAGAACCGCGCGCACCCCGCGTTTCTTGAGCTCGATGCCGCAGGCTAGGCCGGTGGGGCCGGCGCCTACGATGACGACATCGAAGCTATCCACTACAGCATCCCTTCGACACTGGTATAGACGTCGGCGAGAGCTTGCGCCAGCGCGGATGGATCCTTGCCACCGGCTTCCGCCATATCGGGACGCCCTCCGCCTTTGCCGCCGACAGCTTGCGCGATAACGCCTACGATTTTCCCTGCGTGAACCTTCGATGTGAGGTCTTTCGTAACGCCGCTGACTATGGAAACGTTCGAATCCTCGGTGGAGGCGAGAACCACCACGGCCGTCTTCCACTTGTTACGCAGGGAGTCGACCAGAGTGCGAAGCTGGGCGCGGTCGAACCCGTTGACTTGTACTGAGAGCACTTTGACGCCCTTGATGTCGCGCGCTTGCGATTCGAGGTCGCCGGCCTGGCTCTGGGCGACTTTCGTTTTGAGCTGCTGGAGCTCGTGCTCCAGTGCCTTTTCGCGCGCCGCCAGTTTTTCGAGGTCGACGCCGGCGAACTTTGTCTGTTGCTGCAGGGCTTCCTGAAACCGCTTCAGAGCGCCTTCGCCGGTGATGGCTTCGATACGGCGGACGCCGGCTGAGATGGAACCTTCGTAGACGATCTTGCAGATCCCGATGTCGCCGGTACGGCCGACGTGGGTGCCGCCGCAGAGTTCCTTGCTGAAGGTGTCGATTTTGACGACGCGCACGCGATCGCCGTACTTCTCACCGAACAGAGCCATGGCGCCGGTCTGCAAGGCCTGATCGAGGTCCATGACGTCGGTGTGGACTTCGACATTAGCGAGAATTTCCTGATTCATCAGCCGCTCGACTTCGGCCAGCTCGTCCTGGTCCATGGCCGTGTAATGGGTGAAGTCGAAGCGCAGCCGAGAGGGCTCGACGACGCTGCCGGCCTGCTTCACGTGCGTACCAAGAACCGTGCGCAACGCGGCATGGAGGAGATGCGTACCGGTATGGTTGCGCATGGTCGCGTGGCGGGATTCGGGATCGACGCGAGCGATGACGATGTCGCCCTCCTTTACCGGATTGACGAGCTTCACCTTGTGAACCGTCTTGCCCGGAGCCGCGCTGTAGGCGGATTCCACGACGGCGAGGGTTTGGCCGGTCGTTTCTGAAACCAGCACGCCTTTATCGCCCACCTGGCCGCCAGCCTCGGCGTAAAACGGGGTGCGATCCAGCGCGATTTCATCGTGCAGTACTGCAGTGACCTTGGCCGGGGCTTCCAAGGTTTCGCGGCCGACGAATTCGGTTTTCGGCAGAGCCTGGTAGACAGGATTGACCTGGGCTTTCTCTGCACCCTTCCAACTGGCACGAGCGCGGGTGCGCTGCTTCTCCATCTCCACGGCGAAGCCCTCGGCGTCAATCGAGATGCCCAGCTCGCGGGCCATGTCCTGCTGCTCTTCGAGAGCCAGGCCGTAGGTATCGTACAGCTTGAAACTGGCGGCTCCAGAGATAGCGCCACCTTTGGCCTCGTCCTGGAAGAATTTCTCGGCCACCTGGAACGTGGTGGCGTAGCGATGCTCTTCGTCCTTTACCACTCTCGCTACGCGAGAGACACTTTCCATCATTTCTGGATACGCGTCGCGCATGTGCTCGGCGACGAATCCGGTTAGTTGATACAGGTAGGGATCGGAGACGCCGACCATACGGGCATTGCGCATGGCGCGCCGCATTATCTTGCGCAAAACGTAGCCACGTCCTTCGTTCGAGGGCAACACGCCGTCATTGATCAGAAACGCCGTGGAGCGGGCATGATCCGCGTTGATCCGCAAAACCGTATCCGTGCGATCGTCTTCACCGTAAGGCTTCCTGAATAATTCACCGGCACGGTCGATGATCGGCAGCAACAGGTCGGTGTCGTAGTTCGAGAGCTTGCCTTGCATGACGGCCGCCATGCGTTCGAGTCCCATACCCGTATCAACGGAAGGCTTGGGAAGAGGCGTGAGTTTCCCGGAGGAGTCCCGGTCGAACTGCATGAAAACGAGGTTCCAGATTTCGACAAAACGTTCCCCGAAGTCGCCGGGGAAGGCGCCGGGACCGGCTTCGGGGCCGAAGTCATAATGGATTTCCGAGTTTGGGCCGCAGGGCCCGGTTGCGCCCATCTCCCAGAAGTTGTCGTCCTCATCCAGGCGGATGATACGGTCCTTGGAGATGCCTGCGGTCTCCAGCCAGAGCTTTTCGGCGGCGTCGTCTTCGCGAAAGACGGTGATGTACAAGCGGTCTTTGGGGAGGCCGTAGCCCTTGGTGAGGAGTTCCCAGGCGTAGGCGATGGCGTCCTTTTGGAAGTAGTCGCCGAAGGAGAAATTGCCGAGCATCTCGAAGAAGGTGTGATGGCGGCGGGTGTAGCCGACATTATCCAGATCGTTGTGCTTGCCGCCGGCTCGCACGCACTTCTGGGAGGAGGCCGCGCGCGTGTAGTCGCGCTTTTCCTGGCCCAGGAAGACGTCCTTGAACTGGTTCATCCCGGCGTTGGTGAACAGCAACGTCGGATCGTTGCCGGGCAAAAGAGATGAGCTTCGGACCACGCGGTGGCCACGCTCGGCGAAATAATCGAGAAACTTCTGGCGGATCTGCGATCCTGTCATGGGTAGTTTTATTGTGCCACGAGGACAGAGTATCCCTTGCCCTTGAGGAGGTTGTCGTCGGCCGTCACCAGCGTGAGGCCATAGACCTTCGCTGTGGCGGCCAGGAAGGTATCCGCCGGGTCGCGGTGAGGGAGCACAACTGCATCCGCGGCAAGGGCGACTTCATGCGTGAGGGCAGCCTCTTGGAAAGGCATCCGGCTTAAGGCCGCAGAAAGCCATAAGACAGGTCCGTCTTTCAGCTTCAAACGCCCTTTGCGGCAGAGGAATAAAATCTCCCAGGTGGTGACCGGCGAAAGCCACAATTCATTGCGCGGATCGGCCAGGACCTTGGTCGCTCTGCGAGAGAGTCGCGACGGGTTCAGGTGGCTCCATACAAAAATGTGAGTGTCGAGCAGAAGCTTCATTTTCGAAGCGGGGACCACTCCTCTTCGGTGGAGATCGGGCCAACGATATCACCAAGGATTTCGCCAGTACCGGCCATGGATCCCATCCAGTTGGCTGTGCGGGGGGGCGGCGAAGGAGGAACGACCTCGGCAATGGGCTTGCCGAAGCGGGTAATGAGGATCGGTTTGCGAGTCTTTTGGACTCGCTGCAAGACTGACAGACAAGTGGCCTTGAACTTGGAGACCGCAATCGTTTCCATTTCCCTATTAGACCATGGTCAATGACCATGGTCAGATTAGCTTGGGGTATGGTTGAACGTGTACTCCCCGAGTACGCGCTCACCCTGCGTGGTCACTGCCAGGAGCTTCATTACGAGCACATCCGGTCCCGATTGGCGCGCCATGGCGATCGGATAATTCAGCATGACCTCAGTCAGCCCGGCGCGGAACGGAATATCCTGAAGCCTCTGGCGCTCCGCTCCAGACAGATCACAGAGCGCCACATCGACTCTTTCGATACCGGTCAAATCCGCCGCCAGCCGCCCGATTAGCAAGTCGTCCTGTGCCGTCACCGTGCACGCGACGGCGCCGCCCGCGGGTGGCGCGTACTCGCGGGCGCGCAGCCCTTCCCGGGCCAGTCGATCCAGAAACTCTCGCGTGACGACCATCCCCAAGTTCCCTTGCCTCGCCAGCGTCCGGATGCCCTCAGCGAGATCGATCACGGATTGCATTTGCCGCGTGCAGTCCTCGCAGCGGAATAGGTGTTCCTCTACGGCGGATTCTTCGGTGGGAGAAAGCTCCGCAAGCCAGTAATCGGCCAGCGTGGCGGGGTCGATCGGATTGGCGCAGCTCATGCGGCACCCGACATACATTTCCGCAGCCGTCCCAGCGCACGATGCCGGATGACGCGGATATTCTCACTCGACAGGCCCAGCGCTCCGGCAACTGTCTCGCTGCTGTGTTCTTCGTAAAACGTCATGACAACCACACTGCGCTCGCGCTCGGCCAGCCTGCCAAGGCACTCGGCGAGCTTGTCTATATCGGGAGCTGGTTCAGGAAATGCCGAAACCGGTGGCAAATACTGCTCCAGCAATCGCTCGCGGCGCGCTCCTCCACGGCGAATTTCGAGGACTACCATCCGGCAAGTACCCAGCACGAAGGACTCGATCTTTCCGAGGTCCCGCACCTTGCCGGCGCGCATGCTTTCGATGGTCATCATCAACACCTGCTGTACCAGATCAGCCGCCGCCTGCTCGTCGCGTAGATGCCGCAGACCGTACAGGCGGATGCGCGGGGCCATGGTGCGGCACAAATCCTCCTCGTTCACTAAATCCACTTTTGAAGTGTAACGCCTAGCCGGGTTGTTACACTTCCAGGCTGAAAAAGGAGCAGATATGATTACAAACCAACAAACCGGGACCAGAATCGATGAGGTGGCTGCGGGGATCTATCGCATCAATACTCCGGTCGACATCCCCGCCCTGCCCGGCGGTTTCAGTTTCAGTCAATACCTGTTGGTAGATGACGAACCCCTTCTATTTCACTCGGGACTTAGGCGGATGTTCCCCCTGGTCCGCGAGGCGATCTCGGCCGTTATCCCCGCGGAGAAGCTGCGGCATGTGGGATTTTCGCATTTCGAGGCTGACGAATCCGGTGCGCTGAACGAGTTCCTGGCGATCGCTCCGCAAGCCGCGCCATTTTCGAGCCAAATCGGCGCGATGGTTGCGGTGAATGACTTCGCCGACCGGCCGGGACGCGGACTGGCGGATGGCGAACAGTTTTCAACCGGCTCACACCGCCTGGAGTGGATTTACACGCCCCATGTGCCGCATGGATGGGACTGCGGCGTACTCTTTGATCACAGCACGCAAACGTTGTTTTGCGGCGATCTGTTTACTCAAGGCGGCTCGAAATGCCCGCCAGTAACACAAGAGGATGTCGTGGGACCCAGCGAGCAGTTTCGGGGGCCGCTCGATTATTTCGCCCACGCGAAAGGAACGGGCGCGATCCTGGAGCGGCTGGCGTCGCTAAATCCGAAAATGCTCGCGTGCATGCACGGCAGCGCGTTCCAGGGTGATGGAGCGGCGATGTTGAGAAAGCTATGCAATGTGATGTCCGCCTAAGCTAGCTGACACGCTTACCAACCGACCGGCTTGCCCTTATTCTGGTCGTCGAGCCACTTCTGGAGAGGGGCGAAGTAGTCGCGGATGGCGGTGGCGTCCATCTCGCGCTTGCCGGTGATTTCCTGGAGGGCATCCTGCCAGGGCTTGCTTAATCCCATGGCGAGCATGGTATTCAGTTTTTTGCCGGCTTCCTTGCTTTCGTAAATCGAACAGCGATGGAGTGGCGTGCCGCTGTTTCCGGGGCAGCCAGCGGCTTCGGCGAGCGCGCGGTGGAACTGGAACTGGAGAATATCGGCCAGGAAGTAGCGCGTGTAGGGAACGTTGGCGGGCACGTGATACTTTGCGCCGGGATCGAAGAATTCATCCGAACGGGGCTCAGGGGGCGCGATTCCCTGATATTTCAAGCGCAGCTGCCACCAGGCTTCGTTGTACTTATCGGGCGGAATCTCGCCGGAGAAAACGCGCCAGCGCCACTGGTCGATCATCAGGCCAAAGGGCAGGAAGGCGATCTTTTCCAGTGACTTCTTGAGCAGCAGCCCGATGTCCTTGGACGCGTCGGGAGCTTTGGGCAGGAGACCGAGCTTGACCAGGTACTCGGGAGTCACGGAGAGTGCAATGGTATCGCCGATGGCTTCGTGAAAACCGTCATTGGCGCTGTCGCGGAACAGGATGGGCTGGGTGTTGTAGGCGCGCTGGTAGAAATTGTGGCCCAGCTCGTGGTGGATGGTGGTGAAATCTTCCTCAGTGATATCGATGCACATCTTGATGCGCAGGTCGTTGACATTATCGACATCCCAGGCGCTGGCATGACACACCACTTCGCGATCCTTCGGTTTCACGAACAGGCTGCGTTTCCAGAAGGTGTCCGGCAGTGCGTCGAAGCCGAGCGACTTGAAGAATCCTTCGCCGTACCTGACCATCTGGAGCGGTTCGGTCTTGCGCGCCTTGAGGATCTGGGTCAGATCGTAGCCGGGATCGGCGTCCTTGGGCGCGACCAGCTTGTAGATATTCGACCAATCCTGCGCCCAGATGTTGCCCATTAAGTCGGCCGGAAGCGGTCCGTTTTCAGGCACCAGGCTGCCGTATTTCTCGTGAAGCTTGGTCCGCACGTAAGCGTGCAGAGAAAGATAAAGCGGTCGGACTTGGTCCCATAGGCGGTCGAGTTCCTTGCTGAAATCGTCCGCGGGCATGTCGTATTTGGATCGCCACATCGCGCCGGTGTCCTTGAAGCCCAGTTCCACGGCGCCTTTGTTGGAAAGTTCGACGAAGCGCGTAAAGTCCTTGCGCATGGGCAAAGAGATGGTGTGCCAGCCTTTCCAGACGTCGAGCAATTCGGCCGGATTGGTACTGGTGGCCATGATCTTGGTAATGTCGTTGATGTCGAGACAAGTCTCCTTCTTGTCGGGAGCGCCGCCGCCCTTGCAGTACTTGCCTTTGCCGTAGGTGGCGTCCATCGACGCTGCAATCTTGCTCACTTCGGCGCTTTCCTTGGGGTCGGAAGGCGGCGCCAGTGTGAAGCTGGTTTTCAGCAGTTTCATCATGCGAGCCGAATCGGCGGGCAGTTGAACGTCGTCGAACTGCTTGGCCTGCTTGGCGAGACGGACGGATTCATCGCCGGCGCGCTGGCCGGAGGCGGCGGAAAGCGCCTCGGTGTCGTCAGTGATGAAGTTTTCCTGGACCCAGGAGGCGCGGCCGGCTTCGACGCCGAGATCATTGAGCTTCACCTGGGCGTCATCGAGGAATTTCTTCGCGTCGTCGGCTGTGGGTTTGGATTGAGTACAGCCGGTTAAGAGAGCAATAACGGCTGGAACAGTGATACGCAGGACGAGCGTTCGCATAGACGCCATGATACCCTGCGGAGCCGGCGTTATTTCGGAGGCGCGGCGTTCCAGTTGACGCGTACGGTGAGCGGCGGAGCGGAGGGTGCGGTGGACGATGCGGCCGAGGGGTTCGCGGCGACAAGGAAACGCTTCCCGTCAGCCGTCACGTCATAGTTGAAGTACTGGCCCTGGGCTGAGATATGCGCGTCAAACAGCGTCAGCGGAGCGCCTGCTTTGAGTGACGGCTTAGTTCCCCGCGTCACGGTCACCGCAACCGCCGCCAGTTTCCCGTCCGGAGTTACGTAGAACAACTCCTTGGCGTCAGCGCGCCAGCGCGGCTGCGCACCGCCTGCGGTCGAAATCCTCAATTCGTTATCGGCGGAAGGGAAAGGTTGCACGTACACCTCGCGCTGTCCCGATACGTCCGAGGTGTACGCCATCCAGTGGCTGTCCGGCGAAAGCTGGCCTTGGATTTCGTTAAACTCCGAGTGCGCAAAGGGCATGGGTTTCCCGGACGGCGTTCCGTCTTCGCCCAGGGGAAGATAGCTGACGTCGAACTTGGTCTTCGGATCCTGCTCCGCGTAGACAAGGAATCGCCCGTCCCGGGACCATTGATTGACCATCTTCCCGCTGGGTGTGGACAGAAGTACTTCATCCTGGCCCGAACCGTTGGACGCTCTCCCGTAAAGATCCCCGACATGGCCGCCGCGATTCGACACGAATATGATGCGGTCGCCATGGGGAGAGAAGAAGGGAGCCGTGTTCGTAGAAGCATCGGTGGTCAAACGACGGTCGTTTTGACGGCCTAGGTCCCGGAGTATGATATCGCGATTACCACTTCCCGAATCCGCGCGCGAGAATGCGATGGTCTTCTCATCCGGGGAAATTGCCGGCATGACCACGCGGCCGGGCGGGACCACGGTCTCCAGTAACTTCCCAGCCCGGTCATACCAGACGATCTGGTTCGTTCCTCCACCGCCCCCGCCACCTCCGGTCCAATACAGCAGCACGCCGTTGCCAGAAGCGGTCACGGGTGCAAAGTTATTGACGTTGGTAAACGTGACGCCCTCGCCCACGGGGAACACGTCGCCGGAGAGCTGGGCATTTTCGCTGTCGAACGGTTGCGCCATCAAGGTGTTTTCGCGAATGAAGATCAGATGACCGTGGGGGCTGCGGGCGGCAGGCGGTGCGAATGCGACGCTGGAGTTATCCGCCAGCACCCGGCGGTTCTCCGTTCCATCCAGCGAACTCACATAGACGCCGTCCTTTTCCGGGATCAACCCGCTTACCAAGTAAAGGAAACGGCGGCCATCCGGCAGAAACTGCGGGAAGCGATAGATGCCCTTGGTCTTGGTCACGTCCACTGGAACGCCGCCGCCCGCCGGGACGCGCTTGATGGCGGTGTCCTGCGGCGCTGGCGAGAACACAATCACATCGTCCCGGTTCCATGAACCACTTCGGCCGTCAGGGGCATCGCACACGGGTTGAGAAGGACCTCCACTCGCCGCGATTCTCCGCAGCTTGCCCCCGGCGAAAAATGCGATGTTGCGGCTGTCGGGCGACCAGAAGGGGTACGCGCCGCCGTCGGTAGAGGGCATGGACTGCCATTGAAGGGCGTCCAGGGGCCGCTGCCAAAGCTGCTGCTTGCCGTTGACCGCGGCAGCCATGACGATGGTGCGCCCGTCAGGGGAAACCGCGAAGCTAGCGATACTCTGTACACCCTCGGGCGGGGCGATGGTGTACCTCAGTAGGTGCTCGGGCGGCGGGATCTCACGGAAGTGAACGAACGCCAGGGCCCCTAAAGCGAGTGTGACGACCGCTGCCGCGACCCATCCGGCCACGGCCCTTCGCGACTTTACTGGAATGCTCGCGGCAACCGAAGGAGCGGGAGGCTCTTCCAGCAACTCCCAGACGTCGCCGATATCGCGCAGGCGCTTCTTGGGGTCTTTCTCCAGACATTTCTTGAGCAGCCTGCGGACTTCGACGGGCACGCCATCCCACTGCGGCTCTTTGAGAACCACCGCAGCCATAGTCTCGGTGACGTCTTCGCCTTCAAACATCCGGCGGCCGGTCAGCAACTCATGCACTACGACTCCGAACGCCCAGATATCGGCGCGGCGGTCGACGGGCCTGCCCTTGGCCTGCTCGGGAGCCATGTAAGCCGCGGTACCGAGGATCATGCCGGCTTGCGTCGCGGCCATGCTGAGGGTGGGGGATTGAGTGGCCCCCGCTCCTGACGCGCTTTCCTTCGGCTCGGTTATCTTCGCGAGTCCGAAATCCAGCACCTTTACCGTGCCGTCGGGCTTGATCCTGATGTTGGCGGGCTTCAGATCGCGATGCGTGATGCCTTTCTCGTGCGCTTCACTTAACGCGTCACCTATCTGCCTTGCGATACGCAAGGCTTCGTCCAGGGGAAGGGGTCCTTTCGGCGCCTCGCCCTCGATGTACTCCATGACCAGGAAGTTGGGACCGACATCGAAGAGACCGCAGATATTGGGATGGTTCAGCGACGCGATGGCGCGGGCCTCGCGCTCAAAACGCTCGGTAAACTGCTGGTTGGAGACCTTGATGGCGACCTCGCGACCCAAGCGCGTGTCCTTGGCCAGGTAGACCTCGCCCATTCCGCCTGCGCCGATTTGCGAAAGGATCTCGTACGGGCCGAGGCGTTCGCCGGCGGATAAAGGCATGGAGTCTAAGGCATTCTACCTTATCCTAGATGTTTGGTTCGCTCCAAGATCAGGATCAGAGTTGTCGCCATTGCGCTTCTTGTTGCGCCTTTTCTGGTGGCGATATGGGCTTTCGGGATCGAGCCCGGCATGCTGGTGGTGCGCCATGCGCGCGTGGAGCTTCCAGGGTGGAGGTCCGAGCTGCGGATCGCGGTGTTGAGCGACCTGCACATTGGCTCGCCGCATGTGGGACTCGACAAGCTGCGGACCATCGTGGAACGGACGAACGCGGAGAACCCGGAGATGGTCGTTTTGTTGGGCGAT
>Ga0105245_10006273_pt1 | contig 10461 bp, 10 predicted proteins | sample KBSM54metaG_FD_81523 | JGI IMG/M metagenome (GOLD analysis project Ga0105245, IMG submission 81523) | Miscanthus rhizosphere microbial communities from Kellogg Biological Station, Michigan, USA - KBS M5-4 metaG | ecosystem: Host-associated > Plants > Roots > Rhizosphere > Soil | place...
CGAACCGCGAGCGCCAGCGAGCGGCTATCAGGGAGCCGTGGCGTTCACTGCGGGGCGATTTTCGCGCAGCTCATCCGAAGACCCCGAGGCCAGCATCAGGCCGATGAACGCGACCGCGGACGCCGCGAGTCCCCAGGCCGTGAGCCACCCATGCTCGATCAAATATCCACCCAGCGGCGGAGCGATAATCAGCGCCACCGAATTGAGCGATTGCGTCAAGCCCAGGACCACGCCTTGTTCATCGCGGCGAGTCGCCTGGGTGATGAGACTGGTGAGCGTAGGCCGCACCATGCCGCCGATCGACGTCACCAGCGTGGCCAACGCCAGCACCGGGATCGAATGACAGAAGGCCAGCAAAGCGTATCCACAGGTGTAACCGAGGAAGCCGACGCGGTTCAAGGTGCGCTCGCCGAAGCGCTTCACCAGTCGGCCTAATGCCGGGCCCTGAAGACCGATCCCCGTCAAGCCCGCAAAGGCCCAGGTGTAGCCGACCTGTTCCGGACCGAATGGCATGCCCGCCCACGTCAGGCGGCGTTCGAGCACCAGAGGCATGCCTGCGATAAACATCGAGAAGCCGAAGGCAAAACTAAAAAACTGCCATAGCTTCGAAGCTAAACCCGGCTGGCGAAAATATTCGATGTAGGCGCCCCACTGGACCAGCGAGAGACGTTTTCCGCCGGGACCCGCGATGCCCTTCCCTGCTCCTGCCGGCTGCACAGCCGGCAACAGGAGATACGTACTCAGAATGCTGGTGGCTGACAGTGCGGCGGCGGCGAAGATCGGATATCGATAATCGTACTTGGCGAGCAACCCGGAAATCGCCGGGCCGATCAGGAATCCCAGCCCGAAGGCAATGCCGATGATGCCGAACGATTTCGCGCGATCCTTGGGCTCCGTGACATCCGAAATATAAGCTTGCGCCAGAGAAAGATTCCCGGCAGTACAACCGTCGATTGCGCGCGCGACAAACAAGATCCATAGCGACGGTGCGAACGCCGTGATCAGAAACCCGACGAAGGTCCCCGCCTGGCTCACCAGCAGCAGCGGTTTGCGCCCGGTATGATCGGATAGCCGGCCCAATAAAGGACCGGAAAACAGCTGGCACAGCGCGTAAATCCCGATCAGCCAGCCCACTTCCTGAGGACTCGCGCCCAGCTTTTCCGCATAAAACGGCAGCAGGGGGATCATGATCGTGAGGCCGAGCACGTCCACGGCGACAATCAGGAAAATGGCGAGCAGGGGAGAGCGAACCAAATTCCATGATGCCACGGCGGCACCACACGCCGCTGCCGTAGAATGGATTTAATGCAGCCGAATGAGGAGTTCTACCGCATCCAGAAGCTTCCGCCGTACGTCTTCGCCGTCATCAATGAGATGAAGGCAAAAGCCCGCGCGGCACAGCTGGATGTGGTGGATTTGGGGATGGGAAACCCCGACGGCGCCACGCCCCGCGCCATCGTCAGCAAACTGGTGGAAGCTTCGCGCAACCAGCGCAACCATCGCTATTCGATGTCCAAGGGCATCCCCCACCTGCGCCAGGAAATCGTCAAGCGCTACCAGAAGAATTACGGCGTTACGTTCGATTCTGAGAAGGAAGCGATTGTGACTATCGGGGCGAAAGACGCGCTGGCGCACCTGTTGTTTGCTGTGATTGGTCCTGGCGATGCAGTGGTCTCGCCCAACCCGTGCTATCCGATTCATCAGTATGGCGTCATCATGGCCGAAGGCCACGCCTGCACCTTGCCGATGCCGACGCCGGCGGATTTTCTCCAGTCGCTCAATGATTTATACAAGAAGTCGTCCAAAGCGCCAAAGATGATCCTGATTTCCTTTCCGCACAATCCGACGACGCAGTGCGTGGATCTGGATTTCTTTAAAGAAATTATCCGGCTGGCCGCGCATCACGGCACCATGGTGGTACACGATTTCGCTTACGCCGACCTCGGCTTCGACGGCTACAAGCCGCCCAGCATGATGCAGGTCGAGGGCGCCAAGGAAGTCGGCGTGGAAATTTTCTCCATGTCGAAGAGCTACAACATGGCCGGCTGGCGGGTGGGCTTTTGCCTGGGTAACCCCAAGATGATCGGTGCGCTGGCGCGAATCAAGAGCTATCTGGATTACGGCGTATTCCAGCCCATCCAGATCGCGTCGATTATCGCGCTGCGCGAGTGCGAGGAAGATACCAAAAAGATCTGCGCCATGTATCAGAAGCGCCGCGACGTTCTGATTCAGGGATTGCACCAGGCCGGCTGGCCGGTGGAACCCCCCAAGGGCACCATGTTCGTGTGGGCTCCGCTGCCCGAAAAGCACAAGCACCTGACTTCGCTCGAGTTTTCGAAGCTGATGCTCGAGAAGGCGCTGGTGGCGGTGTCGCCCGGTATCGGCTTCGGACCGATGGGCGAAGGGCACGTGCGGTTTGCGCTGATCGAGAATCCACAACGCACGCGCCAGGCGACGGCGGGGATCAAGAAGATGTTGAACTCGTAGGCGGAAGTTACGGCGACCCGTAAGGGCAACCTGAAGGGTTGACTTTAGAACTGCCAGCTATAAGGATGTTGTGTGGCCCAGCCTTTCGAAATTCTTATAGCCGAAGACAATCCCGCCGATGTGGTCCTGGTGCGCGAAGCGCTCGCGACCAATAACGTGGACTGCGTCCTACACGTCCTCACTGACGGCGAAAAAGCGCTGGCTCGGATCGATAACCTCGACAACGATCCGAATAAGCCGCCGGTCGACCTGCTGATTCTCGACATGCACCTTCCCAAGCATGACGGCGAGACCGTACTGAAACGGCTCCGATCCACCCGGCATTATGCGCGAACGCCCGTCATTGTGATGACGTCCCTCGCATCCAAGTGGATCGAGGATAATGCTGCAAAGGACGGGGCCATGGTTTACTGTTCGAAGCCATCGACCCTGGATGAACTCCTGAAGCTAGGTGTGGTGGTACGAAACATGCTCGATCAGCATGGGCGAGGTGCGGGAAATCCCGTCCCTGAGCAGTGAGATTGGGGGAGGCGAAAAGTGACCGCACAGGCGCTTAAAGCGTTGACACAGCTCGGGAATGGATCTGATCCAGCCAGCCGTGAAGTCCTCGACGCTCTACCCGTGGCCGTATATATTACCGACTCAGAAGGCCGCCTGACCTACTTCAACGCCGCCGCAGCCGAGCTCTCCGGCCGCAGCCCCCAGCTTGGCGTGGACCAATGGTGCGTGACTTGGAAAATCTTTCTGGCCGACGGCACCCCGTTGCCCCACGATAAGTGCCCGATGGCCGTGGCACTTAAAGGCGGCGAAATCGTCGAAGGGATCGAATGCCTTGCGGAGCGGCCGGACGGGACCCGCTTCTGGTTTACACCCTATCCCGCCGTCTTGCGCGACGCGCGAGGGAAAATCACCGGCGGAATCAATGTCTTGGTGGATATCACTGCCCGCAAGGGTGCTCAAGAGCAAGCGGAGCAAGCCGCGCTATTGCTCAGCGCTATTGTCGATTCTTCGGACGATGCGATCATCAGCAAAGACTTAAATGGAACGATCACCAGCTGGAACAAGAGCGCCGAGCGGCTGTTCGGATACACCGCCGAGGAAATCGTGGGTCGGCCGGTCACCCTGTTGATTCCTCCGGAGCGGCTGGATGAGGAACCCCGAATTATTGCCCGCCTGAAAGCCGGCGAGCGCGTGGATCATTTTGAAACGATCCGCCGCCGGAAAGACGGCAAGCTACTGGATATTTCCCTGACTATTTCGCCGGTGCGAGACGCGAAGGGGAATATTGTCGGAGCCTCTAAAATCGCCCGGGACATCACGGAGCGCCGTCGTGCCGAGGCAGAAATCCTCCGCGCCAATCGGGACCTGGAGCAATTCGCCTTTTCTGCCAGCCACGATCTTCAGGAACCTCTGCGCAGCGTCAAAATCTACAGCGAGCTTCTGACCCAGCGCTACAACAACAGACTGGACGGGCAAGCCCTGGAATTTCTCGGATACGTGCGAGCCGGCGCAACGCGCATGGAAGCGCTGGTGAGCGACTTGCTCGGCTACACTCAGATCGCTAAACGCGAGGATCGCTCGGAAACGGTCGATGCGAATGCAGCGCTGGCGATCGTCCTCGAGAGCATGGCTGGCTCGGTCTCCGAAAGCGGCGCGCGCATCACCTCCGAGCCTTTGCCCACGGTGCCGATGCATGCCGCGCATCTCCAACAACTGTTCCAGAATCTCATCGGAAACGCGATTAAGTACCGCAGCCGGGAGCGGACGCCCCAGATTCACATCGCTGGGGAAAGCCAGGGCGAAGGATGGACCTTCGCCGTCACCGACAACGGCATCGGCATCGCACCGGAATATAAGGAGAAAGTCTTTGGCCTCTTTAAACGTCTGCATACCAACGAGGAATACTCCGGCACCGGTATCGGGCTCGCCATTTGTCACCGAATCGTGGCCGAGTATCAAGGCCGGATCTGGGTCGAGTCGGAACCCGGACGAGGGTCTAGCTTCCGTTTCACCATCCCTCGATCAAGAGATAGCGGCGGGTGATTCTCAGTCTCCTATTCTGGTGATTGAAGACAACCCCGCCGATGTTTTCCTCATTCGGGAAGCGATCGAGGCTAGTGGCATTAAGGTCCCCCTCCATATCGTCAAAGATGGTGAAGAAGCAACGCGTTTCTTCGATACTGCGGACCGCGACAATGCGGCTCCCTGCCCGAGCTTGGTGATCCTGGACATTAACCTGCCTAAAAAACATGGCGTCCAGGTCCTGCAGCACCTGCGCCGGAGTCATCGGTGCCGGAGAGCGTCCGTCATTGTGGTTTCGAGCTCGAACGCCGCCAAGGATCGGCAGGATGTCATCCTAAATGGGGCTGACGCCTATTTCTGCAAGCCCTCGAAGTATGACGATTTTCTGAAGCTGGCGGACTTGATTCGCGAGTGGTTTCCGAAAGAAACTAAGTAGCCAGCGCCCCCCGCGCCGCGCCCACCGGCGCCGACTCGGCTCATCACATCCGGATTCGTTTAGAGCCTTTGCCACGACGCGAGCAAGCTCCTTTGACACCCTCCAGCGTAGCTGCGCGACGTCGGCCGTCCAAGACGTACGGAGCTTGAGTCATTAATCGACGTTCCCAAGCTAGCCGCGGTGAAGATTCCGCCAGCCGCGGTGAGCCGACCGCGTTGTGCTCGTGATCTATCGAACCTGCCCGTCCATGCAACCACGCCCCGTAACAGACAAAGGCAATCAGGTAGGCCACTCGCTGGCGCTCGCGGTTCGGTGCTGCTATGTGCATCGGCTACAAGTGCGACGGAGGTCCGAATATTCTCCTAGCACCGAACCGCGAACGTCAGTGGGCGGCCTCGGATATTACTCTTGCTCCGAGAGTACCTTCGCATAGCTCTTCCCGTATGGATAAAAGCGATCCTTTTCGCCGCGCGCCCACGCAGCCTTTATCTCAGGACCAGTGATGTCCCAATCCGGACGGCATTTCTTCAACACCGCCCGCAAGTCTTGCCGAAGCTCCTCGACCGTCGGGCGGCCGAAGAACCAATAGCCGTTGTAGATCTTGAATACGACCAGCCCCGGCTCCAGCACGATGGTGTGCGGGATCATCGGATTGTGTCCCGGATCGGTGTACTCGGCGATGTCCAGATCCTTCTGGACGGTGCGGCCCGCATCCGACAGGAATGGCCAGTGCGCATCCACGGCGGTCCGGTTCTCATTGGTCTCCAGCAAATTGTCGGTGCTGATGGTCACGAGTCGGCAGTACCCCACTTCCATTTCGCGATGCAGCTGGACCAGTCCCTCCGCCTGCCGTCGGTCTTTCGGGCAGAATCCTCCCCGGCTGAGCACCAGAATCATCGGATCGGGCCCCTGCAGGTCCGACAACTTGCGGCGTTTGCCCGCGTGATCGGTTAATTCATAATTCGGGAAAACAGCGCCGGGAACGATGTCTGCTCGCATACCTCATTGTCCGCCAGGTCCGTTAGCGCCGGCCCGTTTCACAGTTTTGATAGGATTATTCGAGCATGCGCCGCATCTTCCTGCTGCTTGCGCTCGCGCCGGCCTTCGCACAGTCCGTTGAAGGACCCGTGTTCGAAGCGGCGTCGCTGAAGAAGATAGCCGAGGACCACATCTTCAACGATTTAACCGGCGGGCCGGGAACGTCATCGCCTACGCGCACCAGCATGCACTGGGGTATACAGGTGCTGCTGCGGGAGGCCTTCGGGTTGCCGTCCTACGCGTTCGTCAATGCGAACAAGGTTCCCGACGACAAATATGACTTCGCCGCAGTGGTGCCAGCGGGCGCAAACAAAGCCGAGTTTCGCGCGATGCTACGCAACCTGCTTATCCAGCGCTTTCATCTTCAGTACCATCGCGAGACGCGCGAGCTCCCCTTATATGAACTGCGAGTCGCGCCCGGAGGTCCTAAGCTGAAGCCAGCCGCTAATGAGCCTGCGGATACGACCGCTCCTTCCTTTACACGCACCCCTGACGGATACCTGACGTTTCCACGCGGAGTCAATACTAATTTCTTGGGCAACGGCCCCAGGTTTTCGTTGCAGCGGGTCCACACGACGATGGACGAGTTCGCGGCCGCTCTGGACATGTGGCTGGGCGTCCCCGTGGTGAACCTCACGGGTCTCACCGGGCAATACGATTTCTACCTGCGTTTCGATGCTCGCGGCGAGTCGCCGGCGAACGATGAGCACTTGGATCCGCCGCTCGAGCCATCCATGCGCGATCAGTTAGGACTTGTCCTGCGGAAAATCAAGGGTCCGCAAGAAGTAATCGTGATCGATTCGTTCGATCGCGAAGCGACGCCGAATTAGACCTCGGGCACGGTCACTGTGGCGCGACCGGAACCTGAAGAGATCCAGCCGTGCCCGTAGCACGATCGCGTACCACCACGCGGATCTCGCCCGACTCCGGTTCCGCCCCCGCGACCTTAACCGGGAAACCATTCTCCAGAGCTTTCGCAAACTGCTCATCCGTTAGATTTACCGCAGCGGTGCCGGTCATGATCTTGCCGTTGGAAGACGGTTTCACGACAGCCACGTCGAACGCCCCGATGAAATGGCCGTCTTTACGGTCCAACTGAATGTCGTGGAGATCCACCGTCACGCGCACTTCATACAAACCCGGATGTTGCTCGTCGGGCGTAGCTTGCCCTACGAGGCCGATCCTCGCGGATTTGACTCGACCGCCGTAAAGCTCCTCGAGTGTTGGGGCCGTTGCAGGGACTGCGACCTTGGTAGCCAGATATCCCGGCCGATAGTGTACTTCCAAGGGCTGTTTATCAGGAGCTTTTCCATGGATTTTGACCGTGATCTGGTGATACTTCCCGTCCAGCATGTCGGCAGACGCGTAGTATCCGAGAACATAAGCCGTGTGCGAATCCTCCTCCGCAGCCTCGACGGCGTAGGTGAGATCCCGGGCGTCGAAGAAGGCCCGGCCCCCCGTGGCGGCGGCCAGAGCTTTGGCGCCGAAATTCCCGGGCAGCAGAGGTCCCCCCACCACACGGACTGTACGCACCAGTACGGGATATAGAGCAATGTTCGCTCGCTGCACCATCGCCATCACCGCGGGCGGCACGTTATTGGGGTCATCCATCAGCCAAACCAGGTTCTTACGTCCGGGTACTCCGGAGAGATGCTGTGTGATCAGGTTCAAGGCGTTCACGGTCATCCGAGTATGGACCTGGGCCGCGATGCCGGCGACCTCATCCTGATCCAGGGTCAGTAGATCCCCGTAGTCTCGAAGGGCGCTCTTGAGGTCGGCCGGAAGAGAGCCATGTGGTTGCCCCAATTTTGCGGCGATCTCTACCAGCCTTTGCGAATCGTTCGTGAAGTCGTGCAACATGTGCAGATTCTCGCCCAGCGTGTACAGAGCGATGTTGCTGTCGATCTGAGCGAGAGAGCGTAAGAGATTGGTCAGCCCGACGCGCTGGTAGCCCGTGTAGTCGAATCCGGTGTTCAGGAAATCCACCAAGACCGCGGTCGCGTTATTCACCGGCTGGCCGCGGCTGTCCTGGCGGTTGGAGACGGCGCCGGGAGGCAGCGTGATGGGTTTAACCTCGCCGATGGCACCGGTGCGAAAAACCGCGATGGATTGCGGCTTGCCTTGATCCAGCAGCGTGAAATCGTCCTTTGTCAGACTCTTGACCAGAGTCCCGGCAGGCCCGAACGGCGGCCCTGAATCAAGATAATAAGCCAGCGACGCCTCGAGTCCTGGCGGCCGAACCCGCTGGTCGCGGACCACCACTTCCACTTCGACCAGACGCGTTTCAGAATGAAAGACCGCTGGCTCCGGTGGATTCTGCGCAAACGCGAGCGGAAGGAGAGCGAATATACCCAGCCTTGACGCTCTCCACCAAAACATGGCCAAAGTCTATCAAAAGCATGCGGGCCCCGGCTCGCGCTAAGATCAGGCCATGGCCGCGCTTTTCGACCGGTACCCCAACCCGCTGGTGGACCTGCGCGATGTCACCTCCGCTCAACTGGAATCCCTGCTTCACGAAGAGATCGAAGAGTGGCGCACCGAGCTGAACTGGGATTACCGCCCCTCGGCCGACTTGGTCCGGCGTTTCGTGGATATGCGCGCGCTCACCGGTTTCACTTTGCCGGGCGAGAAGGAAGTGGCCGGGTACGGATACTACGTATGTGAAGAGGGCAAGGGCCTGATCGGCGGCCTATACGTCGGACACCGGTACCGCACCGTCGAAAACGAGAATATACTGCTGAACGCCATCCTGGATTCTATGTGGCGCACACCGGGCACGCGCCGCGTGGAAGCGCAGCTGATGATGCTCAGTTCCCCTCTCACCCGCAGCATGCCGAATCCGCGCTGGTTCCGGGCGTTCCCGCGTAAGTTCTTCGAAGTGTCCGTGGATGCGATCCGTTCCCTGCCCCCGCGCGAGCCCAAGGTCACCATCGCGCCTTGGGCCGAAGGCCGCCAGGAAGATGCCGCGCGGCTGATTGCAGCCGCCTACGCCGGCCACGTCGATAGCTACATCAACGATCAATACCGCTCCGCCAGCGGCGCACGCCGTTTTCTGACCAATATCGTTCAGTACCCCGGCTGCGGAACGTTCTTCCCACCCGCCGCCTGTGTCGCGATTCCAGCCACCGGCCGCGGTCTCTACGGCGTCTGCCTCACCAGCATGGTGGCGCACGATGTCGGCCACATTACTCAGGTCTGCGTCTCGCCCGCGTTTCGCGGTACCGGGCTCGGCTACGAACTGCTTCGCCGCAGCCTGGTGGCGCTTGCCGACCACGGCTGCCGGACGGTAAGTCTAACCGTGACTACGTCCAACGCTTCCGCCATTCAGCTCTACGAGCGCATGGGATTCGTGAATCGCCGGGATTTCGCGGCTTATGTTTGGGAGATGAAGTAGGGCTTTAACCCCTCGCCTGCTACGCTAGAAGCTGTATCGTATGGCGTGGTTCACTCGTGAAAAAACCGGCATGGACGAAGGTCCGGGCGACGGCGAAAAGCACCTCCGCACCGAGGGCCTGTGGCTGAAGTGCGAAAGCTGCGGCCAGATCATCTGGAAAAAAGCTCTGGATGAGAACCTCCAGTGCTGCCCCAAGTGCGAGTTTCATTTTCGGATCGACGCCCGCACCCGCCTGGGCATCCTGTTCGACGGCGAATTCGAAGAGTTCGATACCGGGATGACGTCCTGCGATCCGCTGCGCCTGGATGAAGCCTATCGCGCCAAGCTGGCCACCGCCCAGGAAGCCACCCAGTCATCCGACGCAGTGTTAACGGCGGCAGGTTCCTTGGACGGCCGGCGCGTCAATATCTGCGCCATGGAGTGGAAGTTCATGGGCGGCAGCATGGGCGCCGTGGTGGGTGAAAAGATCACCCGTGCCGTCGAAAGGTCAGTCGAAGGCCGCATGCCCCTGGTCATCATTTCCGCCTCGGGTGGCGCGCGCATGCAGGAAGGCACCATCAGCCTGATGCAACTCGCCAAGATTTCGGCGGCGCTGATGCGTTTGGATGAAGCGGGCGTCCCTTACATCAGCGTGCTGACTGATCCGACCTCGGGCGGCGTCACCGCCAGCTTCGCCATGCTGGGCGACTTGAACATCGGTGAGCCGGGCGCGCTGATCGGCTTCGCCGGCCCGCGCGTGATCGAGCAGACCATCCGTCAGAAACTTCCCGAAGGTTTTCAGCGCAGCGAGTTCCTGCTGGAGCACGGGTTTCTCGACGCCGTGGTTAAACGTTCGGACATGAAGGCATACATCGCCCGCTCGCTCCGATTCTTCTGCGATTAAATGATTCAACTGCAAGGCGCCGGAAAGCGTTTCGGCCACAAACTCCTGTTCGAAGACTGCGACTGGCTCATCACGCCCAAAGAGCGCACGGGCCTGGTCGGCGCGAACGGAACCGGCAAGTCCACGCTGCTGAAAATCCTCTGCGGCATGGAATCGCTGGATTACGGAAACATCAGCTTCGCCAAGGGAATCAGCCAAGGC
>Ga0105245_10006274_pt1 | contig 10460 bp, 7 predicted proteins | sample KBSM54metaG_FD_81523 | JGI IMG/M metagenome (GOLD analysis project Ga0105245, IMG submission 81523) | Miscanthus rhizosphere microbial communities from Kellogg Biological Station, Michigan, USA - KBS M5-4 metaG | ecosystem: Host-associated > Plants > Roots > Rhizosphere > Soil | place: Michigan...
CACAGCCGTGTTGAGGCTCTTCAGCAGCTGGCCGGCGACGTCGAGTGCGACGTTCGGCCTCGCCTCGAAGTTGGCCCCGACGGTCCCGATCGGGATACGCCGCTCGCTGACCTGGAGGCCGTTCGCAAGCGTCCAGGACGAGATCTCACGCTCGAGCGGCTCGATCGCCGCGACCGCCTCGACCTGCGCAGCGATCCCCTCGACCCGCGCATCGTCGAGCCGGAGACGATCGAGCATCCCCTCGTCGAGCCGGCCGGCCGCCGCTTCTCCGTCCGCCGCGTTCGCCTCGAGGATCTCCGCGCGCCGCTCGCGGACGAGAGCAGCCGCGATCCCGAGCGCCTCGGCGACAGCGTCGTCTGTCAGGCGCGGCGCGGCGCGATTGGCCTCGCGCGCCTCCCGGTCGAGCTCCTCGCGCAGCGTCACGGCGGCGACTGTAGCGCCGCGCGGCTTTAACGGCCGACGATCAGCTTGACCCGGTAGCCGTTCGCGCGCTTCGTGCTCGAGGCCCTCGGGCTCTGCTTGATCACTCGGCCCCGATTGCGGGCGCTCGAGTGCTTCTTCGTGACTGCGCCCACCCGGCAGTGCCGGCTCCGAATCTTCGCCTTCGCCTTCGCCAGCTTCAGGTGCAGCACGTTCGGCACCACGCACTTCGGCGGTGTGAACGGCGGCGGAGGTGGGGGAGGCGGCGGAGGCGGTGGAGGTGGAACCGGTGGAGGCGGAGGCGGTGGGGGGGGTGGAGGCGGCGGAGGCGGAGGAGGTGGGGGAGGAGGCGGAGGCGGTGGCGGTGGCGGTGGTGGCTGCCCGGAGCGGTTCGTCTGGAAGGCGATCTGCGCACCGTCGGGCGACCAGGTGGGCCCGTAGTCGTCGGCGGGATCGTTGGTCAGGTTCGTCTGCGCGGCGCCGTCGGCGTTCATGACGTAGATCTCGCCCCCGCCGAACGTGCTCGGGTCGTAGAAGCTGTAGGCGATCTTCGTGCCGTCGGGCGACCAGCTCGGGGTCGACTCGTCGTGCTCCGGGTCGTTGCTCACGTCTGTCGCTCCGGTGCCGTCGGCGTTCATCACGTAGATGTCTCCCGGGCCGCCCGAGAAACGCGTGAAGGCGATCGCGGTGCCGTTCGGCTTCCACGACGGCCCCCAGTCGAAGTCGGCGGGATCGTTCGTGAGATCGGTCTGGTTCGTGCCGTTGGCATCCATGACCCAGATATCCGCATCGCCCGAGAAGGGGTCACCTCGAGTGAAGGTGATGTGGGCCCCGTCCGGCGACCAGTCAGGGTCCCTGTCGTACCCGTTCGAGCCCTCGGTCAGCTCCGTCTGGCTGCTGCCGTCCGCGTTCATGCTCCAGATCGACATCGTGTTCGTCGCGTAGTCGAACCGTGCGTATGCGATCTTCATGCCGTCCGGCGACCAGGCGGCGCCCCATTCGTCGCCGTTGGGGTCGTTGGACAGGTCGACCTGCCCGCTTCCGTCGAGGTTCATGGCCCAGATGTCCTGCGAGCCGCCGCTCCAGGGAGTGCGAGCAAAGGCGATGCGCGTCCCGAGCGGCGACCAGGCTGGGAACGAGTCGTAGAAGGTCTGGTCGTTCGACAGGTCGGTCGCCTGGCTCCCGTCCGAGTGCATGGCCCAGATTTGGTACGGCGGCGGCGGTGGTGGTGGGACGTACTTCGCGAAGGCAAGGTGGCCGCTGTCCGGCGACCACGTCGGCCAGGAATCGTCGGCGGCCGGGTCGTCCGTAACGTTCCTCTGATTGCTGCCGTCCGGGCCCATCGCGTAGATCTCGGCGTTCCCGGCATCGTCGAACGTCCGACGCGAGAATGCGATCGTGGTCCCGTCGGGGGACCAGGCCGGCGCCGCGTCGTCGGCGTTGTCGCTGTTGGTCAGGTCGACAGGATCCGAACCGTCGGCGTTCATCGTGTACACGTCGTAGAAGCCCGCTGTCGTGAGCCGGCTGTACGCGATCTCGGCGCCGTCAGGCGACCAGGTCGGCGCGAACTCGTCGTCCTGGTTGTTCGAGATGTCGGTCTGGCTCGAGCCATCGGCGTTCATGACGAAGATGTCGGTCTGTGCGTTGTCCAGGGTCCGGCCGAACGCGATCTTCGTGCCGTCCGGAGACCAAGCCGGGTAGCCGTCGAAGGCGGGGTCGGTCGTCAGCTGGGTCTGGTGCGTCCCGTCGGCGTCCATCACCCAGATGTCGAAATCCGACGTGTCGGTGGCGCGTGCGAAGGCGATCTTCGTGCCGTCCGGCGACCAGGCCGGGTCGTAGTCCTGTGTCCCGTCGTTCGAGAGGTCCCGCTGATTCGAGCCGTCGGCTTGCATGACGAAGATCTCGGCGTCGTTTCGGTACTGCATGTAGGCGATCTGAGTCCCGTCCGGAGACCAGGCGGGGAACCCGTCCTCGAGCGACTCGTTCGTCAGGTTCGTCTGCTCGGAGCCGTCCGCGTTCATGGAGTAGATCTCCGCGCCGCTCGGACCAGCGGGACGCGCGGCGCCAGGGAGGCCGAGGCGCTCGGGCGGCCCGTAGTGGAAGCCGGCCGCGCCGACGGAATGCTGCGTGCCCGCGCGGGCAGCGCCTCCCAGCGCGACAAGCGCGACAAGCGCCGCGATAGCAATCCAGCCCGTCCTGCTCATGCTTCCCGGTTCCTCCCCGTGCGGCAATCACGATCATCTCACCTTCCCGGCCTGTTTCCTAGGCCTGAGAGGCTCCCGGCTACAATGTCCCGACCGCGGGGCTATAGCTCAGCTGGGAGAGCGCCTGGATCGCACCCAGGAGGTCGCCGGTTCGAGTCCGGCTAGCTCCACCTGTTTTCCGCTTCTACCGCTTCGCTTTCCTTTCGCTCGGGCAGCGATCCGGCTTCGCCGGCTCGCGCTGCGCTGACGGACAGCCGCCGTTGGCCGCGCCCGCCGGGTCGGTCGCGGCGGCGTCGGGTCAGGTCTGGTCTGCCGAGCCGGGCGCTACGGTCTTGGAATGGACCACGTGGAGGTGCGGCGCTCGCGCCGGGCGCGGCGGTGGCGGCTGGAGGTGCCCTGGGGTGAGCCGGTGCGGCTGACCGCGCCGTGGTCGATGAGCCAGGTTGAGGTGGAGCAGGTGCTCCGCGAGAAGCGGGCCTGGATCGAGAAGCAGCGCCGGCGCGAGGTGCCGCGGCTGGGACTGGAGGGGCTCGCCGTGAGCGAGTCGGAGGCGCGCATCGGAGCCAAGGAGCTGGTCTCGGCCCTGGCAGAGGAAGAGGCCGAGTTGCTCGGAGTCTCCTACCGGCGCATCCGGATCGGCGCCCAGCGGACCCTCTGGGGCTCCTGTTCTCCCGGGGGCACGCTTTCCTTCAATTGGCGGCTCGTGCTGGCGCCCTTCTCGGTGCTCGACTACGTGGTCGTCCATGAGCTCTGCCATTTGCGCTTCCTCGACCATTCGCAGCGCTTCTGGAGACTCGTCGAAGGGCGTCGTCCGCACTGGCGGGAGCAACGGGACTGGCTGCGCGTGCATGGCCCCGAGCTGCTCGCCTTCAGAGCGTCCGAATAGAGCTTCCAGACTCGGTGGCCCGATTGTGGCCCACTCGGGCCGAGTTCACCTCAACTGGGCGATGTAGGCGCGGTCGCGTGAGGCCAGCCTCCCACCGTGACGCTCGCCTCGACGCTCACCGCAGCGCGAAGCCAGATGGCGTTCACACTCGGCTTCCACATCATCCTCGCCTCGCTTGGCGTCGCGCTTCCCGCGCTGATGCTGATCGCGAACTACCGGGGCCTCCGCCGTGACGACCCCGACGCGCTGAAGCTCGCGCAGCGCTGGTCGAAAGCGGTCGCGGTCACGTTCGCCGTGGGGGCGGTGACCGGGACGGTGCTCTCCTTCGAGTTCGGGCTGCTCTGGCCCGCGTTCACGGGGCGCTTCGGGCAGGTGTTCGGCGTGCTGTTCGCCATCGAGGGCATCTGCTTCTTCCTCGAGGCCATCTTCATCGCGATCTACATCTTCGGCTGGAAGCGCCTGTCGCCCTGGACGCACTTCTGGACGGGCGTGCCGGTGGTGATCACGGGTCTCGGCGGGGCATTCTCGGTCGTCGCGGTCAACTCGTGGATGAACCAGCCCCAGGGCTACTCACCGACGACGGGCGACGTCACTTCGGTCGAGCCGCTGAAGGTGATCTTGAACCCGGCCGTGCCCTACGAGGTGCCGCACATGATCCTGGCGGCCTATCTCGTCACCGGGTTCCTGGTGGCCTCGATCTACGCGGTGGGGCTGCTGCGCGGACGGCGCGACCGGATCCATCGACTCGGCCTGCTGATCCCTCTGACCGTTGCCTGCATCGCGACGCCGATCCAGTTCGCCGTCGGCGACACCGCAGCGCGCGCGATCGCGAAGGACCAGCCGATCAAGTTCGCCGGAATGGAGTGCGTCGACCAGACCTCGACGCACGTGACGGAGTACATCTACGGCCGCTGTACCTCCAGCGGAGTCAAAGGCGGGCTCGGCATCCCCGGGTTCGACTCGTTCCTCGTCGGCTGGAGCACGAGCACAAAGGTGACCGGGCTCGACTCCGTGCCTGCCGACGATCGCCCGCCCGCCAACACGATGCTGCACTGGGCCTTCGACACGATGGTCGGGATCTGCACCATGCTGATCGGCCTGGCGGCCTGGCTGGCGATCGGCTGGTGGCGCAAGCGCGACTTCCCGCAGACGCGCTGGTTCCTGCGGGCGTGCGCCGTCTCGGGCGTTGCATCGATCGTCGCGCTCGAGTGCGGCTGGATCGTGACGGAGGTCGGGCGCCAGCCGTGGATCGTCTTCAACGTCATGCGCACCTCCGACGCGGTCACGCAATCGAGCGGCGTCTGGGTCACGTTCTCGCTGGTGCTCGCCATCTACGTGGCGCTCGGCGCGGCGCTGATCATCACGCTGCGGGCGATGTCCGAGCGCTGGCGGCGCGAAGGCGAGCAGGAGGTCGACGTGCCGTACGGCCCCGAGGCCGGATTGCCGGAGCTCTCCGCGTGAGCGAAGCCACCGCTGTCGCCGCAGTCCTCTGGATCGGCGTGACCATGTACGCGGTCTTCGCCGGCGCGGACTTCGGCGCGGGACTGTGGAGCCTCCTCGCCGGCGGAGACGAGCGCGGCAGGCGGCCGCGTGAGCTGATCGACTGGGCGATCGGCCCGGTCTGGGAGGCCAACCACGTCTGGCTGATCTTCGCACTGGTCGTGCTCTGGACCGGCTTCTCGTCCACCTTCGAGGCCGTCTTCTCGACGCTCTTCATTCCCTTGAGCCTCGCCGCGCTGGGGATCGTCCTGCGCGGCTCCGGATTCGCGTTCCACCACAACGCGCGCCGTGAGCGAGGGCGCGTGGCTGCGCAGCTGCTGTTCGGGCTGTCCTCAGTCCTGACGCCGTTCTTCATGGGGACGGTCGTCGGAGCGGTCGCGAGCGGTCGGGTTCCCCTCGGCAACGCAGAGGGCGACCCGATTACGAGCTGGGTCAACCTGCTCTCGCTCGCGATCGGGGCGTTGTTCGTGGCTACCGGCGCCTACCTCTCGGCGGTGTTCCTCGTGAGCGACGCCCGGCGCGCCGGCGCCCTCGATCTCGAGCGGTACTTCGCCACGCGCGCGCTGGTGGCCGCGGTCGTCACCGGGGCGCTGGCTGCTCTTGGCCTCGTCGCGTTGCATCACGACGCACGGTTCGTCTTCGACGGGCTCACGCACGACGCGTTGCCGCTCGTGGTCGTGTCGGCGCTCTGCGGCGTGGGCGTGCTCGTCCTGCTGCACCGGGGCGCCAGGAGAGGAGCGCGGCCGCTCGCGGTGGGAGCGGTGGCCGCCGTGGTCTGGGGCTGGGGGGTCGCTCAGCACCCGTACCTGCTGCCGCAGAAGCTGACGATCGCCGACGGTGCGGCGCCGAGCGCCACGCTGACGGCCCTGCTGGTGATCTTCGGCGTCGCCGTCGTGGTGGTACTGCCGTCGATCGGGCTGCTGTTTACGCTGGCTCAGCGCAGCGTGGTCGAAGAGACCTCGCAGCCGATGTCTCATCCCGAAGGAGGAACCGGTGCAACCACCCCAGTCGGCTGATTCGTCGAGCCCGAAGCGCGCCGGACTCGTTCTCGCCGCGCTGATCGCGGTCGCGGCCGTGGCCAACCTCGGCCTGGCGATCGCGAACGTCGCGCTGCCGTCGATCGGCAAGCACTTCGACGCCTCGCAGACGGCGCTCAACCTCGTCGCGGTCGGCTACTCGTTGGGCCTCGCCGCCTCGGTGCTCTACTTCGGCGCGGTCGGGGACCGCTACGGCCGCAAGCTGCTGCTGATCGCCGGGATGGTGCTGACAGTGCCCGCGGACTGCCTCGCGGCGTGGGCGCCCTCGATCGAGGTGCTGTTCGGCGCGCGGGTGCTCGGCGGGCTGGCGGCCGGGATGGCGTATCCGACGACCCTGGCGCTGATTACCGCGCTCTGGTCGGGCCCGGCGCGCACGCGGTCGATCGCACTCTGGGCTGCGACAGGCGGCGCGCTCTCCGCGCTTGGGCCGCTCGGCTCCGGGATCCTGCTCGAGCATTTCTGGTGGGGATCGGTCTTCCTCCTGACGCTGCCGCTGGCGGGGATCGCCCTCGTGATGGCGATGAAGCTCGTGCCGAACCACGTCAACGAGACCACTGAGCCCGTCGACCATCTGGGCGGCGTGCTCTCCATCTCGCTCGTCGGCGCGCTGATCCTCGGGATCAACTTCGCAGTCGTTCCGAACGAGACGACACTCGTCGTGAGCCTCTTCCTCGTCTCCGGCGCCTCGCTGGTCGCCTTCTACATCAGGCAGCGGCGGGCTCGGAACCCCCTTTACGACCTCGAGACGGCGGCACGGCCTACGTTCTGGGTGGCCGCGTGCGCCGGCCTGATCGTGTTCGGCTCCCTGATGGGGTCGATGTACATCGGCCAGCAGTTCCTACAGAACGTGCTCGGCTACTCGACGGTCGACGCCGGTCTGGCGATCCTGCCCGCCGCTGCGTTCATGGTGCTCGTCGCACCGCGGTCGGCCGCGCTCGTAGAGCGAAGGGGCGCGCGGGAAACCCTGCTCCTCGGCTACGTCTTCGTCGCGCTCGGCTTCCTGACGATGCTGCTGCTCTGGAAGGAAGGGATCAGCTACTGGAAGGTCGCCCTCGGCTATTCGCTCGTCGGGATCGGCGTAGGCCTCGCCGGAACGCCGGCTTCCCACTCGCTGACCGGCTCGGTCCCGGTGACACGGGTCGGGATGGCCTCGGGGACGGCCGATCTGCAGCGGGACCTCGGCGGAGCGATCATGCAGTCTCTCTTCGGCGCCCTGCTCACGGCCGGTTACGCCGCGACTGCGGGAACGCTGATCGCGTCCTCCGGAAAGGACGTGACGAGCAGCACGCAGGCCGAGCTGACGAAATCGTTCTCGAGCGCGGCCGACACCGCTTCACGCTATCCGTCGTCGATCCAGGACCAGATCATCGCCGGGGCGAAGGCGGCGTTCCTCCAGGGGGACCAGTGGGCCTACACAGCCGGCATCGTGGCCGTGCTGCTGGGAGCGACGCTCGTCTTCTTCATGTTCCCGAAGCGTGACGAAGAGCGCAGGCTGCTCGCGAGGTACCAGGGCGAGGACACCGCCGCGCCGCCAGAACCGCCTCCTGAAGTGGTGCCCACACCAGCTTCCTGACCCGTCATCCCCTTCGGGTGACAGGGACCAGGTAACCGAGGCGTACCGTCGCACGTGGTGAACGCTCGAGGAGACACGAGCGGCCGCCCGCGCGTCGTGATCCTGGGGGGAGGGTTCGGCGGAATCGGAGCCGCCAAGAAGCTGGGCAAGAGCGATCTCGACGTCGTGCTCGTGGACGGGCACGACTACCACACCTTCCAGCCCCTGCTCTATCAGCTCGCGACGGGCTTGCTCGACCAGGCCGCCGTCGCCCACCCGATCCGCGACCTCTTCCACAAACAAGAGAACGTCCGGGTTCACCAGGACCAGGTGACGGAGATCGACCTCGAGGCGCGCGAGGTGCGCTTCAGCGAGCTCCGGCCCGAGCGCTACGACTACCTGGTCCTCGCGCTCGGAGCGGAGGTCAACTTCTTCGGCGTGGAGGGGGCGGCCGAGCACGCGTTCCCGCTCTACACGCTCGCGGACGCGATGCGGCTCAAAGATCACGTGCTCGAGCGCTGGGAGGCGGCAGACCGCAACCCGGAGCTCGTCGAGGCGTCGCCGGAGATCTTCGCGATGTTCAAGCCGGACATCCGCTCCTACACGGAGAAGGCACTCGAAGACCGCGGAGTCGAGGTCATGACCGGCGAGGTCGTCGCGTCGGTTTCCCCCGAGCGCGTCACGCTCAAGTCCGGGACCGTGCTCTCCGCCCACACGCTCGTCTGGGGAGCCGGCTTGCAGGCGAACGAGCTCGTCCGCTCGCTCGGCCTCGAGCTCGAGCGCGGCAACCGGCTAGCCGTCGACGAGGAGCTTCGGCTCCCGCAGCACCCGGAGGTCTACGCCGTCGGCGACATCGCAGCAATCACCGACGAGAAAACCGGTCAGGTTCTGCCCCAGCTCGGCTCGGTCGCGCTCCAGTCCGGGGAGCACGCCGGCGAGACGATCGCCCACCGTGCCGCGGGCAAGGAGACCAAGCCCTTCAAGTACCACGACAAGGGAACGATGGCGACGATCGGACGGGGCGCGGCCGTCGTCCAGATGCTCGGCGGCCGGACGATGAAAGGCAAGGCGGCGCAGGCGGCGTGGGGAACGGTTCACCTCGCGCTGCTGCCGACAAACTCGGACCGCGCGAAGGCGGTCGTGGACTGGGCGGGCGCGGGGCTCACGCACCAGCGCTCCGGCCGGATCAGGGTCAAGACCTAGGTAGAGGAGGCGCTATGGCGACCGTAGCACCGGAGATTGTCCGCCGCGCACCGGCGGCAGAGGCCGTACCGGCCGACGTGCTCGTCGTATTCGGAATCACAGGAGATCTCGCGAAGGTGATGACCTTCCGCTCTCTCTACAGGCTCGAGAGCCGCGGCCTCCTCGACTGCCCGATCGTCGGCGTTGCAGTCGACGACTGGACCGTCGACCAGCTGAAGGAGCGCGCGAAGACGTCGATCGAGTCGACCGGCGAGCAGCTCGACCCGAAGGTCTTCGAGCGCCTCGCGGACAGGCTCTCGTACGTCGAGGGCGATTTCGGCGACGCGGCGACCTACGAGCGCGTCGCTACGGCGATCGCCGGCGCCCAGCAGCCCGTCTTCTACCTCGAGATTCCGCCGTTTCTGTTCGGCCGCGTTGTCCAGGGGCTCTCCGAGGCCGGCCTCACGGCTAACGCACGCGTGGTCGTCGAGAAGCCGTTCGGCCATGACCTCGCCTCGGCCGCGGAGCTGGCAGACGAGCTGCACCACTACATCGACGAGTCGCAGCTCTACCGGATCGACCACTACCTGGGGAAGATGGGGCTCGAGGAGATTCTCTACCTCCGCTTCACCAACTCGATTCTCGAGCCGATCTGGAACCGCGACCACATCCACTCGGTCCAGATCACGATGGCGGAAGACTTCGGCGTGGAGGATCGCGGCCACTTCTACGATCCCGTGGGCGCCCTGCGCGACGTCGTCGTCAACCACCTGATGCAGGTCGTCACCGCGGCCGCCATGGAAGTCCCCTCCCGGCGCGAGCCCGAGGTGATCAAGAACGCGCAGGTGGCGCTCCTCCACGCCGTGGCCACGGCGGAGCCCGCGCACTACGTCCGGGGGCAGTACGACGGCTACCTCGACATCGACGGCGTTGCCGCCGGCTCGGAGACGGAGACCTTTGCAGCCCTGCGCCTGGAGATCGAGAACTGGCGCTGGTCGGGCGTGCCGTTCTTCATTCGAACAGGCAAGCGGCTGCCCACGACCCAGACCGAGCTCAGGCTCGTGTTCAGGGAGCCGCCCAAGCTGAACTTCAACCTGCGCGCGGCTCGGCCGGAACCGAACCAGCTGGTCGTCAAGCTGGATCCGTCGACCGGCGTCAGGCTCGTGCTCGACGCTCACCGCGCGGACAGGGCCGAAGCCGCCGCGGTCACACTCGACCTGGAGTTCGACGAGGAGGGCGGTGAGGGCCCCACGCCGTACGAGGTGCTTCTGCACGCCGCGATGGTCGGCGACAGCACGCGCTTCACGCGTCAGGACGGCGTCGAGGAAGCGTGGCGGATCATGCAGCCGCTGCTTGACGACCCGCCTCCGGTGCACGCCTACGCGCCCGGATCGTGGGGCCCGAAGGCGGCTGACCAGCTCGTCGCCGGACACGGCCGCTGGCACGAGCCGTGGGTGACGTCATGACCACGAGCGTCACGCCGACGGACACACAGGCCCAGAGCGCAGCCGCGCCTTCGCCGTTTCCACCGATCGCGGACTACGCGTTCCTCTCGAACTGCCACACCGGAGCGCTGGTCGCGGCCGACGGCGCGATCGACTGGCTCTGCGTCCCGCGCTTCGACTCGCCGAGCGTGTTCGGCAGCCTGCTCGACCGCGAGGCCGGCTTCTTCCGCTTCG
>Ga0105245_10006275_pt1 | contig 10460 bp, 9 predicted proteins | sample KBSM54metaG_FD_81523 | JGI IMG/M metagenome (GOLD analysis project Ga0105245, IMG submission 81523) | Miscanthus rhizosphere microbial communities from Kellogg Biological Station, Michigan, USA - KBS M5-4 metaG | ecosystem: Host-associated > Plants > Roots > Rhizosphere > Soil | place: Michigan...
CCGCAGCTCGTGATCATCCCCGTCCTCACGAACCAGAGCGGCCAGAGCGCCTGGCCGAACGGCACGAGCGCGCCGATGACCGTGGTCGGCTTCGCCTGGTTCGTGATCACGAGCTGCGGCGACCCCGCCAGCCCCACGTACTGCGCCAACAGCGACGGGAGGCAGGTGAACGGCGTGTTCGTCACGCTCGACACCTCCGCCAGCATGGGCACCCCCGGCCCCTACAGCCCGCAGTCGAACACGGCGTTCACCGTCGTGCTGACGCAGTAGCGCGGCCGGCGGCACGCGAAGTTCGGCCCGGCGGGCAGCCGGGTACGATCGGGACGATGTTCGACCACGTGACGATCCGCGCCGCCGACCGCGGCGCGACGGAGCGCTTCTACGACACGGTCCTCGAGCCGCTCGGCATCGCGAAATCCCACACCGATGCCGACGGCGCGACGTGGGAGGACCTCGGCATGTACGCCGTCGACGGCACCCACCCGGCCACGCGCGGGCTGCACGTCGGATTCGCCGCGCCGAGCCGCGAGCATGTCGACCGGTTCTGGGAGGCCGGGACCCGGGGCGGGTATCGGGACGACGGCGCGCCCGGCCCCCGCCCGGAGTACGGCGAGGACTACTACGGCGGGTTCCTGCTCGATCCCGACGGCAACAGCGCCGAGGCCGTCCACCACGACACGCTGCGCTCGGGCGGCATCATCGACCACCTGTGGATCCGGGTCGCCGACGTGGCCGCGTCGCGCGCGTTCTATGCGGCGATCGCGCCGCACGCCGGGTTCGAGCTGCGCCTGGACACGCCCCAGCGGGCGCGCTTCGGAGGCGCCTCCGGGTCGTTCTCGGTGGTCGCGGGCGCACGGCCGACCGAGCACGTGCACATCGCGTTCCCCGCCCCGGACAACGCGACCGTCGACCGCTTCCATGCCGCCGCCACGGGCGCGGGCTACCGCGACCGCGGTGCGCCCGGCGAGCGCCTCGTCTACCACGAGGGCTACTACGGCGCCTTCGTCCTCGACCCCGATGGAAACAACGTCGAGGTCGTCTGTCACAACGAGGGATAGCGCCCGGCATGGCGACCCGGATCGGGTGCAGCGGCTGGAGCTACGCGCACTGGCGCGATCCGGTCTACGACGGCGCGCCGGCGAGCCGCTGGCTCGGTCTCTACGCCGAGCGCTTCCCCACCGTCGAGGTGAACGCGTCGTTCTACCGGCTGCCGACGCTGCGCATGGCACAGGGCTGGGCGGAGCGCGCGCCGGAGGGGTTCGTGTTCGCGGTCAAGATGAGCCGCTACGTGACCCACATCCGCCGCCTGCGCGACGTGCCCCCGAACGTCGCGCTGCTCATGCGCCGGATCGAGCCGCTGGCCGAGGCGGGCAAGCTCGGCCCGCTCCTGTGGCAGCTGCCCGAGACCTTCCGGCGCGACGACGAGCGGCTGGCGGCGGCGCTGCGGGCGCTGCCCGAGGGCCGCAACTGCTTCGAGTTCCGCCACCCGTCCTGGTTCTGCCCCGAGGTACGCGAGATGCTGGCGGACGCCGGTGCGGCGCTGGTGGTCGGCGACCATCCGCAGCGGCCGTTCCAGACCCTCGAGCCGACCGCCGGGTGGATGTACGTGCGCTTCCACTACGGCGGGCGGGGGCGGCGCGGCAACTACTCCGAGTCCGAGCTACGCGAGTGGGCGAAACGCATCCGCGGATGGGGCCGGCGGGGCGACGTGTACGTCTACTTCAACAACGACTGGGAGGCCTTCGCGGTGCGGAACGCGGAGCGGATGCAGGCGCTCGTCAGTCGATGAGCTTCTTCTCCATCTGCCAGACCGCGACGCGCCACATCGCCAACGCGAAGACGATGAGGAAGGCCGCGTGCCCGAGATCGTCGATGCTCAGGAGGCCGAGCGCGGCGTCGCGCACGAGCTGCACGCAGTGGTAGAGCGGGTTGACCTCGGCGATCGCGCGCAGGACGGGCGGGAACGTCGAGATCGGGAAGAACGTCCCGGCCACCAGGAAGAGCGGCGTCAGCACGGCGCTCGTCACGTAGTTGAAGTTGTCGATCGTCTTGGCGACGGCCGCCACCAGCACGCCGAAACAGGCGAACCCGAACCCCGTCACGAAGCCGGCCAGCGGCACGAGCAGCATCCCCACGTTGGGCGAGAGGCCGAACGCCATCGCCACGATCAGCGGCGCCACGCCGTAGACGCCGGCGCGCACCGAGATCCACAGGACCTCGGCGGTGATCAGCTCCTCGACGTCGACCGGCGCGGCCAGCATCGCGTCGTACGTGCGCTGGAACTTCCAGCGGATGAAGGTGTTGAACATCCCCGGAAAGGCGGACGAGAAGAGCACGGCCGTCGCGACCACTCCGGTGCCGACGTACTCGACGTAGCGCACGTGCCCGACGTGCGAGACGAGCGACCCGAACCCGAGCCCGAACGCCAGCAGGTAGATCGTCGGCTGTACCACCGACGAGAACGTGGTGGCCTTCCAGTAGCGGCCGAAGAGCACGATGTCGCGGCTCATGACGCCGGCCAGGGCGGCCGGCTCGAGCCGGCGCACGCGATGGGCGGGGGCCGTCACTCGATCTGCTCGCCGGTCAGCATGACGAACGCATCCTCCAGGTTGGCGGGCCGGCGCACCCCGTCGGGGGCCTCGCCGGCGAGCTGCTCCGCCCGCACGATCACCACTGCCGGGCCACTTCGGCGGGTGCGCCAGCCGGCCTCGCCGGCCCGCCGCGTGACCGACTCGAGATGCTCCGGCGTTCCGTACACCTCGAGCGCCTGCTCGCCGGCCTCGGCGCGGACGACCTCCTCGGGGCGGCCGAGCGCAACGATGCGCCCGTGCGACATGACGGCCACGGTGTCGGCGAGCCGCTCGGCCTCCTCGATGTAGTGGGTGGACATGAGCACCGTCACGCCCGACATGCGCAGCCTGTCGATCAGCCCCCAGAGCTCCTGCCGCACCTGCGGGTCGAGCCCGACCGTGGGCTCGTCGAGCAGGACGAGCCGCGGGTCGTGAATCAGGCCGCGGGCGATCAGAAGCCGGCGGCGCATCCCGCCCGACAGCTCGGAGACGCGGGTGTCGGCGCGGTTGGTCAGGTTCGCGATCTGGAGGGCACGGTCGACGGCCGCCCGCCGCTCCCGGCCCGGCACCCGGTAGATGCGGGCGAACACGCCCAGCGTCTGGCGCGCGGTCAGCTCGACGTCCAGGTTGTCGAGCTGGGGGACGACGCCCATCTCGATCCGCGCCTGCTTCGAGCCCGCCGGCAGCACGTGCCCCATCACGCGGATCTCGCCTCCGTCGGCGCGGGCCTGTCCGGTTAGCATCCGCATCGTCGTCGACTTGCCCGCGCCGTTCGGCCCGAGCAGGCCGAAGCACGTCCCGGCCGGCACCTCCAGGTCGAGCCCGTTCACCGCCGTCACCGGGCCGAACCGCTTGACCACGCCCCGCAGGGAGATCGCGCTCGTCTGCGGTGCCGCCATAGCCCCGAGTATAGGGAGGCCCGGCGGCCGCCCGGCCGGCCACTCGTGCGCTTCTCGCGGCTGGTTGACGCACTGCGGCAATACCGGATAGGGTGGCCGGGCAGGGTTGGGTTTGGCGCGCGCCTCTCGCAGCGTGCACAGGTGCGTGATCTGGTTCCTTCGCGTCGAGGAGTGAACGGATTCGCGTGGGTCATGGCAGGCGGTCGTCGTGATGCAGAGCTTTCCGGCCCTCGACGTCGCGATCGCGCTTGCACTCACCTACTTCTTCCTGAGCATCATCGCGACGGCGGCGACCGAGGCGATCGCGCATTTCACCAACCAGCGGGCGCGAACGCTCGAGGCCTGGGTGGGCGGGATGTTGTCCGACCTGCAAACCAGCAAGGACCAGGCGGTCAGCGACTTCTACGGGTCGCCGGCGATCAGAGCGCTGTCGATATCGAGCGGAGACCGGCGGCCGAGCTACGTCCCGTCGAGCCACTTCATCGGTGCGACGCTCGGCCTCGCGGAGGCGGCGCAGCCCGCCGCCAAGACCGCCGAGGCGGCCTGGGCGACGATCGGCCAGCAACTGCACGATCCACGCATCCAGCACACCGCCGTCGGCGACGCCCTGCTTCCCATCTACCGCCGATCGGGTCGGGACGCTGCGCGGTTCCGCCATGAGGCGGAGGCCTGGTTCGACGACCAGATGGAGCGGTTGTCGGGCGTCTACCGGCGATGGTCGCAGCGGATCGTCTGGCTCACGGGCATCGTGCTCGTCGTCGCGCTGAATGCGAACACCCTGCGGATGGCGGACAGCCTCTACAGCGACCCGGCTCGCCGTGACGTGATCGTCGCGCAGGCGGGCAACGCGACCACCTCCGCGAAGGCGGACGAGGCCCTCAGCCGACTCGACAGCAACTTCACGCCTCCGCTTGGATGGGCGCACCACGGCGGCTATTCGGGCTGGTGGACGGTCGCGGTCGCACCGGTCGGCTGGGTGCTCACGTTCCTCGCCATCTCGCTCGGCGCACCCTTCTGGTTCGACACCTTGTCGAAGCTCGCCCGGGTGCGAACGACCGGAACGCCGCCACCGGCCACGAACGCGACCCGCAAGGGTGAGGGTGACCAGGAACGGAACGCGCAACCGCCACCCCCGGAAGGAGCGCAGTGATGGGGCCCCTTGACAAGATCGAGCACATCGTCGTCCTGATGATGGAGAACCGGTCGTTCGACCACATGCTCGGGTATCTCCAAAACGACGGCATGCCCGAGGTGAATGGGCTCTCGGGCGACGAGTCGAACCTCGACGCCGCCGGAACCCCGCACGTCGTCTACCAGTACCCGCCCGAGCCCTTCTCCGACAGCTTCGATCCGTGCCACGCACCGGACTGTGTCGCCAAGCAGCTCGCCGGCGACAACGGCGGATTCGTGCGGAACTTCGAGGATTGGATGGCCCACCGGAAGGTCACGCCGACCCCCGATCCGGGGTACGTGATGGGGCACTACACGGCCCAGCATCTGCCGGTGTACGACTTCCTGGCCAGGAACTTCTGCGTCTGCGACGCGTGGCACAGCTCGATCCCCGGCGACACCATGCCGAACCGGCTCTACTCGATCGCCGGACAGGAGGGCGACCCGGTCGGCTCCTCGCTCGGAGACCTGGTGCCGTTGCTGCCTGCGAGCGTCAGGGCGGAGCTCGCCAAGGCGCCGGTCTACGACCTTCCGGCGTTCACGAGACAGCTGGGCGACGACGACTGGCGGTGGTACTCACACGATCCGGCGACGTTGCGCGCGGTCGACGGGAAGTACCGCTCGTTCCCGAACCTGGACCGCGACAACTTCGCCTGGTTCGACAAGAAGGAGATCAGCCTCGCGATGCAGATCGGCGAGCTGCCGATCGTGCTCGACGACAGCTTCCTCGACGACGCCGCGAAGGGCACGCTGCGTAAGGTCTCCTGGATCGACCCGAACTTCGTGAACCTCAAGGTGTTCGACACGTCCTCCGACGATGACCATCCCCCTTCGCACATACACGCCGGGCAGCAGCTCGTGCTCACGCTGTACGACGCGCTCGCCCGCAGCCCGAACTGGCAGAACACCCTCCTCGTCATCACCTACGACGAGCACGGCGGGTTCTACGATCACGTCTCGCCGCCCGCGCTCCCGGCCGACGATGGCGCCCGGTACCCGACCCTGGGAGTGCGCGTGCCCGCGCTCGTCGTCGGCCCCCGCGTGCGAAGACAGGTCTGCCACACGCAGTTCGACCATACGAGCCTGATCTCGACGATCCTTCGCCGCTTCGCTGCGAAGCCCGACGACGCGATCGCCAAGATGGGGAAGCGGACGCAGCGGGCAGCTGATCTCGGCACGTGTCTGCGAGGATCCGCCCGGCACGACATTCCCAGCCACAGCTACCTGCACGAGGTGCTGGCCGGCAGGAGGCTCGAGGCGCGGGCCCGCCGCCGCCCGGCGGCGGGCGGCCCGTCTCCGGCGCCCGACGGGGCCGGCCACGACATGCAGCTGCACGACTTCCAGGCGGACTTCCTGAAGTTCGCGCTCCTCATGCGGCACGCCGGGTTGCAACCCGGTACGCCGTAGTCGTCGGCGGCCGGCGGGATCTCAGGTGCCGGCGGCCCGGCCGCGGTGGGTGAGCGCGTCGATCGTCACGGCCACCAGCAGGACGAACGCGGTCACCATGTACTTCGTCGCGGCGGTGTAGCCGAGGAGGCCCATGCCGTTGTCGATCGCCGCGATCACGATGCCGCCGAGGACGCCGTGCAGCGCCTTGCCGCGGCCCCCCATCAGGCTCGTGCCGCCGATCACCGCCGCCGCGATGCCGTAGAGGACGAGCGTGCCGCCGTCGACGGTGGTCGAGATCGAGCGCAGCCGCGACGTGTAGACGACCCCGGCGATGCCCGCCGTGAACGAGCAGAGCACGAACGCCGAGGTGCGCACCCAGGCGACGCTGATGCCGGCGCGGCGCGCCGCCTCGGCGCTGCCGCCGATCGCGTACAGGTAACGGCCGAGCTTCGTCCGGCCGAGCAGGAACGTCCACACCGCCAGCACGCCCAGCACGAGCAGGACGACCCAGGGGACGCCCGAGATCGGCTCGAGGATGCCGCGGTCCGTGTTGCAGAGCAGCACCAGCGCGACGCCGGCGACGACCGCGGCCGCGATCTTCAGCAGCGTCACGGTCGGCGGCGGCGCGACGAGGCCCGCCGCCCGGCGCTTGGCGTCGCGTCTCCAGACCAGGGCGGCGTAGACCGCCTCGATCACGACGAGCACGATCCAGCCCTCGGTGTTCGTGAGGTTCGAGCTCGTGAGGTCGTTGATGATCGACTCGTTGACGGGGAAGGTCCCGCCGTTCCCGAGGATGTGGAGCAGCATGCCTTGCCAGAACAGGAGCCCTGCCAGCGTGACGACGAACGACGGCAGCCCGATGCGGGTGATGATCAGGCCCTGGAGCAGGCCGATCGCGGCGCAGGCGAGCAGCGCGGCGCCGATCGCGACCCACCACGGCCAGCCGTAGTTCGGCCCGACGGTGTCGGCCATGATCACGCCGCCGACGCCGGCGACGAAGCCGATCGAGAGGTCGATCTCGCCGAGCAGCAGCACGAACACCTCGCCCATCGCGAGCAGGCAGAACACCGCCCCCTGCACCAGCAGGTTGACCAGGTTCTGGGCGGTGAGGAAGTTCGAGTTGAGCGACTGGAACAGGATCGAGATCAGGATCAGCCCGCCCACGACGGGCAGCACGCCGCTCTCGCCCGCCTTGATCCGGGCGACGGATGAGCGTAGGTACTCGCCGACCGACCCGGCCGTGATCTCGGCCGGGACCGCCAGGTCGGCGTTGCGCGCCGCGGCCCCGGTCAGCTCCTCGTCGGCCCCGGCGCCCTCGCCGCGAGCGGGATCGTCGACCTGCGACATGCGATCAGCCCTCCCCGGGGGACGCCTTGGGCGTCCTGGTCGACTTGCCGGTCGTCATCAGATCGACGGCGATCTGCGGGTCGAGCTCGGACGCGGGCCGCACGGCCACCATCCGCCCGAGCCGCAGCACCGCGATCGTGTCGGCGACCTCGAAGACGTCGTTCATGTTGTGCGACACGATCAATGCCGCGAGGCCCTGGTCGGCCAGCCGGCGGACGAGGTCGAGCACCATCCGCGTCTGGGCGACGCCGAGCGCGGCGGTCGGCTCGTCCATGATCACGAGCTTGGAGTTCCACAGCACGGCCTTGGCGATCGCGACCGACTGGCGCTGGCCGCCTGACAGCGACGCAACCGGCTGGCGGATCGAGCGCACCGTCGTCACCGCCAGGCTCGCGAGCGTCTTGCCCGCCTCGGTCTCCATCGCCTCCTCGTCCATGACCATCGCGTGCATCCGCTCGCGCCCCAGGTACATGTTCTGGACGATGTCCAGGTTGTTGCAAAGCGCGAGGTCCTGGTAGACGGTGTCGATGCCGAGCAGGGCGGCGTCCCGAGGCGTGCGGACCCGCACCGGCCGGCCCTCCCAGAGGAGCTGGCCGTGGTCGGGCGAGTGGATGCCGGCGATGCACTTGATCAGCACCGACTTGCCCGCACCGTTGTCGCCGACGAGCGCGGTCACCTCGCCTGCGCGGACGTCGAAGTCGACGTCGACGAGGGCCTGCACCGGCCCGAAGTTCTTCGAGACGCGCTGCAGGCGCAGCAGCGGTTCGGCGTCCGTGCCGCCGTTCGCCGCCCGATCGATCGTGGTGTCGTTCATCTGTGGCCTCACCCCGCCGGTGCGCCGGGCCGCCGTCCGGTGGCGGCCCGGCGCGCCAGGCCGGTTCGTCAGCTGATCCCCGCCGCCTGGCAGGCCTTCTGCAGGGCGGCTCCGGCGCACAGCTGTGACACCTGCACGGCCTTGTCCTTCACGACGGTCGAGGCCATGTTCGAGGTCGTCACCCAGTGCGGGACCGTGTAGACGGACGCGATGTTCTTGTTCAGCGTCGTGTCCATCGTCTCGGAGTTCACCAGGGTGGACGGCGGCTTCAGGCCGGCGCGGAGGTAGAGCGCGAGCGCTGCCGCGGCCTGGGCCTCCTCGTAGATCGGCTTGTACACCGTGCCGCACTGGTAGCCCTTGAGGATGTTCTGCAGGCCCGAGGGCGATGCGTCCTGACCGGTGGTCGGGAACGTCTTCGGCGGGATCTTGTCCTTCTGCAGGACGGAGATGACGGCGTTCGCGTTGTCGTCGTTCGGCGTCACCACCGCGTTGATGTTCTTGTGCGCGGTGAACTGCTGCTCGAAGGTCGTGGCCGCGGTCGGCGGGTCCCATGTGCCGGCCGGCTCGCCGACCTTCACGTAGGAGTGGTCCGCGAAGTGCGGCGCCAGCACGCCGTTGTAGCCCTGGGCGAAGAGCTTCGCGTTGTTGTCCGTGGGATCGCCGTCCATCACGAGGATGTTCGGGTTCTTGACGCCCCACGACTGGATGCAGCTCACCTCGCCCTGGCCGATCAGCTTGCCAACCTGGACGTTGTTGAAGCTGACGTAGTAGCGATCCGCCGGGCCGCCGGTGACGAGGCGGTCGTAGTCGATCACCTTCACGCCCTTGGACTCGGCGTTCGCCTCGATGGCGGCGCCCGAGCCCGGGTCGAGCGGGTCGACGAGCAGGACCGACGCGCCGGCGGTGATGTCCGCCTCGGCCTGCTGCTGCATGGTGCTCGTGCTGCCCTGGGCGTTGTCGATCTTGAACTCGCTCGAGCTCAGCCCGGCCGCCTGGAATGCGTCCTTCAGGTAGGGCGCGTCGAACTCGACGTACCGCGCCGACGACGTCGTGTCGGGGAGCAGGACACCGACCATGCCCTTGCCCTCCGAGGCGAGGCCCTTCAGCTTCTTCATCTCCGTGAAGTTCACGTCGAACGCCGAAGCGCTCAGGTTCGGGACGTTCGCCTTGGCGCCTGAGCCGCCTCCACTCGAGCTGCTCCCCGAGGAGCCGCAGCCGGCGGCCACCGTAAGTACGACGCCCGCCAGGCCCAGGCCCAGCAACCGCCTACGTGAGTACCTCATCGCGATGCCCTCCCACTTCCGCGGTCAGATGACCCCACACCCCGCGGCCGTTACCCATCGCCCGCACCTGCCAAACCTTTTAGGCTTGCACGCGTGGCGGCCCGACGCGATCGCAAGCGGGTGGGGGTGATCGGCGCGGGGCTGATCGCCCAGGCCATGCACCTTCCGCACCTGGCGCTGTTGCGCGACCGCTTCGAGCTCGCCGTGGTCGCGGATCCCAGCCCTTCGGTGCGCGAGCGGGTGGGCGACCGCTTCGGGATCCCGCACCGGGTTGCCACCGCGGCGGAGGCGGTCGCGACCGGCGGGCTCGACGCCGTCGTGATCTGCGCGCCCAACGCGACCCATGCGCGCACGGTGCTGGCGGCGCTCGACGCCGGCCTGCACGTCCTGTGCGAGAAGCCGCTCTGCATCGTGCCCGCGGACGCCGACGCCATCGTCGCCGCCCGCGACCGGGCCGGGCGGGTGGTGCAGGTCGCCTACAACAACCGCTTCGACCTCGCCTACGAGCGGCTCGTCTCGGAGCTGCCCGACACGACCGAGCCGCTGCGCTACATCAGCGTGCTCGTCCACGACCCGGAGTTCGGGCCGTACTTCGGGCCGGAGGATCTCGCCCGCGGCAGCGACGTGCCGGCCGAGGTGATCGAGCAGGGCCGGGCCGACGAGGCCGCGCAGGTGCGGGCGGCGGTCGGCACCGACGAGGTCGACGCGGTCAAGGCCTTCTCCGGCGGCTTCCTGGGCAGCCTCGTGCACCAGGTGAACATGGTGCATGGGATGCTTGCGCGCATGGGCGAGCCGCTGCCGGCGCCGGTGATCGCCGGCGACGCCTGGGCGGCCGGCGAGGCGCTCAGCGGCTCCGTGCGGCTGCGCAACGGCGCCCGCTGGGACAGCGCCTGGATCCAGCTGATCGCGCTGCACGAGTACGACGAGCGGATCACGCTCTACTTCGACGACTCCGTCCGCACGCTCTCGATCCCGTCGCCATGGCTGC
>Ga0105245_10006276_pt1 | contig 10458 bp, 7 predicted proteins | sample KBSM54metaG_FD_81523 | JGI IMG/M metagenome (GOLD analysis project Ga0105245, IMG submission 81523) | Miscanthus rhizosphere microbial communities from Kellogg Biological Station, Michigan, USA - KBS M5-4 metaG | ecosystem: Host-associated > Plants > Roots > Rhizosphere > Soil | place: Michigan...
ACCGGCTGCGACGGGTGTCAAGCAACAGCGGCTCAATTGTGGTGCAGGCTTTCAGCCTCAGGCTACTACCCGGATGGCTTTCGAAAGGTGCCACGCGCTTTAACGACCTAGTACTCAGTAAAAGCCTGCACCACAAGCTTCGCGACAACGCTCCTGTTTCGAATCGGTACCATTATTGACTTTGATTCTGGGTAACGTAAATTTTGCTCATCGAGGGTTAACCACGTTAACCAACCGCGGCAAGGGGGCCGGGCATCATTTGCGCTCGTTCGGGAAGGTTTGAATGGAGGCCGACGCCATGAAAAATCCGATTCGTGAACTTCCTCTGACCGACATCATGCGACCCGAAATCGCTCTCACCCTGCAGCATGTCCTCTACATTTACACTGTCGGCAGCCTCCTTGACGCCTGGCGAAACCCCAAAAGCCAGCGGAGCATCGAACAAGTCTTCGAAAGCCCCGAGCAGGCGCGCCATGCGATTGCCACTTGTGCCACCTGGCTGGGCGTACAATGGAATCCGATGCAGCCCCCCGGCGCTGGCGGTTGGTGGAACGATGACCGCGCGAGTGAAGCGCTTGCCTGAAAATAAACGCAAAACGGTGCTCACTTCAGTGAGGCACGTCTTCACGCCAGGTCATACGCTAGAACTCTCATCCCAATAGGAAACGAAAAACACCGCCAGCATCACCAATGCGAATGCCACCACATGATTCCACTGTAGCGGCTTCTTCAGGTACATCGCCGAAAATACCGCAAAAACCACCAGCGTAATCGCCTCCTGAATAATCTTCAGCCGCGCCGGTGAAAATCCCTGGTTATTCCCAATTCGATTGGCTGGGACTTGCAGGCAATACTCGAAAAAAGCGATCAGCCAACTCACCAAAATCGCCTTCCAGAGCGCCACATCCTTGTGCCGCAAATGGCCGTACCAGGCAACCGTCATAAATACATTCGAAAGAATCAGCAGAGTGACCGTCGTCATAATCGAATTATCGGCACACCCCCCGGCATTGCGTCCACGGCAAAAACGGAGGAAGATTCATGCATCAGGGAATCCAAATGACCTACGATCCAAATAAGCCGCCGGCAGGCCAATACCCGCAGTGGCCAAACCCACAGCAGCCGCAATACGCCCCGCCTCCCGCAATGCTGGCGTATGGAATGCCCACCCAGAACCCCCGCCCGACCGCCGCCACGGTTTTATCTATTATTGGAATCGTTTTAGGATCGTTCTGGATCCTCGCCGGGCTGGGCGGCATCTTTCAGTTGTTCTTCACCATCGGTTTGATGCGAACTGCAATGCCAGGCGGTATGGGGGGGGTTGAAGCCGTCTTGAAAATGGCCGCATTCCAATCCATCCTCGGCGGATTCATCGGCATCGCATTGCTCACCGTATCCATTGGCTGCCTGCGATTGGCGTCCTGGGCCAGAACCGGAATCGTCATCGTCGCAATCATCGACCTCGTCTTCAACCTCGCGAAATTGATCATCACCCTCGCCTGGACGATTCCCGCGCAGCAAAACGCAGTAGCCAACTTCGCTCCAACAGCGGCGCCAACTCCTGCATTTGGACCCATTTCAAGTTCGATGACCTCCGCTCAAATGGCCATCGCTGTTGGCATGACAATTTTCATGTCCGCTTATCCAGTAATCGTTTTGATCCTGATGACCAAGCCAAGAATGAAACAGGCGTTCGAACGCCAGCCGTATCAATACCCGTAGGGTCCGCTTCAGCGGATGGAACTCTCCTGAATCTCGAAAGGAAACGTGAAATGCCCTGGTTCTCTAAGGAAGCCGATTCAATCCCCCGCAGCGAAGTCGAACAAATGTGCAGCCGACTTCTCGAAGAAGCCAAAACCCGCCTGAACATCAAAGATTTCCGCCGGGTGCTGCTCCTTCCGCCTGATCTGACCCGCGCGCATTCGGGCTCCGGCTGGATTACCGAAACGATCTACAAGCTGCTTCCAAGCACATGCGACACCCACGTCATCCCAACGTTAGGCCAGCACAAGCCGCACACCCGCGAAGAAAACAAATGGATGTTTGGCAGTATCCCGCACGAACACATTCATCCCCACGATTGGCGAAATGGCGTGACGCGGGTCGGCACGATCCCAGCGAGCATCGTCAAAGAAAAAACCGGCGGCTTGGCCGATTGGGATATTCCTGTCGATCTGAATACTCCGCTGATGAAAGAGAAGTGGGACCTGATCGTGAACATAGGCCATGTCGTGCCGCACGAAGTTCTTGGCTTTGCCAACCACAACAAAAATTACTTCATCGGCCTGGGTGGAAAAGACACCATCTGCGCCGCCCACATGGCCTCCGCCAGCTACGGCATCGAAAACAATCTTGGCAGACTCATCTCGCCCACCCGCGCCTGTTTCAACTGGGCTGAAGATAAATTCCTGGGCCATCTCCCCGACGTCTACCTGCAGGTCGTCATGCAGCGCGCCCCCGATAACAAACTCGTCCACAGCGGCGTCTATGTCGGCGACGATCTTGAAACTTATTTGCAAGCCGCCCGTCGCAGTAAAGTTCAGAACATCACCATTTTCGATCAGCCCATCAAAAAAATCGTGGCCGTTATGCAGGCCGATGAATTCCGCTCCACCTGGGTCGCCAATAAAGCGGTCTACCGCACCCGGATGGCCATGGCCGACGGCGGGGAACTCCTCATCCTCGCCCCCGGCCTCGAACGATTCGGCGAACAGGACGACGTGGACGCCTTCATCAGAAAATACGGATACTGTGGCACCAACAAAGCCATGGCCCAATACAAAACCAACGCCGACATGCAGGACCTGGCCCACGCCACCGCGCATCTTTTACACGGCTCATCCGAAGACCGCTTCACCATCCGCTACGTCCCAGGCCACATGACCCAGCAAGAAATCGAAGGCGTAAACTTCGCCTACGACGATCTTAGCGAAATGCTAAAGCGCTACGACCCGGCGAAGATGAAAGAAGGCTGGAACACCATGGCGGATGGCGAAGAAGTTTTCTTCATCAGCACCCCCAGCGCGGGATTGTGGGCGACGCGCGAAAAACTCGGCGATCGCTGAACCGGCGTGAATGACGTTTTGGCGCCAGCTACTTTTTCAATTTCGCGAGTGATGTTTTTGCTGTAGGCGCTTTGCGCGTTGCAGGTGTGGAATTGAACACCGTGGCAGGTTTGCTCACTACAACCGGGTTAGGCTTTTTCGGAACGACCGGCGTTATCGAGAAAGTTGCAGCAGGTTTCGGCGGTGCGGCGGCCACTGCGGGCGCGCTGGCGATTGGCGCGGTGGGTACTGCTTTCTGCTGGGCAAACAGCCATGGAAAGAGCGTATTGCTGGCGTCGTAATAAATCGGATCCCAGATGACATGCCCAGCGCCAGCGATTTCCGTGTAAAGCGGCGATCCACCCGCATTCTTCAATGCCTGGATCATCGCTCGCATATAGTTGGGCGGCACCAGTGTGTCAGCTCCGCCCTGGAAGGCCCAGACTGGGATATTTTTGATTCCGGCGGCCGTGCTGGGGTCGGCTGCTCCGGACATGGGGACCGCGGCGGCGAATTGATTCGGCATCCAGCGCATGATGTCCCAGACGCCCATGCCGCCCATCGATACACCTGTAACGTAGATTCGCGAGATGTCGATATTGGGGTTTGAAGAAATCACCTGTTGCAATGCCTGCATGGTGAGCTTCATCGCTTCGGTCGGCGAATTGTTGTAGCTCTGGAACCACATGTCGGTGTTGATTTGCGGCGCGAGAACATACGCAGCGTATTGGCCTGCCTGCGTATGCTGCAGAATGCCGCCCATCCAGGTGGTTTGAAGATTGTTATCAGTCCCGCGTTCGCCCATCCCATGCAGATAAAGGATCAGCGGAACTTTTTGGTTTGCGGAGACGCCTTGTGGCGCGAACAGACGGTAGGGGATGGTTGCTACGCTGTCGCTTACTGAGTTGGAGTCTGAGCCACCGGTGGTGGGTGGGGGTGGGGTAACAGGGCCTGGTGCGGGGTAGGCTTTTGAATCGTCGTCGAGAATCAGAATCCAATCGTTATTGGTGCCGCTGCTGGGTGGCGAAAAGGACTGTGTGCCGCCGTTGCTAAATTGCCCGGCGTAGGTTGTTGTCCCATCCCGCGGGTTAAACCAGTTGGCGTCGATCGTTGAGCCTGAGAGTTTTGTCAGATCGACGGTGAAATCCTGGCCGCTGGCGGAGTAGATGAAGGCGTAACTGCCGTCGCCGCCGCGGGTGGCTTGGATGTGATTGGTGGCGGTGAGGGTTGAGCCGACAATCAGCGATTGATCGGGCACTCGGCCAACATACGGGCGCGATTGCATTAGCCAGCGGGCGTAACGCATTTCGCCCGCGCCCGGGTCGTTGAGCGCGTCCTGCCATTGTTGCAGATTCGGGTTGTTGCCGCTGTAGAACTGATAGACTTCGTAGTTGCCATACGCCGCGCCAAATGCGCCGGCGAAGAGCGCCCAATAGGTCTTCTTCCGCACATCGTAATCAGTCAGCGGCGGATTATTCGGGTTGAGGCCGTTGGGGATGTCTTCGTAGTTTGGTTCGGCGTCCACGACCGGTTTTGTGGGGGAGTCATTGTAGTCGTTGGAGATCAGGTTGTAGTTGGGGGAGTCCTGGGTGTGGCCTGACTGGATTTCGTTGAAGGCCAGCCAGGTGTCGGAGGGGGAGAAGTATTCGGTGGAGGAGTGGCCGCCCACGGGATGATAGGTAATGAGGTGGGTGCCACCATCGCCGGCTTGTAGGCCTGCGGCCATCGCTTGCCAGACGGCTTGGATGTCGGAGGTGCTGGCGGGCCAGTCGCCGCCTAGATCCCAGATGATGTTGGGTTGACTTGCGTAGCGCGTGCCCAGCCAGAGACCGTAGGCGTCGGCGTTGGTGGTGTTGAAGATTTTGCGGGAATCGGTGGCGGCTACGGCGTCGCCCCAGGTGGGGAGAAGTTCGACATACATGCCGAGGCCGTGGGCTTCCTGGAGGACGTAATCTACGTGCTGGAAGTAGACCGGATTGGGAGTTGAGGGATCGCCGTTCAGAAAGACGGGTTGATTGAATTCGTTGGTTGAATAGGCATCGGGGTTATAAAGGACGGCTTGGGTGACGGTGAATTCTTTGCCGGCCCGATCTTGCAGGTAGGTATCGACATCGGTCCGCGTCGTGGCGTTGAAAAGCGCCCAGGCGGTGTCGGCCAGCCAGAAGAAGGGCGTACCATCGGTCTTTACAATGAAGTGCCCATCGTCGCTGACGCGCAGGTCGCCGACACTCTTCGCAGCCGGCGGCGTTGGGTCCGTTGTGACGGTCGGGAAAAGCTGCGAAGTCGGGATGATTCCATATCCGACCGGCCCGCCCCATTTCAATTCCGCGATCGCATCCCCCTGATTCTGGTAATACTCCAGCTTGATGTTGTACTTCTGCCCAGCGACGAGGTGGATTGGGTCCGACGGATATTCGCTGGCGGATTTGTCGCCCCAGACGTCGATGACGGGTTGGTTATCGACCCAGAGGCGGGTGCCATCGTCGCTGTTGACGGAGAAGGTATAGTCGCCGGTGACGGGGATAAGGACCTGGCCTTCCCAGCGGACGCTGAAAGTTGTGGTGTCGATGCGGGGGGTTGGGCGCTGGCCGCTCCAGGCGAAGGCGACTTCCTGATCGATCCTCGAGACCTTGAGGCCGGTGAAATCGGGGTTGTCGTAATAGGTTGCGTAGAGGCCGTTACCATCGCCCAGGACGATGGTGCCGCCACCCACGCCGCCGTCACCGCCGGTGCCGGTTCCAGTTACGCTGCCGGCTGAGGCAGGGGTGACATCCTGGCGCGACTGACTTGCGCTTTGCCATTCCAGCTTAGCATTGGCCAGATCGGCGTTCTGGAAATAATCCATCGAGAGGCTATAGGTCTGCCCGGCGACCAGAGTCATTGTCGCCGTGTTCACGGCGCTGACTGTTGTGAGCGTTTTGCCGTAATTGTCATTGAACAGCTTGAGATCGCTGCGGTCAACGGTGCCATCGTGATTGAAATCGCTTTGCGGCCCGGCCGTGCCGAATTGCGTTTCGATCATCTGGAAGTCAGTGAAATTGACAACACCATCGTCGTTGGCGTCGCCGGGGAGGCTTGGCTGGTTCACCCAATGATCGATGAGCGTCTGGCCGTTGATGGAAAGGCGGACGCCGTCATCAGCCGTGGTGATGAAGGTGTAGGTTTCGGTGAATTGCGGCTTAATGAACCCAGTCCAGCGGGCGGAAAAGGTGCTGGGATCGACACCCGGCGCGGGTATGCCTTTGCCCCAGTTAAAATCAATGACGGGGACGGTCGTGGTTGTAACGGGATCGGTCAGGTCGGCGTTATTAAAGTAAGCCGCCGAAAAACCGCCGGGCACGGTTAGGAGGATGCGGGGTTCGATGGCTTCGAGTGCGCGCACGAGGGAGGCGTGGCATGGGCGTTGTCGGTGGATTTTCCGCTTGGAACAGGTGGGAAACATCGGGTCTTCTCTAAGATGCCGCACGATTCGGTCAGTTGAACATTATCGCCCCAACAACCGGCTCGATTGGCGAGTAGCAGTTAATCGACGAATGGGTTGAAGGTCAACTAGAAAATATCTAGTTGAAATGAGAATCGTGTGAGAATTGCAATCTGGCGACAGTTATCGCCACGAATAGAATCGGATTTATGTCTGCTGCGCCACATGAGCACGCTACTGCCGCCACTGCCTCATCGAGAGGAATTTTCCGGCGAATTCTGGGGATGCTCAGGCCTTGGCGCGCCCCGATCATCCTCAGCATCCTGCTCCTGATCGTCGGCGGCATCTGCGAACTATTTCCCGCGTTCGTATGGAAATATGTCGCTGATGATGTCGCCACCAAACGCCCCTCTTCCCCAATGGTGGCGGTCATGGCGTCGCTGGGCGGGCGCATCACGAATCCATACCTGCTTGTCCTCTCAGCCGTCACCTGGTTATTAGTTGTTTACATCGTCGGCGAACTCTTCGGCTCGATCGAATCCAACGTCCTCAACCGCGTTGCCCAAAAATTTATTCTCAAACTCCGTAACCAGGTTTACAGTAAACTGCAGACGCAGAGCCTCGCATACCTCCAGCGGCAGCGCACCGGCGACCTCATGAGCCGGGCAATGAGCGACGTCGAAGAAATTCAAAGTTTCGTCGTCAACGGAATCGACGTGATCCTCGGCGAGGGAGTCATATGGATCGTCACCGTTTGCGTCGTGATGCGCTACGACTGGCGTGTCGCTAGTTTTTCGCTTGCGCCGTTGTTGATGGTGTTTGTGTTGCTGCGTTTTTTTAATCAGCGGATCAAACCGATTTACGCGGCTGCCCGAGAGAGGCTGGGAGATGTTTCGAATCGCCTGCAGGAGAATCTTTCCGGCATCGTCGTCATCAAAATCTTCGGCCGGGAAAAAGAAGAGGCCGAGCGATTCAGCGAAGCGACTCAATCGCATTACGAACAGCAAATCCGCTCGATCAATGCCCGCAGTCTCTATTTTCCTTTCGCCCGCACCGTCGGCTTCTTCAGCAACATCTTCATGATCGGCGTCGGGGGATATTTCCTGCTCAAAGAGCGCGATATCCCAGGCGGCTTCACCCTCGGCACGCTCATCATGTTTCGCGCCTACTGGTGGCGCCTTTTCGGTCCCGTGCAAACCCTCGCCCGCGTTAACGACATGGTGCAGCGCGCCGTCGCCGCGGGCCGGCGGGTATTTGAAGTGCTCGACGCCGATGACGAACTTCCCGACCAGCCCCAGGCGATCCGCATCACTGAAATCCAGGGCGAACTCGAACTGCAAAACGTGGCCTTTCGTTACAACACCGATGGCTCAAATAAACCGATGCCGCAGGTACTGCATGATATTTCGATTCGCATCGAACCAGGAAAAACCGTGGCCCTTTGCGGCCCCAGCGGATCGGGAAAAAGCACGATCCTCAATCTGCTGCTGAGATTCTACGATCCTTCATCGGGCCAGGTGACGCTTGATGGGCGGGATATTCGTTCGATTACCAAGGAGAGTTTGCGGAAGCAGTTTGCGCTGGTGCAGCAGGAATCGTTTTTGTTTAACGATTCCATCATCGACAACATCCGCTACGGGCATTCTGAGGCGACGATGGAGCAAGTCGTAACCGCCGCCAAAGCCGCCAATGCCCACGGCTTTATCACTGCCATGCCGCAAGGCTATGAAACCAAAGTTGGCGAGCGCGGCGTCCGTCTCTCAGGCGGCCAGAAACAACGCATCAGCATCGCGCGGGCCTTCCTCGCCAACCCCCACATCCTGCTGCTCGATGAACCCACCAGCAGCGTAGAACCCGATTCCGAAGCCGCCATCATCGCTGCATTGGACCGATTGATGAAAGGAAGAACAACAGTAGTCACCAGCCACCGCCCAAGTCTGATTCTTCAGGCTGATTGGGTTTACGTAATCGATGATGGCCGAGTAACCGAGCAGGGGAGTCCTGAAGAATTACGAAACAATGCCGGCTGGTTTTCGAGATTCATTCGCACGAGCTCTGAAGGCGTTTTGGAAGAGGATGTGGCATCGTGAGCGCGCACGCCGCGCGAAGGGTTCGCTTCAGCGAACGTTCCTGTTGCGGGCGCGAAGGAAATTCCGATCGCTAAAGCGAACCCTGCGAAGAGCAAATCAATCCCATGTTCACAATAGGCCTGACCGACCATCTCGAAGGACTCAAAGACCGCCCCAGTGCGGAAATCTACAGCGAAATTGCCAACCTCATTCATCTGGCTGACGACCTGGGCGTTCGATACGCATGGTTCGCCGAGCATCACGCGCATGCCCACCTTGGACACTTGCCGACGCCTCTCCTCTTCGCCCTTCATCTCGCCGGGCAGACAAAACAGATTCATCTCGGCTCAGCCATCATCTGCCTGAACCTACACCACCCCTTGGACATCGCTGAGCAAGTCGCAGTCGCCGACCTCCTCGCCGCCGGCCGACTCGCCCCAGGTTTTGGCAGCGGGAGTACGCCCGAAGAATTCGCGCTATTCGATCAAAAAGAAACCGCTGACGACGAACGGCACGCCCGCTTCGAAGACGCCCTGAGAAAAATCCTCGATACGTGGCAAAGCCCGCAATCGCTCCCGCAACCTCTTGCCGATCTTCACGCCCGCTCCTGGCTTGCAGTAAACAGCGTCGGCTCAGCTAAAATCGCGGGCGCGCTGAATTTCAATATGCTCTTTTCCCACCTTCGCACGCCCGAGCAATATCAGCAGTATCGTGCAGCCTATTTGACCGCGGGCGGCACGAGGAAAATCGCCGCCAATCGCCCCGTTTTCGTAGGCCGGGACGACGCCACCGCATTCAAACTCTGCGAACCCGCTCTTCGCACGCTCTGGCGTCGCTTTCGAAGCGAAGGAAAGATTCCCGCAGATACGATCGAGCCCGTTTCCCCGATTGATCTCTGCGCCCATCCGATCAACTTTATCGTCGGCGGCCCGGAATCCGTCGCCGGGCAACTCCTCGATCTGCATGCCCAAATTCCCTTCGATGTTGCAAACGTAGAAGTCCGCTGGGCCAATCTTTCTCACAAGCTGGTGCGAGAAAGCCTGACGCGTTTGATGCGGGACGTATTCCCTTTAATCACCGGATAACTACCCATTGCCACCAGCGGCATTCCCAGTTAACACATTTGCCCTATGCCCAAAAAGTTGAAACCGAAAAAATTGCCCAAGCGTCCCAAGGCCCAGGTCAAGCGTCCTAAATCAACACCCGCAAAACCAAAGAAGCCCAGCGCCCATGCACTTCCGCCGCGCGCGAAAGTGAAACCTGGAGACACATGGGATCTTGCCACGCTATTTCATTCCGATGTTGAATGGGAATCCGCTTTCAAAGATTGGTCCGCCAGAATCCCCGAGTACGCCCAATACACCGGCCGTCTCTCTGAAAGCGCCGCCACGCTCGCCCGGGCACTTCAACTCGACGCCGACCTCGACCGCGCTGGAGAACATCTGGGCGTCTACGCCTTTTTGAAAACCGCTGAGGATCAGGGCAATTCTGAATATCAGCGAATGAAAGGCCGCTATCAACACGCCGCCACGCAGGCATCCGAAGCGTCGTCATTTATCCGCCCCGAAATTATGGCGATCCCATCAGATACAATGGAATCTCTCCTGGCAGCGGATGAATTACAACCGTGGCGTCTCGCTCTCGAACGCCTGCTTCGTTTTCGCGCCCATACGCTTGGCGGCAAAGAAGAGCAGTTGCTCGCCATGCAAGGCCAGATGTCTGAAGCCAGCAACCAGATCTTCCGCCAGCTCAATGATGCGGATATGAAGTGGCCTTCCATCCGCAATGAGAAAAAAGAGATGGTTGAACTCGGGCATTCGAGTTTTTCCGCATTCCTCCATTCGCCAAGCCGCGCGGTGCGGCAAAAGGCGTTTGAAACTTATTACTCGCAATACACGGCACATCAGAATTCTCTCGCGGCCGC
>Ga0105245_10006278_pt1 | contig 10456 bp, 8 predicted proteins | sample KBSM54metaG_FD_81523 | JGI IMG/M metagenome (GOLD analysis project Ga0105245, IMG submission 81523) | Miscanthus rhizosphere microbial communities from Kellogg Biological Station, Michigan, USA - KBS M5-4 metaG | ecosystem: Host-associated > Plants > Roots > Rhizosphere > Soil | place: Michigan...
GCCCGTCCTTCCGCCCCAACGCCCGGAGTCCATCGTCTCTCTCGGCGAAGGCATGACGCCGCTGATCCGCACACCACGCCTGGGCGCCGCGATGGGCGCGCAACAGCTTTGGGTGAAAGACGAGGGGCTGAATCCCACGGCGTCCTTCAAAGCCCGCGGCATGACCACTGCGATCACGATGGCAAAGGAGCTCGGCATTCGCAAGATAGCGATCCCGTCCGCGGGGAATGCCGCAAGTGCCGCCGCTGCCTATGCCGCTGCCGCTGGGATGGAGGCTCACATCTTCATGCCGAAGGACGTGCCCCAATCCAACTACATCGAGTGCAAAACACTCGGCGCGACCGTGACGCTTGTCGACGGACTGATTAGCGATTGCGCTCGCATCGTTACGGAACGAAAAGACCGGGAAGGCTGGTTCGATATGAGCACCCTCAAGGAGCCTTATCGCGTCGAGGGCAAGAAGACCATGGGCTATGAGGTCGCCGAGCAGTTCGATTGGGAGCTGCCCGATGCAATCTTCTACCCGACGGGCGGCGGTGTCGGCATGATCGGCATGTGGAAGGCCTTCGACGAACTGGAGCAGCTCGGCTGGATCGGCACCCGTCGCCCGAAGATGGTCGCCGTTCAGGCTGACGGCTGCCAGCCCATCGTCCGCGCCTTCGAGCAAGGCGCAGAACGCTCCGAATTCTGGCAAAACGCGACTACGGTCGCGGCCGGCCTGCGCGTACCCAAGCCGCTAGGCGACGTGTTGATCCTGAACATCCTCCGCGAAAGCGCTGGCACCGCTATCGCCATCAGCGACGAAGAAATTCTCGACGCCGGCCGTGAACTCGCATCGCTCGAAGGAATTTTCTCAGCCCCCGAAGGCGCGGCCTGCGTCGCCGCGGCACGAAAGCTTATCGCGAGTCAGTTCCTGAAGCCCTCCGATCGCATGGTCCTGTACAACACCGGCTCCGGTCTGAAGTACTTGGACAGCTACGCCGCGCGGCGCTAAACTAATTGCCGTGACCCACCCACTCACTCGCCGGAACGTCCTCGCGACCCCCATCGCTCTGGCCCTCGCAGCCCGCACTGCTCCAGCGCAGACTGCGCCCCCTAACATCGTCTACATCATGGCCGACGATCTGGGCTACGCCGATCTCTCCTGCTACGGCCGACGCGATTACTCGACGCCCAATATCGATCGCCTCGCCGCCGAGGGCATGAAATTCCTGCAGGCCTACGCCAACTCGGCTGTCTGTTCGGCGACCCGCACCGCCCTCATCACTGGAAGATATCAGTACCGCTTGCCGGTCGGCTTGGCCGAGCCCATCCCCACGGGCAATGCGAATCTCGGTCTGCCACCCGAACATCCCACACTCCCGTCGCTGCTCCGGAAAGCCGGCTATGGGACGACACTGCTCGGGAAATGGCATCTCGGCAATCTGCCCAACTTTAGCCCGCTCAAGAGCGGCTACGATCATTTTTGGGGATTCCACAACGGAGCCCTAGATTACTTTACCCACAAGCCCGGAGTGGGCCCGAATTCGGCAGTCGATCTCTGGGATGGCGACACGCCGATCGAGCAAACTGGTTACCTGACCACTCTGCTGGGCGATCGCGCCATCAAAACCGTCGGCGACTACGCCGCGGAGCGCAAACCCTTCTTGCTGAGCCTCCACTTTAACGCGCCCCACTGGCCGTGGGAAGGACCCAACGACGAAGCCGAATCTCAGCGCATCCGGGCACTTGCGGATTATGACGGCGGCACGCAAAAAACCTACGCCGCGATGGTTGGGGAGTTGGACAAACAGGTGGGCCGCGTGCTTCAGGCACTCGCCAGCACCGGCATCGCCAGCAACACCATAGTGATCTTCACCAGTGACAATGGCGGCGAACGTTTCGCCGATACCTGGCCCTTCACAGGCAAGAAGACCGAGCTTCTTGAAGGTGGGTTGCGCATTCCCGCGCTGGTTCGCTGGCCCGGCCATATTACGGCTGGACGTACCACCCAGCAGGTCGCTATTTCGATGGACTGGCTTCCCACGCTGCTGGCAGCCGCCGGTACCAAGCCTGATCCCGCCTATCCACCCGATGGCATGAGTTTGCTACCGGTATTGACGCAGAACACCGCGCCTGTTCCAAGGAAGCTCTACTGGCGTTACAACGAGAAGTCCCAGCATGCGACTCGCGACGGCGACATGAAATACCTCAAGATTCGAGAGAACACCTTTCTGTTCAATGTGGTCGACGATCCGCTGGAGCGTGCCAACCTCAGGGACCGCCAGCCGGATGTGTATCGCCGGCTGGTTCAGGACTACGAGAACTGGAACGCGACGATGCTAACGGAGCAACCTCGAGCCGGCGGCGGCTTCACTGCGGATCAACTGGCGGATCACTTTGGGAACGAACGTCCGGCCCCGCCTCCCGCCACAGGACGACAGTAGAAGAGTACTGTGTGTTGGAGGTACGTATGATCCCAGGGACCGGCCGATCCTCAGCGGTCGAAACCACCCGGATCGGCCGATTGTCCCTGGAGAAAGCGGGCGGGCCCTCGGAGGAAGAAGCCCGCTGACGCTTGAGAGATTCTATCACCACATCCGTTGTAAACAAAGTTAAATGTCTAGCAACCTAGCCGTTTGGCATGGGTCGCTTGGCTAGGGTTGGACCTAGTTGTGGTTCGTTTCCTCAGCCAGGACAATAGGAATGCCCCGATCCAAGCCGCCTCTGTGTAAGCCAAGCCGCATACAGGACCCCTTTCGTCGACGGTAGAAAGAGGTTGTCCAATGCTCACAGGCAAAAGATTTACGCTGCGCAAGGAGACTCTCGCGTTACATGTAGCTGAAGGCAAGCGTACTGCAGTTCATATCCCGAGTGGAGCCGTCATTAAGGTTGTATCAGGCCCGAAAAACGGCGATGGGATAGTCGACGTTCTGTGGGAAGGCCGGGCCGTCGCCATGTTCCTCGTGGATGTAAAAGCGCGCGGAGTCGAGATCACTGAACAAAGCCATGGGGCCAGTTATTAGCGGGCCTAGAAAGAGCCGCTAAATTTTCGCGGATGGCGGTAGAATGACCGCATGGAGACACGCTGCGAAAACTGCGGAGAGTTGATCGAAGCGCTCAGCGATCCAAACCCGTCCATTAGCTCGGACGATCCGCCGGATTACGGCCTGCTGTGTGCCAAGTGTCGCCATATCCTGGAGCCACATCCGGAAGAGTGAAGACCGCGTTGTGCCCTTGTCCACCCTGAGGTAATCTGAAGGGCATGAAAACGCTCCACTGGATCCTCCCCACCGGATTGCTGGTTTTGTCCGCAAGCTGGATGCTGTACGCCGCTAAAACCGACGGCCTGACCATCCTGACTGGAAAACAGGCTTTCAGTAATACAGCTTCGCTGAAGCCCGGTTTGGCCCACAAGATCACTGCCAAGGATCTTCCCAAGCCCGGCGATACGCCGTCTGGCAACACGCCTGGCGGCCGAGGCGCGGTCCGCCCGCCGGACGCAGTGCCACAAGCGCCCGCCGGGTTCAAGGTCAGTATGTACGTCGGTGAAGGGCTTACCAATCCCCGGCAGATTCGCACCGCCCCCAATGGCGATTATTTCGTTGCCGATACCGGCGGCGGGGCCGTCAAGATATTTCGCGGCATCACCGCCGACGGCAAACCCGAGCAGTCCTCCGAATTCGCCAAGCTGCCCGCTGCATTCGGGATCAATTTCTATCCGCCCGGTCCGAATCCCCAGTGGGTGTATGTCACCAACACCAGCACGCTGGTGCGGTTTCCCTATAAGAATGGCGATCTGAAGGCCACCGGTCCAGCCCAGACGCTGATTTCCGACATTCCCGCGGGCGGTGGTCACTCCACGCGCGACATCGTTTTCTCGAAAGACGGCAAGAGCCTGTTTCTGGCGGTCGGTTCGGCCTCGAACAACGACGATGGTGAGAGGGAATTCCATCGGGCCAATATTCTGGAATACACGCCCGACGGCAAGTTCGTGGGAATCTACGCCTCGGGCATTCGGAATCCCGTCGGCCTGGCGATCCATCCTGAAACCGGCGAGCTGTGGACCTCTATCAATGAGCGGGATACCTACGGCGATAATCTGGTTCCCGATTACGTCACCCACGTCGAACGCGGCGGATTCTACGGTTGGCCCTGGTTCTACATCGGCGGTAACTACGACCCCAAGCACGAGGGCAAGCATCCCGACCTGAAGAGCAAAGTGATCGTGCCCGACGTTCTGGTCCAGCCGCACAGCGCATCTCTCGGGATGGCCTTCTACGACGGAAAACAATTTCCCAAGGAGTATTCGGGCGATGCTTTTGCCGCCGAGCACGGCTCCTGGAACCACGCCGCTGGTTCCGGCCACGAAGTGATCCGAATCCCGCTGGAGAAAGGCCGGTCCAACGGAGTGTATGAGGATTTCCTGACCGGATTCTCCACCAACGGCGTCGTCTGGGGGCGTCCCGTGGGGATCGCAGTGGCCGGCGACGGTTCGTTGTTGGTTACCGACGACGGCGCGAAAGTCATCTGGCGCGTCAGCTACACGGGCAAGTAGGGTCCCGCTACGGATTAATGATTCGGTGCAAGTCCAGCGATGGAGGTTGCACCGAAGCCTGGCTCAGCATCACGTGAATCTGGCCGCGATGATGAGTCTGATGATTGAAAAAATGCCCGACCGCTACTGGAGCTTCCTCGACGTACTCCTTGCCTTGGTTGTTCGTGTAGGGAATTGTCCTGCTGAAAAAGTTCTCGGGCGGGTTTTCAAAAAACGCTTCGATCCGCAAATCTTGGTCGGTTCTCGCTGACCGCAACGCCGAAAAATCGTCAAAAAGAATTGTATTCAAAGCCGGCGTCACTCTCCCGATTCCCTCGAACCTCTGCATCCACACCCGATCGCCCAGTAGGATGTGGTTCAAGAGGCCGTGGATACTGCCAAAGGAGCCTCGACGCTGCTGCTGGTATTCTTCGAAGGTCAACTGCGCACACCTTTCGAAAAGTCTTTCGTTGGCGATTCGGTTGTACCGGGCCAGCATCTGAAAATGGCGCGGGAGATCCATTGATTCGAGCTTAACGCGCGGGGACGAGTCTTTATAGTTCTCGCAGGCGGCGTTCGAGGAATCGACGCTCGCTTTCATTTCTGACGAGGGACAGGGCGCGACCCTAGCTTTTAGCGGCTTCCTCCGTGGACCCGACGCGCCGAAGAAGATCAGCACGCGCGGCATGTAGCAGATGATAACCCTCAAGCTCGCCGGTAGTGGCCAAAGCGTCGATTAGTATAAGCCCGCGCTGAGGGCCGCCCACCATCGCAACTGCCACGGCACGGTTCAACGACACGATGGGAGAAGGCTGCAGGCGTTCGAGAAGATCGTAGAGGCGGACGATTTGATGCCAGTCCGTTTCTTCAGGTCGTGCTGCCTGACAGTGCAGGGCAGCAATCGCCGCCTGCAGCGCGAACGGACCGGGACCGCCGCGAAGGGCCTCCTCAACCAACGGCAACGCCTGAGCGATCTTGGCGTGATCCCAGCGGCTGCGGTCTTGTTCTTCCAGAACCACCAGATCGCCGGCATCATCGAGGCGGGCGGCTCGGCGAGAATCGTGGAGCAGCATCAAGGCTACCAGTCCCGTGGCCTCCGCGGGCGGATGCGGCGACATGAGTGTCCGGATGAGATTCCCGAGTCGAATGGCCTCCGCACACAGATCGGTCCGAACCAATGCCTCACCGCGAGTGGGCGCGTAGCCTTCGTTGAAGACCAAGTAAATTACCGTCAGCACCGCGTCAATTCGCTCCGGCATGTCTAGTGCGCCGGGCACGGCATACGGAATGCCCGCGTCCCGAATCTTGCGCTTGGCGCGCACCAGGCGTTGTGCCATGGTCGCTTCCGGCACCAGAAACGCACGCGCGATTTCGCCGGTCTCGAGACCGCCCAACGTGCGGAGTGTCAGCGCGACTTGTGCTTCGAGTGCCAGCGCGGGGTGGCAGCAGGTGAAGATCAGACGAAGGCGATCGTCGGGAATTTCGGCGATCTCGTGATCGGGCTGTTGAAAACTTTTAGGCGGCTCATAGGATTCGAGCTTTTCTTCCAACCGAGCGCGGCGGCGAATGTGGTCGATGGCCTTATGCCGAGCCGTCTGGATGATCCAGGCGCGCGGCGAATCCGGGACGCCGGAGGTTCGCCACTGATCCACGGCAGCCGCAAAGGCTTCTTGCGCAGCCTCTTCGGCTACCTCGAAGTCGCCTACGAGACGGATGAGAGTCGCGAGAATTCGTCCCCAATCGGAGCGCCAGACCGCATCGACCGCTTCATCCGAAGTTCGGTCAGGCTGGGGGGACATGCCCGATTGTAGATATTTTTTCTAGGCCTGTCGATTCCGGCGCGCGCCGTTCGACTTACTGACGGAGGTTCGAATATGAAATACCTACTATTGATTTACGACGAAGAGAAAAGATTCGACAAGATGCCCGAAACCGAAATGCGCCAGATGCTGAGCGATTACGGGCAATTCACTCAGGGAATCCAGGCGAGTGGCCACTTTCAGGCGGCGGCCCGGCTGCAACCGACGGCAGCCGCGACCAGTGTCCGGATCCGAGACGGCAAACGAGTGGTCACCGATGGACCGTTCGCGGAAACGCGCGAACAACTCGGCGGCTACTACCTGATCGAGGCCAAGGATCTGGATGAGGCTATCGGCATCGCGGCGAAGATTCCTTCGGCGCGCCGCGGAACCGTCGAGGTCCGGCCCCAGATGGAAGCGGGTGCGCCCGCGGCGGCGTAAGGTTGTAAGCAGACAGGGCAGGCGATCTTGCTTGGCCGTAAACGGGTCGCCTGCCTTCGTTTTACTGCAACTTGCAGGAAAAACTCGCCGCGTCGTTGGTGCTTCCAGCGCCCTTATACACGGCGACCTGCGGATAAGCACACAGCGGACGAGTCATATCCACACTGCTACCCGTTACGTGCGACGCGATGATGGCGTCGGGTGCCTGGCCGGCCTCGCGCCAGCGTTCGATCACGCCCATTTTATTGAACTGGTCGGGACCAGGACCGCCGCTGCAATGCGCCATTCCTGGCTCCATGTACAGCTTGAACCAATCGTCCTGCTTCTTCCCCATCTTGTTCAGCACTTCTTTGTAGTACAGCACGGTGTGGCCAGGAGGAATTCCGGGATCGGCCCAGCCGTGATAGAGAAGCAGCTTTCCGCCATGCGCCTTGAAGGCTGAAAGATCGTAAGTCAGGACGTCGATGCCGGCCTTGTCGGCCTGGGCCACTTCGGTGTCCAGATCGAAATTGTGCCAGTCATAGTCCTTGTCCTGGTGGCCTAAAATGCGAATCACGTCCCAGACGCCTCCGGGGCTGGTCGGAACACTCTTGAGCGAAGCGACTTGCAGCTCGGTGCCCGGCTCGTAGCCGGTCCAGATGACTTCGCCCTTCTTCGTTTTCACGTCGCCGAATACGATTTGCACGGTTCTCAGCTCGCCGGAAGTAAGGCAGGTGGGGCCGTCGGCAGCTTTGCACAGAAGCGCTGACGGATCGTAGTGGCACTTCTCGGGATTGCCGATGATGCCGTCTTTCACGCCATCGAGCGCATCACAGGAATCCATCACCGCCTTATGCAGTGTTTCGACCTTAGCCTGCGTCAGCGGCGCATTGTTTTTCATCAACTCGAGAGAGCGTTCGACTCCGGCCGCATGCAGATGCACGTGCGGATTCGCGGGAGCGCCCACAGAGGCCGCGTCGAAATCCTCGGGGAACTTGGTGATTTCGATGAGCCCTTGCCGTCCGCCAGTGGAGCAGCCGTTGTAATAGGAATATTTCGGACCTCGACCGTAAAACGCCGTTGTGATCATCTTGGCCTTCACGACGGTTTCGTGCATCGCACGATAGGCGAAATCGGTGATCTTCTCGGGGTGGTTGAGTGCGAACATGCCGCCCCCGCCCACATCGTTGGCGCGGTGGCCGGTGTCATTCGACGCAGTCGCGTAGCCCTCGCGCAGGGCAGCTGCCATCGCGGGATAACTCACCGTGCCGGCCCATCCGCCATTTCCCACTACCTGAAGCTTTCCGTTCCAGTTCTCGGTGGGAAGAAAGATGGCCGTATCTATCAGGGAGTCTGACGACGGTTCCATCACCATCAAGACACGGCAGTAGGCAGGTACGGGAAGGGGAGCTTGAGGAGCTCGCCCTCCTGCTGCCGGGCCTTTGGCCTGTCCGCCAGGACCGCCGCGTCCACCGCGACCTGTGGACGATCCTTCAGGGGCCGGAAGAACCGGAGTCAGCGTTCCGGTGGGTGCTGCGAAGGGGCCCGCCGGAATGAGCTGGATCGATTTGACCGCCACATCGGGAAAGGAAACCTTCAGTTGATCACAGGGGGTCTGTGCCGCCGCAAGCGCAGCCAATAGAGGAAGAGTGAAGAGCGTGTACAGTTTGGACATTGAGGTCCTCCTATCACCTAGCTACTGTACACGCAAAACCTCCTTCATGGGCTGCAAGGAACGCGAACAATCAAGTAGTACTCACATTTCCTTTTTGTCTTACGCCGTGGGGCTGACGCGCTGGCGCTCCGATTAACGCGTGCCGGGAGGTTGCCGGCTCCTGCGTGGCGCGCCGCGTTGTCGGCCGTTCCGCACCGGCTCCGCTCCCGGCTTTCGAACAGCCACGATACACTGATCGCTATGTCCACGCTGACGATACGACAGGCAAAGCCCGAAGATGTGGCGCCTAGCGCCAAGATTTGCTACGACGCGTTTTACAAAATCAACAGCGACCACGGATTTCCGCCGGATCTGCCGTCCGCCGAGCACGCCGCGGGTCTGATGTCCTTGATGTTCGTGCATCCTGGTTTTTACTGCGTTATCGCCGAGCAGGACGGGCGCATTGTGGGCAGCAACTGCATGGATGAACGTTCGCCCATCGCGGGAATCGGGCCCATCACGGTCGATCCGGGGGCGCAGAATCATGGCGTCGGACGGGGTCTGATGCAAGCCGTGCTCAATCGCTCCCGCGCGCGGAATTTTCCGGGTGTCCGTCTGGTGCAGGCTGCGTTTCACACGCGATCGCTCTCCTTATATTCGACTTTGGGATTCGACGCCCGCGAGCCACTTTCAGTGATGCAGGGGCCCGCCATCAAGAAAAAGCTAGAGGGATGTCTCGTGCGTCCCGCAGGGCCGGAAGATTTGGACGCGTGCAACGGCGTGAGTGTGAAGGTGCATGGGCACCATCGCGGTGGCGATCTGGAGGATTCGATCGCGCAGGGGACGGCGGCGGTGGTGGAGCGACATGGAAGGATTACGGCTTATTGCAGCAGCCTCGCTTTTTTCGGTCACGCGGTGGCTGAGACAAACCTGGACTTGCAGGCTCTGATTGCCGCTGCGGATGGATTTGGCGGGCCGGGAATCCTGGTGCCGACGCGCAATGCGGAGCTGTTCCGTTGGTGCCTGGCCAACGGGCTGCGTGTGGTAGAGCCGATGACGCTGATGACTCTCGGGCTGTACAACGAGCCCGCGGGCGCGTATCTGCCCTCGATCTTGTACTAGGCCGTTGTACTAGACCTTCGTCTTTAGAATATCGACCAGTTCCTGGACCGAGGCCGCGCTCTTGGCGAGCATACCCTTCTCTTCTTCGGTCAGCTTGATCTGGTAGATCTGTTCGATGCCCTTGGCGCCCAACTTCACCGGCACGCCGACGAACAATCCGTGGATGCCGTACTCGCCCTCGAGATAGGCCGCGCAGGGCAGGACCTTTTTCTTGTCCTTGACAATCGATTCGACCATCTCCACAGCCGAGGCCGACGGAGCATAGTAGGCGCTGCCAGTCTTGAGATACTTTACGATCTCCGCGCCGCCGTTGCGCGTCCGGTCGACTATCGCGGCGAGCTTATCCGGCGCGATCAATTCCGTCAGTGGAATGCCCGAGACCCCCGAGAGCCGCACCACCGGCACCATCGTGTCTCCATGCCCGCCCATCACCACCGCGGTGACATTCTCCACCGAGACATCCAGCTCCTGCGCGATGAACGTGCGGAAGCGAGCGGAATCCAGCACCCCCGCCATACCGATCACGCGGTGCTTGGGAAATTTCGAAGCCTTAAATGCGCTCCAGCACATCGCGTCAAGGGGATTCGTCACCAGGATAATGATGGCGTTGGGTGAATATTTCGCAATCTGGTGGGAGACGCCGGTGACGACCTCGTGGTTAGCAAGCAGCAAATCATCGCGGCTCATGCCCGGCTTGCGAGCCAGACCCGCTGTGATCACCACTACGTCCGAATTCGCCGTCGGCTCGTAATCGTTCGCTCCCGTTATGCGGACATCGTAGCCTTCGACAGGTCCCATTTGGAGCATGTCGAGCGCTTTGCCCTGGGGCACACCTTCGACAACGTCGACGAGAACAACGTCGCCCAGTTCCTTATAAGCGAGGTTGACAGCGCAGCTCGCGCCGACGTTTCCGCCGCCCACTACAGTAATTTTTTTTCGCATTGA
>Ga0105245_10006279_pt1 | contig 10456 bp, 9 predicted proteins | sample KBSM54metaG_FD_81523 | JGI IMG/M metagenome (GOLD analysis project Ga0105245, IMG submission 81523) | Miscanthus rhizosphere microbial communities from Kellogg Biological Station, Michigan, USA - KBS M5-4 metaG | ecosystem: Host-associated > Plants > Roots > Rhizosphere > Soil | place: Michigan...
ATGGGAATCCTTTCGTTTCAGAGCATATCTTAATGATAGCCTCGATGAATCGGCCAAGGTCAAACATTGCCTCTTTTTGTCGTTTGCGTTAACACATGGTAATGCTGGATTGACGAAAGGATTCGAACATGCCTCCCTCCAATATTGCGACCGCGGCCGATTACGCTGACGCGATGATGATCGCGCGGCGCGCGAAAAACCTGCTCTTCTTTCTGCTGTTGCTGATGTTGCTGCTGCAGCTCACGATATTTTTCGTAGCAAGATTGACGCCGCACGTCATTCCCGACGCGGCCAGTCCAACCGACGCGACCGTCACCGTCACAACGCTGGCCGCGACTGCGCCAAGCACGCAGCCGATCGCCGCGCTTCGCGATAAGGCTCTTACGCCGATGGTGCTGCGATATGTGACGTCGCTGATCGATTTCGGCGGCATGATTTTCATCCTGGTGATGGTGGTGGTGCTGCTGCTGATCGTCAAGATCATGCTGGTTGGAAGGCTGATCGGTGTGGCGCAGGTGACTTCGGCGTTTTTGTGGTGCGTATTCCTGGCGCTGCTGCTTTTTCCGTGGCAGTCGTTTTTGCAGAATACCGATTTCACGGGCGAATTCAGGTTTCCGGGCGTGCTTTATAACTGGGCGGAATTGACTCATCGCGAGCGCGGGGCCAAGTTCATTTCGACCGGATTTGACGCATTTACTTTTGGCCGGTGGGCGAGATTCGTTGGCGTGCCTGTTGTGTCGGTCATTCTGTTGCTGGTTATCCAGGCGAAGAGCAGCAGGGGGTTGCGGGCGGCATTGGGCGAATCCGAACTTGATTCCCCAGGCGACCTGAGCATGTGATGATTTCCATGCTGTGAATTTCTGCTAATTGCAGATTTTAATTTTCCAGGTCTGGGCATTAATGAATCTCAGCCTTATTGTTGTCGAATAATCCTGATACCCGATGACCGACCCTCGCCCACAATCCGATCGGCATTTTCTCACCCGGCGTAAGCGTGTGGTGGCGCGCGAGGTCAATGAGAGTGAGATTGAGGATGCAAACCGGCACGCTGCCGAACTACTGCCTGATGACATTTTGACGCCTCAGGTGATTGAGAATTTTGAAGGTGCGACGGTGGTGGATCCAACCACCCTGGGGCGGAGGCATCGCCGATCATCGCATCATCGGATTTACCGCTGGACGCAGTTTTGCGCGATTCTGGCCGCCATGCTGGCGAGCGTGGCGTTTATCTGCGCGATGGTCGATGAACTCGCCCCCGCGCGGGCCTGCGCAGGGCCGGGGATTGTGCTGGGGATCGTGGCGATCGTATTGGCGGGGCATAACAGTTTGTCGGCGCGATGGCGCGGATGGGCGATTGCATCGGCGGTGTTTGCGGCGACGGCGCTGGGGATGACCTGGTTGCAGCGCGTGGTGTTTTAGGGCGTGACGCTATTTCTCTAGCGTATAGGGTGGTTGGGTTTTCAAAGTATTTTCTTCGGGCGTTGGCAGGTTGATGTATGACTTTTTCAGTCGCAGCAACTCGCCCGGAAAAACCAGGATGGTGCCATGTGCTCCGCCCGTCCATTTTTCAAGCCAATCGCCAGTGTCTGGGGCCGGGACGTCGAAGACTGTTCGGTATTTCAGCCTGGTCATGGGGATGTTGGAATAGTCGAAAGCCTGGGCGTCGCCTGCGAGGATGATGGGGCGGTCTCGGGGGAGTTTTTCGAGATCGAAATCAGAGCGGAGATATACGATCCATTTCAAGTATTCTGCGCCGAGCACGCCTTTCTCGGCCATGTCGCGGACTATGGAGTAACGCTGGTTGTGAATCAGAAAACTGATGATGGCTGTGGCGGCGATGAGGCTGGCGGCGATGTAAGGCCATTGTTTTTCGCGGACGATACCGATCATGATTGCCCCGATCGGAATTGCGAGAATGTAGAAGCGGCCTTGCAGATGCGTGAAGGTCAGCCAGATAATGAGATGGAGGCCGAGGAGTATCGCGAGAAAGGTGGCTCGGCGGTCGCGCAAAAGCACTATCGCGGCGAGTGTGAGGGGGAGGAAGAGATAGCCGTAGCGCCAGTCGATGGCGATGCGCTGCCAAGCGGTGGCTAGGCGCTCGGTTGGTTTCTTTTCGAGCTCTGTCGGGAGATAGGCGGTTCGCCAGCGCTGGACCTGGGCGTCGGAGAAGTGGTCTTTGCCGAGAAATTCCATCGCTTCGGGAAAGACGGGATTGCCCGCCCAGATTTCGTTGCGGATCAGCCAGGGGGAGAAGAGGGCGATGCTGGTGAGCACGAAGATTGCGATATTGAGCACAAGATGGGGGGATGAGGTGGTGGGGTGTGACGGAGAAGCCGTTGACATTGCTCGGGGGCGAAAGATCGAGACGGCGATCCATGCGACTGCGATCGAGACGACCACCATCGGTGCTGCGGTCAGTTTTACGCCACACGCCAGGCCCGCCATTGCGCCGGCGATCATCCAGCCGCGCCAATCTCTGGCGATCAGCGTCCATCCGATCGCCAGCGTACTGAAGAGCATCAGGCCCCCCTCGTTATAGGCGATGGGGGCGAGGGATGTGATCCATGGGACTACGCCCATCGCAATGCCGGCGAGAGGGGCGGCCCATGGTTTATCAGAGAGCGCTGCGGCGACCCCGGCGGCGGCTAGGACGGCCAGAGCCATGACGGCGACGTGGATGAACTGTGCGAGATACATTCCCGCCCAGGGGCCGCCTCGGAGGTGCATGGCCAGGAGGTCGTGCATCTCCACGTTCATGGGCATGTAGGAGAAGACGTTGTGATTGAGAGGGGTGATTTTATGGGCTTCGTACCATTCGCGCGGAACCTGCAGGTGATATTCGGCCACGTCGTAGCCGGCGGGTTCGTCTTGCCAAAGGAGGCCTGGGGGGACGATTGCGCCGACCATGGAGAGGCCCAGGAACGGTGTGATGAGAAGCCAAAGCCAATTCCAGGGCGTGGATGAGAAACGTTCTGATGGAGTTGCGGTTGAGGAGAGTGACGCGAGATTTTGTCGCCATTTCCAGAGCCAATATGCGCCAGCGGCAATGCCAGCGAAGAGAATCAGCCAGGCGGTGATTCTGTTTAACCAGCCGGCGAGACCTAGGCCGAGGATCAGCAGGCTGACGATGCCGGTGCCTAGTGCGGCGGCGGTGACGAGGCGAAGGAGAAATGGCGCGGTGAGATTCCGGGCAAGCGGCCAGCCGACGCCAGTCATGGCCATGAGCCAAAAGCCAGCCAACGATGCATCAGCGATCAGTCGGTAGGCGAACATTCCGCTTTGCGGGCCGGCCTGGATGAAAGCGATGGCCAAGGTGATCAGCGCGGGGATGCCGGCGGGCCAGTAGGAATACTGCGAGAGCTCTTTCGCTTTGGGGGGTGGCGGGGTTTGGTCGTCGAGCTTCCGCGCTTTCAATCGACCTCCTCGTTTCCTTCATTGTCTTCGAGATGAAAGAGGCGTTCGAGGGCGTGGAGATATTGCGAAGCTGAGCCGTGCATGCCTTCGCTTTTGCGGAGCATGGTGATGGGATCGTGGAGAAGTTTGTTGACGATGCGACGGGTGAGGTCTTCGAGGTGAGCTTTTTCGGCATCGCCCAGGCCGTGGAGTTTATGGAGAGTACGCGCGAGTTCTTCGGCTGCGAGGTGGTGATATCGTTTGGAGAGGCGATCGATCATGGGCCCCATTTCGCGGGCTCGCTGCCAGGAGACGAATTCTTCGACCTGGCGGTTGACGATTGTCATCGCGGAATCGACGGAATCCTTTCGCTGCTCGATTGTTTCATCGACGACCTTTTGAAAATCATCGATGTTGTAGAGGTAGATGTTGTCGATTTTGCCGGCTTCGGCTTCGACGTCGCGCGGGAGAGCGATATCGATGAGAAAGAGTGGTCGATAGCGCCTGGCTTTGAGTAGATAGGCGATCTGCATGGCGGTGATGATGGGTTTATCCGCACCGGTGGAGGTGAGGACGATGTCGGCGGCGGTGAGGTGATCGCTTAGATTTTCGAAGGGGACCGGTTCTCCGCCAAATTGCCCGGCAAGTTCGACGGCTTTGGCGTGCGTGCGATTGCAGACGAGGAGGCGTTTGGGATTGAGCTGGGCGAAACCGCGGACGACCAGGGCCGCCATTTCGCCGGCACCGATGCTGAGGACGACTTTATCGGTGAAGGAATCGAAGATTCTGCGGGCATAATCGACGGCGACGCTGGCGACACTGACACGGCCATCTGCGATGTTGGTGGCGCTCATGACCTCTTTGCCGACGGCGATCGCTCGCTGGAAGAGAGGGTTGAGGAGTGCGCCGGTTGCGCCCTGGGCTTTGGCGGCGTCGTAGGCTTCGCGGACCTGGCCCAGGATTTGAGTTTCGCCTAACACCATGGAATCGAGGGATGATGCGACAGTGAAGAGGTGGGTGACTACGGATTGGTCGGTTTTCTGATAGAGGTGCTGAGAGAACTGCGCGGCATCGATGCCATGAAACTGGGCAAGAAAGGCGATCATTTCTTCGACGCGCGGCTGGCCGTGGACCTGGCGGGCGGCGTAAAGTTCGACGCGGTTGCAGGTGGAAAGCAGCGTTATTTCAGCCTGGGGGAATTGGGTGCGAAGTGCCTGGACGGCGCGATCGCGACCTTCCGCCGAAAACGCAATCTTCTCGCGCACCTCTAGCGGCGCGGTGGCGTGATTGAGACCGAGGAGGAGAAGCCGCTGCATCAGTGCGACCCTCCAGCTGGCATGAGATTGAGGACGACGAGGGTGCCGACCATCAGCAGGCAACCGATGATGCTGAGGATTGCGACGCGGCGGCCTCGGAAGACCGGATTGATTCGAGCATGCAAAACGATCGCATAGATCACCCAGACCGTCGAAGCAAGCACCACTTTTGGGCTGGTCCACCACCGATCGCCGAGGCGCGTGTGCCCGCCGGCGTGTTCGATACGGAGTTGCCAGATGAGGCCGGCGATCAGGCCGCAGGTGAGTAATGCGAAGCCGAGGGTGACGGAGGTGAGGGTGAGATGTTCGAGGCGTTCGAGGCTGCCGAGGCGCATGCCGTGTGCGGGGGTTTTGTGGCGGAGACGTCTTCTGGCGAGGAGATAGATTGCGCCCGATGCGCCGGCGAGGGTGAAGGCGATTGCGCCGCCGTAGGCGGTGACACGGTGGACCCAGGACCAGGTGGTATCGACGTAGGATTGCGGCTTGGCTTTGCCGAAGACTACGGCGGCGATGAGGAGGAGGATGACGATGGGCATGACGAACCAATCAAGTCCGCCGAGGCTTTTGGCGCGCTGCACGTAAAGGACGAACGCGGCAAGGAGGATGGCGAGCCAGATGAAGGCTTCGAAATTATCTTCTAGGGGGAGCCAATTGCCGCCGCGTAACAAAGCGTGCCAGACGAGGACGGCGATCGCGACGAGGAGGCCGCTATAGTGGCAGGCCTTTGCCCCAATGCGGAGTCCGGCGGCATCGCGCCAGAGGCGAAACAGCGATACCACGCCACCTGCCAGAAAGAGCAGGATGGAGAGCATCAGGAGATGAACTTGGCCGGTCGTTGGCATGGAAAGGACTTATACCCTGAGGATGGAGAATGTTGAGGATGAGCGAGGCGAATTACGCATCTTTGATGTGCCGTTTGGTGAGCCATTGCCAAAGGGCTTCGATGCCCTGTTTTTCGAGGATTTCGAGTGCTTCGACAGTGGCCATGGCGCGAAGCATCGCGCGACCGATCTCACTGTTAGTTTCAGCCAGTGCGCGCGGCCTGAGCGTTTTCATAGCGTTCAACATTTTTACCCATCGGCTATCCAAACTCGACTGAATCTCGTCGCGAATAGCCGCCGCCAAGGTTGGACTTTGGCCGGTGGAGACCGCCACGATCAGTTCATCATCGCGCAGAACCGCGGGCATGGAAAAATCACCACTGCCCTCTTCCGCGCCATCCGCTCGATTCACCAATAACCCGAGTTGATGTGCATCGCGCACCACAGCAGCATTCACCTCCGGCGTATCGGTTGCCGCGAACACCAGCCCCGCGCCGCCCAGATGATGCGAGGCGTAGGGCTCTAAAATTCGCTCTACAGTCGCTGGCATCGCGTCACAGAATTTAGGCGCGACGACCCTGATACGCACGGCCCCAGCCGCCAGCAGCCCACCGGCCTTTCGTGCAGCGACCGCGCCCCCGCCGATGATGACCACCAGGCGGTTTGAAACGTCCAGAATAAGCGGATATGAAAAACGCACTGAACCACAAATGGTAGCGGAGTCGGCGGTTACAATCCATGAAGTGGCAAATTAACCTAAGGCTTAACTTCCCGCAGCGCCGCTCGGGCATAAGCTCGCGGCGTGTCGTTGGCGTCGTCCGCTTTCGCTACCTGATTCAGCAGATCAAGCGGGTTTTTACCAGTGGAATTGGCGGTATCGAGGGCGGCGAGTAATCCTTCGCGGGCGGCGAAATTTCCGGCTTCCACCGCGCGAATGAGGGCGCTGGTGATTTCCTTTGGTTCGATGTTGAGTTCATCGAGTTGTCGGGCGGCGCGCTGGCGGGTGATGAGTTCGTTTGAGCGGAGATCGCTTAGCAGATCGGGCACTCGGGCGCGGGCGATTGCTTGGGGCGTGTTAAGGAGATTGGCTGCGCCGTGGCGGATTTCATTGTCGGGATTGCGGAGGAGGAGGTTCAGCGCATCGCTGGCAGCGTCGCCTTTAATACCGGTGACGAGCAGGGCTTTGATGGCGACGCGGCAGGTAGCAGAGTCGACGCCGCGAAGAGATTCGAGCAGTTGGCGGCTGAATGATTCGGGGTCAGGGTTGAAGGCTTTGATGACCTGCGGCGAGATCGGGCGGCCTGCTTTGATGGAGGCGACCATCCTCCCAATCGCGTAAGTGCGAAGCTTTGGCGAGTTGTACAATTCGGTGGCGGCGGCGAGCGCGGCTTCGTCATTGTCGGTTATCAGGTGATTCCATACTTCGAGAAATCGGGGGGAATCTTCAACTTCCCCTTCCACGCTGGCGAGGCGGATCGCGATGAGAAGAAACGGGCGCTCGTTATTGCCGGCGGCGAATGAATAGCGGTTGAATACCGCTTCGATGAACTCGGTGCGCGGGATGTTGCACTGTCCGAGAAGCGCGATCTGATTTATATTGCCGCAGGCGGCAGCGGTTGTAATCGAGGCGACGAGCTGCGTGGTTTGCTTTTGAATTGAGGCTCTGGGGATTTTGGAAATCAGGCCGGCGGCAGCGGCGGCGATTCTGCGGTCGGAGTTGGAGACGGCGTGAACGATTGTCGCGACAAAAATCTCATGCCGCGGCATAGTGCTGTCGGAGAGAGGTAGACGGCGGACGAATTGTTGAATTTCGGAATCGCTATCGTCCGCCGCGCGGAGCATGAGAGGCAAGGCGGCTTCGCGGAGGGGGTCCAGTTGATCAACGAGGGTCAGCACTTCGCGGCGTACGGAGGGATCTACGAAGTCGATGCGTTCGAGATGGCCTACGAGGCGCATCTTTTGGCCTTCGGTGATCGAAGGGAGATGTCTTGGGGAAGCCACTGCGCAGCCGGCGAGCGTCCTCATCGCATCCCGTGCTGTCGCGGCACGATTACTGACGAGCAATTGCGAGACGCTCTCGGCGTCTTTCAAACCCTTTGTCGCCTCCGTGAAATCGGCCAGGAAATCGCCTGTTCGCGGAAAGTGCGAGGCGATCAGCCGATCAGCGTCGCGGTCGCCGACGTAATAGCCCAGCGCCTTTTTCGCGAGATCGCGCACCGGTTGCATGTCGAAATGGCACTGTCGGGTTAGTGCAAACGTGACACGGTCATGCTCATCTCTTCCGGCCTGCGCCAATACACTGATTGCGTCGAGTTTCTGGTTTGAGCCGGCGTGAGGATCGAGAAGAATCGCGAGAGCGTCTTCTTCCTTTTCATCGAGTGCGCCCCACGCGGGACACGCAGCCAAAAGCAACCCAGCGAAAACAAAACGGGGGTTGAGCATTTCTCTTGCGATCGAAGTCAATGCAATTCGAATGGTCATGGTTTGACCTCAAGTTGGGATTTTTTCAAATCGAGTTGGCGCAGGGCGGCGCGGGCGTAGGCTCGCGCCGTGGAACTTTCCGTTTCCCCCGCGATCTGCTTGAGAACTTCCAGCGGATCTTGGTTCGAAAAATTCGCCGACTCCAGCGCAGCGACCAATCCCTGCCTCGCGGCAAAGTCGCCGGTATCAACTGCATGCACCAATGCAGCGGTTACAGTTGCCGGCTCGATCGCCAACTCATTCAATTGCCGCGCAGCCACTTGCCGATCGCCTACGCTTCCGCTTTTGATCCTTTCAAGCAAATCAGGCACACGAACGCGGGCGTGGGCCTGCGGCGTATCGAGAAGCAATGCGGCGCTGCGGCGTACATCCGCATCGCGATCGCGCAACAAACGCTCCAATTCAGATTTGGCCGCGTCCCCCTGAATTCCGGTGACAACGAGCGCTAACGCCGTTGATCGTACGACCGCGGAGGAACCGGCCTTGGCTGATTCAAGCAGTAATGTGGTAAGTGATTCGCTATCGGGCTTGAGTAATTTCAGCACCGCCGGCGAAATGGGTTTGCCGGCCTTGATCGACTTGAAAATTGCATCGTTTGCGATCGCTTTTGACTTCGGCGTCGTGAGCAACTCCGCCGCCGCGACGGCGATTGATTCTTCGCTGTGACTTAGCAGATGCGTAATCATTTCGCGGGCGTCGGGAGATTTATCGAGTTGAGAAATGACGTCGGCCTGGCGAAATGCTTTGAGCAACAAGAGGCGTTCTTCGTCGCTCATGGCGGATGCGAGTCGGCTGTGTAGCGCCTCGATCAAATAGCTCAGCCTGACCGCATAACCCGTAAGCTGGGAATTGTCTTTGATTTCGCCCCGCACTACGGCCCTGGCAAGCGCCTTGGCGATGATCCGCTCGACGCGATCGGACGATTGGTCGTGAAGATAGCGCCAAGCCATCGATGCGATCATGGGATCCGGATCGGACAGATAACTGGCCGTCGCTTCGATGATCGCCCAATGCTCGGGGAATTTTTCGTCGGTCATCGGGATGCGATTGTTGATTCGACGTCCAGATCCTGGATCACTTGAGGCCCGGAGGATCAATGGAACGGCGGCTGCGCGCGCGACGCCGAGCTGATCGACGAGGATCATCGTCTGGCTCCGCACGGAAGGCTCTACACGATCAAAACGATCGAGATGGGCGACCAGACGAGCTTTAAGTGGCTCTTCAAGCAACTCCAGATGTTTCGGATCGTCACTGGCGAGTTGGCTGAGTTGGCGCATGCCGTTTTGCCGTTGGCGCGAGTTGCCGCTGTTTAATGCCTGTGGAATATCGCCGGCGTTAGTCCAGCCTTTCACCGCCAGGCGAAAATCCTCGACAAACAGTTGATCACTTGGGTCGTAAGCGTCGATCAGGTCATCCGCTTTTTTTGCGCCGACACGATTGGCCAGCGCCTCGCGGGCAAGCTCGCGCACCGGAAGCAGATCGTAATGGGCCTGCCGGACCAGCGCCATATTGATACGATGTTCTTCCGGAGATTTTGCGGCGAACCGGACTTTCATCAAAGTCCGAACAGCGGCCATCTTATCGTTGCTTGGTCCGTGAGGATCGAGAAGAATCGAAACCGCCTCGTCCGCGGACATGAGGTCCTGCGATCTGGCAACTTGTGCGGCCAAAATAAATGCAACGACAAATATTACGCGATTCAACCAGTTCATTGAGACCTCTCCGACGGTCGAGCGGACTGCCTCAGGGGCTTCTTGTAGTACTCCGCAATCAGCAGTTACGCTTCGCAATGCCCCACATACCGATCCAGCACCTCGCGGACCGCCTCTATATCAAAATGCGCCTGCCGAACCAGCGCCGAGATGGCCTGCACGCGCTGCGAAGAATTCGCCTCCCCCACCCCACTCTCAAGCCGCCGAATCGCTGCCATCTTCGCGCTCGAAGCCGCATGCGGATCAAAAAGAACAGTAATCGCCCCTTCATGCTCCCCAGGCGCCAGCGCCCCGATTCACAGGGAATTAAACCCAAAAAAACAACTGCCAGAAAAAGCGGGTGTTTCATAAAACCTCCTCCACTTTGCTGCCCAGCCGCAATATTATATCAGAAAAGCCATCGATCGGACTTGAACCGATAACCGCTGGTTTACAAAACCAGTGCTCTGCCAATTGAGCTACGATGGCGAAAAGCGTACGCAGAAGCCAGTATACAGAAATACATCAAAACCCGCCCCATTCTGACACCTTTCTGCCAACCGCCCGCTCCCGCTATTCTACACAATTTCCAAAATCTTAAACTCCAGCGTCCCCCGCGGCGCCTTCACCTTCACCGTCTCGCCCACCCGCGCCTTGAGCAGCGCTTCGCCCATCGGGCTGGTGACTGATACGGGCATCACATCATCATCCGCAGCCCCAGGCGTGGCCTCGCCCACCAGCCGCACCAGTTGCA
>Ga0105245_10006280_pt1 | contig 10455 bp, 10 predicted proteins | sample KBSM54metaG_FD_81523 | JGI IMG/M metagenome (GOLD analysis project Ga0105245, IMG submission 81523) | Miscanthus rhizosphere microbial communities from Kellogg Biological Station, Michigan, USA - KBS M5-4 metaG | ecosystem: Host-associated > Plants > Roots > Rhizosphere > Soil | place...
GACTTCCAGCACGCGGTCGACATCGTCTTCCTCGCCCAGGAGATCGTCGTCGGCTTCTCCAGCTACCCGACCGAGGAGATCACCGAGAACGCCAACAAGTTCCGCCAGCTCGGCCTCGGCTACGCCAACCTCGGTGCCCTGCTGATGTCGGACGGGCTGCCCTACGACTCGACCGAGGGCCGCAACGTCGCCGCCGCGATCACGGCGCTGATGACCGGCCGCGCCTACCGCCAGTCGGCGCTAATCGCCGCCGGGGCGACCGGACCGTATGAGGAGTACGAGAAGAACCGCGACGCCCACAACGGCGTGATGCGGATGCACCGCGACGCCTCTTATGACGTCGACGGCACCGGGATCAAGGGCGAGCTGCTCGAGGCGGCGCAGCGCTCCTGGGACGAGGCGGTCGAGCTCGGCGAGGAGCATGGCTACCGCAACGCGCAGGCAACGGTGCTGGCGCCGACCGGGACGATCAGCTTCCTGATGGACTGCGACACGACCGGGATCGAGCCCGACTTCTCACTGGTCAAGTTCAAGGAGCTGGTCGGCGGCGGCCAGATGACGATCACCAACCGCTCGGTGCCGCTGGCCCTGCGCACGCTCGGTTACGCCGAGCCGCAGGTCGAGCAGATCACCGCCTACATCACCGAGAACAACACGATCGTCGGTGCCCCTGACCTCAAGGACGAGCACCTACCGGTCTTCGACGTCGCGGTCGGGGAGCGGGCGATCACCCACACCGGTCACATCGACATGATGGCCGCAACCCAGCCCTTTATCTCGGGGGCGATCTCGAAGACGGTCAACTTGCCGCAGACGGCGACGATCGAGGACATCGCCGACGCCTACACGCGCGGCTGGAAGGGCGGCCTCAAGGCGCTCGCGATCTACCGCGACGGCTCGAAGACGGCGCAGGCGCTGCGCACCGACGCCCAGGATGAAAAGGGCGAGGAGGCTGAGGCGCCCACGCCGGTGCGCAAGAAGATGCCGCGCGAGCGCGAGTCGATCACCCACAAGTTCTCGATCGCCGGCCATGAGGGCTACATCACCGCCGGCAAGTACGAGGACGGCAACGTCGGCGAGATCTTCCTCACCGACATCGGCAAGGAGGGCTCGACGATGCGCGGGCTGCTCAACGCCTTCGCCACGGCGATCTCGATCGGCCTGCAGTACGGCGTGCCACTGGAGATCTTTGTGCGCAAGTTCAGCTACATGCGCTTCGAGCCGGAGGGCATGACCGGCAACCCGGAGATCCCCTTCGCCAAGTCGATGCCCGATTACATCATGCGCTGGCTGGCGAGCCGCTTCATCGAGGACACCGAAACGCTGGAGGACCTCGGCATCCTCACCCAGGAGGTACGAGCCAAGCGCAGTGCCGAGACCGCCCAGCTTGGCCTCGGCATCGACACCAGCGGGGGCACCGCCGGCCCGGCCAACGGCGGCAACGGAAACGGGCAGTCAAAGCCGGCTTCCTCGGCCTTCACCGAAACGCCCCCGGTGGTCCCGGCCAAGATGTCTGGCCTCGACCTCGGCCCGGCCTGCGAGCAGTGCGGCGGGATGATGCAGCGAACGGGGTCTTGCTACACGTGCAGCAGCTGCGGCAACAACACCGGCTGCGGCTGAGGTCGTAGGGCCTCAGGGGCGCTGAGATGTCCCTGGCACGACTCGCGATTTGGGCACTCAGCATCGGTGCTGTTGTCGTCATTCTTTTGATCCTCGGCGGCTCCGAGACGACGCAGCAGAAGGTCGGCTGGACCACGCTCCTCTTCGTGATCTTCAGCCTCAACTCCCTCCCCAGCCTGCTGCTGATCCAGCGCCGGCCGGCACTGACTCCCTTCGCCGCGACGGCGTTTGCGCTCTCCGTCGCGACCTATTTCGTCCTCCTCGACAGCCTCTTCTCCCACGGCTGGTTCGAGGTGCACACCGCCGTCGGGATCCTGCTGCTTCTCACCGTCATCGCCGGACAGGCTTCGATGCTGCTCGCCTTCGGGCGCGATGAGGACAGCCCCCTGGTAAACGCCGTGCTTGTCGGATCCCTGGCTGTGTTGGCGTTGGTGGTGGTATTGGGGATCGTCTCCATCACCGGCACTCATATTGGCGACAAGGCCTACGGGATCCTCGCCGTTCTCTACCTCCTCGGGGCACTGCTTCCACCCTGCCTACGGTGGGAGGAAGCCGAACAGGCTTAGCCGAGAATTACTACGACCTATAGCTCACTCCTCGCCGCGGGCCTGTCGCAGGCGTTGCAGATCGGTCAGGTCTTCGGGCCGGCCCGCGTTCTCCTTGAGGGCGACGAGACCGTTGTAGCTCACAACCTTGACCGGGAGGCCGGCAATCTCGGCCTCAACTGCCGTAGGCGAAAGGCTCTCCCATAGCGAATCGTCCCCAATCCATTGCATGACGTCCAAGCGCCCAAGCCGAGTATGCAATACCCAGTTGCCGCCCAGAGACAGCGCTTTTGGGTCCAGTGGATTGGGAAGCTCATCGGCTTGGAAGTCCCCCGCCCCTTCGATTTGCGCATCAAGCTCGCCGAGCACCCGAGCCAGCTTTTCAAGGTTCGCGGGATCGGGCGCGGGTACGACATCGAGGTCCTTAGTCGCTCGGACATAGCCATGAAACCCAACAGCCACTCCGCCGATGACCAAAAACTCGACGCCCTCTTGGACGAGCGCTTCGAGGATTCCTCGAATATCGAGTTCAGGCACTGCGATGACGACGTCCGGCCTCAGCTACCTGGGACATAAATCGAGATAGCTCGCAGACCTGTTCCACTCGCTGGGACGGAGTGAGCTCGACATAGTCGCGTCGCAGGGCCGCGCGCTCGACCCTCCCGTCGGGCGTCCAATTCCCGGTGCGCTTCTGTGGCTTCACGCTCATTACGGTACAACGGCGTCCAGAATGAACCCAACCCTTAGCCGAGGATGACCTCGGCGTTGTGGCGCGGGGTCTCGGTGATCGCGCGGCGGAAGACCCGCTCGGGCTTGGGGTTGGCCGGGCGGATCTGGTGGCGCTTGACCAGCTCCTTGAGGACGACGGCCATCTCGAACTGGGCGAAGGAGGCGCCGAGGCAGCGGCGCACGCCGCCGCCGAAGGGGATCCAGGTGTAGGTGCCGGGCGGGTTGTCGAGGAAGCGCTCGGGCAGGAAGCGCTGCGGCTCGGGGTAGACCTTGGGGTTGCGGTGGGCGAGGTAGACGCAGGGGGCGACCGAGACGCCGGCGGGCAGCTCGTAGCCGCCGATCTCGACCGCCTCGGTCAGCCGGCGCAGGACGATCGAGATCACCGGCCGCAGCCGGAGGGTCTCCTGGATCGTCGCGGTCAGGTACTCCTCGCGACCCTCGAGCACCTCGGCGCGCAGGCGCTCGAGCTTGTCTGGGTTGCGGCTGAGTCGCTCGATCGCCCAGGAGAGCGAGGTCGCGGTCGTCTCATGGCCGGCGACCAACAGGGTGAGCAGCTCGTCGCGCATCTCCTCGTCACGCATTGGGCTGCCGTCCTCGTGACGGGCGGCGATCAGCATCGAGAGCACGTCGTCGCGCTGCTCGACATCCTCGGCGCGACGGCGCTCGGCGATCTCACGGTAGATCAGCTCGTCGACGCGGTCAACGCGGCGGCGGAAAGGCGGGAACCTGCGCACCCGGGTCGGTCCGAGCAGGAGCAGCGGCAGCAGGATCTGGGGGTTGGTGGTGAGGTCGAGGAACTCGCGCAGCGCCGCTCGCAGCTCGCCCATCCGCTCGCCGCCGCGAACGCCGAAGACGGTCTGCAGGATGATCTCCAGGGTTATCGCCTGCATACGCGGCCGCAGCTGGTACGGCGTCCCGGTGGGCCAGGTCGCGATCTCGCGCTCGGCGATCTCGGACATCGTCTGCTCGTAGCCCTGCATGCGGGTGCCGTGGAAGGGCGGCAGCAGCAGCTTGCGCTGGCTCATGTGAGGCTTCTCGTCGAGCACGAGGACCGAGTTCTTGCCCAGCACCGGAGCAAGGATCTGGTTGCCCTCGCCGGCGTGGAACACCTTGGGGTCGCCGGTGAAGACCTGCTTGATCGCGTCCGGATCGGCGAGCATCACCCAGGTGCCCTCGTAGGCGATGCGCAGCGCGAACATGTCGCCGTAGCGGTCCTGACAAGCGTAGAGCAGGCGGCGCGCCTGGCGCGACCAGATCGCGGTCTGGATCGGCCTTGCCAACGGTGGGCTCGGCGGCAAGCGTCGCTCGGGCGTCCGGCTGGCCGGCCGCGGAGCGCTTGTAGTGGCAGCCTCCATCGTCCCTCCGGCGAGGCTAGCGGGCCTGAGATGAAGTTCCCGTTAGCTTCGTCACGCAGGCGGTAGCCTGCTCGCGTGGCTCTGCCGCGGCTCTCCCCCCAGATCGAGCACCGCATCGTGCGCAGGGCGTGCGGGCTCTCGCCGCGGACTATCCGGCGCCTGCTCGGACCCCCGCCTCGCCTCGACGGCCAGGAGCTGGCGCCCGACATCCAGATGTTGCTCGAGCTGGACCGACGGACGGGCACGACCTCGCTGGTCCAGGGCCGCGCGGTCGAGCAGGCTCGCGCCGAGAACCGGCTGGGTGCGACGGTTGTCAGCGGAGCGCCGCGGCCGATGGCGCGGGTCGAGAGCCTCTCGATCCCGGGGCCCGGTGGCGAGATGGCGGCGCGGCTCTACGTCGCGCTGGGGGCGCCGCAGCCGCCGCAGCCGCTGCTCGTCTACTTCCACGGGGGCGGTTGGGTGATCGGCGACCTCGATACCCACGACGGCGTCTGCCGCTTCCTCGCCGATCACGGCGGCTGTCGCGTGCTCTCGATCGACTACCGCCTGGCGCCCGAGTTCCCCTTCCCGCTCCCGGTGGAAGACGCTGTCGCAGCCTTCACCTGGGCCCACGAGCACGCCACCGAGCTGGGCGCCGACCCAGAGCGGATCGCGGTCGGCGGCGACAGCGCCGGCGGCAACCTGTCCACCGCGCTCTGCATCCAGAACCGCGACGCCGGCAACCCGCAGCCGGCGATGCAGCTGCTGCTCTACCCCGTTACCGACGCGGTCGGCGGCCAGACCTCACGCGACACGTTCGCCGAGGGCTTCCTGCTTACCCGCAACGACATGGAGTGGTTCGAGAACCACTACATCCCCGACGGCATCGACGACGACGAGCCGCGCGCCTCGATGATGCGGGCGGAGGACGTCTCCGGTCTGCCTCCAGCCTACGTCGCCACCTGCGGCTTCGATCCGCTGCGCGACGAGGGCGAGATCTACGCGGCGCGGATGCGCGAAGCCGGTGTGCCAGTGGTGCTGCAGCGTCACCGTGACCAGATCCACGGCTTCGCCAACCTGACCGCTATCTGCCCCAGCGCCCGCACCGCGATGCTCGAGGTTGCCGGCGCCCTGCGCATGGGCCTCGGCCTGGCGGCCCCCGCTCCGGCCGTCGTTCCCGCCTAATACCCCTAGGGGGTATGTAATACTCCAGTTGCACCTTGAACATGGGCGACACTGACACCACCCACGGCTACAGCGAGAACCGCGAGGCGGTGCTGAAGCGCCTGCGCCGGATCAAAGGCCAGGTAGGCGGCGTCGAGCGGATGGTCGAGGAGAACCGCTACTGCATCGACGTCGTAACCCAGGTGACCGCGATCCAGGCCGCGCTCGACAAGGTCGCCTTGGAGTTGCTCTCCGACCACGCCGCCCACTGTGTAGTTGGTGCTGAGGCGGGAGAGCAAGAAGAGCGCACCGAAGAGCTGATGGCGGCCGTGAAAAGACTTTTGCGCCGCTGATCAGGCGATAGGGGCAAGCAGATCAAGGACGCAGGGAGCGAAGCGTGCTTCAGCACGTGAGCGACTGAGGACGCCGATATTGCCGCCCCTATCGCCTGATCACTCGTACTGGAGGGATTCGAGGACGTCGAGCCGCGATGCGCGGCGGGCCGGGAGGATCGCCGCGAGCACGCCGATCACGGCCGCGAAGATCAGCAGGGCGATCAGCGAACCGATCGGGTAGGAGAGCGTGAAGCCTTCGTCCTTCAGCGGCTGGGCGATCAGCGCCGCGAAGACGATGCCGAGAACCATCCCGAGGATCGCACCGATCAGCGCGGTGATCACGGCCTCGTAGCGGATCATCGTCCGCACCTGGCGGCGCGACATCCCGATCGCCCGCAGCATTCCCAGCTCGCGCCGGCGTTCGTGGATCGAGAGCGCCAGCGTGTTGGCTATTCCGAAGATCGAGATCACGATCGCCAGCAGCAGCAATGCGTAGACGAGGTTGACGAGGTTGTCGACCTGTTCTTAACGACTTTCCTTCAGTTCTTGTTGGTTCAGCACTTCGGCGACGGGGAAAGCGCTTTCGACCAAGCCGGTGAGCAGGGCCTGCGTGCGAGCCGCGTCGGCCCCGGGCGCGGTTTCGACGAAGTCGATCGTGTCCTGGGTCTGCCCGAATTCGCGCGCCATCGCCGCCTGCGTGATCAGGACGCTGCCGAAGACTCCGAGCTTGGAATCGAACTCGCCGACGACTTCGAAGCTGGGTCTCCGGCGGGTCTGGCTGAGCAGGCGGAAGCGGTCGCCGACTTCGAGATCGTGTTCGGAGGCGAAGGAGTCGGAGAGGATCGCCTGCCCGTCGCGCAGGCGCCGCAGCGTTGCCGGCCCACCTTTCTTCCATTCGACGTCAACTGTCTTTTCGACGTCGTGGCTCGGAGCGGAGACACGGGCACCCGCCCCTGACGGCAGCAGCTTCGCCTGCTCGGAGCGGATCGAGGCGACCGTCGCCACGCCCGGCACCCTGCGCGCGGCGAAGGCGGCGCCGTTGGGAATCGGCGAGAAGCCGTCGCTGTTCTGGATCACCAGGCCGCCGGCGAAGTTTTCGTCGACCACTTGGGCGACCGAGCCCTTGAGGCCGGCGGCGAAGACGGTGACGAAGGTCACCACCATCAGGCCAATCATCAGGGACGCCGCGGTCACGGCGGTGCGGCTGGGGTTGCGCTGGGCGTTCTCGCGGGAGAGCCGGCCGAGCAGCTTGCGCAGGCGCTCGAGCGGCCAGCCGGCGATCGTCGCCAGGGGCGGCACCAGGTGCGGGCTGAAGAGCGAGACGGCGAAGACGATCACGACCGCGCCGCCGCCGATCAGGCCGGCCGCGGTCCCGGACGCGGCGCTGCCGAAGAGCCCGATCAGGACCATCGCCAGTCCGACGACCCCGAGCAGCAGCGAGATCACGACGCCGAGCAGGCGCCGGCGGCGGGTGGGGGCCGGCAGCGCGGCGTGCAGGGCCGCGATCGGAGGCACCCGCGTGGAGCGCAGCGCCGGCACCAGCGAGGAGAACAAGGTGACGAAGATGCCAATCAGCAGCGAAACGATCAAGGTGCGCGACTCCATCACCAGGCCGGTGGTCGGCAGGTCGATTTCGAAGGCTTCGAGCAGCAGGTTGAGCAACTTGGCGATTACGAAACCGCCACCGATGCCGACTATCGCGCCGAGCAGGCCGATCGACAATGCCTCGACCACCACCGTGGTGAGGATCTGGCGGCGCGAGGCGCCCAGCGTTCGCAGCATGCCGAACTCGGTGACCCGTTGAGCGACGGTTATCGAGAAGGTGTTGAAGATCAGGAAGGAGCCGACGAGGATCGCGATGAAGGCGAAGACGAGCAGGAAGATCTGCAGGAAGCTGAGGCTTTCGCGGATTTCTTCGGAGCCGCGGTCGGCGTTTTCCTTGGCGGTCTCGACCCGCACGCCGGGGGGCATCTCGGCGGCGATGCGTCGCTTCAGCAGCGTCGCCGATGCGCCCGGCTTGGCAGCCACGGAGATCTGGTCGAAGCGACCGAGCTTGTGGGCGAGGCGCTGCGCCACCGGCAGCGTCACCTGCGCGATGCTGGCACTGCCGAAAGAGGCGCCGCCGAGCTGAGTGAAGCCGACCAGGCGGAAGGAGTGCACCCTGCCCTGTCCGACGATTTTTAGCGTGTCGCCCAGCGAGAGTCCGGCCTCGGCCGCCGCCGCTTCGGTGAGCGAGGCTTCGGTGGGGCCGCGCGGTCGATGACCTTCCACATAGGTGAGCGACTCGAGTCCACCGGGAAGTGTCGAGGAGATGAATTTCCGGGCGAACTTGGTGCCGATCTTTTCCCCTTTGACATCGAAGAAGCCACCCGGGGTGAAGATCGCGCCGGCGGCCACCTTTACGCCGGGCGTCCCCTGCACCCGCGGCAGAAGCGAGGCGTTGACCGTCGGCGTTTCGCCGTTTTCCTGTTTGACCGGGTTCTCGGCCGTGATCACGACGGCGGTGCCCTTCAACGACTCGTTGAAGATTTCGTCGAAGGCGGCGAAGATCGTGTCGGTGAGGACGTAGGAGCCGGCGACGAAGGCGACTCCGATTACGACCGCAAAAGTCGTGGCTAGAGCGCGCGCCTTGCGCGCCCAGAGGCTCTTGAGGCTGAGGCTAATCAACCCGCTTCATCAGCTCGATCACGTCATCTGCGGAACCGGGAGCGGCGTCGTGGACGATCCTGCCGTCGCGCAGCGTGATCAAGCGGTCGGCGTGGGCGGCGGCCGAGGGATCGTGGGTGACCATGATCACCGTCTGGCCGAACTCATCGACCGCTTGGCGCAGCAGCCGCAGCACGTCATCGCTCGCTTTCGAGTCGAGGTTGCCGGTCGGCTCGTCGGCGAAGACGACGGCCGGCTTGGCGACAAGGGCCCGGGCCACCGCGACCCGCTGCTGCTGGCCACCTGAGAGCTCCGAGGGCCGGTGGGTGCGGCGATCCTCGAGGCCCACGGTGCGGACCAGCTGGTCGACCCACTCGCTGTCGGGCTTGCGGCCGGCGATCGAAAGCGGCAGCACCAGGTTCTCCTCGGCGGTGAGGACAGGCAGCAGATTGAAGAACTGGAAGACGAAGCCGAGCTTCTCGCGGCGCAGCTTGGTCAGCTCGCCGTCGTCGAGGCCGGTGATCTCCTGGCCGTCGAGCAGGACGGTGCCCGCGGTGGGCTTGTCGAGGCCGGCGAGGATGTGCATCAGGGTCGACTTGCCGGAGCCCGAAGGGCCCATGATCGCGGTGAAGCGCCCGCGCTCGAACGCGGTGCTTACCTCGACCAAGGCGTCGACCGCGGCGTCCCCCTCGCCGTAGCGGCGGGACACACCGGTGGCCTCGACGACCTGACCGTTGACGCTCATCGGCATCACCGTATCGATACCGATACCCGATCTTCCTCGACGGGCGCCAGATAGCCTGCGACGAGTGGCGGTAGCGGACGAATTCGACGGCTTCCTGGTCGACCTCGACGGGGTCGTCTGGGAAGGACGCGGGCTGGTCCCGGGCTCGGTTGAGGCGCTGCGGGCGCTGATCGAGTCCGGCAAGGAGATCGTCTTTGTCACCAACAACTCGGTGAAACAGCCGGAGGCCTACGCGGTTCGACTGCACGAGGCCGGGGTTGAGACCGCCAGCGGCCGGGTCGTGACCGCGGGCGCGGCGACCGCGCGGTTGGCCGCGGACCGCGTGGGCGGCGCGGGAACCGCCTTCGTGATCGGGGCACCGGGCTTCAAGGAGACGGTCGCCGCCGCCGGGCTCACCCTGCTCGACGGCGAGGCCGGCAAGAGCGCCGACACGGTGGTCGTCTCCGGCCACCGCCAGTTCGACTATGAGGAGCTGCTGACGGCGACCTTCGCCCTGCGGGCCGGCGCGTCGCTGTTCGGGACAAGCCGTGACCCCACCCTGCCGATGCCCGGCGGCGCCTGGCCCGGCACCGGCGCGACCCTGGCCGCGGTCGAGACCGCCTCGGGAAAGACGGCTGAGATCGGTGGCAAGCCGGAACGACACCTCTTCGATCAGGCGCGGGCGCTGATCGGCGACGCCAAGCGGGTGGCGATGGTCGGCGACCGCATCGCCTCCGACATCGAGGGCGGCCGGCGGGCCGGCTTGACGACGATCCTCGTCCTCAGCGGGGCCACCTCGCGCGAGGAGGCGGCAGTCGCCGACCCGCCTCCTGACCTGGTCCTCGACGACCTCGCCGGGCTGCTGCGCTGAGTGCCGACATGAGCGAGCGCTCCGAGGCGTCGATCCACCGGCCTGGCGTCGCCTTTGCCGGCGTCTTCGGAGTGACCTTCTTCTGCCTGCTCGCGGTCGGCGCCGTATTGCCGGTCCTGCCTCGTTATGTGCACCACTCGCTCGGCGCGGGTGATCTCGCCGTCGGCGTCGTGGTCGGCTGTTACGCGATCACGGGGCTATTGCTGCGGCCCTTTGCCGGGCGCTTCGCCGACCACCGGGGCCGCAAGCCAACGGTGCTGGTCGGCGCGGTGCTGGTCGGCGTCGCCGGCTTCCTCTACCTGGTGCCGCTCGGGGTGGCGGGGCTGATCGGCGCCCGCCTCGTGCTCGGGGCCGGCGAGGGCGCGGTCTTCACGGCCGGCTCGGCATGGATCGTCGACCTGGCCCCGATCGAGCGGCGCGGCCGGGTGATCGGCCTCTACGGACTGGCCGTCTGGTCGGGGCTGAGCATCGGGCCGCTGATCGGCGA
>Ga0105245_10006281_pt1 | contig 10455 bp, 8 predicted proteins | sample KBSM54metaG_FD_81523 | JGI IMG/M metagenome (GOLD analysis project Ga0105245, IMG submission 81523) | Miscanthus rhizosphere microbial communities from Kellogg Biological Station, Michigan, USA - KBS M5-4 metaG | ecosystem: Host-associated > Plants > Roots > Rhizosphere > Soil | place: Michigan...
AATCGTAGTATCGGCCCCACGAAGACCTCACCCTGAGAACTTGCCGTGCCACCCGCGTGCACGATGCAACCCGAGCCGCAAATGAATGCCACGTGCGGGTCCACAAGAACCGGCAACCATTCGGCTTGAATTTTGAAGCCGAGATGGCGACTGGCATAGAACCTGATCCCGGCTCCGATTCCAAATGAGAAACGCGTGAAGCTGATGTTACTGCTGCCGGAAACGTGGGTGGCGCCCACGCTGGCCAGTACGAATGGCCTGGCCCAGGAGGCCCAGTCTTCGATCGTGGCCTCATGGCTGAAATCTCCATGAAACTGATCAAGAATCACGCGTTGACGCGGGAAGTGGGGCGTGATGTCTTCCGCGTGAGCGTATGAGTCTTGCCTTGCCCAGCGCATTTCGACCAAATCACCTTCATTTGCGAGTCGCATCCCAAGAGAAACTCCATAGCTCGGGGTCGCGTCGAGTATTACGCGAGGGTTCATCCCCGTGACATGGGGCTCAACAGGAAAGCTCATGCTAGTGCGATAACCGATGAATGGAGAAAGGTCAAAACGCAACGGCTTTTGCTCTGGTAGCTCCTGCTGCGCACTGAGCGCAGACGGGAGCGCGATCAGCAGCATCACGATGACAACCAGCACCTCGATGCTCTTGTGAGGTGACTCTCGGACCTTTGCGATTCGGACGCTCATATTATGAGCACTGGGACGTAAGCGCCGTAATTAGATGATTACACTCCCAACATACTACGGATGGTGTGATGGGAATGTCACGAGTGTTATCCCCGTCGAACGGTAGAGTGTTTGGCTGAACTGGGAGACGATGTGGACTATGAAGCGTCATCAGAGCCTCACCGTTGACGATTGGAACCGCATCGCAAAGGTGCTCCGTGACTGTCTCTTCGCACAGCAATCTGATGGCGCAGCCTCACTGAGCGGCGCTGATAAGGCCAAGAGCGGACGGAATAGTATTGTGAGCACTGAGAGGAACGTTAAAAAGCCATTTCATGAAATAGGCCTGTAACAATTAACAGTAACTCAATCCTTCTTTTCTAGCCTCGTTTGTCCCACAAAACGCCCTGGACTTCCGTAGTGTTCGTCAAGGCGCGCCCCTTCCCCGAGCAGGTTTGACTAGGGATATCGTGATCGGGCAGTGTAATCCCGCAGGACGGCAATGTTACTGCCTTCGACGGGTGTTTCGAGGGCACGCTTCCAGGCGGTCGTGCGTACTAAAGTCTGTTAGTTGTGACAGTTAATGTGCAATCTCCTATCACTTAATTTCGAAGTCGCGTGCCCGGGAAGCTCAGAACTCATGGTTTCACCTTTAGCGGTTGATAGAACGCCCCATGGTCTCGCTCTTTCTGTTCGTAAGCACCGCCGGGTGTACCCGATGGGCCTAAGGAAAGGCACATTATGAAGAACTTAAGCATGTTCGCACTATTGCTACTTGCATTCCCCTTACTTGTTTCTGCCCAGAAGCTGGAAGTCAGCGGTGGTTATACGCACACTTCGGGTGACGGCGGTCTGGATGGCTTCAACATCGGGGCGGCAGCTTGGATCACGAATAGGATTTCGCTGGCTGTTGACTATGACACCGGGTGGGACACCTCGCATCTGGGAGTGTTCGAGTTGACTCAAACGGGCGCAGTCATTACGAAAAGTCACTTGCAGAATTTTATCGGCGGCCCCCGCATCTCTTTCCCAGGCACGCTAAAAGTCAAGGAGAGCCACCTTGCGCGCCTGTGGCCTTTTGTGGAAGCACAAATCGGCATGTCCCATCTCAGTTCGTCAATTGAGGCTCCGACCACGGGTGGAAATCAGTCGGCCTCAGACAACGCATTTTCATGGCTGCTCGGCGGTGGCGCCGACTATCGGCTGTCGCCTCATTGGGTGGGTCGCTTTAACGTCGACTTTCTGCGTACGCACTTCGCCGACTCAGGACAAAGCCGGATTCGTCTCGGCCTCGGTATCGCGTACACATTCGGGGAGAGAGGGGAGAAGGAGGCCGCCGAGGCAAGGCAGAAGGAGGCCGAAAAACTAGCTAAGGCTGAGGCCGAGAAAAAGGCCATCGAAGATGCGCAGTGCGAGAAGTGTAAGGTGCAGGCGACCGCAGAAGCTGCCGAGGCCAGGCGGAAAGCCGATGAGGAATTAGCCGCGGCTGAGGCCCAGAAAAAAGCCACGGAACAATTCGATCGTGAGAAACAGGCCGTGCGCGCCCGCCTGCTCGAGCAATTCAATCGCGTCCTGCCTACTACCGACACGCCGCGAGGGTTGGTCGTCAATATGGGTGACGTACTTTTCGACACCGGTAAGTTCGATCTTCGCCCGGAAGCGCGTGAGGACCTGGCCAAGCTCTCCGGCATCGTGCTCAATTATCCCTCGCTGCGCTTGACTATTGAGGGTCACAGCGACACCAGCGGTAAAGCGGAAGTCAACCAGGTCCTTTCCGAGCAGCGTGCCAACGCCGTGCGCGACTACCTGGTCACGCAGGGGCTGCAAGCTGGTTCGTTATCTGCGCAGGGCCTCGGCATTAGCAGTCCAGTGGCCGATAACAGCACGGCCGAGGGTCGTCAGAAGAACCGCCGCGTCGAAATCATCGTCTCCGGGGAGGTTATCGGAACTCAGATCGGCCGCTAAAGAGCCTTAAAGCGTTCAGGTCGGGGGAGGCTGGTGCGACAAACTTCTAGCGCGATTAGGGGCAGAGGCACCGGCCATGGAACGAACGAAGCGCTGGCGGAACCTTGAGAAGGGAGTTAAGGACCAAGATTAAAGTCAACGGACTGACGTACTCATGCCTTTACTGACAATTCACCTTGCGATCTGCCGAAGGCAGGATGTAGTGGAATGACGACATATTTCCAGTCGGGCGTTGTCGCAAGATGCTAATCCTTTTGCAGAGACCTGAGAACATCAATGTCGCAGAACCTCTTCTTCATACTGCTTCTCTCCATTTTGCAGACCAGTGTTTCTTGGACGCAGGAATCGAGCAAAAGCCAAGAGAAAAGTATGTGGCCGGTTTCGCGTGAGCAATCCCTCCCACTGATACAGCAAGCCCCTCCTGCAAATAGTCAGAACATCGAAGAGGCACATCCCCGACTCTTCTGGATTCTTCCAACCTACACTGTCACTGATAGCAAGTCAGCTCGTCCACTCACGGCCCATGGAAAATTCCGGCTGTTCGTAAAGGATAAGACCGATCCTTTCACCATAGGCTGGGTAGCTTTCGAGGCTGGTCTCGCGCAGGCGAACAATGATCCTTCCGAATATGGCCAAGGCGCTTCTGGCTACGGTAAGCGATTCGGCGCGGGATTGGCCAATGAAACGTCAGCCGGGTTCTTCGGAACTTTTCTGTTTCCTACTGTGTTGCGTCAAGATCCACGCTACCATCGCCTGGGCACCGGGCCACTCACAAAACGCCTGGGGCATGCACTGATCCGACCTGTTCTGACGCACAAAGATTCAGGTGAGCGTGCCTTCAATTGGTCTGGGATTCTGGGCAGCATTGCCGCTAGCGGTCTGTCGAATGCCTATTATCCTGAAAAAGATCGCGGTCTGGGCCCGACCTTCTCACGGGTCGTGATGTCGATTCCGTTCGGTATTATTGACGAACTCGTTAACGAGTTCGGGCCGGATATGGAGAAGAAGATCGCCGGAAAGAAATGATGGGCGCCGAGTGTTTGAACGTCGAGGGATTGTCCTCGCTGGAAGACGCGCGGCAGAAGCTGGTTGCTAGTCCGGCAGTCGTGGCAGCTCCTGGCGAACTGCGGAACAGGCAGGCACAAACTTGTCCCGGATTCGCTAGCTTCCTTAAAGGGCGAGCCAGCGGTACTAGAATCTGGACCTGTCGCTTCGACGTCGTGAGAGATTTCCTTGTGGCGCCATCCTCAAGATACCCTGTCTAGTTCTCGATGCTACCTGCTGCCGTCTCTCAAGTGTCCGTCAAGTCATTAGCCAGGTCTGTAACTTCCAGCAGTTGTTACAGGCATCGCGCCGGCGTACAAAGTCACAAAAGTGGATGACTGTGGAGTTGGCCATGGGTAACGAATCGCACAGAGCAAGTCATTGGATCTTCCCAAGTTCCGGTCCAAGCGGTCGCATTTTACTGGTACTGGCCATATCATTTGCTCTGCTTCTGGGCGTCACTTCCGCGCGAGAGAGTAGCAGCCAACTCGAAGACCCGCGCTTCCCGCTGCCGGGTGGAACCCATGCCATCACAACTATTAATGAGCTCCGTGCTCCCAACGCGGCCCGCAGCGCCGTAGAAAGAGCAAGAGAAGCGGTCCTCAAAAATAAATTCCCTGAAGCGCATCGGCAGATACACCGTGCCCTTACAGCTTTTCCGAACTACGCTGCCGCACTCATGCTCGAGGGCATTGTGGATGCGGAGGAGCAGAACTTTTCGTCGGCTGAGCGGAATCTTAATGCAGCAATAAAAGCAGATCCCTTTTATGGGCCTGCATATCTAGCGCTGGCGGCCAGGTACAACGACACAAAGCATTACGATGAGGCTCTGCTCTTGCTGAACCGAGCAATGCAATTGATGCCAACCTCTTGGATGGTCTATTTAGAATTGGCGAACACCGAAACTGGCATGGAAAAGTATGAGGCAGCCCTGCGCCACATTGAACAAGCTGAAGTTCTGCAGCCTCGAAATTCACACTCTGATGCTCGTGCAATGATGCACTTCCTGAAAGGGTGCGTCTTTATGAGAATAGGTAACCAGATTCGCGCAAGACCGGAGCTTGAGCGGGTCATAAAGGAGAAGCCAAACAGTGAACTTGCACGTCAGTCACGACAGGTTCTTGCGCAACCGCAGCTCCCTGAAGATTAGCAACCCTTCTTAGCTTGCTCTAGGCAGCTGCTGCGGTGATGTTCTGTCGCCGCTCGGCGGCCTGCTGGTTTGCTTCGGTGTGCTTTCGGCGTGAATGTTCAAGCTCTGACGCTGCAGGCTATCCCGCGAGTCCACATACCGACGGTGGGTCAGCTGGGTGCTCCTGGAAAAATCAACGCTCCTGGACGACGTGGTCTGCCCTTTCAGCAACGGCCAGATGCGAGAGTCTCCCGCGTTGACTTGATGCACGACAATAGCAGTCTAAACCCAACAACCGAAACCCAGCAAAAGGGGACAATTTATGGGTCGGTCTAACCTGCTTGAAGAAGTCGGAGTCAAATCCATTTTTCATCCCTCGGACTTTTCAGAGGCTAGCGAAGTCGCCTTCGCGCACGCACTAAAGATCGCACTCGTGGCGGGAGCCACGCTCACAATGCTTCATGTCGAAGCGAGCCACAGCACAGAATGGCAGGAGTTCCCCGGCGTACGCGACACACTCGAGCGATGGAAGCTTATCCCTATGGGCAGTTCGAAGAGCGTGGTCGGAAAGCTCGGCATCAAGGTTAAGAAAGTCATCGCGTCGAGCAAAGATCCGGTTAAGGCTTGCCTGGATTTTCTGGAAAAGCATCCGGAGGATCTTGTCGTACTGGCGGTTCACCAGCGCGAGGGCCGGGCGCGCTGGCTGGAGAAGTCAGTGGGCGAGCCGATTGCACGTGGGGCGGGGCAGATGACGCTGTTCATCCCCCACGGTATGGAGGGTTTTGTCTCCAGGCAGGACGGCTCGATCTCGCTGCGCAACATCCTCATCCCGGTCACTCGCAAGCCCAGCCCGCAGCCAAGCGTGGAAGCCGCTGCGCGCCTGATCCGCAACCTCGAGTTGCCTGCGGGAGTGGTCACGTTGCTCCACGTGGGACCGGCCGACGAAATGCCTTCGATGAAACTCCCAGCGGACAGCGACTGGACTTGGAACGCCATAGCCAGGGCCGGCACGCCGGCTGACATCATCCTGCAAACCGCCACGGAGCTCCTCTCGGATCTGATCGTGATGACGACCGATGGGCCTGACGGATTCCTCGACGGCCTGCGCGGGACCACCTCCCAGCGCGTCCTGCGGAAGGCACGTTGTCCCGTGGCGAACCTCCCAGTTGGATCTATGTTGGGGTGATTTGACCCGCGATCGCTCGCGCCGGGGAATCTCGAATGCCAGGGCAGGGCTTGTCAACTCATGCTCTTGTTAACAGGTAAGGCTTAATTAGTCCCGCTCTCGCAGTGATCTCGATGGCCCTGTCCCACGCATTCCACTGCGTTCACGATTGCTTTTATCCGAGAGCTCTGCCAATTTTGACAGTTCAACGACTGCTAGTTCGTCTCTACCTTACTTTATGTGCAGGTCCGGGCGAAGCCCGAGCGACTGAAGGGCAGCCGGTACGAACAATTCCTTGAGTCCTGTCGGTTTTCGCATCGACTGGCAGCCTTTAAAGCCTTGGACGCCCGGTACTCGACACACCACGGGTCAAAGTCGAGATGGCAGGCAATGAACAAATAAGCTGGATGGCTGCGACAGTGCCGATTCTGCTAACCCTCGCGCTGGCACTGGGCTGCAATGGTTTCTTTGTGGATCCGGTTCTAACCGGCGTCACGGTTGGGCCGGCTGTGACAATCCAAACTGGCAATACCGTCCAGATGAGCGCGGTCGGAACCTATGACGACGGGTCGCACAAGACGCTTTCGTCTGATGTCTTCTGGAGCACTGGAGCGGACAGTGTCGCTGCCATCACTAAATCTGGATTGGTAAAGGGAGTCGGGGCCGGACAAGCCACGATTACCGGCGCGTCAGGCACTGTATTCGGAAGCGCTACGATCACCGTGACAATCGGAGGCCTGTCGGCAATCCAAGTGACTTCTCAGGACGGCCTCAGCAACATTACTTACGGTAGCAGCGAACAGTTTGTGGCCACCGGCACCGCCAATGGGCAGCAGATCGATATCACGGATTCAGTGACCTGGAGCACGAACCCCAGCCCTCCGAGCGTGAGCATTGACCCGAGAAGTGGTCTTTTGACGACGACTTCGGGGCCAGCAACCGCTGTCCAGTTGGAGGTGATCGCAACCGACCCGACGACGGGGATCTCAGATAGCATCAACTTCACAGTTAGTCCATAAGAGTTTCCATTGAAGCACCCTACCGCGGTCGAGCAGTCGATTTTTCCTGATATGCGTTCTATTCGTACCGTAAGCTGTCAACCGGGTCTAGGTGGGCTGCCCGGGTTGCTGGGAGCGTGCCGAACAAGACGCCCACCAGACAGCAAGCTCCGATCGCAATAATCGCGGATAGCCCGGAGATCGGGATGGTGTAGTCGGTAAAGAGTCGGAGCGAGAACGGAAGGCCTAAACCGATTATCACGCCCACGATTCCACCGACAAGGGAAATGAATACGGCCTCTGCTAGAAATTGCAGAAGGATAGTACGGTTGGTCGCACCAAGTGCCTTGCGTATGCCGATCTCTTGAGTGCGAGCGCTCACCGTTGCAAACATAATGTTCATGATGCCGGTACCACTGACCAGCAGGGTGACGGTTGCAATCAATAGGAGCACGAGAGTCAGGGCGCTGGCCGTTTTGCCGGCTACCGCTAACAATTGCGTCAGATTGTCAACCAGGTAGATCGACTCCGGACGATGTCGTGCCTGGATCACGTGTCTGATCTGTCTGGTCGCTGGAACAACCATTGTTGAATCTACAACAGAGAAATAAAGTTGTTTTACGCTGTCGGTCTCGAGAAAGAAACGACTCACAGTGTACGGTATCACCACAGTGTCGGGCGTTAGTTCAGATCGTCCAAACGTGTTCACCCGTTCCCTGAACGTGCCAATTATCATGAAGGGTAGGCCGCTCAATTTAATTACTTGTCCTATTGGCGACGAATCTGAGCCGTAGAGTTGTTCCGCCAGCTTGTCTGTGATCACCCCCACCTTGTTGCGCGCTGCCAGGTCCTGTTGGTCAAAGAAACGTCCCGATAGAATAACCAGATTACGCACCCGTTCGTAGGCAGGATAGACTCCCAACACCTGGACGTCGCGCTCTTGGCCTCCGCCCACGGGAAGTCGGTCTTGGAGTGGCACAACCGGAGAGGCAGCGACAATACCGGGTACCTCCCGCAAGACAGCCTTCATGTCGTCGATCGTAAGCAGATCGGGGGAAACATTGGTAAGACGTTGGGCTCCGGTCTCATACTCCGCGAAAATCCAATTCACGCCGATCCCATCGATCTGCTTCATGACATACTGTCTGCCCGCCAAGCCGATGGTTACGACCAGGATCAGGGCTGCGGTACCAATTGTCATACCGAGCGCGGTGAGCACAAACCGGACTTCATTGGTGCGGAAGATGTCGTAGGCAAACCAGAGGTATTCGCCAACTGCCATCTCGGATTGGGGGCTGGAAGACATGGCTAACTCGATTTTCCGAAGACAAATCGCTAGCAAGCTGCTTAGCACGGCAGCCGATGCTCTGGAGTCAGGCTACTCTGTGTAGAACACCAGCAAGACTCCCAGAAGCGTGACAAAACCCGGCCAGAGGCGCAGCGCCACACTCCGGCGCCACAATGAGCTGTCCGAGACAAATTTGAAAAGGGCCACACCCAGGCCGATAACAGCAAACCAGAGGTGCTGACGCTCGACCCTAAGCATTCCCTCCGACATTTCGTGCGAATGTGGGCTCGCACTGTGAGCATGAGGCGCAGGTATGTCATCGCTTACTCGCTCCGCGGATGTCGATGTCCCGACTTGATCGTCCACCCGTGGGGAATCGGACTCTGACGCATGGTGATGCATGCCAGGCATTGAGTCTGGGGCATCTGCGGCCCGTGCGGCTAACCCTGAAACCATGTATTGACGAGCCTCTGCGGAGGAAGCGCCTGACGTCTGCCCATGGTCGTGGAAGAGCAACAGACCAGCACCGACAAGAGCCAGGAGGGGAAAGGCCCATGTTCGCCAGAACCGGTTGAGCTTGCCGCGTGCTCTAAGGTACTCAATAATTCCGATCAGCATCAGCAAGAGGGCGTAGATTTTGTGCAGGCGTGCTTCCGCGTCGTGATATATGAGAAACCTCCAGCTCAAGTTGCCGCGTGGCCAGATTTCAGCGTCACTCCAGGCAGCCAGAAACAAGCCGGCCGCCACAAATAGAAGCGGCCAGACGAGTTGTAACGGTCGAAGCTTCTCCGATGAATACCCAGCGATCACCAACGCCCCGATGGCGATCAAGGCATAGCCAGCCAGATGGTGGTTGAGCTCTGAAGCGGGTTTGTTAGGATCCTGCTCTGCCACAGATACGGCGGCTGCCGGCAGGCCCGTGATTCTCTGAGCGTAGAGTTGCACGGCTGACCCAGCAATCCCGAACACCATAAGGAATATTGCCAGCCGGGAAAACGCTTGTGTCAAGGAGGAATTCTTCATATTGTCGGCCTTTCACCAACCTTGTGTGTCTCGTACGATTGCGATCTGAGACGAGTCCGAGCGCCTACGGCCCCCTATGCCGTCTAATACGGCCATTTCCAGGCGTCGACGTCGGGGTCATCGATGCCATGTTGGTAAGCGTAATTCCGGCACTCCACCTGTAGATTGCGGAAATCCTCTTTTGCATGAGCACCGATTCTCTGCAGCTTCGGAACGCGGTCAATCGCATCAATGGCCAGGCTGAAGCGATCGATCTGGTTCTGGATGGCCAAATCGAGCGGCGTGTTGATGTTTCCTTTTTCCTTGTAGCCGCGAACGTGCATGTTGTCATGGTTCGTACGCCGATAAGCCAGGCGGTGGATTAGCCACGGGTAGCCGTGGAAGGCGAAGATGATTGGTTTGTCTTGCGTAAACAAGCTGTCAAAGTCCCTGTCCGAGAGGCCATGTGGATGCTCAGTGGAGGGGACGAGCCTGTAGAGGTCCACTACATTAACGAAGCGGATCTTAAGATCGGCGAAGCGCTCGCGCAGCAGCACTACCGCCGCCAGCGCCTCTTTGGTAGAGATGTCGCCGGCGCAGGCCATCACCATGTCCGGCTCCGAGTCTTCGTCGTTGCTCGCCTTCCGCCAGATCCCGATTCCCTTGGTGCAATGCGCAATGGCTTCGTCCATGGTCATGTACTGCAGGTGCTTCTGCTTGTCGGACACAATGACGTTGATGTAGCCCGTGCTCTTCAGACAGTGATTGGCAACACTGAGCAGGGTATTTGCATCGGGCGGCAGGTAGATCCGACAAACATCCGGGCTCTTGTTGACCACCAGGTCGAGGAAACCGGGGTCCTGGTGGGTGAAGCCGTTGTGATCCTGTCGCCAGACCGTCGAGGTAATCAAAAAGTTGAGCGAGGACACGGGCGCACGCCAGGATAGCTCCTTAGACATCGCGAGCCACTTGGCATGCATATTGAACATGGAATCGATGACGTGGACAAAAGCTTCGTAGGTAGAGAAGAATCCATGTCTTCCCGTGAGAAGGTAGCCTTCATGCCATCCTTCCAGGGTGTGCTCGGAGAGCATTTCGAGGACGCGGCCGTCGGTGGACAACTCGCCGCCGTCAGCGTCCTCCGGAAGATAATCAGCCAGCCAAAGTTTCTTGCTTACCTCGTAGATTGCATC
>Ga0105245_10006283_pt1 | contig 10454 bp, 6 predicted proteins | sample KBSM54metaG_FD_81523 | JGI IMG/M metagenome (GOLD analysis project Ga0105245, IMG submission 81523) | Miscanthus rhizosphere microbial communities from Kellogg Biological Station, Michigan, USA - KBS M5-4 metaG | ecosystem: Host-associated > Plants > Roots > Rhizosphere > Soil | place: Michigan...
AATCCGTTTGCCGGATCCGATAATACGAACTGAAAGTGGCCGTTGGCATCCAGCGAAATGCTGGTTCTTTGCGTGACCACGTGGGCGCCATTTTCGTCGCGAATGATCACTGGAATGACGGCCGCTTGTGCCGTGACGTTCACCACCGCCACGCCCAGCACCAGCCCGTTGGTGTTGTCGAAGGCCAGCAGATAGGAGGTCGCCTTGCGGGTCTCCATGGGAACCACCGCTTCCTGCCCGGTCGGAATCTGGTGGAAAATGGTGAAGCCATCCACTGTGCTTGTGGATATCAGTTGGGCGGAGCCGATCAGTACCGGCGGAGGCCCTTGCGGACCAGCGCTCTGCACGATCAGCGAAGCGTAGGAACCCAGCGTGCGGTCGAACGTTGCCGCCAGCAGTGGAGCGGACGAGCCTCCTGCCTGTGGAAAAGTCAGGGGAAGCGTCAGCGGGCCGTTGCCGGCAGGGTCTGAGGAATAGGCGTTGTCATCGCCAAAAAAGCTTAAGCGCGCCGTCGCCGGGACTACGTTCTTGTTGATGAAAGTGAACGTACTGGTCCAGTTTTCCTCCGCCGCCAGGTGCGCCATCGAACCGACAAAGCTGGTTCCGGGGAGCGAGCCGGCCGCTTGCTCTATGGTGTAGGAAAGACCATTGCCGGTGAGCGTGACCGAACGTTGGGCAGCCGAGTTGTGTGCAACCTCGTAGGTCACCGTTCCACTGCCGCCGTTAGGCGGATAGCCCGTAATCACGATCCAAGGCGGAACATTCGGGATCGTCCATTGACAGCCGGGTGGGGCCGTGATGTCGATGCTCCCGTTTCCACCGGCCGCCGGGAACGCCTGGCCGCCCCAGTGCAGCGAGTAAGTGCATGTTGGAGGGCCGGAGGTCAGCGACACGATTTTTCGCACCCGATGGTTACCGGTGTCGCCCACATACAAGCTGCCGAGCGGGTCCCGCGTCAATGCCAGCGGATTGTTAAATTGCGCAGCCGTGGGAGGGCCGTTGTCTCCGCCGATTCCGCTATGCTCGGGAATCCCGGCTACCGTCGAAATGATTCCTGCCGCCGTCACTTCGCGGATCACCTGGTTCGAAGTATCCGCGATAAACAGGTTGCTCAGGGGATCTATGGCGATCTCGCCGGGAAAATTCAGGCTGGCTGATTTCGCGTCGCCTAGGTCGCCCGCAAACGCCGCGACTCCGTTTCCAGCCACTGTTGTGATGATCCCGCTGGTGTCGATCTTCCTGATTCGCTGGTTGCCCTGGTCGGTCACATACAGGTTACCCGAGGCATCGAAAATGGCCGCGGCCGGATTGTTCATCCGCGCCGCCGTCGGCGGCCCGTTGTCCCCGGTAAAGCCAGGCGTATTGTTGACGCCCGCGACGGTTGTAATAACGCCCGTGGCGATAGTCACCTCGCGGATCACTGAGGCGCCCTGATCCACGATGTACAGGTTGCCGGTTGCATCCACCGCGCAGCGGACCGGGTTCACCAGCCCCGCGGAAGTGGCTTGTCCGCCATCTCCGCTGCTCAGCGCCGACGCAGACCCGGCTACGGTGGTGATGATTCCGTTGGTGGCGACCGCGCGCACCCGATGATTCCCCGGGTCGGTCACGTAAACCACCCCCGAAGGAGCCACGCAAACCCCCTGCGGGCCGTTGAGTCTCGCGTGCGTTGCCAGCCCGGTATCTCCGCTGAACCCCGCAGCGCCTGCTCCCGCGAAAGTGGTGATGATGCCGCTCGTATCCACTTTGCGCACCACATGATTGTTCTGGTCGGCCAGGTAGATGTTCCCCGCCGCGTCCGCCGCCAAGCCGGCCACGCTATCGAATTCTGCCCCGGTGGCCGGTCCGTTATCTCCCTGGTATCCAACCAGTCCGTTGCCCGCGAAGTTGGTAATCGTCTGGCCGGAGGCAACAGCCGCCACCAAAAGCGGCCAGATCAGTCTGGAATGCATGCGAGTCGCCCCCCCAAAGGGCGCATTCGACTAGTGTACCCCGGCAGCTTTAAACGCCCATTCTTAGCGCGAAACCGGCTTGCCACGCTGACGGTATCGTCCCCGGCGGTGGGGCACGCCATCGCGCGGGGCTATCGTTTTCCGGATTTTATCCGATATATGTGACGTGGAGCATCGTAGAGAATCCCGGCTAAAAATCAACAAAGCGGTCACGCTGAGCGTGGTCAACCTGATGGGCGAGCCGAGCGCGGGCACCTTAATGAATGCGCGCGTGCTGGATATGTCGGGCAGCGGGCTGCGCCTGGAAGTAGCCTTGCCGGTTCCCTGCGGCGCGGAGGTTGTCATCGAGGATCAGCGCATGCGGATTCTGGGCGAGACCATGCGCTGCGATCCCAAAAGCGACGGGTATATCGTCGCCATCCGCGTGTCTGAGACCGGGCTCCTGGCCGACGCGTAGACAGAGATATCTCGCTAAAAGCGGCTGCCACCCCTATCGCCAGCCCTGGTTCATAATGATTAGGTGCAAACCGATCGGGTCGCGATATTCGGGAGTGGCGGACAGCTTGGGGTCGAGTTAAAAGCCGAATTCAAGCAACGGGGCTACACCGTCACTAGCTTCGAACGCGCTGACGTCGACATCACCAACGCGGCGCAAGTGGAGCGCTGCATAACGGAATGCGATCCGGCCATCGTGCTGAACTCCGCTGCCTACAATCAAGTGGACGTCGCCGAGAAGGAACCGCAGGCCGCCTACCTGGTAAACGGACTGGCGGTGCGCAATCTCGCCGTCGCCTGCCGCCAGGCGGACGCCAAGCTGGTGCATTTTTCTACCGATTACGTTTTCGACGGGCTGGCTGGCCGCGCCTACACCGAGCAGGACACGCCCCGTCCGCTGGGCGCCTATGCAGTGTCGAAGTTGGCGGGTGAATACTACGCACGCGCCTACCTGGATCAAGCGCTTATCATCCGGACGTCGGGCGTGTTTGGCCCCGGCGGGCTCCACACCGCGCGCGGCAACTTCGTCGAATTGATGTTGCGGCTGGCCGCGAACGGGCAGCCGATTAAGGTGGTGGAAGACCACGTAGCCTCGCCCACATATGCTCCGGCGTTGGCGGCGCGCACCGCCGATCTGGTGCAACGCGGTGCGCAAGGAGTATTCCACATCGGTGGCGGAGTGCCGATTTCCTGGTTCGAATGGGCGGTGAAGATCTTCTCCGCGGCGGGCGTGCAGCCGCCCCTCAAGGCCACTAACGAGCGCGAGTTCCGAACCGCGGCGCGGCGGCCCAAGTATTCGGCACTGTCGAACGCCAAGATGGAAACCCTGGGCATCGAACCCATGCCGCCGCTTGACCAGGCCATCGCCCTGTACTTGCGGGCGCGCAGCCGCAAAATAAATAAATAGGGACGGAGTCTGATCATTGTTCCATTCCCCGGTCGGGCGCGAGGGACTCGCGGGACATCAGTCCGCGCATCAGTTCCAGCTCGCGGCGCATGGTTTCCGCGTTGATCCTGACGCCATTGGGAAACGTGACCTGAGTGAGATTAAGCTCGTCCGTGATGTTGGAGGAGCCGCACCCGGCGGCGAACAGTGCCGCGACAAGAATCACCACTTTGGCTGCGCCGCGCCCGACCGAAACCCGCATTCCCTTAGAATAGGGATAGCGTTCTTCCCTCAGTATCCCGAACCTTCTGTCGATTAGCTTTTTAAAATCAGAGAGTAACAAGAGCCAGCCGAAGTGCCTAGTTGTGCGCCAAGAGCATCCGGTACAACTTTTGTGCAAGTTTTTTTTTGATCGATTCAATTTGATAGTCTCGGACCTGCCTAAAGGATACGCTTCCCTTTTGAAACGGGAATCAGGGATTAGAGCACACGTCCTGCCAGCTATCAACCACATGTACGATTCGTGGCACTTGTACGGTTTGCGCGTTATACGTCCAATCTGATTTACTTCGGGGTGCGGCTGAGGGCTGAAGCTAAGCCGATGTTCTACCAGATTAACTTTATGGCAATCTGGACGAGGCGTGGCGGGCCGGTGGCTGAGATACGACCGAAAATCGCGCCCGCACCGGCGTTTCCATTGGGCTGCGCGAACTGTGCATGATTCCAAGCATTGAACATTTCCCCTCGAAATTGCAGTTTGACCGATTCGCCCTTTAGCGGAAATGTCTTGAGCACTGCTACATCCCAATTGTTGATCCCCGGACCATTGATGACGGTAGGGCCGCTATTGCCGAAATAGCCCACTTGAGGAACCATAAAGCAGGTAGGGTCAAACCATAGGAACCCATCGTTGCGAATGTTGCCCGAGAGTCGGTCATCCCGCCCGTCGCACACGCGGTTCGGGAGTGGGTTGATGAGGGCGCTGCCGGTTTGGTTCGGCGCTGTCAAGATTACGGGCTGGCCGGCAGCGAACGTGGTGATAGCGCTCAGAGTCCACCCTCCCAGCGCTAAGTCAACCCATCCTGGTAGGTGCCCGCCAAAAAGCTGCCCACGCCCAAAAGGCATCTCCCATATCAAGCTACCCACAGCCTTATGGCGCACGTCGAACGTAGCCGGACCCTTCGAGCAACTGCGGCACCTTGATATCTGATTGAAAATTGGAAGGCTCGATTGATAGCTGTCCGTGATGGCTTTAGCGAACGTATATTCAAAACGTAGGTCGAACCCTAAAGCAGTTCGGTGTTCATACTTGGCTACAACGGCTTCGTAGGACGAGTTGCCGGTGCTGTCTCCATAAAGCAGCAGGCCATAGCGGGGCCAAGGTCTGGCGGCGGACGGGCAGAAAAGGTTTGCAGCAGGCTGGCACTGCGAGAGATCCAAAACGTTCGCTAGTTTGTGCCCACTGGAGCCCATGTAGCCAAGTTCAACGGAGTCACTTAGACTGAGGCTTGTTTGGATGGAGAAGTTCCACTGATTGATGTAGGAAGTTCGGAAAGTCGGGCTGAGAGCAGTTGCTACTGTTCCAGGAGGAAGATTGGCTGCATAAGCGCTCGTCAGAGGGGCTGCCGGAGGGGCCGGAAAAACGTTCAAGCCCATGGCGTAGGCGGGTATCGGGTTCGACCGATCATTTGTGAAAGTCACGCCGCCGCTGTTCGGCGAGCCCGGACCAACCGGATAAACAGCGAGGAACCACCGGAATGGAGAGTAATAAACGCCCACCGCTGCCCGGATGACCGTGGACTTCAAGAAATCAGGCTGCCAAGCCAAGGCGACGCGCGGTCCGAAATTATTCGTATCCGTCGCGAACGGTTGAGAATTTATCTGCCCTAGGCTGGCATACGTGAGTAAACCGGTGGTGCTATCAAAGCCATGGAGGATTTCCTTAGCCTGGTCCTGAGGTGCAGGAGGCGTCTCAACATACCAGGAAACTCCATAATTCAGAGTAAGGGAACGCCTGATTCTCCAGGTGTCTTGAAAAAATGAAACGACTTGCGTCGACCGATACTGTATTTCAGGCGCACCTATCATAGTCCCGGTAACGGGGATGCCAAGCAGGAAGTCGGCAAAGGAATCTCCCGTGTTGGCTTTGGGAACCAGTTGCCCCTGCGCGTTTGGCGTCAATTGAGCCGTGAACGTGGGCTGAAAGGACAGTGTCCCTAGGGCATTGGCGTTTCCATTGATGTGCCACCCTCGTCGATTTAGGATCCCGGCCCCCAACGAAAAATTATGTCGTCCTCTCGAGTAGGTGAACCCCTCACTGAGCTGCCAGGTGTTATCCCGATTTCCAACCTGGCCATTCGCCCTCCCAAATGGGGAGTAACCTTGCAGGTTGATGGCGGTGACTCCGTTGCTCTCGAACGTGTTTGGTATCCCGATTGACTTGATAATAGGGCCGAGCCCTTGGCCTTCATTCCCCCCGATAGCCATGTTGGTCAGAAAACTGATGCGCAGGCTGTTCACTGCTTGTGGGCTCACGCTCCACACGTCCTGTACTTCGGCAAGCGTCCCTCCGTTCGAGTACAAGAGCCCACTTAGGGGGTACAGTGCCGACTTGTCGGTTGGAGAGTTCTGGCGAAAGATCTGGCCTGATAACTGCTGCCTGGCGCTCACCGCCGCGTCCAACCGCAAGCCACCTTGATCGTCGTCTTGGACATTTCGCGGATTCCCATAGATGTTGCTGGGTCTACTTGCCAGGCTCGACCCCGGCAAGTAGTAATTAAGGAGGTTTTTCGCTACTGGATTGATCTGGCTAGGCGGTATAACATTGTCGGGGAACGGCTGACGAGTTCCGGACGACGGATCATAGGTGGCCGGGTTGTAGATGATGTGACCAGTCCCAGCAAACTTTCCTTCGAACATCTCCTGGGTCGGGCTATATCCAGCGCTCGAAAAAGCCGAGATTTCGCGTAGCCCTTCATAAAATACGTGATACCAAGCTCGGTCCTTCCAAAGAGGTCCGCCTATCGCAACACCGAATTGATTCCGTTTCAAGTCCTCAGGTCCGGGGGAGAAGAAGCTTCTGGCATCTAAGTTGCCGTTGCGCAGAAACTCGAACGCCTCCCCGTGAAATTGATTGCTCCCGCTTCTGGTGACAATGTTCACGACTGCGGGGTACGCCCCCTGGTCAGGCATCAGGAAGCTGTGTTGAACTGTGAACTGATCGACTCCGGCTGGCGAGGGACTAAGAGCCAGTTCCCCATCCCTCGATCCTGTGATGTCGACGCCATTCAAAGAATAGCTCACCGAGTTAGGGAGCGTTCCCGGAAGAACGATCATGCGGTCAGGCGGCCCGACATTTGCTGAAAAGAGAGTGCTCGCCGGACTGATGTCAACCGTGCCCGCCGATAATTTTGCCAATTGTAGGAAGGTGCGCCCGTTCAGAGGCAATTCGCGCACCTGGCGGGAGTCCATGGTCGAACCGATAGTGTTGGATTCCGCGCCCAGTTCCGTCGCCGTTGGCGTCGTCACAGTGATGGTCGAGCGGACTTCGCCCACATGTAATGTAATCTCGACAGATGCTTGTTCGCCGACCTCGATTTTCAGGCCCATCATCCTTCCGGCATTGAAACCCTGCTTTTCAATTCGCAAGGAATACGAGCCTGCTATCGTCGAAGGAAACAGGAAGCGCCCAGCGGAATCGGATTCGGACTCGCGGACCAAACCCTTGGATTCCTCGGTCAAAATGACCTTGGCGTCGGCTATTACCGCCTTGGATTCGTCTCGAATAGTGCCGCCGACGGAGCCAACGCTTAGAGTTGTCTGCGCTAACGCCGGGACCACAGCGGCCATCACGAGAGCAACTAGCCTCAGAGTAAGGCGCATGTTAGACTAGGTCCCGATTCTAGATTCATTATGTTTGAAAATGTTTTGATGCGCTAGTCCATCGGACGTTGGGCTATGCCCGCGTTGATTGAGCTAACCGGAAGTTGGAGGACTGCACTGTCCAGAACTGAAGGTTGTCCCAGTATGGATGAACCGCTGTCTCTGACTAAGCGCCTTCGAGGTGTGCTGCGTGCTCTGGGTCTGCGCGGCCCGCTGGCGGACGATCCCACGGCGCGATTGTTCCATGGCTTCCTTTTGAGCCTCTTCTGCTGGCTTGCGGTCTGGACGGCTATCCTGGGACCGCTTTACCCGAATCCACCCGCTAGACTGGGTGCCGGCGTCATCCAGCTAGTGAGTCCATTAGGTTCCCTGCTTCTACTTCGCCTGGGATTTCTACGGCGCGCCAGTTTGTTTTACCTGACGGGCTCATGGATCTTCGCAACGTATGTCGTTGCGTTCAACGATGGAATCCGTGGCCCCTTTTTAGCGCATTACGTCGTATTGCCAATTCTGGCGTCGTGGCTTATAGGGTTCCGAGGAGCACTTTGGTGCATAGTTGCGAGCGCGAGTGGCACCTTGGCCTTCGCCATAATCGATATGCTCGGTGTAGACCTTCCGCAGCCTTATGCAACAACATTAGGGATATGGGCCGTGTACATGCAGGTCTTCTTGACTGGATCTCTACCAGTGGCCCAGATTTTGCGGAGATTGAGAGATGAGAGTATTGAACGGCAACGCCGCGAACAGGCCTTGCGTGAAAGCGAAGAGCGTTTTCGTAGAGTGTTTGAAGAAGGGCCTCTCGGTCTTGCACTCGTGGGAAAGGACTATCGCTTCTTGAAGGTCAACAGCGCGCTTTGTCAAATCGTAGGGTACTCGGAAGCGTCACTCCTCCAAATGACATTCGCGGACATTACCTACCCGGATGACCTGCGAGCGAATGTGGAGCTTGCCCAGCGGCTTTTCGTAGGCGAAATACCTCTCTTTACCTTGCGAAAGCGATATGTAAAGAAAAATGGGGAAATCATTTGGATCAATCTAACTGCATCCGTCATTCGCAATCAACAAGGCGAGCCCATGTACGGCCTTGCCATGATCGAAGACATCACCGAAGTCACGCGCGCCCGGGAAATCGAAAATCAGCTCGCATCGGAATTGGCGGCTAGCCGCGACGAAATACGCGCCTTGGCTGCCAGTCTTATACGGGCTCAGGAAGACGAGCGACGCAAAGTGTCTCGCGAGCTGCATGATCAAATTTGCCAACAGCTGGGTTTCCTGGCCAGCGACATTCGCAATCTTACGGTCAGCCCCCTGGCTCCCGAGAATCTGCGAGACCAGCTTACGGCGATCCGGGCGCGCGTGGTCAAGACATCGCAAGAGATCCACGATATCGCATACCAGATGCACACGGCGATTCTCAATGATTTGGGCCTGGTGGCTTCTCTGAAAGCCTTGTGCCGACAATTTTCCGACCAGAATCCAAATATGGCGGTGGACTATGAGAACAGTGGTCCGCTTACTTCAATTCCCAGTGAAGTGGCAACTTGTCTTTACCGTGTCGCACAGGCGAGTCTGCAGAATGTGGCCAAGCATTCCGGCGCCAAAAACGTTTCTCTCCGTCTCGGTTTTAAGGAGGGAGCGATCGTGTTAACGATCCAGGACGACGGCGCTGGTTTCGACACGAAGGCGGTGAAGGGCCACGGTGGGATTGGACTGATCAGTATGCAGGAACGTGCGTACTCGGTAAATGGCGAGCTAACGATTACGTCACAACCGGGTCACGGTACTCAAATTTTCCTGGAAATCCCCTTACCTGAAAGCCGCGTCTGAAGCGGGTGGGGTCTTATTGGAGCGAAACTGCTGTTCATAACACCTCACGTACCTGGAGCGGAGCGCTTGCCATTTCTCTTGCACTAGAAGTAGCGGCCGGTGAGGCCTGGGCTCCCTGCGCAGCGTGCGATGGGCCTTGCATCCCAGATCCGCACTCCTCTCCAACTCGCCGAATTTTTTGTGACAAATGCAGGTCTGGCAAATCGCCGAAGACAAAATGGGGAGAAGCCAATCGGTTTGCCCAGAAAGACTATCGAGCCAGAAAGAGGGAGGCAAAACGTTTGCATGGTCTCGGGCGTTCACCCAAGAAGATTGCTAAGCGACTAGCGGTGGGGAAACGCAAGCACCCCACTACTCACAAGCTAGTTTCCGGCGAGGAGACCGTACGCGGATGGCTTGGCTTAAATGCTTAGAGCGAGAGGTACAACTTTTGTACAACTACTCACCCTCAAATAGCTGCACTCTGTCAAACAGGGGCAAATCCACGTCATCCGAAATCGCCAACGTCGACAAACACATACCTAGAGCACCCCGCGCAACCGAATACTTCACGACCCCTTAGAATAGTAGTTTGCCTTCCTTTCTGAAGCGCGTCCGGCTTACGCTCGAAATGATCAAGTTCGAGCACTCCGTGTTTGCACTGCCGTTCGCCCTTACCGGAGCGCTGCTAGCCTGGCGCGATGCCGGATTTCCGCGGCAAGGCCTGTGGATCAAACTCCTGTGGATTGTGGTGTGCATGGTGGCCGCCCGCTCCACCGCGATGGCGTTCAACCGCGTGCTCGACGCCGACATCGACGGCCGCAATCCGCGCACTCGCATGCGCCATCTGCCGGCCGGGAGCCTGTCCCGCAGCTTCGCCTGGGGTTTCATGGCCGTGTGGTCGGTGGTATTTCTGTTCGCAGCGCGCGAATTGAACCCGCTGTGCTTCAAGCTGGCCCCCGTAGCGCTCGCGATTCTGATGTTTTATTCCTACACTAAACGCTTCACCTCGCTCTCGCACGCCATCCTGGGATTCTCGCTAGGCATCGCCCCGGCCGGCGCCTGGATCGCCATGCGCGGCTCGCTCGACCCGCGCATCTTGTGGCTGACCGCCGCGGTCACGCTATGGACCGCGGGCTTCGACATCATCTATTCCTGCCAGGACTACGAATTCGATGTCGAAGCCGGCCTCTTCAGCATCCCCCGCCGCTTCGGCATCCCCGGAGCCCTGTGGATCTCGCGCCTGCTGCACTTAGGAATGCTCGCCTGCCTGGTGATGCTGGTCGAGGCGTTCGCTCTGGGCGGACTCGCCTGGGCCGGGATCGCCGCCGTCGCGGGCCTGCTCTTGTGGGAGCATCACCTGGTCTGGCCCAATGATCTTTCGCGCGTGGACGCCGCGTTCTTTACCATGAACGGCTATGTCAGCGTGATAT
>Ga0105245_10006285_pt1 | contig 10453 bp, 8 predicted proteins | sample KBSM54metaG_FD_81523 | JGI IMG/M metagenome (GOLD analysis project Ga0105245, IMG submission 81523) | Miscanthus rhizosphere microbial communities from Kellogg Biological Station, Michigan, USA - KBS M5-4 metaG | ecosystem: Host-associated > Plants > Roots > Rhizosphere > Soil | place: Michigan...
AATGGTAGTGCCAATCAGTCGAAAACGCATAATGCCACCCTCCAAAAAACAATACAGCTATTTTCCTCCCAAACCCTAGCCATGGGAAGGGGGTACCAAATGATTAAGCCCGCGGATGGTGCGGCGCTTCGCTTGCTGGATGATTTGAGAAAGGCATGCCGGTCGACGCCGATGATTTTTCTGAGTGATCACATCGACCAGGTAACGGTTGCTGCCGCCATCGACCCTGGAACCTACGATCTTGTCCAAACCTCTACTTCTAGATGAATCCTCCCTTACAGCCGAGGCGCCGGCAACTGGAAGTGAAACTCTTTTGCTGGCAGAAGACGAATTGGCGGTGCTCCAGCCCACCCAGGAATTTTTCACCATGAACGGATACAACGTACCGGAGGCAAAAAATGGAGAGGACGCGCTTACCATAACCCGCAACAATCCGCATCCCATGCACCTGATGATCACAGACGTTGTGATGCCGCAAATTGGCGGCGCGCGCCTGGCGGAGCAGATGGCGGTCGAGCGTCCGGAAACAAAGGTGTTATTCGTTTCCGGCTATGCCGAGAATACATTGCAGCGGCAAGGCGTGTTTGACATTTAATAGACGCTTCCTGCAAAAGCCCTTCACCCTTAAAGCCTTGGCAAACAAGGTCAAAGGAATACTGGCTCCCGAGGTTGAGGCGCGGGCAGGGACTTCCGCCTCGTAAATCCTAGGTCTGCGCCCCTCCCTTATAATGATGGCCGGACACTGCATGGTAATTTTCCAGGCGCAAACTCTCAGTCTTTCCGAATCTACTTCCGATAAAAAACTTCGCAGCGTCTCAGTTTTGGTTTTGGTGTTTCTTTGGGCAGTGATTTACGCCAGCAGCATGTTTACGCCGGCCCTGCTCGACGACGCAGACACCGTACACGCCGAGGCAGCGCGCGAAATGGTGCTCAATCATGATTGGGTCACGTTGCATGCCAACGGCATTCGTTATCTGGAAAAGGCCCCGCTCATCTATTGGAGCGTTGCGGCAAGCTATCGCGCTTTCGGAGTCAAGGATTGGAGCACGCGGTTCCCGCTCATGCTCGGTGTTTTAGGGCTGTTGCTTGCGACCTATCTCTTAGGAACGGAAGCCTACGGGGAACGTGCGGGCTTTTGCGCGGGTGTGGTCATGTCCACCTCACTGGGGCCGTACCTGTTTACGCGATTCTTAATTCCCGACGTATTGGTCGGCTTGTGGCTGGCGCTGAGCTTCTATTTCTTTCTAAAGTCGCTCAACGAGGGCCCGCCGACAAGATGGACATGTTGGGGTCTGGCGGCAGCTTGCGGCTTAAACGTCCTGACCAAGGGATTGATCGGGCTGGTTTTTCCGGTCGCGGTCATCGGGCTGTATTTGCTGTTCACGCGAAACCTGCGCCATTTGCTGACCCTAAGGCTGTTCTCCAGCACCATGGTTTTGTTGGCAGTGGCCGCGCCGTGGCATATTATCGCCGGGCTGAGAAACCCTGACCAGGGCACGATGCGCGGATTCTTCTGGTTTTATTTCGTCAACGAACACTTTCTCCGCTATCTGAACAAACGCGTTCCTCGCGACTACGATACCGTGCCCCTGCTTTTATTTTGGGCCTTATTGCTGCTGTGGTTGATCCCATGGGTTGCATTTCTGCCGCAGGCGGTTCGAGCTATTCGCTGGCGTTCCCGGCTGGATTCGCGTCAAAGAACGAGTTTGCTCTTCCTGCTTTGGGCAGTTGTAATCCTTGTGTTTTTTAGCTTCTCGACACGGCAGGAGTATTACACGATTCCTGCTTTGCCTGGATTGGCTCTAATAGTCGGTGGTTGGCTAGCCCGGGAAGACGCATCGCGCAATGATAGCAACGAAAGGCGTGCGGGAATTCGTTCATCGATAAGTCTTTTTGTGGTTGGCGCAGTTTCGCTGGTGGCGGGTCTTTGGCTGCTTTCGCTTTCCAAGGCGCCGGCTCCAGGTACAGATTTGTCCGCTTTGTTGAAGAAGAATCCGCAAGATTATGCGCTTTCCTTCGGACATTTTCTTGATCTTACCCCACAGGCATTGGGCGCCTTTCGCGTACCGCTCCTCGGGTTTGTTCTGGCGTTATTCTTAGGTTCCGGGCTTAGTTGGCTCTTTCGCAGGCGCGGGCACTCCGGCTTGGGAAACGCGGCCCTCGTCGCCATGATGATTGTTGTGCTGACCTGCGTTCACTCTGCATTTGTGACTTTCTCTCCCATCCTGTCGTCCAAGCAACTGGCACTGTCTATCAGCAAGACCTATCGTCCCGGTGATCTGATAGTGATTGATGGCGAATACGAAAACGCTTCCACCTTAAACTTTTACACCGGGATTCCTCTCCGGGTTTTGCACGAGCGGGGAGGAAATCTCTGGTACGGATCGCAATTTCCCGATGCTCCTCACGTTTTCGAGACCCAGTCGTCTTTCGACGCGCTTTGGTCGTCCCCGACGCGGATCTTTTTCTGGACCGACCAGGAAGACCCAAAGGAACTGAAAGGGACGCCGCGATACATGCTCGCGCAAGGTGGCGGAAAGTCCATCCTGATGAACCACCCTCTCAACAATTGATTCCAATTGCCACGGTTATAATCCGCTTGGAATTCATGGGCAGCGCGATTTCATTGACGGGCTGGTTGTGGCGGTCGTTGCTGCTTCTGGCGGCCGTCGGCACCCTTAGTTCCACTGTTTTTCTGGGGATGGTCTTTGCCGCGGTAATGCGATACCTTCGTCTGGCTCGAACTGCCCTGAAGGCGACAACATCAGCTCCGGACTCAGCGCTTCCTGCGGTGACTTTGCTTAAACCGGTCCACGGTATGGAGCCCCGGCTTGCGGAAAATATCGAGAGTTTTTTCCGGCAAGATTACCCGAATTTTGAAATCGTCTTCGGAGCCCGAGATCCAGAAAATACTGCACTTCGCGTTGCCGAAGAGGTCTGCCGTCGGCATCCTGAGGTAAAAAGCAAGATCGTGCTCTCCGGCTATCCCACATGGCCGAACGCCAAAGTGTTTTCGCTCGACCAGATGATCGCCGATTCCTCCACCGATTATCTGGTCATCAGCGATAGCGACATTCAGGTGGCCCCCGATTTCTTGCGTAACGTAATCCCTCCTTTACTGGATCCGAAGAATGGACTGGTGACCTGCTTCTATCAGGGCGTTCCAGCCCAGGGACTCTGGTCAACGCTGGAAGCGCTGGGCATGTCCGTTGAAATGCCTTCCGGGGTCATGGTTGCCGACATGATGGAAGGTATGCGTTTTGCCATGGGAGCAGTAATGGCGACGCGCCGTGATGCTTTGGAGAAGATTGGCGGCATCGGCTCGACCCGCGATTATTATTCTGACGATTTTGTTCTGGGCAACGAAATCTGGGGCGCCGGTTACCACGTGGTGCTATCCCACCATGTGGTTAAACATGTGCTGATGCCACGCTCTTTCCAGGAAACCTGGGGCGATCAGTTGCGGTGGATGAAAAGTACTCGCTACTCGCGACCTAAGGGTCACGTGGGGACCGGACTCACGTTCGCCATGCCCTTCGGCCTCTTAGGCTTGGCCTCGGCTTCCGCGCTGGGACATCCAATCGTGGGCGCTGCCTTCTTGGGTTGGGCTTTCCTCAGCGGTACGATCCAATCTGTAACCGTGGGCTGGGGCGTGATCCGCGACCGCCGTGCCCTGTACTACTGCTGGCTCTATCCCGTCCGCGATCTGCTGGGGTTCTGTACTTGGGCGGGCAGCTTTCTGAGCCGGACGTTCTTCTGGCGCGGTGAGACTTATCTATTTGGCAAGGGGGGCAAGATTATTCCGCAACGCCGGCCCGCAGGGGATGTGCCCGCAGACCCATCGTAACCGGAAGCTCGACCGGTTCGAGCTCAGCCTGTTTGCTGGCGACTACTCTCGATATGATCTCTCTCAGCTTGATCTTCGGTGTGTAACCCAGGCGCGAAACCTTGGCAATATTCGGTACCCTTCGCTCCATATCTTCGAAGCCGGGCTGGTACGCATCATCGTAGGGGATTAACTTGATCTCTGATTCGCTGCGGGTCTGTTTCTTTACTAATTTGGCTAATTCGCCGATCGAGATCTCTTCCGGATTTCCCACATTAAAGACTTGCCCGACGGCGGCGGGATGGTCGGCCAGCAATAACAGCGCACGAACCACATCAGAAACATCTGCAAAACAACGGGTCTGGCGTCCGCTGCCGAACACCGTAATCGGCTCTCCCCGCAAGGCCTGTTCGACAAAGCGTGGCAATACCATGCCATAGCGCCCAATCTGCCGCGGACCAGTGGTGTTAAACAGCCGCGCAATCACGACCGCGAGGTTCTGAGTATTGTGGTACGCCAAGCCGAGAAATTCATCGATAGCCTTTGAGCAGGCATAGCTCCAGCGGCTCTTGGTTGTCGGACCGTAGACCACGTCATCGTCTTCAGTGAAAGGCTGCTTTGTGCTCTTGCCATAGACTTCTGAGGTAGAAGTAATCAGGCAAGGTTTGTTGTAGTGGGACGCCAGTGTCAGCACGTTGTGGCTGCCAAGAACGTTGATCTCAATCGCTTCAACCGGAACCTTGATGATCCTTTCGACACCGACAACCGCGGCAAGGTGAAACACGGAGTCCACCTTCTTGATCGCTGATTCGAGTAGGGGGAAATCCAGAATCGATCCTTCAATAAAATGGAACCCCTTCCTCTCCTGCAGATGGAGGACGTTTTCCATCCGTCCGGTAGAGAGATCATCGACTACGAACACCTCGTCATCTTGCCGCAATAAGGCTTCGCAGAGATGGCTGCCTATGAAACCGGCGCCTCCAGTCACTAACACTTTGCTCATTCGGTTGTCCTCGAATACACCTGTACCACGTCTAGGGGCACAATCTATTATTGTAAATTAATGTAAACAAACCATGTACCTCATGGGTTAATACGATGCAACTTCCCCTTTTTTAGAGAAAATTGCTCTTCCCGCCAGCTAACCGTGTGACCCAAAAAACCGGTCAGCCAGACGGCCACCGCAAGCAAATCCCTTACCGGGATGAAAGCCAGGTACTTGATGGTACGGCGGTCATTCAAGACGCCATAGCCAACGGCAAGGGCGGAGGTCATGCGGATCATGAAAGCAGCCCCAAGCAGGAACCATGCCCAGACAGCGCCCCCGGTGCAGAGAAGCGTCAACAGCGCCCAAGGCAGATAATAGGTGAAGGCCATGCCGGCATATCCCCAGCGTCGGGAATCCCGGATTGTGCGCGCCCATCGCAGTTGGTGCGATAAATACTCGCCTAAGGAATAGGCGGGAAGCACCGTCTCGACCACGTTGTGGGCGAGTTCTCCGTTAGCTCCTTGGCGGGTCAGCCGGTGTCCGAGTTGATAATCGTCGGCCAGGAAGTCGGCGATGGCCTCAAAGCCCCCAATCGCTTCAAGGTCCTGCCGTCGGAATGCAAGAGTGGAACCCAATCCAAATTGGATGCCACCATCTACCTGCCGGGCAGCCAGCACGCCGCTGGCAAAGTCCACAATTCCGGCAGCTTCCAGCCATGAGCCGAGTGTTGCCGCAGGGGCCCCACGATACAGGCAGGTGACGAGCCCCGTCCTGGGGGTCGCAAGCGGTAACATCACCTGCTGGAGATAATTTGGATCGATCCGGATGTCGCTGTCATTCACAACCACATACTCGTAGCTCGCAACGGGCACCATTTGCGCCAGATTGCTGACCTTGGCATTCGCGCCCAGACTTCGTTGACTTACCACCAGCCTGATTGGGCGGGAAGGGAATTCGAGTCGAAGTTGTTCAACCGCGGCGATGGCAGGATCCTTGGCATCAGTCACGCCGAAAACAATTTCATAGTCCGAATAGTTTTGGCGGCAGTGGCTGCGAAAGTTCTCCAGCATCTCAGGGTCGCGCCCTTTTAAAGGCTTGAGAATTGACACCGGAGGAAGCATTGTTGCCGCCACGTCTTCTCTCTTCCACAAGAAGCGCGCCGCACCCCACATGGACAGCACCGTATAGCCGAATCCGCAAAGTGTGGCGATGGCAGCGAATGCCGCGCAGATGTTAAGAACAGAGTGGAGCATGTGGGTGAAGCTTATCAAAGGCAACAGGCCGAGTAGTGCTATTCGTAGCGGAGGGACTCGATAGGATCGAGGTTGGCAGCCTTCCACGCCGGGTAGATGCCGAAAACCAGACCAATAAAGGCCGAAGCGCTGAAGGCAAACACCGTCCAGAACATGGACATACTGGCCGGCAGGGAGGGAAACATGAGAGGAATAACCCCGGTTACGGCGGCGCCAATAAGGATCCCCATAACCCCGCCTGCGGCGGTCAGCATGACCGCCTCAAAGGTAAATTGCAGTAGGATGTCGGTCTTTCGTGCCCCAATCGCCTTTCGGACACCGATCTCGCGGGTGCGCTCCGTCACTGAAACCAGCATGATGTTCATCACGCCAACCCCCCCAACGATTAGCGCAACACTTGAAACCGCGAACATGAAAATGAAAACCGCGCCGGTAATCTGGTTCCACACGTCCGAAATGGAATCTTGCGTGAAAACCGCAAAATTATCCGGCTTGCTGTTAGGAACCTTTCTTCGTCTACGAAGCAACTCCCGGATCTCGTCGATCGCCTGTGGAATGGCCGCATGAGAGGTCGCCTTTACGCTGATCCAGTGCTGCTTCAGCTCGGGATGCAATTTCTTGAAGGTGCTTAAGGGGAAGTAAACGATGTTGTCGTCGGGGTTCTTGCCTCCGCCAAACACCGACTTCACTTGCTGGTTAACTCCGATGACCGTAAACAGCTGGCCTTCAATGTTGATTTCTTTGCCTAGCGGTTCCTCGCCGGGGAAAAGCGCCTCCGCCGTGTCATGGCCGATGATGATCACCGAAGCATGCCGTTCATCATCGACATCGGCGAACCAGCGTCCTTCCGCCAGCCGCAAGTCGAAGACATCTTTCACCGCCGAGGTATCGCCTTCAAGAATCGTGTTCTTAATTTTGCGGCCCTGGTACTTGATTGCGTAGGTGCCTACACCGAGTTCGGGTCGGAAATAACGGATGCCGGCGCTCACTGCCTTCACATGCGGCAGATCCTTCATGGCCTGGGCATCGTCGAAGGTCAATTCCCGACGCAGTCGCATCTCTTCTGTCGGGCGGCCAAAAGTGAAAGGCTCAATGTGGAAAGCGAAAATAATGTTCGAGCCCATGCTGGTAATCAGCTGGCTCACATTGTCGTTCAGGCCGCGCACGATGGACGAAATGCCGATTACAACGGCAACCCCGATTACGATTCCGAGCACAGTCAGTCCGGAGCGCATCTTATTGGCGCGCAGGGTATCAGTGGCCATCTGGAACACTTCCCCGTATTCGCTTCTGCCTATCATGTTCTATAACTCAAAACGCAACGCTACGATGGGATCAAGCCGGGCTGCGCGTTTCGCGGGATACACGCCGAAGAATACACCGATACTTCCAGAGACAAATAACGCTATAGGCACCACCCAAACCGGGAGCGACGAAGGCATGCCGATAAGGAGGGTAACCGTCTTAGAGATCAGCGCGCCCATCCCAACTCCCCCCGCACCGCCGATCAGAGTGAGCACCACAGCTTCAATCAAAAACTGCAGCAGGACGTCCTGACGTCGCGCCCCCAACGCTTTACGTACACCAATCTCTCGCGTGCGCTCGGTAACTGCGACCAGCATCATGTTCATGATGACAATTCCACCCACAACCAAAGAAATGGACGCGATGCCGATCATGGCGATAAAAAAAGTGCCTGTGAGGTTTGACCAGATACCAAGCAGGCTGGCGTTGGTTTCGATATCGAAGCTGTCAGCAGCCCCAGGTAAATCGTGGCGTCGCGACCGCAATACTACCCGTGCTTCATCCATGGCAGCGGTAAGCGCCGGGCCAATGCCTGTGGCTTTGCCGGAAACCCGAATGTCCTGATGCTCGCCGTACTGCTTCATGTACGAGGTGATCGGAATCATCACGTAATTGTCTAGGCTCTGTCCCAGTGTCTTGCCCTTCTTCACTCCAACTCCGACGATCTGGTATGTCCAGCCGTCCACGCGGATCTCCTTACCCAAAGGATCGGCGCCGGATAATAGGTTATCCACGATGTCGGGTCCAACCACGGCGACCGGGGAACGATTATTGAGGTCGGTTTCGTTCAACATGCGGCCGGCGGCCAAGTCGACATCGAAGATCGGGCCCATCGAAGGCGTGAGTCCCTGAATGATTACGTCATTGATCGCTTGCTGCGTGTACTTCACATGTCCCGACATGTTACGCAATGACGCACCCACCGCCGTGCATTGCTTGCATGCCTCGAGCACAGCCCGGTAATCGTCTAGAGTTAAATTCTTGCGCTTTTCCCCCTCAATCACGTGGTCAGGATCGGAAGAGGCGGGCGAGGACCGAAACACAATGAAGACATCGGTGCCCAAGCGAAAAATCCTTTCCGCCACGTAGTTGTTCAAGCCGCTGACGAATGTGACTACGGCAATCACCGCAGCCACGCCAATGACCACACCGAGGAGGGTAAGTGCAGAGCGCAGCTTATTGGCCCAAAGCGACTGCAGCGCAATGCGGATGGCTTCGGTTGTGTGCATAGACTGCGTGTAAATTTCTCCGCCAGAACAGCGGAGAGACTGCCTCCAAGTCTAGCAGAGTCAGCCACTACCAACGGCGATAAACCCGCTGGAAATCGGGCCTCTCTCGCTAACACCTATATAATGTTAATTGTTAGCAGCCGGACCGGACGGTCGCTCTCGATGCGTCAAGCAGAGGGGGAGGAAAGTCCGAACTCCGCAGAGCAGTGTGCCGGATAACGTCCGGGAGGGTGGATTCAAGTCCACTCGACGGCCAGTGCCACAGAGAATATACCGCCCCGGCAACGGGGTAAGGGTGAAAAGGTGCGGTAAGAGCGCACCGCCGCCGCAGTAATGCGACGGGCATGGCAAACCCCACACGGAGCAAGACCAAATAGGGAGGAAGCCCGGCGTCACAAGCGCTGGCACGTGCCGGCTCGGCGCGTCAAACCTCCGGGTAGGTCGCTTGAGCCCCGCAGTAATGCCGGGCCCAGAGGAATGACCGTCCCGCCGCGAGGCGGACAGAATTCGGCTTACAGGTCCGGCTGCTACATCTCCCTTGTTTTCAGCAAAACTTGACCTCAGTGGCGCTTGGTGTCCATAACCGTGTCCTTTTTTTGAGGGAACCTAATATGGAAGGCAGCGTCAATATTCTCAAGCAGATTCGGACGGCAAATGGTTGGCGCCGCGTTCGGTTTGAAGAAGAATGCGAAGGGAAACATTCTTGGGGACAACCGCCCCGGCACCTACATCATTGAATGGCGAGAAAATGGACGACGCTTGCGTAAGTCTGTCGGGTTTGAAAAGGAGCGACCTTAAACTTCTGAGTCGATGACACAAGCGATTGGTCTCGACCGGCTATAGTTGAGTCGAGACCAATCTTTGACTGGGACCGCTTCTTTATCCATTACTTACTTTGCCGGCTTCCCGGGGCTGACCCGCTTGTGTTCTTGCGATACCATGAGGGCGATGAGCGGGTACGTTCCGCAAGGACGTCTTCCATAAATGTTCGTCTGACCCCCATCAAAGCGGGGTAAGGGCAGTTTCGTTAGGCTACAAGCTCAACGATCGGGTTACCCTCCCACCCTGAGACGAATGCGTCTCAATTCAGATCATCATCTTTGTAGTACTTTGTGCTCTTGGCGGTGATTTCGGCGGCCAGGCCTTTGTCGGTGAGCTGATACATCCAGACGCCGTCCGACACTGACGCCGCTCCCGACATCGATCCTCCCTTGTCACCGGTTTTCGCAGCTGCCGTGGTTTGTCCGCCGAACTCCCAGCCGGAGTTGACAAAGCTGTTGAGCGCCTTTTGGTTGTCGAAGACGAAGATCACCCGGAATTTCTTTACGCCCATTCCGAGTCCAGCTTGAAGTTCGACCATCTTCATGAAAGTCTCATTCTTGCTCTTGTTGTCCACGGCGATGCCTTGTCCCTTGCCAGAACCGGCGAGCAGGATCTTCACGCCCATGTTACTGAAAACCGCGTATCCGGCTGCTTTTTCGACCGCTGGCTTGGCCTTTGGATCAGCCTTGTAAAGGCGCTGAAGGGTGTCCTGCGCCATTTTGCGGACCTCTTTCTGTTCCTTCACTTTCTTGTCGTCGTCGGCGTGCGCCGCTACTGCGAAGGCGCAAACCAACGCGAAGGCGGTGAGGCTGGCCTTGCGTGTGCTTCTCATTTTTGTGTCCCTTCCCCTTCCACTAATTGCGGCGACCGTCGCCCTAACCCGGCTGTTATGCGCCGATGGATCTCCCGACGCGTTTCTTTCACGTTCGCGGCGCCTGTTCTGCCTATTTGACTGATATAAGTGCGCATCCATGCAAGCCGAAAAGCTCCGCGTGTAGGTACCCATCAGCAGGTTGAATGCCGCCTTCGC
>Ga0105245_10006286_pt1 | contig 10453 bp, 8 predicted proteins | sample KBSM54metaG_FD_81523 | JGI IMG/M metagenome (GOLD analysis project Ga0105245, IMG submission 81523) | Miscanthus rhizosphere microbial communities from Kellogg Biological Station, Michigan, USA - KBS M5-4 metaG | ecosystem: Host-associated > Plants > Roots > Rhizosphere > Soil | place: Michigan...
AGCTCCGCGAGCCCGATCCCGAGCTCCTCGCGCATCTCGCGGCGGACCGCCGACTCGGGCGCCTCGCCGCGACGCAGCCCGCCGCCGGGGATCTCCCACGCGTCCCGCCGCCCGTAGGTGTGGCGCACGAACAGGACGCGGTCGCCGTCGCGCAGGATGCACTTGACGCCGCGCGTGGACGGCCTCCCCACGAACCACCACGCGCGCAGCCCGGCGTGCGCGGCCCGGTAGCCGAGGCGCTCCAGCGCGATCCGGCGCGGGCGGCTCAGACGGCTGGTTCCGCGGTGCGGCGGGCGGCCGCGCGGGTCGTGGAACCGGCCATCTAGCGCTTCGGCGCGATCGCGTAGACCTGCTCGAGCAGCGCGGCGCGATCGGGCAGGTCGTAGTGCTCGGCGAGGTACGCGTCGGTCTCCGCCCGCGGCCGGCCGTCCATCGCCCACTGCAGCGCGACGATCCGCGCGCCCGCGACATCGTTGCTGCGGCCGACCGGCCCGGGCTCGTCGGTGTCCGCCGGGGCCCGATCGGCGGGATCGGGGAGCGCGGCCGGAGCCTCCACGACCGCGGTCAGCGCCGGATCCTCCTCGACCTCGGTCTCGTCCGGGGCCGCGGCCGCGGCCTGGCCGACGGTCGCCCCGAGCGCGCTCGGCGCGACCGGCTCCGGGCTTCCGGCCGCAGAGGCGCCCGCCTCGGCGCCGCCCGCCGTCGCCACCAGCCGACCCGTTCCCTCGGCGAGGTCGTCGAGGTCGGCCCGCACCCGGTCCGCGCCCGTGCGCAGCGCGCCGAGCACGGCCGTCAGCTCGCGCTCGAGCGCGTCGATCCGCTCGCGCAGCCCGTCGGCCGCCCTGGCGACCGAGGCCACGTGCTCGCGCGCGTCGGCGGCCGCGCCCTCGCGGATGCCGGCCGCGCCGGCCTCCGCCGCCTCGATGATCGCGCGCACCTGCTCGCTCGTCTGGCCGGCGAGCGCGGCGCCCGGCGTGCTGCGCCGCCTGAGCTCCTCGACCTCGTCGGCGACCGCGGCGAGATGACGGTCCACGGCCGCGGCGTCGTAGCCGCGCCGGGCTACCGGGAAGTCCGTGCGTGCGATGGACTGTCGATCGAGCGCCACCGACCGGTCAGCCTAGCGAGAAGCCGCCGTCCACCCGGCGCACGAGCCCGTCCCGGACCAGGCCCGCGACCGCCCGCTCGACCCGCTCGGCGGCGATATCCGCCGGCAGCCCCTCCCCCTTCGCCAGCGCCGCGACGACCCGGCCGCGGACCCAGCGGTTCGAGTCCTCGAAGCGCTCGCTCGCGCCGCGGCGCGCGCTCGCCGCCGGCGCGGCCGGACGACCGGCCGAGGCGCACCACGCCGCGACCGGGCAGGCGCCGCACCGCGGCGTCCGCGCCGTGCAGACGGTCGCGCCGAGCTCCATCGCCGCCTGGTTCCAGTCCGCCGCGCGGCCGGGCGGGACGAGCGCGTCCGGCGGGCCGTGGCCGAGGCGCGCGGCGACGCGCCGCGCGTTCGTGTCGACCGCGGCGACCTGCGCGCCGAAGGCGAACGAGGCCACCGCGGCCGCCGTGTACGGGCCGACGCCCGGCAGCGTGCGCAGATCCTCCGGCCAGCCGTCGCGGGCGACCGCCGCCGCGGCCGCGTGGAGCGCGAGCGCGCGCCGGTTGTACCCGAGGCCGACCCAGGCGGCCAGGACCTCGGCGCGCGACGCGGCCGCGAGTGCCGCCGCCGTCGGCCATCGCGCGAGCCACTCCAGGTACCGCGGCACGACCCGCGCGACCTGGGTCTGCTGGAGCATGACCTCGCTGACGAGGATCGCGTAGGGGTCGGCGGTCCGCCGCCACGGCAGGTCGCGGCGCTCCTTCGCGTACCAGCGCAGCAGCGCGTCCCGCAGCGCGTCGAGGTCGGCGCTCATCCGAGCCCCTGTCTACCGGGTTCGGCGGACGCGCGCGCCTATCCGCCGGGCCGGCGACGGCGCCGGGCGCCGCGCCGAGCGGCCGGCCGACCTCGAACACGCCGTCGGCCCCGCGGCGGTCGTCGTCGAGCGCGACGTCGTCGGCTGCTTTCGCCGCCCGAGGCGCCGGCGCGCCCCGAGAGTGACCGCGTGCGTCCCCGCCACGCCGCCGAGGTCATCACGCACTTCTGTGCTCGTGACCTCCCTCAGGACCGGACGTCCACACCGCAGCCCGGGCTGCTGACGGCTCCGTTCCTCACGCGGCCCGCGCGCAGGACGATCGGATCCGCTTCGACGCCGGGCTGATCACGCGCTCGTGGAAGCTGTCTCACAGATCACCCTGGCGGCGACGTCCACGGTGGCAGATCCCATCCACCTCGCTTCAAAGGAACCGACATGCACGCCGCCAGCAACTACGTCATCCGCATGGCCACCGACGAGGACGATCTGGCGCGCCTGGCCGCCCTTGACTCGAGCCGGCCGCTCGAGGGCTCAATCCTCGTCGGCGAGCTCGACGGAGCGCCTGTCGTCGCGCTCTCCCTGGACGATGACCGCGCGATCAGCGACCCGTTCAGCCCGACCGGCCACCTCCTCGCCACGATGCGCGTGAGGGCCCGCGGCGTCCGCGCCGTCGCGCACATGCCGTCACTGCGCGATCGGCTGCTCGCCGGGCTGCCCACGATCTACCGTGCGCGGCTCACCGGGCGCGCGGCCTAGCAGCCGCCGATCGCGAACACCAGCAGCGCCGAGGCCGTTGAGGCCTCGGCGCTTCTTGAGAACGTCGGCTACATGACGCCGTTCGGCCGGCGACGCGCCGAGTTCAGGCTCCGGGCGTCCCGCGGGCACCCACGCCACCGCCCTCGATCGCCATCGTCTCGCGCGTGCGCAGCTCGCTGCTGACTGCGTGCCCGGCGTCCTCGATCGCGGCTCGCACGGCCGGGCCGATCCGGGCGGCGCCAGGCGTATCGCTGTGGACGCAGATGCTCGCGGCCGTCACGGTGACGGGGTCGCCCTCGAGCGAGGTGACGGCACCGGTCGTGACGAACTCGCGGACCCGCTCGGCAACGGCCTCCGGCGTCGGCTCGAACAGCTCCTGCCAGCCGAACATCACGACGTCGCCGTCGCGCCGCATCGGGCGGTCGGCGAAGAACTCGGCGACCGGTTGGATTCCGGCCGCCTCGGCAGCCCGCCAGACTTCGCTACCTGCCAGCGTGTAGACGGGCAGTCCGTCGTCCACTCGGCCAACGGCCTCGACGATCGCCCGCGCGAGCGGCGCATCGTCGAGGGCCATCATGTAGAGCGCGCCGTGAGGCTTGACGTGGTGCAGCCGTAGGCCGGCGGCCGCGGCGAAGGCCCGCAGCGCGCCCGTCTGGTACAGGACGTAGTCGGCGACGTCCGCCGCCGACACGTCCATCACCCGGCGCCCGAACCCGAGACGGTCGGGCAGGCCCGGGTGCGATCCGACCGCGACGCCGTAGTGCGCCGCGGCCTCCACCGCGACGCGCATCGCGCCGGGGTCGCCGGCGTGGAAGCCGCACGCGACGTTCGCCGACGAGATCACCTGCATGAGCGCATCGTCGGCGCCCCGCTCCCAGAGGCCGAAGCTCTCGCCGAGGTCCGCGTTGAAATCGATCGCACCCATGTCGCTCCCTCCTATCCGAGCGCCTGCGCGAGCGCCCGCGCCGTGTAGATGCCGGCGACGCGCCGCTTGTAGTCGACCGTGCCGTCGACGTCGGCGAGCGGCTCGGCCTGGCGGCCTGCGGCCTGCCCGGCGCGCGCGAACAGCTCCGCCGACGGCTGCTCGCCGACGAGCACGCGCTCGGCCTCGGTGGCCCGGAGCGTGTGGTTCGCGGCGCCGGCGAGGCCGATACGCGCGTCCGCGATCGCCCCGTCCGCGCCCACCACGACCCGCACCGCGACGCTCACGATCGCAAAGTCGAGCGGGCGGATCGCGTACTTGACATACGCCGTTCGCGCGCCGTCGGGCTGCCCGGGCAGGCTGATCGCGGTGATGAGTTCCTCTGGGGCGGCCTCGGTCTGCATCAGCCCGACGAAGAAGTCCTCCGCCGCGACCGTCCGCTCGCCGCCCGCGCGGCTCGCGAGATGCACGACTCCGTCGGAAGCGACGAGCGCGGCCGGCGGGTCGGCGGTCGGGAACGCGTGCGCGACGTTGCCGCACAGCGTCCCCCGGTTGCGCACCTGGAGCGTCGACACCGCGGCCTCGGCCGCGTGCAGCAGCGGCCAGCCGGCGGCGATCCCGGGGTCATGCTCGACCTGGGAGTGCGTCGCCATCGCCCCGATCCGCGCCTCGCCGTTGGTCTCGATCGCGCGCAACGGCTCGATCGCCTTCAGCCCGACGAGCGCGTCGACGTCCACCAGGCGCTCGCGCATCAGGATCAGGAGCGACTGGCCGCCCGCGATGACCTTTGCCCCGTCGCCGTGCTCGGCCAGCAGGCCGAGCGCCTCGTCGACGGTCTCAGGCTCGAAGTACCGCATGTCAGCTCACCTCCGCGTGCTTCAGGGCGTCGATCTCGGTCAGAACGCGCTCGGGGGTGAGCGGAATGCGGTGCACCCGCGCGCCGGTCGCGTTGTACACGGCGTTGGCGATCGCCGCCGCCGTCGGGACGAGCCCCATCTCGCCGAGGCCCTTGGCGCCGTATGGGCCCTGCGGATCGTCGGTCTCCACCCAGATCATCCGCACCGGCGGCATCTCGGTCGCCGTCGGGACGCGGTAGGTGGCGAGGTGCGGGTTGAGTACCTGGCCCTCCTCGCAGATGAGGTCCTCCATCAGGCCGTAGCCGATGCCCTGGGCCGCGCCGCCCTCGACCTGGCTCTCGGCCAGCGCGGGATTGACGAGGTTGCCGCAGTCGGTGGCCGCGACGAAGTCGACGACCCGGACGAGTCCGGTCTCCTCGTCGACCTCGACCTCGACGGCGTGCGCGCCGAAGCTGTAGCTCATCGCGAAGTCGCCGACGCCGGTCTCAGGGTCGGGGAGGTCGCACGGGGCGTCGAAGTGCGCCTGCGCCATGATCTGGCGGCCGTCGCGGTCGCGGAACAGGCTCGACTGGACGACGGTCGCGAGATCTACCTCGCGGCTCGGGTCGGCCTTGACGAACACCTTGCGGCCGCCCATCGCGAGCTCGCCGACGTCGGCCTCGAGCAGCTCCGCGCCGACGCGGTAGAGCTGGCCGCGGACCTGCTCGCAGGCGTCCTGGACGGCTCGGCCGGAGAGCGTCGTGACGCGGCTGCCGTACGTGCCGAAGTCGGCTGGGATGGTCTCGGAGTCCGAGGTGATCACGTGGACGTCGGAGAGCTCGACGCCGAGCTCCTCGGCGCAGATCTGCGCGGTGGCGGTCGTGGCCGCGCCGGTCCCCATCTCGGTCGCGCCGATCATCAGCGACACCGAGCCGTCCTCGTTGACCTTCACGCCGGCGGCGCAGAAGTCGGCATTGACGTTGGGATGGAACTTGCCACTGGTGAAGTGGACCCCGCAGGCGATGCCCACCCCCCGGCCCTTCTTGGGGTTCGCGAGCTTGTCGGCCCAGCCGATCGCGTCGGCCGCCTTCTCCACGCACTCCTTCACGCCGCAGCTCGTCAGCGTCGGCCCGGAGATCGCGACATCGCCCGGCATCGAGAGGTTCAGCCGGCGGAACTCGACCGCGTCCATGCCGAGGCGCTCGGCGATCATGTCGGTGTGGCACTCGGCCGCGAAGGTGAACTGCGGGCTGCCGAAGCCGCGGAACGCCCCGCCGAACGGGTTGTTCGTGTAGACGGTGTAGCCGTCGTACCGGTAGGCCGGGATGCGATACACGGCGCCGCCGAGCATCGACTGCGTCAGTGACACGCCGGGTCCGTAGGACGTGTAGGCGCCGTTGTCGAGAATCACGCGCGCCGAGCGGGCCGTGATCGTGCCGTCGTTCTTGACGCCGGTCTTGATGTCGATGATCTCGGGGTGGCGGGTGCGGCTCGACGTGAACTCCTCGTCGCGCGAGTGGAACATCTTGACCGGCCGACCGAGGTTCATCGAGGCCTGGATGGCGACGACGTAGATGGAGTGCGGCTCGGACTTCGAGCCGAACCCGCCGCCGAGGTACGGCGAGATGATTCGGATCTTGTTGGCCGGCAGGCCGAAGATGCCCTCGAGGCCGAAGCGGTCGAAGAACGTCGACTGACTCGAGATGTGCAGCGTCACCCGCCCCGACGGGTCATAGTCGGCGACGAGGGCGTGCGGCTCCATGCACACGTGACACTGGCGGCTCGTGATGAAGCGGTCCTCGAAGACGTGGTCGGCCTCCGCGAAGCCGGCGTCGATGTCGCCGGCGGCGACACGGTTGTGCGCCGCGACGTTGCGCTCGGCTCCCTCGTGGATCTGTGCGGCGCCCTCCGCCATCGCCGCTTCGGGCTCGTAGACGCCCTCGATCGGCTCGTAGGCGACCTCGATCGCCTCGATCCCGCGCAGCGCGGTCTCCTCGTCGACCGCGATGACCGCGGCGACGCCCTCGCCCTGATAGCGCACAACGCCGTCGGCGAGCGCCGTCTCGTCCTGGACGAACGCGCCGAACTTGGTCTGCGGCATGTCCTTCTGCGTGTAGACCGCGAGGACGCCGGGGATCTGCTCGGCCTCGAAGGTGTCGATCGCCTGGACACGCGCGTGCGCGTACGGGCTGCGCAGGATCTCGCCCCAGAGCATCCCGGGCAGGTGCATGTCGTAGGCGTAGGGCGCCTTGCCCGTGACCTTCTCGCGGGCGTCGATGCGCGGCAGGGAACGTCCGACGACGTTGTGCTCCGCGGCCGCCGTCGCGTACTGGCGAACCTCGAGCTGGCCCGACGCGGCCTGGATCGCCTCCACGATCTTCGTGTAGCCAGTGCACCGGCACAGGTTGCCTCGGATCGCCTGCCGGATCTCGTCCTCGGTCGGCTTGGGGTTGTCGGCGAGGAGCGCCTTGGCGGTCATGATCATGCCCGGCGTGCAGTAGCCGCACTGCGACGCGAAGTGGTCGGCGAACGCCTGCTGGACCGCGTCGAGCGTGCCGTTACTGGCCAGGCCCTCGATCGTCGTGATCTTCGCGCCGACCGCCTGAACCGCGAGCACGAGACACGAGTTGACCACGGTCCCGTCGAGGTGCACGGCGCACGACGCGCACTCGCCCTCGTTGCACGAGCGTTTCGTGCCGGTGAGCTGGAGGTCGTCACGGAGCACGTCGACCAACGAACGCCCGGGGTCCACGAGCAGGTCGTAGGGAATGCCGTTGACGTCGAGGTGGATGGGGATCTTGTTCATCGCGCCCTCCGGGGTGGCCTCATGGGCCGTGCTGTGGCGTGTCGGTCGACAGGAGGTCGACCAGCCGGTGGATGTCGTCGGGATCGCGGATGCCGGCCAGCCGGTCGTCGCCGACCCACTGCCTGGCCCACCACTCGTAGAGATCGATCTGCCGCCCTGAGTGGAACATCCGGATCGCCGGGCTCGCCTCCTCCGTGAGGCAGATGAAGAGCGACGGCACCCGTGCCGCCAGCCCCGCGAGCGCGGGGAACGTCGTCGCGCCCCGCGTCGGCATGCAGTCGCTGATGAGGATCGCGTCCGTCGCCTCCGGCAGTCCGTCCGACAGCTCGGCGGCGGCCCGCAGCACCTTGCCGAGATCGGTCGCGCGGCCCTCGGGCAGGCGCAGGATGCGCTCGACGACGTCGTCGACGTCCTGCTCTTCGTCGAGCGCCTTGAGCTCCGCGACCTGGTCGTCGAAGGCCAGGACGGCGTAGCGCGCGCGCCCGGCCGCGGAGAGCTGAGCGAGCGCGGCGGCCATCGTCGCGCCGGCCTCGAGCTTGCGCCCGACCATCGAGCCGGAGTGGTCGACGAGGATCAGGTAGTGGCGCACGTGCGGCTCGCGCTCGAGGAGCTTGTAGTCCTCGCGCTGAAGCGTCGCCGCGCCCGCGACGTACGCGCCGACCGTCGCGTCGATATCGAGGTGCCCGCTGTGCCCGTCGGTCCAGTGCGTGCTGTGCAGCTGGAGGCCGGAAGGCCCGGCGAGGCTCGGGATCCCCTGGCGCGCGCGCAGGTCGAGCTCGCGCGCGGCGCGCATGACCGCCTCGGGGTCGCGCAAGTGCGTGTCGCGGACGTCCTCGAGCTCGCCGGAGCGGGCGCCGCGGGCCGTCGGCTGGTCGCGGTCGACCATCGGGACCGAGCGCGACTCGCCCGCCTCCGCGCCGCCCGGCCGCGACAGGCCCGGGATCTCGTCCTCCGGGGAACGGCGGTCGTCCTCGTCGGCCCGGCGGTCGCCGGTCGCCAGGCCCTCCTCGGCCTCGTCGCTGCGCTGTCCGCCGCCGTCGGCGTCGCTCTCGGCCGGGTCGCCCACCGGCGCAGCGGCGGCGTGCTCGAGCAGCACGTCGACGCTGCCCTCATAGTCGCGTGCGAGGATCGCGTCGATGATCGCGTGCACGATCTGGCATGCCGTCCGGCCGGCGGACGGCTTCACGCGCATCCGACCGGCGTAGGCGCTGCAGCCGAGACGCTTGAGCGTCTCGAGGTCGAGCTCCGGCAGCTCGTATCCGGAGAGCAGGTCGGCGTAGTCGACCGCGCCGCGGACCGACGCGCCGTGGCGCAGGTCCGCGTGCTCGCGGGACGCGCGCGCGATGTCGACGGCGAACGGGTGCAGTCCGGCACGGGCCGGCCCGCTGCGCCGCCGGACGATCTCGAGCTCCTCGTCCCGCGGCTGGTAGTCGAGCTCGAGCACGACGAAGCGGTCGGCCAGCCCGCGCGACAGACGCGCGGTCCCGACGTCGTCGAGCGGGTTCGCCGCGCCGATCACGGTGAACCCGGGATCGGCGGCGACGCGGCCGAGCCGCGGCACCTCGAGGTACCGGTCCGAGAGCGCGGTGAGCAGCGCGTTGAGGGCGCCGCTCGGGGCCCGGTTGAGCTCCTCGATGTAGAGGATTCCGCCGGCGCGCATCGCGCGGACGAGCGGGCCGGGGACGAAATGCTCGGGCTTGTAGCCGTCCTTGAGCACCATCGGCGGGTCGAACGTCCCGACGAGCGCATGCGCGGTCAGCTGCTCGTCCCCCGTCACGTCGACGAAGCGGTCGCCGGGGGCGCCGTCCTCGCCCGCGCCGCGCGCCAGCGCCCGCACGATTGTGGTCTTCGAGACCCCCGGAAGGCCGAGGAGCAGGACGGCTTTGCGCCGCTCGAGCGCGGTCTGCAGGAGCCGCATCTCGGTGCGGCGCCCCACGACGTCGCCGCCACGGGACGCTGGCGCTGGGGGGCTCACGGCGCGACGCTACCGTTTCGGTCGAGCGTTGAAAAGATCAACCTTTGTTTTCAGACCATAGAATCGTCCGATGACCGTGTCGGACGGCGACAGGGCGGCCACCGGCCCCTTCAGCCCGACCCCCGTCATGCGCCCGGTCGATCAGGTGCGGCTCTCGATCGTGCAGGCCATCGCCGCCGGTCAGCTGCGACCGGGGGACCGGCTCCCCGCGGAGGCCGAGCAGGCGCGCGGCTTTCAGGTCAGCCGCGCCGCGGTCCGCGAGGCGCTGCGATCGCTGGTCGACATCGGCCTCGTCCGGACGGTGCCCGGCCGCGGCGGCGGCTCGTTCGTCAACCGTGCCGACGCCGATCCTGTCGCCCGCAACCTCGGCGAGGCCATGGACGTCCTGCTCCACCTCGACGCCATCAACGTCGCCGAGCTCCTCGAGGCGCGGCGCGCGCTCGAGCGCACCTGCGCGCAACTCGCCGCGCACCGCCACTCAGCCGCGCACGTCACGGCGATGGAGCGGATCCTGGCCGCTGCGCGCGACCCGGCGCTCGCGACCGAGCGGTGGCTTGAACTCGACGTCCGCTTCCACCGCGAGGTCGCCGCCTCGGCGGAGAATCGCGTGCTCACGGTCCCGCTTTTTGCCCTGCACGCCATCGTCCAGCCGCGCCTCAACGTCGCGATCGAGCCGCTGCTCGACCGCGCCGAGATCAACGCGGAGCACGAGGCGATCCTCTCGGGCATACGCGACGTCGACGCCGGCGCCGCAGCCGCCGCGGTCGACCGCCACCTCGACCACCTCGAGCACCTCTACCGCCGAGTCGACGTGCTCTGACGCCTCGCCTTGGGCGGCCTCGGTGGCGGCAACAGCGCGAGGTTCTCGAGCAGCGTCACGAGCCGCGCCGGTTCCAGGTTGTCGCGGTACGCGACGATCGTCTCACGCTCCCGATCGATGTGGAGCCGAAGCGCTCGCGGAAGCACATCGTGAGCTTCACGCCCTCCGCGTTCACGGTCCGCCGAGCGCTCCGACCGCGACAGCGTGGGTGGCACCGCCCCCCACCGGCGTCTGACTACGCCGCCGGCGCCTCGTTGCGCTGGATGTCGACCAGCTCCCGCCGCAGCTCGCGGATCTCGTCGCGCAGCCGGGCGGCGTACTCGAACCGCAGGTCCTCGGCCGCGGCGAGCATCTCCTCCTCGAGCTCGACGATCGTCTTCTCCATCTCGGTCAACGACAGGTCCTCGGTCTTGATGCGCTTGCGGTCGCTCCGGCGC
>Ga0105245_10006288_pt1 | contig 10452 bp, 7 predicted proteins | sample KBSM54metaG_FD_81523 | JGI IMG/M metagenome (GOLD analysis project Ga0105245, IMG submission 81523) | Miscanthus rhizosphere microbial communities from Kellogg Biological Station, Michigan, USA - KBS M5-4 metaG | ecosystem: Host-associated > Plants > Roots > Rhizosphere > Soil | place: Michigan...
CCAACGTTGCACTGCCCTGGCACAACTTCGACGACAAAGACTACGAATTTATCTCCACCTACCGCCGTCGTTTCAAACTGCCTCAAGCTGCAGCAGGCAAACGCATCTTCGTCGAATTTGAAGGAGCGATGACTGCTTCGACTGTCTGGATCAATGGTGTTCATCTCGGCGAGTACAAAGGCGGCTTTACTCCTTTTTCTTTTGAGCTGACAAAGCACCTGCATCCCCAAAATGAAAACGTTTTAACCGTGCAACTGGACTCAACAGAACGTAACGATATTCCGCCGTTTGGTTATGAGATCGACTACATGACTTTCGGTGGAATCTATCGCGAAGTCTCTCTTCGCATCGTTCCACATATCTACATCGACAACATTTTTGCCCAACCGAGAGATGTTATGAGCGGCAATCCATCGCTCGATGTCAATTGCTTTCTCGCCGGCGACCTTACGGTAGCAGACTCCATATCGATAGAAGCTGAACTTCGCAAGGGCGATAAGACTATCGCGAAAGCGACTCACCCTGTTGATAGGCCATCCTCGCCAATCGACTCATCCAATCCTCCGACTCCACTCGATCCCTACACCGACGCTCCTGCTTATACGACCGTCGAAACGCTCAAAGATTCCGCGCGTTTCACAGTGTCCCTTGCTCATCTCGGCGACATACAACTCTGGGATCTGGAACAGCCGCATCTATACACGGTTCATGTACGTTTGATCCGGGCGGGCAAGATTGTCGATCAAGACACGCGCCGTGTCGGTTTCCGCGAAGCCACGTTTACTGACCACGGTTTCTCGCTCAACGGCAAAGTCATCAAGCTGCGCGGGCTTGACCGCCATCAGACCTTTCCTTTCGTCGGTCAGGCTATGCCTGGCCGCGTACAACGCAAAGATGCCGACATCCTCCGCAAAGACCTCCATTGCAACATCGTCCGCACTTCGCACTACCCCCAGTCCCGCCACTTCCTCGATCGTTGCGATGAAATCGGCTTGCTCGTCCTCGAAGAGATTCCCGGCTGGCAACATATCGGCGACGAGAAATGGAAGCAGGTCGCGATCGATAACGTCGGGCGCATGATTCGCCGCGATTGGAACCACCCCTCGATCATTCTCTGGGGAGTTCGCATCAACGAGTCTCGTGATGACCACGACTTCTACACTCGCACCAATGCTTTGGCGCATGCCCTCGACGATTCCCGCCAGACCGGCGGCATTCGCTATTTCCAAGAATCCGAATTTCTCGAAGACGTCTTCACCATGAACGACTTCGGCTTCCCTCTAAAGCCGCCTTGTTATCCGCGTTATCTCAACACCGAATTCGTCGGCCACACTTTTCCCACCAAGACCACCGACGACGATGAACGCCAGCGCGAGCATACTCTCCGCCACGCGCGCATTCACAACCAGTTGGCTTCGAATCCACAATACGCAGGAGGCATCGGTTGGTGCGCCTTCGACTACAACACCCATTCCAACTTCGGTGCCGGCGACCGCATCTGCTATCACGGCGTCACCGATATCTTCCGCGAGCCCAAACCGGCTGCGGGCTTCTACAAGTCGCAGTGTGATCCCGCCGAAGAAGTCGTACTCGAGCCGGCATTTCACTGGGCGCGTGGAGACGAATCCGTCGGCTTGACGAAGGCTGTCTTCTGCTCAAACTGCGATCATCTCAAGATCTTCGCTCGCGCCAACTCCGATTCCGCAAATTCATGGGTGCTCGTTGCGGAGGTCGATCCAGATCGGACTGAATTCGAGCACCTCAAATACCCGCCATTCGTTCTGGATGTAAACAAGATTGATTTGAAAAAACTGGGAGCGCCCTGGGGAGATTTGCGCATTGATGGTTTCATCAATGGCAAGCAGGTGATCTCCAAATCGCTATCAGGCAAGGGAGTCGACACGAAGTTCATGCTTCTGCCCGATGACCACGAACTACACGCCGACGGAGCCGACACCACCCGCGTCGTGCTTCGCGTTACCGATGAATTCGGCGCCATCCGGACATACGCGAACGACTCCATCACCCTTACGTTGGAAGGCGTCGGAAAGCTGATTGGCGATAATCCCTTCTCGCTCGTAGGTGGAACGGGCGCTGTCTGGCTTCGTGCGGGGGAACAGCCAGGCATTCTGCGACTCACCGCGAAACATCCACGACTGGGCGCGCAGAAAATTGAAATCAACATGGTTTCCGCACCTCGCGAGGAAGCCTAGCCTTATTGGTCACGCTAGGTCCTCGTAGGCTGCGGTTGTCAGGAACTCCTGGAATTCTCCGGTTGAAAGAGATGTCAGCAGTTGCGCAGCGCGCTCAAACTTGGACGACGCGAACCGTTCTGCTCCAAGCTTCTGCCGGGTTTGATTAAGAATGTTCCACACTGCGTACGCGAGCATGTGTCGGTCGACGCGCTTGCCGTTGCTGAGGCGAGCGTTGTAGCGGATCCACTGCCAGACTTGTGCGCGAGAGATCTCAGCGGTTGCGGCATCTTCCATCAAGTTGTAGATTGGGACGCACCCATTGCCACGAAGCCAGGATTCGATGTATTGCAACGCAATGTCGACATTGCGAACGAAACCTTCCTCGGTGATACGACCGATAGGGATCTCAACGAGATTATTCTCATTGATCCTGGAGGTGGGCCTGGCAGGACGACTTATCTGATTCAGTCCCTTCATATGCTCATCGAAGACGGCCTTAGCAACTGGCACTAGTCCCGGGTGCGCCACCCACGTTCCGTCATGGCCTGCGCGAACTTCCCTAAGCTTGTCCTGGCGTACACGCTCCATTGCCTGCTCATTGGCATCCGGATTGTCGCGAATCGGTATCTGGGCGGCCATCCCGCCCATCGCATGAATGCCGCGTTTATGACATGTGTGAATCAGTAGTTCAACATAAGACCGAAGGAAAGGCTGCTCCATGGTTATACCGCCGCGTTCGGGCAAAGTGAACTTTGGATTGCATCTGAATTTCTTGATGAAGCTGAAGATGTAGTCCCAGCGGCCGCAATTGAGGCCAGCAGAGTGATCGCGGAGCTCATAGAGAATCTCATCCATCTCGAACGCGGCAGTGATCGTCTCAATCAGAACCGTGGCTCTGATTGTGCCTTTGGGCATTCCGACGTATTCCTGGGCGTAGACGAACACGTCATTCCATAGGCGCGCTTCGTAATAGCTTTCCAGCTTGGGCAGGTAGAAGTAGGGAGCGGTGTCGCGGTCAAGCAAGGTATCGAAATTGTGAAAGAAGTACAAGCCGAAGTCGAAAAGCGATGCAGACATCGGAGAGCCATCAATCTGGAGGTGCTTCTCGACCAAATGCCATCCGCGGGGCCGAACGAACAGCACAGCAGGTTTGGGTGTCAGCGTATAGAGCTTTCCTTCCGGAGACCGGTACTCGATGATCCTGAGATTGGCGTCACGGAGGTTTCGCTGACCTTCGAGGCAATTGATCCAGGTGGGCGCGTTTGAATCCTCAAAATCCGCCATGAAGACGTTTGCGCCAGAGTTGAGCGCATTGATGACCATCTTTCGTTCCGCGGGGCCGGTGATTTCTACCCTGCGATCATGAAGATCTGGCGGGATCGGAGCGACCGTCCACTCTGCGTGACGGATGTGAGATGTTTCGGCTGGGAACGTGGGCATCTTACCTGTGTCGAACTGGGCCTGACGCTCATTGCGAGCGCGTAGCAAATCTCCTCTTCTACGCTCGAACATGTGGTCGAGACAGCGAAGAAACTTCAAGGCCTCTGGAGTGAGCAGTTCGTTTTCTGCCGTGTTGCCGGGGGTGGAACTCTGGAATACGGGTAGCGTAGCGCTCATTTTTTTATCTCTCTTTTCAGGTGTGCTCGCTTGTGAGTGATGGGGGCTTCAGTCGCCTGAAACCGGAATGACGAAACCGGGCTCGGACAGAGTGTGACCTGGGCCAGGCTCGAAGAACTGCTCATCCTCGGTTGAGCCTAGAAGCGCTCGAATCGAAGTGTGGCCCGCGGCGATTGTAGTGGTTACATCGTCGAAGTAGCCCGTGCCGACAAATCTTTGATGCTTTACCGCTCCGTATCCGATCCGCGCGGCAAGATCGAATTCCCGCTGCTGCAGGTGGGAATAGGCAGTCATTCCAGATTTTGCGTATTCATGCGCTAACTCGAACGCGGAGAGATTGAGCGAGTGGAATCCAGCGAGGGTCACGAACTGGAAACGGTATCCCATGTTGGCAAGTTCATGCTGAAATTGAGAGATCTCTCGATCGTTGAGCTTTGAATTCCAGTGGAACGAGGGAGAGCAGTTGTAGGCCAGCAGCTTTCCTGGAAAGCTTGCATGAATGGCGTTGGCGAATTGGCGCGCCTGTTTGAGATTGGGTTCTGATGTTTCGCACCAGATCATATCGGCATAGGGCGCGTAAGCGAGGCCTCGAGCAACGGCGGCATCCAAACTGCCGCGGAAGCCGAAAAATCCTTCTGTCGTGCGCTGGCCGGTGATAAAGCGCGCATCCCTCATATCGCAATCGCTGGTGATGAGCTGTGCCGCATCGGCGTCGGTTCGTGCGATCAGTACGGTCGGCACGCCGAGCACGTCGGCGGCGAGGCGAGCGGCGACCAGCTTCTGCACTGCATCCTGAGTCGGAACCAGTACCTTGCCACCCATGTGCCCGCATTTCTTTGCGGAGGAGAGCTGATCTTCAAAGTGGACTGCGGCCGCTCCAGACTCGATCATCGCCTTCATCAATTCAAATGCATTGAGAACCCCGCCGAACCCTGCTTCGGCATCGGCTACGATCGGCAACATCCAGTCGATGGAGGTCTGTCCTTCGGAGTGTGCAATTTGGTCTGCACGCATCAGAGCGTTGTTGATTGAACGGACAACGCTGGGGACACTGTTGGCAGGGTAAAGGCTCTGATCGGGGTACATCTGTCCACTGAGATTGGCGTCCGCTGCGACTTGCCAACCACTGAGGTAGATTGCCTTCAGACCAGCCTTTGCCATCTGAACAGCCTGATTTCCTGTCAGTGCTCCAAGAGCGGCGATATATTTCTCGCTGTGAAGCATGCTCCAAAACTTCTCAGCGCCAGCGCGAGCGAGCGAATGTTCAATGTGAACGGTTCCACGAAGACGCTGTACGTCAGCGGGCTCGTAGTTACGAATCGTCCCCTCCCAGCGAGGTGAATTCCAGTTGATTTCGTGAGAAGCGCTGCTGCGCATGTCTTATCTCCTCGTGCCTTTGCTTGTGCACGCAATGAATGTGATGTGAGTAAATCGCAGCGTGACCCAAGACACAAGCGAGGGCGGTCCGAATCGGGCGAGTGGACATGTGGGCCCAGAGGAGTCATAATCTGGCCGTCCTCGTGAGGGTCGCGCCGTGGCTTGTTTCGCCGGGCCGATGCAAGTAGGAGGATGGATGGTCGCAGCGTCGCGTGCCGCACGTTAACTGAGCGGGATGGCAGCGAAAGAAGTTGGCCGCATATGACGATCGGGCCGCAGTTCGTGGAGGAGCTGAGCAACGCTCTCAGCCTCAGGCGCGTGTCCGATGGAATAGCGATGCTCGACAAGGCGCAAGGGGCGTGGCAGGATCTTTCCCCATGTCAGCCCAACGCCACGCAACTACTTCTCCTGATTGCTCAATGGGTGGACGTTGGGTATCGTGACTACCACATTCTCGATTGTCTTATTTCGAAATTCCCCACTCCGTTGCGTCGCAGTCTCCCTCTCGAAGACTATCTTCGCGTCAGGATGGTGGAAGGTTTCAGAGCCCTCTCTGCCGAGCAAGTGGATTCTGCAATTGAAATTCTCGATCATGTATTGCGCGCTGAGCCAGGAACCGCGGATGACCACCTCGTAACCGTGGCCCATTTTTGGAAGGGGCGTGCACATCGCAAAAAAGGTGAGTATGAGCTGGCATTCAAGGAAATTGTGTGTGCACGCGAGCAAGCGCAGAAGTCGCATGAAGACACAGTCTTTACGTCAGTAATTCAGATCCACGAGAGCTGGCTTCTATTCCAAAAAGGGCTGAATAAAGAGGCCCTGCAATTGCTGACCCATGCAGAGGCGACTCTGAAGAACACAGATCACTATCTTGCTCGGGGAAACATCGAGTCGGCAAGAGGCAGGATTGTTCGCCGCTCAGGAGAATATGCAAAGGCGCTGGAGCATTATGATCGGGCGATCGCCATATATTCGATGGGGAATCCCCATCATCGCAACCTCGCCCGGGTGCTGGTGAATTCCGCATATGTGAAGCGGCTGCTGGCCTTACAGCTTCGCAAGAAGATTGATGCGCGAGCACCCAGGCCAGGGCAGGCACGCTCTCAGCAGCGCAACCTGATTGTGTCTGCGGCTACGGCCCTGGCGCTGCGGGCGCGCTACATGCAACTTTCCGACGAGGCTATCTTGCAGTTGGGGCAGGCGCGAAGAATTTATGCACTGCAAGAGCACTCTGGCGGACTGGGAGCGGTCAGCGTGAATTCGGGATATCTACATCTCGACGGCGGAGACATCGACCTTGCTGCGCAAGAGGCGCTCGAAGCCTATCGAATAGGTCATGAGAAGAACGACCAGATACTGATGGCGCGTGCGCGTGTGCTCCAAGCCGCGACAGAGAACGCAAAGATCGAAGAACAACTGGGAGAAGAAGTTGATGCCGCCCTGCACGCGAACCAGGCAAAGCAGTTCAGCGAAGAAGCGTTAACTCTGGCGAAACATACGCAGAATCGCCGGCTGCTGGCGGCTGCCTATATCGCTTGCGGCACGACAGCCGCTAACGATTTCTTTCAAGACTGGGAACTCGCCCGGCATTCGGTTGTTGAAGCGGCGGACCTTATCGGAGTGGGCGAGAACGACCACTTGCTGGATGAACTGGCTGCGTTGAAAATGCGCATCATGCGGGCATCGGGGATCAACGACACCCTTCGCGCATGGTCCGAGGGGATGATCGGCGGCAAGACGTTCCAGCAGGTAACTGAAGAGTTCGCCGAGATCGTGATCCCTAAAGTGTGGCAAAGAGAAGGTAAGAAGATTACAAAAGTCGCCGAGTGCCTTTCCATCTCTCCCAAAAAGGTGCGGCGGATACTTCGCCGGGTCGGCATGACAAGCGGCGCCGATTCTTCAAATCCTTCGCAAGCGGGAGACGCAGTACCACCGAAGGCGAAAAGTGATTGAGGCAATCACACAGGGGTCGGAGGCGAGTTTGACAGGCTTTCTGCGAAAGCGTTTGCATTTAGCGGCTTTGCGCGACGGTAGAAAAATTCACAAGCAATTGCCTGAGGGCTGTGACTGCTATCACTGTGTCAAAGAAATTGTTCATGCTGAGATATGTTCCTCGGGCCCGCTCCCACGGAGATTTCTCCCACCTAGGAGGTGTCATGCCCTGCCCCGTTGTTCCTGATCTCGTTGCTCCCCCACCGACAAAAGGTAAACCAAATCTGAGTTCATATGACTCCGGCCAGGAATGCAGTATCACGCATTGGCTGGAGGTTTGCAAACTCGTAGAAATCGCAGAATATGACTCGCGCGAATTGAACGGATACGTATTCGAAGATTCGCTGCTCGTCCATCGGTAACTGAATGTGCAAGGGCTCCGCTAAAAGTGGAGCCCTCCACCGCAGATGAGAACCTCCCCGGTGACGTAGTCCGATAGTGGGCTACAGAAAAAAAGAACAGCGCCAGCGGCTTCTTCGGGTGTCCCCAGCCGACCGAGCGGACATGCGCTTTTAACCGAATCCAGGAGGCTAGGTTGAACTCCAAGCCGAATCTGGTGACCGTGCATTTCCATGTTGGCGCCCGCGTCTGTCAGCGGCTGTACGAGGCGCGTTCCAATCAGGCCGAATCCTACAGCATTTACGTTGACGTTGTACCGCCCCCACTCCTTTGCAAGCGTTTTGGTCAGGCCAATGATGCCGGCCTTGCCTGCGGAGTAGCCAACCTGGCCGGGATTGCCGTCAGTTCCGGCGATCGAGGTGATGTTCACGACTTTGCGCATGACACGCTGGGAGGCGGCGATCTCCTTCTTTGCAGTTTCGCGAATAAACCCAGAAGCGGCGCGCAGGATTCGGAACGGCGTGAGGAGATGAATGTCGAGCATGGCTTGAAACTGCTCGTCACTGGTCTTCTGAATGACATTATCCCAGCTATAGCCAGCGTTGTTGACGATGATGTCGATAGAGTTGAACTCGGCGAGCGTCGCGTGAACGATCAATTCGGGTATCGCCGGATCGGTGAGGTCCCCGGTCACGTGACTCACACGGCGCGGGCTCGCCAACTCCGCTTCCGATTCCAGAAGCATCTTCTCATCAAGATCATTAATCATCACGCGCGCGCCTGCACCGACCAGGCGCTTGGCGATGGCTCTCCCAATACCCCGACCCGCCCCGGTCACCAGCGCTGTCTTACCTTCCAAACTGAACGGGGATTGCGGCGCGATTTCCGCTTCAGTTTCAGTATTTCTGAAATCCATTTCTTTGCTCCTCAAGCGTGCATTCTAGCTGCACTGCAGCATCTTAAATGCTGCACTGCACAAAAGAAAAGATGGACACAGCAAAAATATCGTTGCTTCAGTAACCAAAACGGGGATGCCGTTGGGCACCATGAACGCTGCCGCCAGGCGACAGAGCATGATCGAGAGGCGGTTTCGAGGCTAATTTCCTGCAAGGAAAGCTCACACCGGAATTTCTGTATCCACAGGGTACGCCGACGACAAAGACTGCGTACCGCGAATTTCGAAGTATGTGACGCGGTCTTTAACCAATGACGAGGCTTGCTGACCGGCGTCTTCCGGATAGCGGTTTTGATTATCAACAACCAACATTCGAAATCATCCATGGAAGGCTCGAATCATGAAAAATCATAATTATCGGGACGTTGTAATTCTAAGCGCGGTTCGTACTGCGTTGGGTAAGTTCGGAGGGGCGCTGAAAGACATTCCTCCAACGGAGCTTGCCGGGGATGTGGTGCGCGAGAGCGTGAAGCGCTCTGGGCTTGCAAGCTCGGAAATCGGCAATCTTGCTTTTGGGCATGTGATTCACACGGATGCGAAGGACATGTACATCTCCCGAGTGGCCGCATTGCGCGGGGGGCTACCCGTTGAGACTCCGGCGCTAACTCTCAACCGGATGTGCGGCAGCGGTTTGCAAGCCATAGTTACAGCCGCCGGTATGATTGGCCGCGGAGATTGCGATACGGCTGTGGGTGGTGGAGTGGAGTCGATGAGTCGTGCTCCTTACTGGCTTAGCTCGATGCGCTGGGGAGCGCGGATGAACGATGCGCCGGCCGTCGATGTCCTTGTGGCGGCATTGACCGACCCCTTCGACGAAGTTCACATGGGAATCACCGCTGAGAACGTGGCCCGTAAGTGGGGCATCACTCGCGAGGACCAAGACGCGCTGGCAGTTGAAAGCCATCGACGCGCTAACTGCGCAATTCTTACAGGACGATTCAAAAGTCAGATCGTGCCGATTGAGCTGAAGAGCCGTAAAGGGAGCACCTGGTTCGACACCGACGAGTCACCGCGATCTGACGCGACCATAGAGAATCTTGCCAAGCTGAAGCCAGTGTTCGACAAAGACGGCACCATCACTGCCGGCAACGCGTCCAGCATTAACGATGGCGCAGCAGCGGTTGTGTTGATGGAGGAGCATGCGTCCAAGGAGCGCGGGTTGCGCCCGATCGCGAAGTTGATCGACTATGCGGTTACGGGGGTGGACCCGGCTTTGATGGGCATTGGCCCCGTTTCCGCCGTTAGAAAGCTCTACGAACGCACCGGTTTGAGCAATGACGATATGGATGTAATTGAAGCTAACGAAGCGTTCGCAGCCCAGGTGCTGGCGGTTCGCAAGGAACTGGACCTTCCGCCGGAGAAGACAAATCCAAACGGCAGTGGTATCTCTCTTGGACATCCAATTGGAGCGACGGGAGCAATCGTCACGGTGAAGGCGATTCATGAATTGCATCGGATAGGCGGGAAATATGCGCTGGTGACGATGTGTATCGGCGGCGGGCAAGGAATTGCCGCGATCTTTCAGTCAATGAATTAAGTAAGCGGAAAAGGAAGGAGTATCGCCATGGCAACAGCAACTTTATCCGAGGTCATGGTTCCGGCTTCAAAGTCTCTAGCCGGTAAAGTCGCGCTTGTAACAGGAGCGTCGCGAGGTATCGGACGCGCCATCGCCCTCGAACTGGCCAGCCGGGGGGCAACCGTTGCTGTCAACTGTAGACTAAACGTCATACGAGCAGGAGAAGTCAGGGATGAGATTGTACATTTTGGCGGCACGAGTGAAATCTTCAGGGGCGACGTCTCTGATCGATTCGAAGCGAAGAATTTGATTCAGGAAGTGTTTGCCACTTTCGACAGGATCGACGTTCTTGTGAACAATGCTGGTATCACTCGCGATAAGAGTATTCGCAAGATGACGGATGACGACTGGAACGAGGTTCTGAATACCAATCTCAATAGCGCTTTCTATTGCACAAGCGC